>Ga0070741_10000408_pt1 | contig 159145 bp, 157 predicted proteins | sample Coa_R1_4_FD_66440 | JGI IMG/M metagenome (GOLD analysis project Ga0070741, IMG submission 66440) | Surface soil microbial communities from Centralia Pennsylvania, which are recovering from an underground coalmine fire - Coalmine... | ecosystem: Environmental > Terrestrial > Soil >... | reverse complement strand
CGTCGGCGGCCGCGGACGGAAGCGCTGCTCGACGCGGTCGCGGCCGATGCGGTCGGCGAGGATCGCGCGCGCATCCGCGGGCGTCACGTGCGCGGCGGCGAGGGCGGCGCCGTAGCGGGAGGCGCTGCCGCCGAACCGCTCTCGGACGATCGCGCGCTCGGCGGCGAGCACCGTGAGCGGGTCGACCGGCGCCTGCGACCGCAGGACGACGCGCTGCAGCAGCGCGGTCGCGGCCGAGTCGCGGTCGCCGGTCACGGCCGCCGTGCGCGCGACGTCCGCCTTCAGGATTCGGCCGCCGCCGACGGTGCAGCGGACGCCGGCGGGCAGATCGAGCCGACCCGCCGCGAGCGACGGGTCGAAGCCCGCGCCGGCCGCCTTCGGCCCGTCGCACAGCCGGGGGTCGCGGGCCCAGAGGTAGACGCACGCCGCGGCCGGCTTGTCGGGGTCGACGCCGGCGGTCGAGAAGGTCGGCCAGCCCCACGACCAGACGCCCTGCACCTTCGTGTCCGCCGCAACCTGCTTCGCGGCGAGCGCCTCGAGCTTCACGAACTCGAGCCACGCGGACCGCGGCTGGAGCCCCTGCCGGCCGCCCTGCCCGGGCGCGGACTGGAACTGCAGCTCGAGCGCGACCCGGCCCGCCGGGATCCCGATCCGGCCGAAGGTCGCGACGAGCGCCCGCATCCCGCGCCGCAGCGCGCGGCTCGCCCGCTCCGGCCCCAGCGCGTACAGCCCCTTCGGGCCCGGCGAGGTGAAGTACACCTGCCGCACGAGGATCGACGTCTGCGCGAGCCTGCGCCACCAGTCGGCCGCCTCGCCGCCGGTGAACGGCGGGTTCGCGATCGTCACCGCCGTCGTCGCGCCGAGCGCGTTCAGCGCCTCGAGCAGCGCGAGCACGTTGGCGCGGTACTGCGCCGTCGTCGCCGTCCACGGCGTCGGCGTCTGCGCGCCGAAGAGCTCGTTCTCCGCGACGAGCGGCGTCGCGCAACCGGTGACCGAGACCGCGAAGTCGAACTCGCGCTTCGCCTTCGCCGCGATCGTCGCGGGATCGGCCGGCGCGCTCGGCGTCCCGACGCGGTCGTTCAGGTGCAGGTCGAAGAACACCGTCGCGGCACCCGCGGCGCGCATCTGCGCCGGGATCGCCGTGCCGGACGAGACGGCGAGCACGAGCCCGGGCTTCGGCGCGATCGGCGCGTCGTGGCCGGCGTAGTCGACCCACAGCGGGCCGCCCGCCGGCAGGCCGCAGCTCGACCCGACGGCTTGTGTTGAATCAACACAAACTCCCAGCGCGGCGGCGAGCGCCGCGCCGGCGAGGACGAGGGCTCTCCTCACGCCCCTCAGGGTAGAGGGGCGACCCGATCGCGCTCGACGTCGGCGGGCGAGACGCAGCCGACCAGCTTCAGCGCGAGCAGGATCTCGTCGCGCAGCAGCTCGAGCACGTGCCGGGCGCCGGCCTCGCCCGCGGCAGCGAGCCCCCAGAGCGGCGCGCGCCCCGCGAGGACGGCGCGCGCACCGAGGCCGAGCGCCTTCACGACGTCGGTCCCGCGACGGATGCCGCCGTCGACCAGCACCTCGATGCGTCCCCCGACCGCGTCGACGACCTCGGGCAGCGCCTCGATCGTCGCCGCCACGCCGTCGAGTTGCCGGCCGCCGTGGTTCGAGACGACGATCCCCGCCGCGCCGTGCTCGCACGCGAGCAGCGCGTCCTCGTGCGTGAGCACGCCCTTGACGACGACCGGCAGTCCCGACATCGACGCGAGCCGCTCGATGTCGCGCCACGAGACCGACGACGAGACCTGCGCGAACGCGCTCTCCGGCGTATAGCCGCCGCCTCCGAGCGCCTCGACGAGAATGCCCTCCGGCAGGGTGAAGCCGGTGCGGAAATCGCGCTCGCGCCGGCCGAGCACCGGCGTGTCGACCGTCAGGAAGAGCGCCGAGTAGCCGCTGTCGCGTGCTCGTGCGACCACCTCGCGCGTCATGCCGTCGTCGCGGAAGACGTACAGCTGGAAGAAGCGGAGGACACCGGTCTTCGCGACCTCGTCGGGCGCCGTGGTCGACATCGTCGAGAGACACATCGCGGTGCCCACCGCGGCGGCCGCGCGCGCCATCCCCACCTCGCCGTCGGGGTGCGCAACGCGCTGGAACGCGACCGGAGCGACGACGAGCGGCATCGAGAGCTCGTGTCCGAGGACGGTCGTCGCGGTCGTGCAGCCTGCGACGTCCACGAGCACGCGCGGGCGCAGCTGCAGGCGCCGGTAGGCGTCGACGTTCTCGCGCAGCGTGAGCTCGTCGTTCGCACCGCCCGCGTAGTAGCCGTGGGCGCCCGCGTCGAGCCGCTCCGCGGCGAGCGCCTCGTAGTCCCAGACGTTGAGCGGCGTCAACGACGCCGATTGAACCACCCGCCGCGCGCCGACGCAGCGGGATCGGGCTCCTCGCCGAGCGCGCGGGCACCGGCGGCGAGGTCGTCGGGCGTCAGGCACTGGAGCTCCTCCGTGCCGAGCTGCTCGACCGCGCCGGTCGCGAGCCGGAGCGCCTGGGCGTTCAACGACTGCTCGAAGAGCGTGCGCGCGAACCGCGCGTTGCCGAACGACTCGTCGCGCTCCGCGCCCGAGAAGATGCCACGCAGCCGTTCCTCGGCGCCCTCGCCGAGTGTGTACTCGGCCTCGGCGGCGAAGCGCCGGAAGATCTCGACGAGGTCGTCGGTCGAGTAGTCCGGGAACTCGATCTCCCGCGAGAAGCGCGACCGCAGGCCTGGATTCGACTCGAGAAACCGCCGCATCAGCCGCGGGTAGCCGGCGACGATCACGACGAGCCGGTGGCGGTTGTCCTCCATCCGCTTCAGCAGCGTCTCCACCGCCTCGTCGCCGAAGTCGAGCCGCTCGCCCTCGCGCGAGAGCGCGTACGCCTCGTCCACGAAGAGCACGCCGTCGAGCGCCTTGCGGACGACGCGGTCGGTCTTGACCGCCGTCAGGCCCACGTACTGGCCGACGAGCCCCGCGCGGTCGACCTCGACGAGGTGCCCGCGCTTCAGGAGGCCCATCGACCGGTACATCTGCGCGAGCAGCCGCGCCACGGTGGTCTTCCCCGTGCCGGGGTTGCCGAGGAAGACGAGGTGCTGCGTCGTCGCGACCTCCGGCAGGCCCGCGTCCTTGCGCCGGGCCTGGACGCGCAGGAACGCGACGAGCGCCCGCACCTGCTCCTTCACGGACTCGAGGCCCGGCAGTGAGTCGAGCTCGGTGAGCAGCTCGTCGAGCGGCCGCGCCGGCTCCTGGCGGCGGAGCGCGTCGAGGTCGAGCTCCTCCCCGATCTGCGCCCGGAGCTGGTCGCCGAGGGCCTTCAGGGTGTCGAGCGGATTCGGCACGCGGCCACGGTACCCATTAGGTTCCGACCGGATGCAGGGGTCCATGACGGCGGAGGAGCTTCGCCGCTACGCAGAGCTGATCGTCCGCGGCTGCATCGCGTTCCGCCGGGGCGACGTGCTCGTGCTGCGGGTGAGCCACGCGCACCGCGAGCTCGCGGTCGCGCTCGCGGAGACCGCCTACCGCGCCGGAGCGTCCGCCGCCGACGTCGAGGTCGACGACGCCCGCGTGTACGCGGCCCGCATCCGCCACGGCGCCGACGCCGCGCTCGGCCGGCGGACGAGCTGGCAGCGCGAGCGGGTGCGGGCACTCGGCGACGAGAAGGTCGCGATTGTCCAGGTGATGGGCGAGCACGAGCTCGACGTGCTCGGCCCCCTGCCGCCGGAGCGGGTCGCTACGGACACGAAGCGGCTGGCGTCGGACCCGGAGCTCGCGCGGATCCGCCGGGAGGGCCGCCTGCGCGGGACGATCTGCGCCTGGCCGACCGACGACTGGGCCGCGCGCGTCTACCCGGGCATGGACGCCGCGAAGGCGAAGCGGCTTCTCGCGCGCGACCTCCTCTGGTTCTGCCGCATCGCACCGGGCGACCCGCCCGGGCACAAGGGCTGGACGGAGCACCTGGCGACGCTGCGCCGCCGCGCCGCCCGGCTGACGAAGCTCGACCTGGTCGAGCTGCGCGTCCGCGACCGCGGGACGGACCTGCGGCTCCGCATCGCGGAGCACTCGATGTGGCGCGGCGGCGGCGAGGAGGACCGCTGGGGCCGGAGGATCGCGATGAACGTCCCGACCGAGGAGTGCTTCATCTCGCCTGACGCCGCGGCCACGGAGGGGACGTTCCGCTGCTCGCGGCCGCGCAGCTTCGGCGGGCGCGTGATCGAGGGCCTCGCCGGCGAGTTCCGCGGCGGGCGGCTCGTGCGGCTGAAGGCGCGGCGGGAGGCGGACCGCGACTGGCTCGCGCGCTTTCTCGCCTCGATCCCGAACGCCGACCGCCTCGGCGAGATCGCCCTCGTCGACAGCTCCTCGCGCATCGGTCAATCGGGGCGCATCTACTACAACGGCCTCCTCGACGAGAACGCGGCCGCGCACATGGCCTTCGGCTCCGGCTTCGCGAAGACGCGAACCGTGCCGATCGACCGCAGGCGCTACGGCGTCAACCGGTCGAAGACGCACATCGACGTGATGATCGGCACCGACGAGCTGGAGGCGACGGGGACGACACGGTCGGGCCGGGTCGTCACCCTGGTGGAAGACGGCAGCTGGCGCATCTGACGGGCTCCGCTATCCTTAACTACATTAATGGTTCGCGTGGTTAACGACCCGATGACGATCGCCAACCGGCTCCGGCCGGTCCTGCTGCGCCTGGCGCGGCAGCTGCGCCGCGAGATCCACTCCCTCGGCGTCACGGGCGGGCAGGTATCCCTGCTCGCGGCGATCAAGCACAACCCCGGGATCACGGCGACGGAGCTTGCCGAGCGCGAGCGCGTCTCGGCCCCGGGGATGTCCGGTCACCTCGTCCGCCTCGAGGCGGCGAAGCTGATCGAACGCACCCGCGCGACCGACCGGCGGCGGATCGGCCTCTTCCTCACGGCGGAGGGCGAGAAGGTGCTGCGGTCGGTCCGGAACAGGCGGACGGCCTGGCTCGTGGAACGGCTCGAGCGGCTCGAGCCCGACGAGCGGGAACGCATCGAACGGTCGATCGACGCGCTGGAGAAGCTGCTGGGCGACGAGTGACGGCACTGAAGCTCGCCTCAGCCCGCACGTTCGCCTCGCTCAGGCACCACCACAACTACCGCCTCTTCTTCTTCGGCCAGCTGGCGTCGGTCGCCGGGACGTGGATGCAGAACATCGCGCTCGCCTGGACCTGCGTCCAGCTCGCGCCGCATTCGCGAGGCCTCGCCGTCGCGCTCCTCTCCGTCTGTCGCTTCGGGCCCTTCACCGTCTTCGGCCTCTTCGCCGGCGTCGTCACGGACCGCTTCGACAACCGACGCACGGTGATCGTCACGCAGACGGTGCAGATGCTCTTCTCGGCGCTGCTCGCGGTCGTGACGCTGCTCGGCCACGTGCAGCTCTGGCAGGTCTACGCGATCGCCGCGCTCACCGGCACCGCGATCGTCTTCGACGCCCCGTCGCGCCAGAACCTGACGTTCCAGCTCGTCGGCAGGGACGAGCTGCCGAACGCGGTCGCCCTCAACTCGAGCCTGTTCAACACCGCGCGGATCTTCGGCCCGGCGCTCGCGGGCGTGCTGATCGCCGCCGTCGGCGCCGGGTGGTGCTTCGCCGTCAACGCCGTCAGCTTCCTCGCGGTGCTCGCAGGCCTCCTCGCGATGCGCGTGCACGAGCTGTACCCGCTCGAGGGGCGGCGACGGCCGACGATCTTCCGGGGCACGCGCGAGGGCTTCTCGTACGCGCGCCGCAACCGGACCGTCGCGGTGATCCTCGGGATGATGGTCGTCTTCTCCTCCATCTGCTTCAACTTCAACATCCTGCTGCCGCTGCTCGCGAAGAACACGCTCGACGCGGGGCCGCGGACGTTCGGCATCGTCTCCGCGGCGTTCGGCGCGGGCGCGCTGGTCGGGGCCCTCACGGCCGCGGCGCTCGCGGACGCGCGCTGGCGGACGATGCTCCTCGGCGCCGCGGGCTTCGGCGTGTGCGAGCTCCTGATCGCGCCCGCGCGCTCGACCGCGGTCGTCTCCGTGCTCCTCTTCGTCTGCGGCGTCTTCTTCACGAGCTACACCGCGAACTCGAACTCGGCGATCCAGCTCGCGAGTCCCGACCACCTGCGAGGGCGGGTGCTCGGCCTCTACTACTACGCCTGGAACGGGCTCGCGCCGCTCGGGGCGCTCGCCGTCGGCTTCCTCTGCGATACCGGCGGCACCGAGCTCGCGTTCTTCGTGGGCGGCGTCGCGGCGCTGACGATGACCGCGCTCGGCGCCGCGGCCGTCAGGCGGCCGCCGCAGCGGCGCCGCCCGCTCCAGGCGGAGCCGGCCGAGCAGCTCGCGGCCTAGCTAGAGCCGCACGTCCCACGTGCGGCCGAACGCCGGCACGCCCGTGAGGGCTGCGTCGCCGAGCCACCCGGGCGCCTCGGCCGCGTGCACGAGCGCGCGCGCGCGCCGGTCGGGCTCGATCCCGAGGAGCACCTGGGCGAGGAGGACGACCGCTCCCGCCGCCCATGCCTGCGGCTTCGCGGAGACCGGGTAGGGCACGGGGAACGGCGCGTCGGAGCGCGGGATCCCTGCGAACGCCTCCGGCAGCTCGCCGCCGAACTGCTCCGCCGCCTCGAGGAGCGCCCGTGCGACGCGGTGGGCCTCGGCGGTGCGGCCGTAGCGCGCGAGCCCCTGTGCGATCAGCGCGCAATCGTGGGGCCACACCGTCCCGACGTGATAGCCGACGGCGTTGTAGGCCGCGTCGGCGGACGACATCGTGCGCACTCCCCAGCCCGTCCACAGCTCGTCGGAGAAGAGCGCTGCGACGACCGCGTCGACGCGGCGCTCCGGGACGATGCCGCTCCAGAGGAGGTGGCCGACGTTCGAGCAGAGCGAGTCGACCTGCCGCTTCTCGCCGTCGAGCGCGAGCGCGTAGCACCGGCGGTCCTCCACCCAGAACGCCGCGTCGAACCGCTCCTGCAGCTCGGCTGCCTCCCGGTCGAGCCGGTCCGCCAGCGCGGGCTCGTCCCAGGCCTCCCGTGCGAGCTCGGCCGCCCGGCGCTTCGCGTCGAACACGTACCCCTGCACCTCGCACGGCGCGATCGGGGTCGCCGCGAACCGGCCGTCCCGGAAACGCTGCGAGTCCCACGAGTCCTTCCACGACTGGTTCGGGAGGCCGCGCGGAGTCCGCCGCTCGTACTCCACGAAGCCGTCGCCGTCGCGGTCGCCGTACGCGTCGATCCACGCGAGCGCGGCGAGCGCCGGCTCCCTGAACCGCTCGACGAGCGTGGGGTCGTCCATCCACCGCCAGGCCTCCGAGACGAGCACGACGAAGAGCGGAGTGGCATCGACGCTGCCGTAGTAGCGCGGGAACCAGGCGGCTGCGGCCCGGCCGTTGCGAACCTCGTGCACGATCTTCCCCGGCTCGGCGTCGATCGAGGGGTCGTCGACCGTCGACTGCAGGCGGGTGAGCGCCTCGAGGGTGGCCGTCGCGAGCTCGGGCCCGAGCGGGAGCGTCTGCAGCGACGCGACGAGCGAGTCTCGCCCGAAGACCGTCATGAACCACGGCGCGCCCGCTGCGGGGACGCCGGTCTCGAGCCGCAGCGCCGCGAGGTCGGCGACGGCGCGCTCGTACGCCCGCTCGAGCGGTGGCCAGTCCGAGCGCAGGCGCGGCACACGGGATGGCCGTCCGTCGTGTGCGACCGCGCCTCCGCGTGCGACCGCCGGCTCCGGGACGACCTCGATTCGAAGCTCCCAGCGGCCGCGCGGTGGAAGCTCGACCCGCCAGCGCGCGGCGTCGCCGGCGAACGTCGGCGCCTGCGAGAAACGGACGCGCGTGCGGAGCTCGCGGTCGGCGAAGACGAGCGAGCCGTCGTCCGGCGTCGCCGCCGCCGGCGCCGGCAGCGGCCGGCCCGCCACGGGCGGCACGTCGGCGAGCTCGTGTTCCTTCACCGTGATCACGTCTGCGAAGTCGGCGGCGAGCTCGATCGCCACCTCGAACACGACGGGCTCCGCGCACTGGCTCTCGAGCGCGAGCCGCTCCTCGAGCGTCGCGGCGAGCGAACGGTTGCGGCGCACGAGGAGCGCGTCGTGCGGCAGCGAGCGGGCGTACGCTTCGGCCGAGAAGTGCTCGAGCCGCCGGGACGCGAGCAGCCGTGGCCGCTCGCCGTCCACGGTCAGCACGAGCCGCGAGAGGTGCCGCGTGTCGTCGGCGTAGAGCCCCGAGGCGCCGCCGTCGAGGTCGCAGGATTCGTCCGAGACGCAGAAGGTCGAGCCGTGGAGGAGGGTCAGCGGCACCGCGGCATCATCCCTCGCGGAGAACGCGGTAAGCTCGCGCCGACAGAGGAGGGGCACCCTGGCAACGATCGAGTTCGACTCCGTGTCCAAGATCTACGACGACGGGACCCAGGCGGTCTTCGACCTCGACCTGGAGATCGCGGACGGCGAGCTGATGGTGATGGTCGGCCCGTCCGGCTGCGGGAAGACGACCGCGCTGCGCATGGTCGCCGGGCTCGAGGAGATCAGCGGCGGCGAGCTGCGGATCGGCGACCGCGTCGTCAACGATCTGACCCCGAAGGAACGCAACATCGCGATGGTCTTCCAGAGCTACGCGCTCTACCCGCACATGACGGTCGAGGACAACCTGGCGTTCAGCCTGCGGCTCCACAAGATGCCCAAGGAGGAGGTCAGGCAGCGCGTCCACCGCGCCGCGAAGACGCTGCAGATCGACCAGTACCTGAAGCGCAAGCCCCGTGCGCTCTCGGGCGGCCAGCGGCAGCGCGTCGCGATGGGCCGGGCGCTCGTGCGCGAGCCCGAGGCCTTCCTCATGGACGAGCCGCTCTCGAACCTCGACGCGAAGCTCCGTGTGCAGATGCGCGCCGAGATCCACCAGCTGCAGCGGCGGCTGGGCGTGACGACGATCTACGTCACGCACGACCAGGTCGAGGCGATGACCATGGGCGACCGCGTCGCCGTGATGAACGGCGGACGTCTGCAGCAGGTCGACACGCCGCAGGTGCTCTACGACCAGCCGAAGAACGAGTTCGTCGCCGGGTTCATCGGCTCGCCGGCGATCAACCTCGTCGAGGCGCAGCTCGAGCAGGCGAACGGCCACCTCGCCGTCGGGTTCGGCGAGCATCGCCTCACCGTCGACGACGCCGCGGCGCGCAGCCGGTCGACGCTGAAGGACTACGTGGGCAAGAAGATCATCCTCGGCATCCGGCCCGAGGACTTCGAGGACGCGAGCCTGGAGCCCGGCGTCCCGGGCGACCGCCGGGTGAAGGTCGAGATCGACCTCACCGAGCCGCTCGGCGCCGAGGTGCTCGCCTACTTCAGCACCACTGCGACGGGCGTCGTCCCGAGCGCTGCTGCGGCGGACGTGGGCGAGGACGCGGGCGTCCGCCTCGGCGACGACGGCGCGGCCGGCGACAGGACGCGCATGTGCGCGCGCATCAGTCCGCGGACGCACATCCGGGTCGGGCAGCCGGCCGAGCTCACGGTCGACACGAGCCGGCTGTACTTCTTCGATCCCGAGACGCGCGAAGTTATCTAGCCCTTGACCGCGCCGGCGGTCAGGCCGGCGATGATCCGCTTCTGCAGGATCAGCACCGCGAGGATCAGCGGGAGCGTGATGATCACGGTCGCGGCCATGATCTGGCCCCATGGGACCGCGAAGGCGCTTCCCGTCTTGCTCACGAACGACGTGATCGCGAGCGGCACGGTGTAGTGGTTCGGCGACTGGATGAACGACAGTGCGTAGAGGTACTCGTTCCAGGCCGAGATGAACGCGAGCAGCCCCGTCGTGACGAGACCCGGCGCGATCAGGGGCAGGAGCACCTTGTAGAAGACCTGGATCGGCGTCGCCCCGTCGACGTACGCCGCCTCCTCCAGGTCTCCCGGAAGCGCGCGCATGAAGCTCGTGAGCACCCAGACGGTGAACGGCAGCGTGAAGATCAGGTAGCTGAAGATCAGCGCGCCGAGCTTGTCGTAGAGATGGAGCCGACTGATCGTCGTGTAGAGCGCGCCGAGGATCGCGATCTGCGGGAAGATCGTCATCGAGAGCATCACGTACAGCACGAACGAGCGCCCGTGGAACTTGAAGCGGCCGAGCGCGAACGCCGCCGACGCGCCGATCGCGAGCGACAGAAGCGTGACGCCGCCGGCGACGATCGCCGAGTTGATCAGGGCATCGGTGAAGAAGCTCTCGCTCAGCGCGCCGCGGTAGTTCGCAAGCGTCGGATGCTGCGGGAAGTAGTGGACCGGCGTCTGGAAGAGGTTCACCTCGGGCGTGAACGACGAGCGCACGACCCAGTAGAACGGGAACAGCGCGTAGACGAAGATGACCGCGATCAGGAAGTAGAACGGGATCCTGAGGACGATCCGCCCGAAGGGGCTCTTGCGCATCCTGCGGCTCCGGCTGATCGGACGCGCGGCGGGACGCGTCGCCTCGGCGGCCGTGCTCATGTCCGCCCCCTCGAGCCTGTGCTCATTCTTCCCCCAGCCTGTTCACGGACACGTAGATGACGACGAAGACGGCGATGATCAGGAAGATCGCGACGCTGACCGCGGAGCCGTACCCGACGTGGCCGTCGCCCACGATCGTGCTCTGGTCGTAGATGGCCATCGTCTGCGTGTCCGTCCTGTTCCCGAAGAACACGTAGAAGACGTCGAACACGCGCAGGGCGTCCAGGGTGCGGAAGATCAGCGTGACGAGGATGGCCGGCTTGAGCAGCGGCAGCGTGATCTTCCAGAACTGCTGGAGCACGCTCGCGCCGTCGACCCGGGCCGCTTCATAGAGATCCTGCGGGATCACCTGCAGCCCCGCGAGCAGGAGCAGCGCGACGAACGGCGTCGTCTTCCAGATGTCGACGGCGCAGACCGAGGCGAGCGCGGTGCTCGGGTCGGAGATCCACGCCCGTGAATGCGACAGGATGTGGAGGCGGACGCCGAGGTCGTTGACGACCCCGAAGGTGTCGTCGAGCATCCACTTCCACATCTGCGCCGCGACGACCGTCGGGATCGCCCACGGGACGAGCATGACGGCCCGCATGACGCCGCGGCCCTTGAAGTTCGAGTTGACGACGAGCGCGATGGCGAGGCCGAGCCCGAACTCGAACGCGACCGTGATCACCGTGAACTTGATCGTCTCCCAGATCGAGTCACGGAAGAGCGAGTCGTGCCAGAGGTCGCGGTAGTTCTGGAGCCCGACCCACTTCGTCGGCTGGAGCGCCAGGAACTCCTGGTCGGTGAAGCTCTGGTAGACGGTCTTCCCGAGCGGGTACATCGCAACGAGCGCGACCACCGCGAGCGCCGGCAGGAGCAGCAGCCACGCGAGGTGCGTCTGCCGACGCTGGAGCTTCGTGCCGCGGCGGCGGCGGCGAGCGGTCGGAACGGGTGTCGCTACGGAAGGCCCGGTTGACATGGAAGGAGGGAGGGGGAGGATGACAGATGCCACCCTCCCCCGTTCCGGGATCGAATGCGTCTCGCGCTAGCGCACGAGCCGCTCGAGCTGGGACTTGAGACCCGGCAGGACGCTCGAGGCCGAGCTTCCGTTCAGGATCCGGTTGATCGCCTGGTAGATGTCCTTCGAGCCCTCGTTGTACTTCCCACCGAGGATCGTCGACGGACGCGTCACGCGCGGCGCGTTCGCCGTCGCGGGGTTGAGGTACGGCGCCGCCTTGCGGACGGCCGGGTCGTTGGCGAGCGACGGGATGGTCGGCACGTTCGAGTTCGTGATCGTGTCGAACTTCTCCACGGCCTTGCTCGTCATGTAGCGGACGAACTCGATCGCCGCGTCCTGGTGCTTGGAGTACTTCGAGACGGCGAGCTGCCACCCGCCGACCGTCGCGACGGAGTGCCCGCCCGGCCCGTGCGGAAGGGGCGCGACCGCGAACTTGCCGGCCACCTTCGAGCCCTTCGCCTGCGCGAGCGAGTACGCGTACGGCCAGTTGCGCATGAAGGCCGCGTTGCCGTCGATGAACGCGGTGTGCGTCTCGCCCTCCTGGTAGGAGGTGACGCCGCGCGGCGTGGTGACGCCGATGTTCTTGCGGAAGAGGTCGAGGATCGCCCGGGCCTTCGGGTTGTCGATCGTGACCTTGCCGTTGTCGATGAAGCTGCCGCCGCCCGAGGAGGCGATCCACTCGAGCGCATCGCAGGTCAGCCCCTCGTAGGCGTTCCCCTGGAAGACGAAGCCGGAGAAGTTCGGGTTCGACGACTTCTCGCCGGCCACGATCTTCTTCGCCATCGAGAAGAGCTGCTGCCAGGTCGTCGGCGGCTTGGAGTAGCCGTACTTCTTCAGCAGGTCGGTGCGGTAGTAGAGCATCCCGAAATCGCCGAACCACGGCATCGCGACGAGCTTCCCGCCGACCGTGTCGCTCTGGATGATCCCCGCCGAGTGGATCTTCGCCTGCGCGCCCAGCTTCGGCTTCAGATCGACGAGGAACGGCGCGAACGCGCCCGGCCACACGACGTCGATCATCGCGACGTCGATCGACGACGAGTGGGTCGAGAACGCCCTCGCGAGCTGCGAGTACGACGCGTCCGAGGCAGCCGGGTGCGGGACGACCTTCACCTTGATCCCGGTGTCCTTCGAGAACCGCGACGCCAGCGCCGTGTCGCGCTGGTGGCCGCCTCCGACGGAGTCGCCGACGAACGTGATCGACTGGCCGCCGTACTTCGCCTTGATCGCGGCTGCGTTCGGCACCGGCGGCGCCTTCATCGCGGCCGGGGCGCCGGCCTTCTCCACCTTGCTCGTCCCTGCGGTGGCGATGCCCAGTGAAACGAGCAGCGCCACGAGAGAGACGACCCCTACCATGAGCAACACACGAGGTTTCACGTGGCTCACTTTCCTTTCTCTCGGACTCGGCCGCGAGCGGCCTATGTGGCACAGGGGGGCTTCTACGGCGAGCGTAACATCGTCAAGAGCCCGTGGCACGGGAACTAGCGCGGAGCGTAGGACGCGTGGATCTGCGACGTGACTCGATCCGGGTGATCCTCGCCGGGCAGGCCCGGTCCGGGGCCTACGTCGCCTCGCCGACGTTCGACGTCTACCGCTTCGCGTGGCTGCGTGACGGCTGCTTCGTCGCCGACGCGATGCGCGAGGCCGGCCGGGTGGAGAGCTGCGACCGTTTCCTCGACTGGTGTGCGCGTCTCGTCATGCGCTCCCCGGAGGGCCCGTTCGACGCCCGGTACACGCTCGACGGGAAGCGCGACCCCTCTGACTGGCCGCACCGCCAGATCGACGGGTGGGGCCTCTTCCTCGGCACCGTTCGCCGCCGCGGCTCGGCGCGGTGGGACGAGCCGGCGGCGCGCGTCGCGCGCTGGCTGGAACAGGTCTGGGGCGAGCCCTGCGTCGACTGGTGGGAGGAGCGCGAGGGGGTGCATGCGGCGACGCTCTGGTGCGTCGGCAACGGCCTCGGCTCGGAGGAGATCCGCCGGGAGGCGCTCGCCCGGGCCGGCCGGCGGCTCGACGCGTCGCTGCTCTTCGTCGGCACCGCCGACCTCGTCGCCTGGGTCGAGGAGTCGCTCGTCTCGCCCGGCGGCGGCGTCTGGCGGCACCTAGAGGACGAGTACTACGGCGGGGGCGAGTGGCTGCTGCTGACGGCGATGCTCGGCCTCGCGAAGCCCGAGCGCGCCGGCGAGTGCCTCGCGTGGATCGAGCGACACGCGACGCCGGGCGGGGAGCTGCCCGAGCAGTCGCAGGACCACCTGCTCCGGCCCGACCGCTTCGCGCCGTGGGTCGAGCGCTGGGGCGAGCCGGCCTGCCCTCTCCTCTGGTCGCATGCGATGTACCTGCGCCTGCACCACGCCGTCCACGCCCGCTGATGCCGGCCGCCTTCCAGCTCGTCGCGCGAACCGGGCACCCGAGCTTCCTCGACCTCCCGTGGGCCTCGCCGCTCGAGGAGTGGGAGTCGCCGCGCCTCGTGAACGTCATCCGGGGGATCAGCCGCCACGTCGTGCGGTTCGTCGAGTACGACGGCGCGCTGTACGCGCTGAAGGAGCTGCCGGAGCGGCCGGCGCGTCGCGAGTGGACCCTGTTGCGGCGCCTGCACGAGCAGGAGCTGCCGGTCGTGAAGGCCGTCGGCATCGTCACCAACCGCGAGCACGACCTCGACGCGGTGCTGATCACGCGCCACCTGGAGTACTCGCTCCCCTACCGCGCGCTCTTCGGCGGCTCGGCGATCCCCGACCTGCGGACGCACTTCCTGAACGCGCTCGCCGAGCTGCTCGCGCGGCTGCACGTCCGCGGGTTCTTCTGGGGCGACTGCTCGCTCTCGAACGCGCTCTTCCGCCGCGACGCGGGCGCTCTCACCGCCTACCTCGTCGACGCCGAGACCGGCGAGCTGCACGGGCGGCTCACCGACGGCCAGCGCGGCTACGACCTCGAGATCGCGCAGACGAACATCGTCGGCGAGCTGCTCGACGTCGACGCCGAGGTGGGCCTGCCGCCCGGCCTCGATCCCGACGAGACGGGCGAGGAGATCGTCCGCCGCTACGAGGCGCTCTGGGAGGAGCTGACGAGGGAAGAGACCTTCGGGCCGGACGAGCGTTACCGGCTGGACGAGCGGCTCCACCGGCTGAACGAGCTCGGCTACGACGTCGAGGAGATCCGCCTCGACGCGATGCCCGACGGCTACCGGCTGCGGCTCGATCCGCGCGTCGTCGAGCCCGGACACCACCGGCACCGGCTGCTGCGGCTGACCGGTCTCGACGCGCAGGAGAACCAGGCGCGGCGGATGCTGAACGACGTCGCGCGCTACCGCGAGGCGCTCGAGCGGACCGAGCAGCGCCCGCTCCCCGAGGAGGCGGTCGCGCAGAGGTGGCGGCAGGAGGTCTTCGAGCCGACGGTCGCGGCCGTGCCCGAGGAGCTCGAGGCGCGGCTGCCGGCGGCGGAGGTCTTCCACCAGGTGCTCGAGCACCGCTGGTTCCTCTCGGAGCAGGCGGGCAAGGACGTCGGCATCGACGAGGCCGTCCGCTCGTACGTGCGCTCGGAGCTGCCGTCGCGCCGGCCGGAGCGGATCGTGCTCGAGCCCCCCGACTAGCGCGCGGCCAGCAGCAGCGTGAGCCGCGACGCGAGGGACGCCTTGCGGGCGCGCAGCGCGATCCGGCGGCCCGGCGGCTGGTACGGCGTCGGTGTGACGGCCGCGGAGAAGTAGTGGAGCATGTGCGCACCTCCTTTCATGCGTGGGAGGCTACGGCCGGCGCGTCCCGTTTCCATCGGCCGCACCGACGATTCACACTCGTCCCGGAGGAGGATCCGATCGACGTCTTTCGCACACCCGACGAACGATTCGACGGTCTCCCCGAGTTCGCGTTCGAGCCGCACTACCTCGACCAGGACGGCCTCCGCATGCACTACCTCGACGAGGGCGAAGGGGAGCCCGTCCTGCTGCTGCACGGCGAGCCGACCTGGTCGTACCTCTACCGGACCGTGATCGCGGAGCTCGTCCCGACGGCGCGGTGCGTCGCGCCCGACTACTTCGGCTTCGGCCGCTCCGACAAGCCGACCGACCCGACCTGGTACTCGTACGACCGCCACACCGAGTCGGTGGCGCGGCTCGCCGAGGCCCTCGACCTGCGCGGCGCGACGCTCGTCGTCCAGGACTGGGGCGGCCCGATCGGCTTCCGCTTCGCGGTCGAGAACCCCGGCCGCGTCGCGCGTCTCGTCGTCCTCAACACCGGCATCGGCGTCGGCGCGCCGAGCGAGGAATGGCTGCGGTTCCAGGCGTTCATGCGCCGGGTCGGAACGGAGATCCAGGCGGCGCAGCTCGTCCGCCTCTCGCTCGTGCAGCCGAAGGGCGCCGACGTCCTCGCGGCTTACGACGCGCCGTTTCCCGTGCCCGAGGCGCGGCACGGGATCGTGCAGTTCCCCGAGCAGGTGCCGACGAGCGACGGCCATCCGAACGCTGCGGTGATGCGCGAGGTGCGCGCGCAGCTGCAGCGCCTCGACCGCCCGTCGCTCGTGCTGTTCTCCGACTCGGACCCGATCTTCACGCGCCGTGCGGCCGAGGCGATGGCGCGCGCCCTCATGCACGCGGAGCTCGACCCTCCCCTGGAGGGCGCAGGGCACTTCCTCCAGGAGGACCGGGGCGCGGCGGTCGGCCGCCGCATCGCCGAGTGGCTCAGATGATCCCGGCGCGTGCCGCGTGCGTCGCCGCGGCCGCGCGCGTCGACTGCGAGAGCTTGCGCAGGATGTTCGCGACGTGGCGGTGCACGGTGTGCTCGCTGAGCACGAGCGTCGAGGCGATCTCGCGGTTCGACATCCCCGTCGAGACGAGTCGCAGGACCTCCGTCTCACGGGCGGTGAGCGGCGAGGCGCCGTCCGGTTCGGCCACGGCGTCGCCGTGCAGGAACCCGGCGAGTGCGCGCAGAAGCTCGCGGCGGTCGTCGCGCCACGGCAGGTGGGAGTCGCCGGCGAGCGGCACGAAGCGCGCGTTCGGGAGCAGCGAGGCGAGCTCGCGGCCGCGGCCGATCGGCACGACCCGGTCGCCGCGGCGGTGGAGCACGAGCGCGGGAACGGCGACGCGCGGCAGCAGCGGGCGCACGTCCGCGCCGAGGTCGAGCTCGAGGAAGATCGAGGCGGCCTCCGCCGTCGCCGCGCCGCGCTGCAGCTTCGTGTAGCGCGCGATCTCGTCGCCGCTCGCATGCGGGTCGAAGAGCCCCGCGAGCATCTGGGCGCCGAGCCGCCAGTTCGTGCCGATGAACTGGATGAGCGACCGCCTCGTCACCTCCGGGATGTCGCTGCGCGACGCGTAGCCGCCGAAGTAGACGAGCTTCTCGACGGCGAGGGGGTTCCGGACCGCGAGCTGCGACGCCGCGAGGCAGCAGCACGACGACGCGAACACGACTGCGTGCCCGCCGACGGCGCCGATCACCGCCTCGAGCTGCACGCTCTCGTGCTCGACCGTGGGCCGCGGGTCGAGCGTCCGGTCGGAGAGGCCGCATCCGATCCGGTCGAACCGGACGACGCGGTGCGTCCTCGCGACCTCGGCGTAGAAGGCCCGCTGCTCCGGGTCGTCCCATTCGGCCTCGAGGTTCGACACCCAGCGCGGTCCGAAGACGAGTGGCGGCCCGTCTCCGTACGTCGAATAGGCGACGCGCCTCCCTCCCACGTCGAGGTAGCGGATCTCCTGCTCCATGGACCGAGAGCGTAGTGGCCCACACGGGCCATCTCGCGAAAATGGCCCTTGAGGACGACGCGCCGGGCCATCGGCCGCAGGCACCCTTGAGCGATGCGCACCGAAGTGATCCGGGGGATCACGGTCCGGCCGCTCCGGCGGGGCGCGACGGAGGTCGTGCAGGCCGTGTTCGACGGGCTCGGCCCGGAGTCGCGCCTGCGCCGCTTCGGCGGGGCGAAGAACGTCCTGCTGCCCGGCGACCTCGACGCCCTGACGAGGATCGACCACCGGCATCACGCCCTCGTCGCATGGGTCGGAGGCGCCCCGATCGGCATCGCGCGGCTCGTCCGCGACCGCGACTCCGCCGAGGTGGCGTTCGCCGTCGTCGACGAGTGGCAGGGCCGCGGCGTCGGCCGGCTTCTCGTCGACCGGCTCGCCGAGGACGCCCGCGCCGCCGGGATCACGCGTTTCACGGCGGACGTGCAACCGGACAACGCGCCGTCACGCGCGCTCCTCCGCCGGCTGCGCATCGCGGCCGCCTAGCTGCCGCACGCTCCGACCGCGATTAGGCTTGCGCGATGGCGCACTCAGTGGGGTTGAAGATCGACCACGAGCTGCCGGTCGGGAACGTCGATATCAAGGTGATCGTCGAGCAGGACGGCGAGCGGCTCGGGCAGCTGAAGGTGAGCCGCGGCTCGATCGACTGGAAGCCGGGGCGCGCGAAGCGGACCTGGCAGCTCGAGTGGGAGCGGTTCGACGCGCTCATGCGCGAGTTCGGTCACCCACCGCGCTAGATGATCCTGCCCTCCCAGGGCTGCAGCACGAGGCCCTCGTGGCCGGCGACGTCCTCCGTCAGGTTGAGGACGCAGGTTCGCCCGCCGCGTGCGTAGGCCCACACGCCGGTCGCGCTCGGCAGCGTCCGGTAGCCGTCGTCCGTGAACCGGGCGCGCTCGCGGAGGAGGCCGCGCGTGTATTCGAGGATCGAGTCGGCATCGCCCTCCTGGCCCTCGACGTTCCGCTCCGTGTTGTCGAGGGGCAGCCAGGGATCGCGCCATTCCTCACCGCTCCGCGTCCACGGGAGCGGCGTGCGCTCCGGGTCGCGCGGCGGGTCGGCGAGGTCGAGGATTCGCTCCGGCGGGACGACGCCGTCCTCCAACCCGAGCTCGTCGCCCTGGTAGAGGATCGCGACGCCCGGCAGCGTGAGGATCAGGAAGAGCGCCGCGCGGTGCACCGCCTCGTCGCCTCCTGCCCACCGCGTCGCCATGCGCGAGTGGTCGTGGTTCGAGCCGAACCAGCACGGCCGCCGCCCCGGCGGCAGGTGCGCCATCGTCTGCTCGACGATCGGCCGCAGCTCCTCGAGCTCGAACTCTGCGCGCACGAACGCGAAGTTCTGCACGAGGTCGAGGTGACGCCAGTACCCGTACATCTGGTCGAGCGAGACGTACGTCTCGCCCATCAGCGTCGGCTTCGGGTCGTATTCCGACGCTACGCGCTGCCACCGCGCGAACACGTCGTGCACCTCGGGTCGGTTGCGCATGTGCTCGATGCCGTCGCGCAGCTCGCGATCCTTGACGATCCCGTGCGCGACGTCGATCCGCACGCCGCGGATCCCACGGTCGAACCAGAAGCGGAGGATGCGGTCGAACTCCTCGCGCACGTCGGGGCTCCACCAGTCGAGGTCCGGCTGCTGCGGTGCGAACTGGTGCAGGTAGTAGCGCTTCCGGCGCGCGTCCCAGTTCCACGCGCTGCCGCCGGTGAAGATCGACCGCCAGTCGTTCGGCACCTGGTCCGACCACACGTAGTACTCGGGGCGGTCGGCGAACCACGGGTGCCGGTCGGAGGTGTGGTTCGGCACGAGGTCGAGCCAGACGTCGAGGCCGAGCCGGCGCGCGTCCGCGATCAGCGCGTCGGCGTCGGCGAGCGAGCCGTAGTCGTCGTGGACGTCGAGGTAGTCGGCGACGTCGTAGCCCCAGTCGACGTTCGGGCTCGGGTGGATCGGGCTCAGCCACACGGCGTCGACGCCGAGCGAGGCGAGGTACGGCAGCCGTGCCCGCACGCCGGCGAGGCCGTCGGGGCTGAACGACCTGACGTAGACCTGGTAGAGGATCAGGCGATCGTCCAGGTGTCGCCGGAGCCGACGAGCGCCTGGAGGTCGCCGTCCCGCTTCGCCTGCGCGTGCTCGAGCTGGGCCCGGACGAGCTCGTCGTACGAGTCGCGCTCCACGTCGCGGAACACGCCGAGCGGGAGGACGCCGTCCGCCTCCCACGAGAGCTGCGCGAGCGCGAACGCCGTCGCGAAGTCGCTCTCGTCGTGCGTGATCCCCGTCGAGCCGAACTCCCGGCCGTGCTCGAGGTACGTGCGCGCGTCCTTGTCCTCGCGGATGTAGTCGAACTCGCCGTCGTTGTAGATGTTGCAGTTCTGGAAGATCTCGACGAACGCCGCGCCGTTGTGCGTCGCCGCGCGGCGGAGGACGCTCGTCAGCCCCGGCTTGTCGACGTCGAGCGCGCGCGCCACGAACGTCGCGCCGGCACCGAGCGCCAGCGCGAGCGGGTTGAACGGGAAGTCGACGCTGCCCATCGGCGTCGAGCCTGTCACCTTCCCCTGGCCGCTCGTCGGCGAGTACTGGCCCTTCGTCAGCCCGTAGATCCGGTTGTTGAACATGAGGATCTTCAGGTTGACGTTGCGGCGGAGCGCATGGATCAGGTGGTTGCCGCCGATCGAGAGCGCGTCGCCGTCGCCGGAGACGACCCACACCGAGAGGTCGGGTCGCGAGACGGCGAGGCCGGTGGCGATCGCCGGCGCGCGGCCGTGGATCGAATGCATCCCGTAGGTCTGCATGTAGTACGGGAACCGCGCCGCGCAGCCGATCCCCGAGATGAACACGATCTTCTCGCGCTCGAGCCCGAGCTCCGGCATGAAGCCCTGGACGGCGGCGAGAATCGCGTAGTCGCCGCAGCCCGGGCACCAGCGCACCTCCTGGTCCGACTTGAAGTCCTTGATCGTCAGCTTGACCTCGGTCACAGGAGCGCCTCCACGGCGTCCGCGACGTCGCCCGCCTTGAACGGCTTCCCGGTGACGCGGTTGTAGCCGACGGCGTCGACGAGGTAGCGCGCACGGACGAGCTGCAGCAGCTGGCCGAGGTTCATCTCCGGGATGAGGATGCGCTCGTAGCTGCGCAGCACGTCGCCGAGGTTCGCGGGGAACGGGTTCAGCCAGCGCAGGTGCGCATGCGCGACCTTGCCGCCGCCCGCACGCACGCGGCGGACGCCGGCATGCACCGGGCCGAAGGTCCCACCCCACGAGAGCACGAGCACGTCGGCGCCCTCCTGGTGGTCGACCGGCTGGTCGCCGACCCTGATGCCCGCGACCTTCTGCGCGCGCAGCTGCGTCATCAGGTCGTGGTTTTCCGGGTCGTACGAGACGTTGCCCGTCTCGTTCGCCTTCTCGAGCCCGCCGATCCTGTGCTCGAGGCCCGGCGTACCGGGGATCGCCCACGGCCGCGCGAGCGTGTCGGGGTCGCGCTTGTAGGGCAGGAACTCGCCGCCGTCGGCCCGCGCGAACTCGACCGGAATGGGCTCGAGCTCGTCGATGCTCGGGATCAGCCACGGCTCGGTGCCGTTCGCGAGGTAGGCGTCGGAGAGGAGGTAGACGGGCGTGCGGTAGGTGAGCGCGACCCGGGCCGCCTCGATCGCCGCGTAGAAGCAGTCGCCCGGCGTCCCGGCGGCGAGCACCGGCACCGGCGACTCCGAGTTCCGGCCGAAGAGCACCATCAGCAGGTCGCCCTGCTCGGGCTTCGTCGGCATCCCGGTCGACGGGCCCGCGCGCTGGACGTCGACGACGACGAGCGGGAGCTCGAGCGCGACGCCGAGGCCGATCGTCTCGGCCTTGAGCACGATGCCCGGCCCCGCCGACGTGGTCACGCCGAGCGCGCCGCCGAACGACGCGCCGAGCGCGGCGCCCGCGGCGGCGATCTCGTCCTCGGCCTGGAACGTGCGGACGCCGAAGGCCTTGTGCTTTGCAAGCTCCTCCAGGATGGACGAGGCCGGGGTGATCGGGTACGCGCCCAGGAAGAGGTCGAGGCCCGACAGCTTCGACGCCGCGAGCAGGCCGTACGAGAGGGCGGTGTTGCCCGTGATCTGGCGGTAGCGCCCGGGCGTCAGCTTCGCCGGCTTCACCTCGTACTGCACGGCGAACGCCTCCGACGTCTCGCCGAAGTGGTAACCGGTGTTGAACGCCTTGAGGTTGGCGGCGGCGATCTCCGGCCGCTTCGCGAACTTCGTCTCGATGAACGTCGTCGTCGACTCGACCGGCCGGCCGTAGAGCCAGGACATCAGGCCGAGCGCGAACATGTTCTTCGCGCGCTCCGCCTCGCGCGCGGTGACGCCCTCGATCTCCTTCAGCGCACCGACCGTCATCGAGGTGAGGGGGACGGCGTGCAACTGGTAGTCGCCGAGCGAGCCGTCCTCGAGCGGGTTCGACTCGTAGCCGGCCTTCTTCAGGTTGCGGTCGGTGAACGCGTCCGTGTCGACGATCAGGGTGCCGCCGTTCGCCAGGTCGCGCAGGTTCGTCTTCAGCGCGGCCGGATTCATCGCCACGAGCACGTCGGGGCGGTCGCCCGGCGTGAGGATGTCGTGGTCCGCGAAGTGGAGCTGGAAGCCTGAGACGCCCGGCAGCGAGCCCGCGGGGGCGCGGATCTCCGCAGGGAAGTCCGGGAACGTCGCGAGATCGTTTCCGGAGAGCGCGGTCTCCGAGGTGAAGCGCCCTCCCGTCAGCTGCATCCCGTCGCCGGAGTCCCCGGCGAACCGGATGACGACGGAGTCGAGTTGCTCGACGGGCTTGGCCACGGCCATCTCGACAGTAGCACCGGCGGCCGGCCGTGCCGGTGCGGGGTTCCCGCACCCCGCGGCGCGAGGCGGCGCCGGGGCCGCCTCGCGCCGCAGTGGCCCGCGTTACGCGAGGACGAGCTCGCGCTCGGCCCGCAGCCAGTTCTCGAACGGGTCGCCGCCCTCCTCGAGATGGATGTAGTACGCACGCGTCGCGACGTGCTCCCATGTGAGCACGATCGGCTCCGTCGCCTCCACCTTCTTCGTGCGGCGCGCGGCGGTCTTCTTGGCGGCCGGCTTCTTCGTCGCGGCGGCCTCGGTGGCCTTCTTCGACACTGCATGCCCCTTTCGGTCGTCGCAGGTTTGCCGTCACCCCTTCGGCCGGGCGGCGGCGTCTCCTCCAGGCGGCCGCGGCCTCGTCGCAGAGGAGCGGAAGCGCGTCGCCGACGTGTGCTGCTCGCACGCTCGCGGCCGACCTCAACCCGACGCGTGCTTCAGCGCCGACTCGCGCCGCTGAGCCTCGGCGAGCGAGAGCGACCCCGCGCACACGCGGCGGTTGAGGTCGTTTTCGATCCGGTCGACGTCGGCCGCGCGCGGATACGGCTCCGGCCACAGGTTCCGCGGATCGGACGGGTCGCCGCCCAGCTCGAGGCTGATCAGGTGGTCCTCCTGGAACGACGACGACGGCCCGCGCAGCCCGTACTGCTCGAGCCCGCGCCGCTTGAGCGCGTTCGTGTACGTGGTGGGCGGCCGGATCGTCCGCGTCCAGCCGCGGCGGCAGATGGTGCGGCCGACCGTGGCCTGCGTGACGGCCGGGTTGAGCACGCCGGGCGTGAGGTCCCAGCGCGCGCGGACGAGCGCGAGACGCGAGCCCGTGCAGCGCGGCAGCGCCGTCGTGGCGATCGCCGCCGCGGCGAGCAGGAGCACGACTTCGACGAATGAGATCCGCACTCCCTCGACGGTACGGACGCCCGGCTGCGGCGCAAGTGTCCGCGGCGAAACGGCACGAAGAAGTCACACGCGCGTCACACCTCGGCGCCGGCGAGCGACCAGACGGCGACCGCGACCCACGGCACGCCGATCACGTCGGTCTGCAGCCCGAGCACGAGGACGCCCGCGAAGGCGGCGCCGAGCAGCACGCGCCGCCTGAGCGTCGCCCGCAGGAGCGCGAGCGACCACGCCACGAAGACGAGGGCGCCCGCGAGCCCCGCCTCGACGCCGAGCTCCGTGTACGTCGACTCGCCGGCGCGGACGTCGACGTGCGTGCGCGCCGCGGTCACCCCGGAGTTGCCGAGGCCGAAGCCCCACGGGTGATGGACGACGGTGCGCGCGCCGTCGCGCAGCGAGGCGAGATGTTCGCTCGTCGACGACTCGGCTGCACTCGTCGGGTCGTGCGACGCCTGCGGGCGCTCGGTCGCGATCTGCTGCTGGACGCGGAGTTCGCTCTTCGTGAAATGCGTGCGCGGGCCGAAGTGCTCGTACCCCTTGACGAACGCGAGCCCCACGAGCGCAACGGCGACGGCGAGCGCAGCGACACGCCACGCGCGACGCGCGAGCGCGAGCACGAGCAGCGCCACGACGAGCGCGAGCAGCGCGGAGCGGGTGTGCGTCCAGAGGACGCCGGCGAAGATCAGAACGGCGAGCAGGACGCCGAGCCGGCGCCGCAGCGGCACGAGGAAGAGCGCCACGAGCAGCAGGTACGACGTCGCGAGCGGCGAGAGGAATGTCGAGGTCAGCCGCCGGAAGACCACGCCGTTGCCCGCGTTGTAGACGAAGTTCTCCGGCAGCCCGGAGAGCCCGCGGTAGTCGAGCCCGAGCTGGTCGCTGAACCACCCGGCCGAGTGGCGCCAGAACGAGAGCGGCACCGCGTACGCGTCGACGAGCCCGAACGCGGCGACCGCGGCGGCAACCGCGACGACGAGTCGCCGGAGCCGCGCGCGCTCGCGGTCCGTCAGGTCGAGCCCACGCCCGAGGAAGTACGCCCCGACGGGCAGCAGGTCGTGCCGCGCGCCGTAGAGGACGCCCTTGTGGGTCGCGCCGCCGCCGAGCCACGACTGCGGCAGCAGCCCGTAGACGACGACGAGCCCCCCGAAGGCGAGCGCGAGCCAGTCGGCCGGCGTCGCCTTGAAGGCCAGACCGCGACGCGCCCGGACGACGAGCGCGAGGGCCGCGAGCAGCAGCACGTCCTTCCACGCGGCGACGACGGTGAGCGCGTTCCCGCGCACGCCGGCGCGCCAGAGCTGCGACATGACGAGGTTGTGCGCGGCGAGCCCCACGATGAGGGCCTCGAGCGCCCACACCGGCCGCGAGAGCTTCATTCGGGCCCGACCGCGATCAGCGTCATACCCCTGTTCAGTACACGGACGCTGTAAGGAAAGAGCGAGCGAAACGCCCGCGGCCCGAGCGGGTCGAGCACGTCGTCGAACGGGAGCAGCCGGTCGCGCGCACCTGCCGGCAGCCAGTGCACGAACGGCAGCAACGTGTGCACCTCGAGCGGGAACCACCTGTTCGGCGTCGTCACGAACACCCGTCTCGACACCCGGCAGAGCTCGTGCACGAACCGGCGCTGACCGTCGCGCCCACCGGCGACGTGCTCGACGACGGCGTTCGAGAAGCCGAGATCGAACTCGCCGTCGGCGAACGGCAGGTCGCGGCCGTCCGCCCGCACCGCCCTGACCGCGGGAAAGGCGAGCGCGAACCGGTCGAGCCGCGTGTGGCCGACGCCGGTGATCTGCGCCGGCCACGGATAGAGCGCCTCGAAGAAGTTGTCGGTCGAGCCTGCGCCGAACCCCGCGTCGGTGATGCCCACGTCGACGACGGTCGTCTCCGCGGTCGGCTGCATCAGGTCGAGGAACAGCCGCAACTTCCGCTCGCGGCTCCGCAGCGAGACGCGCGACGCGGCCCTCCGAATCACCGCCGGAGCCTAGCCGTATAGTCGGGCGGCGATGCCCGTCCGCGCCGAGCTCCGCCCGCGGGGCCCCTACTCGCTCCGCGTCTCCGGCCGCCACGCGTCGGATGCCACGCGCGTCGTCGTCGACGGCACCTACCGCGCGACCGTCCGCGTCGCCGAGCGCCTGGAGCGGGTGCACGCCGTGCAACGGCCGGACGGGGTGGTCGTCGTGGCCGCCGAGAGCGACGGGGGCGTCGATGCGGTGCGCTTCGCGCTCGGCCTCGACGACGACCACTCGGAGTTCGTGCGGCGGTTCACGCGCGACCCGCTGCTCGCCGAGACGCTGCGGCGGATCCGCGGGCTGCGTCCGCTGCGGACCGGCACGGTCGCGCAGGCGCTGCTCCGCGCGGTCGCCGGGCAGCTGATCCAGGCGAGCAGAGCCCGCCAGATCGAGCGGACCGTCGTGCGGGCCGCGGCACCCGCGCTCGGCGGGCTGCACGCCCCGCCGACCGCCGCGGAGCTCGCACGCTTCTCGCCGGCCGAGCTGGGGCGGCTCGGGCTCGGCGCCCGGCGCGCGGCCGCCCTCGTCCGGCTGTGCAGGACGCTCGACCTCGAGCGCCTGAAGGACCGGCCGAGCGCCGCGGTCGCTGCGCGGCTCGGCCGCGAGCGCGGCCTCGGCCCGTGGTCGGTCGGGGTCGTCTGCCTCGAGGGGCTCGGCCGCTACGAGCACGGGCTCGCGCGCGACCTCGGGCTCGCAAAGCTCGCCGGGGCGCTCTGGGGCCGGCACGCGGAGCCGGAGGAGACGGACGAGCTCCTCGCGCCGTACGGCGAGTGGGCGGGCCTCGCGAGCGTCTACCTGCTCGCGGGCTTCGCGCGGGGTTTCGTACCCTTGCCGGGTGCAGCGGCAGCCTGACCTGAAGGTGGTCGACGATCCTGCGGCGGAGGTCGCGCACGTGCTCGCGGCGCAGGCCCGGCGCGGCGGCTCGATCGTGCTCACCGGCGGCTCGACGCCCGGGAAGGCGTACGAGCAGGCGGCGGCGCTGCAGCCCGACTGGAGCGGCGTCGAGCTGTGGTGGGGCGACGAGCGCTGCGTGCCGCCGGAGGACGAGCGGTCGAACTACCGTCTCGCGAGAAGGACGCTGCTCGATCGACTCGACGCGGCGCCGAGGGTCGAGCACCGCATCGAGGGGGAGCTCGGCCCCGACGAGGGCGCACGGCGCCTCGACGAGGAGCTGGCCGGCGCCGCTTTCGACCTGCTCCTGCTCGGCCTCGGTCCCGACGGGCACGTCGCCTCGCTCTTCCCGGGCTCGCCGCAGCTCGAGGTGCGCGACCGCCGCGCCGCCGGCGGCCCCGCCGGGCTCGAGCCGTACGTCGACCGGATCACGTTCACCCTGCCCACGCTGCAGGCTGCCCGGCGCATCGTCTTCCTCGTCGCGGGGGAGCAGAAGGCGTACGCGGTCGCGCGCGCGTTCGGCGGCGAGATCGACGAGCACGTGCCCGCGAGCCTCGTGCGGGCCGCGGCCGCGCCGGTGGAGGTCTTCCTCGATCGCGCCGCAAGCGGCAGACTAGGCATCCGATGACGACGCCCGAGCCGAGCCACGAGATCCAGGACATCCTCGAGGTCGACCGGCCGGAGCAGCTGAAGGCGCTCGGGCACCCACTGCGGCTGAAGGTGCTGCAGGTGCTCGCCGACGCGGAGGGCCCGCTCACGAACCGCGAGCTGGCGGCGAGGCTCGCGGTCGACCCGGGCCACCTGCACTTCCACGTGCGGATGCTCCACCGCGCCGCCCTGATCGAGCTCGCGTCGTCGGGCGGGCGCGAGAAGCCGTACCGCCCGGTGGCGAGACACTTCAAGGTCGGCCCCGAGGTTCGCGCCGCCGGCCTCGCGGCCGAGCTCCAGGCCGCCCAGCTGCGCGAGCTGCAGCGGGGCTTCGAGCTGCACGCGGCGGCGGGCGAGTTCCGCAGCGCGCAGATCCACACGAAGCTCGACCCGGAGACGGTCCGCCGCCTCCTCAACGAGCTCGTCGAGAAGCTGAACGAGCTCGAGGACGAGTCGGCGCCGCAGCAGACCGTGACGGTCGCGTTCCACCCGGCGATCGAGCAGGGCGACCCGAGCTAGGGCAGCACGGGCGACGCGGGGAGCGGCCGGTCGATGCCGCGGCGCCGCGCGAGCTCCGCGAGCACGAGCGCCGTGTCGGCGACGGCGGCGTCCTCGAGGTACTCCTCCCGCGTCTCGAACGAGTCGACGACCGACTCGACCGCGGTCACGTAGCCGACGACGTCGCCCGCCGCGACGTACGCGAGCGCGTCGGCGACGTCCCGCGGGAAGTCGTCCCGCCCACGCACGGACTCCGCGACACGGCGGGCCTCCGCCCAGCGCCCGAGCGCGAGCAGCGCGAGGGCGCCGGCGTACCGGCCGATCGGCGAGGAGGCGGTCGGCGTCCCGAGCTCGAGCGCCCAGTGCGCGAGCTCGTCGACCGCCGCCTCGTCCCGCGCGAGCAGCGACGCCTTCAGCGCACCGACCGGCCGCCCCCACGACTCGCCGCCGCGCCAGCTCTCGCGCCAGCGGGCCGCGGCGCGGCGGAGCCACTCCGCGGCGCCGGCGTCGTCGTGCGCCATCAGGAGGGCGAGTCCCGCGGCGTACGCGCTGTTGCCCAGCCGGACGAGGCCGCGCTCGTCGAGCTCGCCGTGCACCTCCTCGTAGCCGGCGCGCTTCTCCTCGGCGAAGGGAATCCAATCCATCGGGCTACGTTGTACTAGAGGACATGACTACGAGCTTCCACGGACTGACGTTCGTCACCGACCCCGGGCGGGTCTTCTCGCCGCGGCCGAGCACCGAGAGGCTGGTCACCGCGGCGCTGGACCGGATCGCCGCAGGCCCCGCCCGGGTCGCCGACGTGGGCACGGGCTCCGGCGCGATCGCGATCACGCTCGCGCTGCGAGCGCCCGGCGTCGACGTGTGGGCGAGCGACACGTGCGGGCGGGCGCTCGAGCTTGCGTCGCTGAACGCCGACCGGCTCGGCGCGCGCGTCCACCTCGTGCACGGGGACCTCCTCGAGGGCCTGCCGCGCGACCTCGACCTGATCGTCGCGAACCTCCCCTACCTCGCGCCCGGCCACCGCGGCTACGACGCGGAGCCGCCGTCGGCCGTCTACTCGACCGGGGACGGCCTCGACCACTACCGGCGGCTGCTCGCGGGCGCAGCCGACCACCTCGCCCCGGGCGGCGGCGTCCTGCTCCAGTTCGACGGGGAGGTGCTCGAGGCGGAGCGGAACGAGCTGCCGTGGCTGCGCGGCCGCCTCGAGTCGCTCGTGGCCGCCGCTGCCGCCTGACCCGGCGGCGGTTGACTGACGCGTCAATCAGTGCGGTAGATTGGGTCGCGGGTGCGCGAGGTCCTCTTCGTGGACGGTGTCCGCACCGCCTTCGGCAAGGCGGGCCCGAAGGGCGCGTTCTGGCGCACGCGGGCCGACGACATGGGCGTGAAGGCCGTGCGGGAGCTGCTGCGCCGGAACCCGGCGCTCGACCCGGAGCTGATCGACGACGTCGCGTGGGCCGCGACCGCACAGGTCGGCGACCAGGGGCTGACACTCGGCCGCGACGTCGCCCTGCTCGCGGGGCTTCCCCACACCGTGCCCGGCTTCGCCGTCGACCGGATGTGCGCGGGCGCGCTGACCGCCGTCACCGCGGCGGCCGGGGAGATCGCGACCGGGGCGGCCGACGTCGTGCTCGCGGGCGGGGTCGAGCACATGGGGCACCACCCGATGGGCGCCGACGTCGACTTCAATCCCCGCTTCGTCGCCGAACGGCTGATCGACGAGAGCGCCGCGGTGATGGGCCGCACGGCGGAGAACCTGCACGACGTCTTCCCGGACCTGACCCGCGAGGACGCCGACGCGTTCGCGGTGCGCTCGCAGGAGCGCGCAGCCGCGGCGTGGGAGAACGGCGTCATGCGCGAGACCGTCGTGCCGATGGCCGTCTTCACCGACGACGGCTGGACGGTCGCCGACCGGGACGAGTTCCTGCGCCCGACGACGCTGGAGTCGCTCGCTCCGCTCAAGCCGGCGTTCCGCGCCGGCGGCCGAGTCACGGCCGGCAACAGCGCCGGCCTCACCGACGGCGCGACGGCCGCGCTCGTCGCCTCCGCCGACGCCGTCGACCGGCTCGGCCTCGAGCCGCGGCTGCGGCTCGTCGGCCACGCCTACGCGGGCGTCGAGCCGCACCTGATGGGGCTCGGCCCCGTGCCTGCGACGCGCCGTGTGCTCGAGCGGGTCGGCCTCACGCTCGACGACATCGGCCTGTTCGAGCTGAACGAGCCGTTCGCGGTGCAGGTGCTGACCTGGTGCCGCGAGCTCGGCATCTCACCGGAGGACGAGCGCCTCAACCCCTACGGCGGCGCCATCGCGTGCGGTCACCCGCTCGCAGCGACCGGGATCCGGCTCGTCGCCCAGCTCGCCCACGGGATGCGCGAGCGCCACGTCCGCTACGGCCTGACGGCGCTCTGCATCGGCATGGGCATGGGCTGCGCCGTCGTCTGGGAGCACGTATGACGGCAACACAGTTCAAGCTGCGGCGCTGGAACGACGTCGCGCTCGTCACGATCTGGAACGGTGAGGACTGGACGAAGCCGACGACGTTCGGCCGGGCTACGCTCGAGTCGCTCGAGCGCCTGCTCGACGAGGTCGAGTCGCAGGAGTGGCGCGCGCTCGTCCTCACGGGCAAGCCCTTCGTCTTCGCGGCGGGGGCCGACATCACCGAGTTCTCGAAGAACGCCTCGCCGGACGCCGCGCGCGCCGGCGCGCGCGCGGGACACGAGCTCTTCGGCCGCATCGCCGCGCTCCCGTTCCCGACGGTCGCGGCGATCAACGGCGCCTGCCTCGGCGGCGGCGTCGAGATCGCGCTGCACTGCGACGCGCGCACGATCTCGACGGCGGTGCGGCACTTCGCGGCGCCGGAGTGCTTCCTGGGCATCGTTCCCGCGTGGGGCGGCACGCAGCTCGTGCCCCGGCTTGTCGGCCCCGAGACGGCGGTGCGCTTCATCGTCGAGAACGCGATGCGCCAGAACAGGATGCTCGACGGCCGGAAGGCGTTCGAGCTCGGCTTCGCCGACCGCCTCCTCGATCCGGTCGAGTTCGTCGACGACTCGATCGCCTTCGCGCTCGAGCTCGCCGAGGCGCCGCTCGAGCGGACGGCCGCGGATCTCTCGGGGACGGGGACCGTGACGGCGAAGGCCCGCGCGCAGCTCGACGCCTCCGTGCACGGCGCCGCGCCTGCGCCGTACCGCGCACTCGACCTGATCGAGGGAGCGGCGGCGTGGACGGTCGAGGAGGGCTACCGGGCGGAGGAGGACGCACTCGCGGACCTCCTGCCGGGCGACGAGGCGCAGGCTTCGGTGTACGCGTTCGAGCTCGTCGAGTTCCGGCAGAAGCGGCTGCCGGGCGTCCCGAAGACCGAGCCGCGGCCGATCGCGAAGGTCGGCGTCGTCGGGGCCGGGCTGATGGCGACGCAGCTCGCGCAGCTCTTCCTGCGCCGGCTCGAGGTGCCCCTCGTCATCCGCGATATCGAGCAGCAGCGGGTCGACGACGCGCTCGCGGCGCTGCGCGAGACGGCGAAGCTGCCGTTCCACGCGACGCTCGTCTCCGGGACGACCGGCTGGGAGGGTTTCGAGGACTGCGACCTCGTGCTCGAGGCCGTGTTCGAGGAGCTGTCGGTGAAGCAGGAGGTCTTCGCCGCGCTGGAGGAGATCGTCCGCCCGGACACGCTGCTCGCCACGAACACGTCGTCGCTCTCGGTGACGGACATGGCCGCGGGACTCGCGCATCCCGAGCGCGTCGTCGGCATGCACTTCTTCAACCCTGTCGCGCTGATGCCCCTCGTCGAGCTCGTGCGGAGCGAGCACGTGGACGACACCACGCTCGCGACCGCCGCGGACGTCACGAAGAGGCTGCGCAAGCGCGCCGTCGTCACGGCGGACGCACCAGGATTCGTCGTCAACCGGCTGCTCACCCGCATGACGGGCGTGCTCATGGACGCGCTCGAGCACGGCAACACGGTCGAGGAGACCGACGAGGCCGTGCTCCGCCTCGGGATGCCGATGGCGCCGTCGGTGCTCCTGCAGATGGTCGGCCCGCGCGTCGCGAACCACGTGCTGGAGACGATGCACGCCGCGTACCCCGATCGCTTCCCGCTCTCGCCGACCCTCGCGCGCTACGCGGCGGGCGGCGAGGAGGTCGTCCTCGCGGAGCACGCGCCGCGGCCGGTCGAGGAGCTGACGGAGGCGGTGCTCGAGGCGCTCGCGGACGAGGCAGGGCGCCTGCTCGAGGAGCGGGTCGTCGCCGAGGCTGCCGACGTCGACACCTGCCTGCTGCTCGGCGCGGGCTTCCCGTTCTGGCTCGGCGGGATCACGAAGCACCTCGACCAGAAGGGCGTCTCGCAGCGGGTGCTGGGGCATCCGCTCGGGGCGGCCCCCACACCGACCGCCGTGTAGGCTATTCTGCGTCTGCGCCGCGCGAAGGGATTCACCCGCTGGCGCGACCCTTTGAGGAGGCGGCACGGCAGGCGTGCCGCACGCATTGTCAGAAACCATCACGCCAACTCCGACCGAGTCGGGGCAAGCGACGGCCTTGCGGGCCGACGCCCTCCGCGCAGAAGCCTGGGCCGGCGAGCCCTTCGTCAGGCCCGACGAGGACGCCGACGTCGTCCTCGCGCCCGGAACGGCGCGGCGACGGGCGCTCGACGACGCCCTCGCCGAGCTCGACGGCGGCCGCAGCGAGCCGTCGGCGGAATGGAAGGTGCGCTACGCGCTCATGCTCGGGCTCGAGCGCGTGCTCTCCGGGAAGCCGCCCCACCTCGCCTCCGGCACCGAGCTGCGCCGCCACCAGGTGGACGCGCTCGCCGGGATGCTCACGGAGCTGATCGCGGCGAACCAGAAGGGCGAGAACGGCAACGGCAACGGGCACGTCGAGGAGCCGGAGGACGACGACGAGCTCGAGGACGACCTCGAACCGGCCGCCGACGCGGAGGGCGAGGAAGAGGAGCCGGCGCTCGAGCCGGGCGAAGACGCGGGGGCGGTTCGCCGCTACCGCTTCCGGCACCCGACCGCGTCCGGCAAGACGATCGCGGCGGCCGGCTTCGTCGAGGCGGCGCGCACCGAGGGTGTCCTGATCCTCACGCACCGGCGGCTCCTGGTCGACCAGTTCCGGCGGGAGCTCACCGAGCACGGCTACCGGGAGCGGCTGACGGAGGCGATCCTCGAGGGCTACACGGCGAAGCGGCCGCCGAACCCGATCACGATCCAGACGTACGCGTGGTTCGCGCGTCACGTCGACGAGGTCGCACGCGACGCGTACCAGCTCGTGATCTGCGACGAGGCGCACACCGCGCTCGGCGAGAAGACGTCGGCCGCGATCCGCAGGCTCGACGAGCCGATCTACGTCGGCATGACGGCGACCGAGGAGCTGATCGCGAAGCAGGTGTCCGACGTCTTTCCGGCGTCGGTGGACGACCTGCCGCTCGCGGACGCCGCCCGTCGCGGCCTGATCGCGCCGCTGCGCTGCCTCCGCGTACCGCCGGTCGCGGCCATCAACCAGGTGCCGATCGTCGGCGGCGACTTCGAGGAGCGCGCGCTCGCGCAGGCCCTCGACCACGAGGCCCTGAACATGGCGGCGGCGACGCTCTACCGCGACCGGTTCGGCGACACGCCCGGCATCGTCTACGCCGCCGGGGTGGACCACGCCTACAACCTGGCGACCGCCTTCCGCGCCGCGGGCATCAAGGCGGAGGCCGTCTCCGGCCGCACGCCGCCCGTCAAGCTCGCGGAGATCCTCGCCGGCTACGAGCGCGGCGAGATCGACGTCCTGATCAACGCGATGCTGCTCGCCGAGGGCTGGAACTCGCCGCGCGCGACCGTGGTCATGCATCTCGCGCCGACCGCGTCGAAGCGGGTCTACCAGCAGCGCATCGGCCGCATCATGCGCATCCACCCGCGCAAGGAGGCCGGCATCGTCGTCGACTTCACGCCGAAGGCGGCGACCCACAACGAGCGCGTGGTGTCCCTCCACTCGCTGCTCGACGCGGACTTCTATCGCGAAGGCGCGCGCGTGACGCCCGCGCCGCGGCGGCGGATGCAGCGACGCGCGCGGCGGAAGCTGACGCCGGCGGCGTGGCTCGTGCCGGTCACGCCCGACGTGCTTCGCCGCAAGATGGTGATCGCGCGCGAGTGGCAGCGCGTCGATCCGAAGTTCCTCGACGAGGACGAGCAGGAGTTCTGGGGCGAGATCGCGGGCCGGCAGCTCCGGTTCGACGAGCGCACCGCGTTCGTCGAGAAGCTGACCGCGCGCGGCGCGTCGAAACGCGCGATGGAGAAGTTCCTCTCGACGTGCGCGGCGCAGAACCCGAACCGGCGGCTGCGCCTGATCGCACTCGCCGACCGCGTCTCCATGCGCGTGGAGCGCGCCGACTTCGACGACCTCGTCACGCTCGTCACGCAGGCGCCGCCGTGGGAGAAGGACCGCGCCGCGGGCGTCCGGATCCTCCTGCGTGCAATCGCCGAAGGGAAGCCCGACGCGCCGGACCAGATCCTCGCGCGCTGGACGTGGCGGCTCTCGCGCGCGGTCCGCAAGCAGCTCGACCGCAAGGCGTCGCAGGAGTATCCGGACGCGAAGCGGCTGCTCGGTGCGCTCGCGAACTCGCGCGGCCACCGGCACGAGGAGAACGCCGGCAAGCTCGTCAACGCCGCGCTCGACATGCCCCGCGAGGTGGGCGCCGCGCTGCTCGCCTCCGCCGAGGCGTACACCCCGAACGCGTCGAAGGTGCTCGACGCGGCGCGCGAGCGGCTCGGGTCGATCCAGGAGGTCGCCGGCTGGATCGCGGAGAGCCTGCCGCAGCCGAAGACCGGGCCGTCCCGGGCGCGCAAGCGGCGCCGGCGCAAGAAGAAGGGACAGGCCGCCGAGGCGCAGGCGCAGGTGCAGACCGCCGCGGCGGAGACGACGGCGGGCGAGACGCCCGAGGCCGCACCGGCGCCCGGCGTGGCGGCGGAGGAGCAGCCGGCGCCCAAGAAGCGTCGCCGGCGCAGGCGCAAGACCGCGCCGACCGGCGAGGCCGCACCCGCCGAAGACGCGGCGTAACGGCCCGCGGGCACACTGGTCTCTCCCCTAGATGGCCGTGCTGCTCGCGATCGGTCTCCTCGCCGGCGTCGTCACCGCGATCTCGCCGTGCGTGCTGCCGGTGCTGCCGGTGCTGCTCGCCGGGGGCGCGACGGGGCGGAAGCCGGTCCGCATCGTGGCGGGGCTCGTCGCGAGCTTCAGCGTCTTCACGCTCTTCGCCGCGTGGCTCCTCGACCGCCTCGGCCTGCCGCAGGACCTCCTGCGGAACCTGGCGATCGCCGCGCTCGCCGTCCTCGCTGCGACGCTGCTCGTGCCCCGCGTGGCGCTGCTCGCCGAGCGGCCGCTCGCCGTCTTCTCGCGGTTCCGCCCGACGCGTGCAGGCGGCGGGTTCCTGTTCGGCGCGGCGCTCGGCCTCGTCTTCGTGCCGTGCGCGGGGCCGGTGCTCGCCACCGTCACCGTCGTCGCCGCCAACAACGACGTCGGGCTGCGCGCGATCCTCCTCACGGTGGCGTACTCGGTCGGCGCCGCGATCCCGATGCTGCTCGTCGTGCGAGGCGGCCGCCGCGCCTCCGCGCTCCTGCGCCGCCACGCGGAGACGGTCCGCGTCGTCTCCGGCACGCTCGTCGGGCTCGTCGCGCTCGGGCTCGTCCTCCACCTCGACGACCGCCTCGCCGGAGTGACGCCCGCATACACGACGTTCCTCCAGAACCGGATCGAGGACAACGGCGCCGCGAAGCGGGAGCTCGCGAAGATCCGCGGCGGCGGCGCCGCACTCGCGGCCGCGCACCCGACGCGCGGCGGGCTGCCCGACTACGGCCCCGCGCCGCCGCTGCACGCGGACGGCGCGTGGATCGGCACGAAGCCGCTCGCGCTCCACGGGTTGCGCGGCAAGGTCGTGCTCGTCGACTTCTGGACGTACTCGTGCATCAACTGCCTGCGCACGCTGCCGCACCTGAAGGCGTGGTGGGCCGCATACCACGACCGGGGTCTCGTGATCGTGGGCGTGCACACGCCGGAGTTCGCGTTCGAGCACGTCGAGTCGAACGTCCGCGCGGCGGTGCGTCGCCTCGGCATCCGCTACCCGGTGGTGCAGGACAACCGCTACCGCACGTGGGACGCCTACGCGAACCAGTACTGGCCCGCCGAATACCTGATCGACCGGCAGGGCCGCGTTCGCCACACGCACTTCGGGGAGGGCGACTACGGCGAGACGGAGGCCCTGATCCGCCGCCTGCTGGGCGACGACGGCAGACACGCCCGGCGCGTCGCGGACGCGACGCCCTCGGGCCTCCTGACGCCGGAGAGCTACCTCGGGTACTCGAGGCTGACAAACGACGTCGGCAGGGACCCGGTGCCGGACCGGCCCGCCGACTACGCGTTCCCCGCGACGCTGCCTGCGAACACGCTCGCCTACGACGGGCGCTGGCGCGTCGGCGGCGAGGCGGCCACCGCCGTCCGCGACGCACGGCTCCGCCTGCACTTCGAGGCGCACGACGTCTACATCGTCCTCGGCGGCCGCGGCCGAGTGCAGGCGCTCGTCGACGGGAGGCCGCTCCGCACGATCGCGGTCGACGGCGAGCGGCTCTACACGGTCCGTTCGGGCGACTGGGCCGACGCCGTGCTCGAGCTGCGCCTGACGCCCGGGGTGCGGGCGTACTCGTTCACGTTCGGCTAGGGCTAGCCGCGCGCGACGTCGTCGTCGCCGCGGTTCCGGTCCTGCTCGCGCAGGAACCGCGTCAGCTCGGCGGCGATCGAGTCGCCTGACGGCAGGTCGGCCTCCTCGGCGAGCTCGTCGACGCGCCGCTCGAGGTCCTGCACGTACGCCGACGTCTCCTCGTCCGCAGCGACCGCCTCGCTGACCTGCTGCGCGTACGCGTCGGCCGCCTCGTCGAGCTCGGTGGTGTCGACGTCCGCGTGAAGCAGCTCCGCGAGCCGGTCGACGAGAGCCTTCGCCGCGCGCGGCGACGGGGTGAGCGACACGTAGTGCGGCACCGCGGCCCAGAGACTCGCCGACTTGAGGCCCGCCGACGAGCACGCATCGTGGAGCACGCCGACGATTCCGGTCGGCCCCTCGTAACGCGACGCCTGCAGCCCGAGCTGCTCGATCAGCTCCGGGTCGGTCGCCGTTCCGGTGACCGGCGCCGGACGCGTGTGCGGCACGTCGGCGAGCAGCGATCCGAGCGTGACGACGAGCTCCACCCGGTGCTCCTGCGCAACGCCGGTGACGAGACCGGAGAACGTGCGCCAACGCAGGTTCGGCTCGACGCCGAGCAGGATGATCGCGTCGCGGCCCGCGCCCGGCAGCGGCGCATGCAGGAACGTATTCTCCGGCCAGTCGATCCGGCGCTGGTAGCCGTCGCTGAGCGACACCGTCGGCCTCGTCGCCTGGAAGTCGTAGAACCCTTCGGAGTCGATGCGTGCGAACTCCTGCGCGGCCCATGCCCGCGCAAGGTACGCGCCGGCGAGCGACGCACCCTGGCCGCCGTCGTTCCAGCCGCGAAAGGCCGCGATCAGCACCGGATGCTCGAGCTGCGGCCGCCGGTCGATGCGAAGCTCGTCGCTCATCAAGGCATCGTACGCGGCCGCCAGAGGCTGTAGACGAAGACCGTCGTCGCCGCCCAGACGGTTGCCGCGACGGTCACGTGCCCGAGTACGAGCCACCACGGCAGGTGCGTGCGGTACTGCACCTCGCCGATCGTCATCTGCACCGCGAGCAGGCCGAGCAGGACGAGCGCGTTCCGCACCTGCGGCGCGCGGTGCCGGACGAGCCACACGAGGAGCAGTGCGAACGAGACCCCGAACACCGCCGTCGCGCGCACGTGCCAGTAGACCGCCGGCTGGAACGACCACAGCCGCCGCACGACGGTGCTGCCGGGATGCGGCCCGGCAGCGGTCGCGAACGTCCCGCTGAAGACGAGCACCGCGGCCGCCGCGCCGACGAGGAGACCGAGCCGCGGAACCCACGCGGGCAGCGCCGACGGGTTGCGGTCGAACGCCTCGAGCGCGAGCACGACACCGCACGTCAGCACGACGACGGAGAGGAGGAAGTGGGAGATGACGAGCCACGGGTTCAGGTGGAAGTGCACCGTCAGCGCGCCGAGCGGCGCCTGAAGGAGCGTCCCGAAGAACGTGGCGAACGCGAGCCTGCGGCGCCTGCGCGCCAGGATCCAGGTGAGCAGCGTGACGACGATCGTCAGGAACGCGATCACCCGGTTCCCGAACTCGATGTAGCTGTGGAAGCTGCGCGGCTCGAAATGGTGCGGCTGGCACCCGGGCCAGTGCTCGCAGCCCAGCCCGGACCCCGTCAGGCGCACGGTCGCGCCGGTCGCGACGATCAGGACGAGCATCGCCGCGTTGGCGACGGCGAGCCGCCGGAACGCGGAGTCGGACAGCGCCAGGCCGCGGAGACGCGAGAGCGGCTGTGCGCCGACGTCCATCGCGGGCACTGTATCCGCGGCCCGGGAGCGATCAGCCGAGCGCGACGCCCGCGCCGTCCTCGACGGCGCCGATCCGGGCGAGGAAGAGCCCGGCGCGCGCGAACTCGGCCTCGAGCGCCGGCCCCTGCTCGCGGGGCAGCGCGACGAGCAGCCCGCCGGCGGTCTGCGGGTCGAAGGCGAGCTCGACGAGCTCCTCGGGGACGTCCCCGACCTCGAGCGGCGCGTACGCGCGGTTCGCGCGCGTGCCCGCCGTCGAGACGCCCGCGCGCGCGGCGTCGAGCGCGCCGTCGAGGGCCGGCAGGCGCGACGCCTCGAGGACGATCCGGACGCAGCTCCGCGTTGCCATCTCGTGCGCGTGGCCGGCGAGCCCGAACCCGGTGACGTCGGTGACCGCGTGCGGCCCCACGAGGCGCACCGTGTCGGCGGCGTACCGGTTCAGCACCCGCATCCAGCGCACGGCGACGGCCGCATCGGCGAGGCCGCGCTTCGCGCCGCCGAGGACGAGCGCCGTCCCGAGCGGCTTCGTCAGGAAGAGCGCGTCGCCCGCTCGCGCGCCTGACTTCGGCCACACGCCCGACGGCGCGACGGTGCCGACGACGGCGAGCCCGTACTTCGGCTCGGCGTCGCGGATCGTGTGCCCCCCGGCGAGGATCGCGCCTGCCTCGCGCACCTGCCGGTCCGCCCCGTCGAAGATCGCGCGCACGGTTTCCGTCGGCAGCTCCTCCGGCAGCGCGGCGACGGAGAGCGCCAGCAGCGGCACGCCGCCCATCGCGAACACGTCGTTGAGCGCGTTCGTCGCGGCGATCGCTCCGAAGTCGCCGGGGTCGTCGACGATCGGCGGGAAGAAGTCGATCGTGAAGACGAGCGCGCGGTCGTCGTCGAGCCGGTAGACGGCGGCGTCGTCGGCCGGGTCGAGGCCGACCAGCAGGTTCTCCGCGTCGGCCGGCACGAAGCCGCGCAGCAGCTCCTCGAGTCGCGCCGCCGAGTACTTGGCGGCACACCCGCCCGCCGTGGCGAGATCCGTCAGCTTCACACGAACACGCTAGCTCTCCCGAAAAGACTGCGGCGGCCCGGAGGAGCCGCCGCGGGTCTGGGGAGAGGAACGTACTGCGCCTCCGGTTCGCCCTCCCCGCCGCGACTCCTCTAAGGTCGTCGAGAGATGAAGAGCGCGCTCGTCACCGGCGGGTCCTCGGGCATCGGGCTCGCGATCGCGCGCGTGCTGAAGGACGAGGGGTACGACCTGACGCTGGCGTCGCGGACGCGCGAGAAGATCGAGGCGGCCGCGGCGACCCTCGACGCGCTCGCGGTGGCGGCGGACGTCTCGCGGGAGGAGGACTGCGTCGGCCTCGTCGCGGCGCATCGCGACCGTTACGGCGGCCTCGACGTCCTCGTCAACTCGGCCGGGCTCGGCATCGCCGGCACGGTCGAGTCGCTGCAGACGAAGCACGTCGACCTGCAGCTCGGCGTCAACCTGCGCGGCCTCCTGCTCGTGACGCGCGAGGCGATCCCGCTGCTCCGGGAGTCGAAGGGCTGGATCGTCAACCTCGCGTCGATCGCGGGGACCGCGCCGACGCCGGGCCTGACCGTGTACGGCGCCACGAAGGCGGCCGTGATCGCGCTGACGCGCTCGCAGAACCTCGAGCTCGACGACGCCGGCGTGCGCGCGATCGCGATCTGCCCCGGCTTCGTCGACACGCCGATGGCCGAGTGGTCGGGGATCCCGCCCGAGGAGATGATCCGGCCCGAGGACTGCGCGGAGATCGTGCGGATGTGCCTGCGCCTGTCGCCGTATGCGCGGATCCCGCAGGTCGTGGTCGAGCGCGTCGGCTCGCGCGACCTCGTCGGCTGAGCTACAGCCCTCCCGGCGTCCGCAGGATGCGCCACACCATGTAGAGGCCGAGCGCCGCCGCGATGCCGAAGCCGACGACGGCGATCGCGTGGTTCACCCGCGCCATCAGCGCCGACGAGACGAGCAGCGCCGAGACGATCAACGCGGCGCCGATGCGGTTCGCCGTCGAGCGGAGGAGGTGCTCGAAGCTCTCGAGCTCGACCGGCGCGATCCCGACCTTCAGCGACCCCGTCTCCACCTTCTGCACGAGCTGTCCGACACGGCGGGGCAGCCGCATCAGCGGCTGGAGCTGCGTGAAGGCGAACGAGAGGAGCTGGCTGGGCTCGAGCCGCCGTTCCGCCTCCTCCGACAGCACGGCCCACGACTCCCCGCGGATCAGCTGCACCGGGTCGAGCTCGGGGTCGAGCACGCGCGCGATGCTCTCCGCCTGCGACAGCGTCTTTCCGACGAGCGCGAACGACGTCGGCAGCGCGATTCCGTGCTGCAGGCAGAGGCGCTGCAGGTCGGCGAGCCCCTCCCCGGTGCGGATCCCCGCGAGCGGCCGCCACTGGTAGCGCGGCAGCTTCCGCCGGAGGTCGTGCACGAATCCGGCCTCGTCGGAGTCCGGTGTGGTGAGCGACAGCGACAGGATCAGGTCGGCGACGTCGTCGGCGCGGTTCTGCGCGATGGCGAGCAGGAGGAGCGCGAGCGACGTGCGCGTGTCGTCGTCCAGACGGCCGATCAGCCCGAAGTCGAGCAGCGCGAGGCGCCCGTCGGGCGTCACGAGGACGTTCCCGCCGTGGGGGTCGGCGTGGTAGAGGCCCTTCACCGTGACCTGGCGGACGTAGGCGCGGAAGAACGCGCGTGCGAGCTCCGCAGCCCGCTCCGGCCCGAGTGTGTGGTCGTCGGCCACCTTCGCGCCGTCCACGCGCTCCTGCACGAGCACCTGCTCGGTCACGAGCGGCCTGACCACCCGCGGCACGAACAGGTCGTCGGTGTAGTCGGCGAGCACGGCTGCGATCAGCTCGGCGTTGTGCGCCTCCTCGACGAGGTCGAGCTCACCGAGCAGGTGCTGCTCCAGCTCCTCCGCGAGCGCGTTCAGCTGGAGGAGGCGGGCCGTGCCCGAGCGGCGCTCGGCGATCGCCGCGGTCTTCCGCAGCAGCTCGAGGTCGAGGTCGACCTGCTCGCGGATCCCCGGCCGCCTCACCTTCACCACCACCTCGCGTCCCGTCTTCAGGAGCGCCGGGTGGATCTGCGCGATCGAGGCGGTGGCGAGCGGCCGCTCGTCGATCGACGTGAAGTGGTCGAGCCCGATCTCCCGCTCGATCACCTCGCGCAGGGGCGCGAACGGCAGCGCGGGCACGTCGTCCACGAGCTTCGCCAGCTCCTCGACGTACACGTCCGGCAGCAGGTCGGGACGCGACGAGAGGAGCTGCCCCAGCTTGACGAACGTCGTGCCGAGCTCCTCGAGCCCGCGGCGGAAGCGAATGGCGCCCTCCCGCGTCGCAGGGCGCGACCCGACGACGCCGACCTCCCGCAGCACCCGCAAGAGGTGCGCGCGCCGCGCCGCCCTCGTCACCTCGAGCGCCCGCGCCATCTTGCCCTGGTCGGCCATCGATGGCCGATCTGCCCGCGTAGCCTGCGCTGGAAACGGCGCGACGACTACCGTGAGGGCATGCGCCGGCTCGCACCGTTCCTCGCCGCGGCGCTCGTGCTCGCCGGCTGCGGCGGCTCCGACGCGAGGCGGGGCGTCGAGACGCCGGGCCTCCAGCCTCGCACCTTCGCCGGCGCCCAGCTCTCACCGCCGCGCCGCGCGCCGCGGCTCGCGCTCCACGACGTGCGCGGCCGACCCGTCACGCTCGCCGCGGAGCGCGGCCGCTACGTGCTCGTGACGTTCCTGTACACGCACTGCCCCGACGTCTGCCCGCTGATCGCGCAGAACCTGAACGCGGCACTCCGGGCGCTCGCACCCGCCGAGCGCGCGCGCGTCCGCGTGCTCGCCGTCAGCGTCGACCCGAAAGGAGACACGCCCGCCGCGGTCCGCGCGTACGAACGCCGACTGCAGCTCCTGCCGCAGTTCCGGTACCTGATCGGGTCCCGCGCCGAGCTTCGCTCCGCCTGGTCGGCCTGGCACGTGCTCAGCGTCGCCCGCAAGCCCGGCCTCGTCGACCATGTCGCCTACACCGCTCTCCTCGACCCGCAGGGACGCGAGCAGGTGCTCTACGACTCGAAAGTCCGCGCCAGGCAGGTCCTCCACGACCTGCGGCTGCTCATGCACTCCACGTAATCCGGATGCGCCGCCGGCTCCCCACCTGAGCCGCGCAGTCCGGGAAGGTCAATCACCCGCCGAGCGGGCCGTCCCACAGACCCGTGCGAACGCCGAACTTGCCGAGCACGTACGCAACCGCGATCGACACGAGCAGCAGGACGATGCGACGAGCGAAGGGTTTGCGTGCCACAGAACCACCTCCCTTCTTTCTAGAACCGGAAGTCCTGGAGCGCCTCGGCCGCACGGCGGTACAGCCCCGCCGCCTGCCGCTCGTCCCCCCGCCGGGCCGCCAGATCGCCCTGCGCGATCCAGGCCGCGGCGCGATGCGACGCCGAGGACAGCTTCGAGAATGCGTCGTCGGCCTGCGCGAACGCGGCCTCCGCCTCGTCGAGACGACCCTGCTCGAGCAGCGCGCGGCCGAGCACGAGCCGTGCGTTCCCGATCTCGTCGAGCATGTCGTCGCGGTCGCCGATCAGCTCGAGCGCGTGCAGCGCCTGCTCCTCGGCCTTCGCGACGTCCCCCGTGCGCAGGTGCACCTGCGCGAGCGACGAGACGGCGGTCGCCGCCTCCGCGTCGCGGCCGACCTCGAGGGCGACCGCGAACGCCTGCTTGAAGTGCTCCACCGCCTGCTCCGGCTTGCCGAGCAGGAACTCGATCCCCCCGAGGTTGTTCATCAGCCGGCCGACGTTCTCGCGGTCGGCGAGCTCCTCGTACTGCGTCTTCGCCTTCTCCGCGTACGTGCGCGCGAGCACGTAGTGCCCGTCCCGTTCCGCGAGCATCGACGCCTGGAAGTACGCCGAGCCGAGGGCGCGCGGATCCCGCATCGCCTCGGCGAGCTCGAGCGCCCGCTCCACGTCCTCACGCGCCGCCTCGTAGTCGCGCTGGCGGCGGTGGCACCGCGCCCGCCAGGCGAAGATCCCGAGGCGCAGCTTGTCCGACGGCAGGCCCGAGCGCTCCGCGAGCGCGAGCGCCTCGTCGAAGAGGGCGACGGCGGTGGAGATGCTCGAGAGCAGCGTGCGACAGACGCCGAGCCGCCACAGCACCTCGGCCCGGTCGACGTCGGAGAAGTCGGCGGTCTCGACGAGGGAGCGCGACTCGCCGAGGAGCGCGAGCCCCGCCTTCACGTCACCCGCATGCGCGCGCGCGAGCGCCTCGCCGTTCAGCGCGCGCACGCGCAGCTCCGGCGCGTTCGTCCCGAGCACGGACGGCAGCGCGCGCCCGAACTCCTCGATCGCCTCGTCGTACCGGTGCTCCTCCATGAGCGCCTCGGCACGCGCGAGCGTCGCCTCGGCCCTGGCGCGATCGTCCGTCGAGACGCCGCTCGTCAGGTAGCCGGCGTCGACGCCGAGGCGGAGCGCGAGCCACTCGATCGTCTCGGCCGTCGGGCGCGTCTTTCCGCGCTCGATCTGCGAGATGTACTCCTTCGAGAAGCGGTCGCCCGCGAGATCCGTCTGGGTCAGCCCGGCGGAGACCCGCAGCTGGCGCACGCGGTCGCCGAGCCGCGCCGAGCGGGGCCCGGAGGCGGCGGAGAGACTGCGTGCGACGGGAGGGCTCATTGCGGCACCTGCAGCATGCCGGACACTTGACCGCCGCGCAATCCCCCCAAAAGGACAGTCCCCCAAAAGGGGCATAAGCACGCCGTTCGCGCGGTGAAGCGGCGTCCCCGTAGATCACTTGACCGAGGTACTTGACACACCCCCTCGGGCCTCGTACAGTGAGGCCACCTTGCACCGACGCCGGACGCCCGGTAGAGGTGCAGGGGGAGTAAGCGGAAGGCCAACCGCCAGGAGCAGACGGCTGGGCCGCAGAGCCGTCGCCCGCGGAGCCGACCCGCGCTCCACCTGACAGGGAGAGCCCCGGGTGCCGCAGCCGGGGCTTTCTCATTTCTCGGGGGCGGATCTGGCGGGGCGCCGGCCCACCGCGACCCGCCCCTCGCGCGCGAAGGGCGAAGGCGCTCAGGGGTCGCGCATCATCCAGCTGCGCCGCGAGGCGCGCACGCGCTCGAGGTCGCCGCCGAGGAGGCCGCCGAGTCGGCCGTCGATCGTCGCGAGGAGGCCGCCGGCGATGAAGATCCACGCCTCCGCGTCCGCGTCGCGGTCCGGGTGGAGGACGCCGCGTCGCTGGCCGTCGCGGATCACCTCCGCGAAGAAGTCCCGCACCTCGCGGATCTGCCGGCGGAGCGCCGCGGCGATCACCTTGTCCTCGCCCGCCTCCGTCAGCGCCTGGATCCAGAGGTCGACGACGCGGAGCCGCTTTCCGCTTCGCATGTAGGCGTCCGCGATCGCGCCGAGGCACCGGTCCGGGTCCTGCTCGATCGCCCGCTCCGAGTCGGCCCGGAAGCTCCGCCACGCCTCGTCCAGGCAGGCGAGGTAGAGGTCGCGCTTCGAGCCGAAGTGCCGGTAGAGGATGGGCTCCGAGATGCCCGCCTCGCGCGCGATCTCGGCGGTCGTCGCGCCGCGGTAGCTCGACCGCGAGAAGACGCGGCAGGCGTTGTCGAGCACCGCCTGCCGCCGCTCGCCCGCGGTGAGGCGTCTGGCGGCCTGCGTCATGCCGCCTCCGCGAACGCGTCCTGCGCGGCCGGGTGCGGATGCTCGATCTTCCGCACCGCGAGCACGGCGACGACGGCGCCCGCGAGACACAGCAGCGCGCCGACGCGCAGCGCGTCGTGGAAACCGTGCAGGTACGCGATCTGCCGCGAGTCGCCGTGGCGCAGCGACGACGCGCTCGCCGACGCGACGATCGCGCCCATCACGGCGATCCCGAGGGACCCCCCGACCTGCCGCGCCGAGTTCAGCACCGCCGACCCGACACCGGCCTTCTCGACCGCGACCGCGCTCATGGCCGCCGCCGTCGTCGGCGTCATCGTCATCGCCATCCCGATGCCGCCGATCAGGAGCGCCGGCAGGATGACCCAGAACGTGGTCTCGGCGCCGAGGAACGTGTAGTAGAAGAGCATCACCGCGAGCAGCGTCATGCCGCCGCCGACGAGCCAGCGCGAGCCGAACCGGTCCGAGGCCACCCCCATGCGGGGGGCGAGGAGAATGATCAGGAACGTCATCGGCAGGAAGCTCGCGCCCGCCTGCACCGGCGAGTAGCCGAGGACGTTCTGCACGTACAGCGAGACGTAGAAGAACGTCCCGAACATCGCGAGCCCGACGAAGAGCATCGCCCCGTTCGCGCCCGAGAACGTGCGGTTCCGGAACAGCGTGAGGTCGAGCATCGGGATGCGCTGGTGCCGCTCGAGCAGCACGAAGACGACGAGCGCGACGGCCGCGACGATGAAGGCGGCGACGATCCGGGGGGACGACCAGCCGTAGTTGTTCGCCTCGATGAACGCGTACGTGAGCGAGAAGAGGCCCACCGCGGACGAGACGAGGCCGGGCAGGTCGAGACGCTGCTCGTGCGACGTGTCGCGCGACTCCTCGATGAAGACCGGGATCGCGAAGAGGCCCGCGACGCCGAGCGGCACGTTGATGAAGAAGATCCAGTTCCAGTTCACGTGCTCGGTCAGGAGCCCGCCGACGAGCGGCCCGATCGCGAGCGCCATCGCCGAGACGCCCGCCCAGATACCGATCGCCTTGCCGCGCTCGCGCGGCGGGAACGTCGCCGTGATGATCGACAGCGTCGCGGGGTTCATCAGCGCGCCCCCGAGGCCCTGTACGACGCGGGCACCGATCAGGAAGCCGCCGTTCGGCGCGAGGCCGCAGGCGAGGCTCGCGCCCGTGAAGACGGCGAGACCGACCATGAAGATCAGCCGCCGGCCGAGGTAGTCGGCGAGCTTGCCGCCCGTCAGCATGAACGCGGCGAACGTGAGCGCGTAGCCCGCGACGACCCACTCGAGCTCCGACAGCGACATGTGGAGCGACGCACGCATCGACGGCAGCGCGACGTTCACGACGGTGTTGTCGAGCATGATCACGAACAGCCCGACCGACACCGCGGCGAGCGTCCACCACTTCTTGTTCTCCGGCGTCACGAGACGCTGTCTCATCCGACTCCTCTCCTCGCAAGTTAGCGCGCGCTAAGTTAGCAGACGCTAACTGGTCGCAGGAAGTAGGCTTGGCCCCCGTGAGCGACGTCGTCTGGCGGCCCGACGAGGAGACGATCGAACGGGCGAATGCGACGCGGCTCGTGCGCCGCTCGGGCGCCGCGGACTGGGCCGACCTCCTGCGCCGTTCGCAGGAGGAGCCGGACTGGTTCTGGCCCCTCTGCGTGGACGACCTCGGGATCGAGTTCTCCCGTCCGTGGACGCGCGTCCACGACGACTCGCGCGGTCCCGAGTGGACGACGTGGTTCCCCGGCGCGACCGTCAACGTCGCCCGCAACTGCGTCCACCGCTGGGCGGAGCGCCGCCCCGACGCGGTCGCGGTGGTCGGCGTCGGCGAGGACGGCTCCCGCAACGAGCTCACCTTCGCGCAGCTCTCGCGCGACGTGACGAGGCTCGCCGAGGAGCTCGTGGCTCGCGGGGTCGAGCCGGGCGACCGCGTCGCGCTCTTCCTGCCGATGTCGCCCGAGGTCGCGGTCGCCTCGCACGCGATCGCCCACGTCGGCGCGGTGCAGGTGCCCGTCTTCTCCGGCTTCGCGGCGCCCGCCGTCGCCCAGCGCCTCGAGGCGAGCGAGGCGACGGTCGTGATCACCACGCGCACCTCGTCGCGGCGGGGCAAGCCGGTGCCGATGCTCGAGATCCTCGAGGACGCCGTCGCGCTCACGGCGAGCTCCCCGCAGGTCGTGCTCGCGCCGTTCGAGCTCGACCGGCCGGGCGTGCTCGCGCCGCTCGAGGTCGAGAGCGAGCACCCGTACCTCCTCACCTACACCTCCGGGACGACCGGCCGGCCGAAGGGCGTCGTGCACGTGCAGGGAGGCTTCCTCGTCTCGATCGCGCGGGAGGCCGCCTACCAGGCCGACGTGCACGAGGGCGACGTCATGCACTTCGCGACGGACATGGGCTGGATCATGGGGCCGTGGACGATCGTCGGCGTCGGCGCCCTCGGCGGCACGATCGTCTTTGCGGAGGGGGCGCCGGACTGGCCGGCGGCCGACCGGCTCTGGCGGATCGTCGAGCAGGAGCGCGTCACCTCGCTCGGCCTCTCGCCGACGCTCACGCGCTCGCTGCTGCCGCACGGCGACCCGACGCAGGACCTCTCCTCGCTGCGTACCTTCGTGACGACCGGCGAGCCGTGGAACCCGGAGCCGTACCGCTGGCTCTTCGAGCGCGTCGGCCGCTCCCGCGTCCCGATCATCAACTGCTCGGGCGGGACGGAGGTCGGAGCCTGCTTCCTGTCGCCCACGCCGATCGCGCCGATCAAGGCCTGCTCGCTCGGCGGCCCCACGCTCGGCATGGCGATGGACGTCGTCGACGACGAGGGCAGGTCGCTGGTCGGTACGGGCGAGGTGGGCGAGCTCGTCTGCCGCAAGCCGTTCCCCGGCATGACGCGCGGCTTCTGGCGCGACCCGGAGCGATACCTCGAGACCTACTGGTCGCGGCTGCCCGGTGTGTGGGTGCACGGCGACTGGGCCTCGGTCGACGAGGACGGCTTCTGGTTCCTGCACGGCCGCTCCGACGACACGATGAACATCGCCGGCAAGCGGATCGGGCCGGCCGAGCTCGAGTCGGCGGCCGTCGGCCACCCGGCGGTGCGCGAGGCGGCCGCGATCGGCGTGCCGCACGCCGTGAAGGGCGAGACGGCGTGGATCTTCTGCTGCCTGCTGCCCGGCGCAGCGGCGACCGAGGACGAGGTCGCCGCGCACGTCGCGGCGGAGCTCGGCAAGGCGTTCAGGCCGGACCGTGTCTTCTTCGTCGACGCGCTGCCGAAGACGCGCTCGGCGAAGATCGTCCGCCGCGCCGTGAAGGCGAAGGCGCTCGGCACCGACCCGGGCGACCTGTCGTCGCTCGAGAACCCCGAGGCCCTCGAGGCGATCGAGGCCGCCGTTGCCTGAGACCGCGGTCGTCACCGGGGGCGGGCGCGGGATCGGCGCGTCGATCGCGCGTGCCCTCGCCGGCGACGGCTTCGACGTGGTGGTGACCGCGCGCACGCGCGACGAGGTCGAGTCCGTCGCCGCGGAGATCGGCGGCCGCGGCATCGTCATGGACGTCTCCTCGCAGGACGACGTCGAGCGCGCGTTCGGCGAGATCGGCCGCGTCGACCTGCTCGTCGCGAATGCGGGCATCGCGCGGACCGGCGACTGGTGGCACGTCTTCGAGGTGAACGTCCTCGGCGTGCACCTCTGCTGCGAGGCGGCGCAGAGACACGGCGTCTCGAAGATCGTGATCATGGGGAGCGGAGCGTCGTACCTGCCGGGCGCGACGGAGACCGCCTACACCTCGTCGAAGGCAGCCGTCTGCCGCTACGGGGAGACGCTGAGTAACGCGCTCGACATCCCGGTCTTCGTGATCAGCCCGGGGCTCGTGCGGACGGCGATGACCGAGGGAACCTTCGCCGACGACGCGCCGTGGACCCCTCCGGAGCTCGCGCCGGAGCTCGTGCGCAAGCTCGCGACCGGCCGTTACGACGCGCTCGCCGGCCGCTACATCCACGCCGAGCACGACGACGTCGACGACCTGCTCCGACGCGTCGACGAGATCCGCGAGCGCGACCTGAACGCGATCCGCCTGCAGCGGTGAAGACGCTCGTCTGCTTCGGCGACTCGAACACGTGGGGCTACGTCCCCGGCTCGGGCGGCGCGCGCTTCCCGCGCGAGACGCGGTGGCCGGTCCGGCTCGCCGCCGCCCTCGGCGAGGAGTGGGAGGTGATCGCCGAGGGGCTGAACGGTCGCACCGCGACCGTCGAGCGGCCGGACTCGGAGGGGCGAAACGGCCTGCCCTACCTCCTCCCCTGCCTGCTCTCGCACGCGCCGGTCGACCTCGTCGTGATCTTCCTCGGCACGAACGACGTGAACTTCGTCGCCGACGACCGCGTCGCCCGGTGCGTGGGACGGCTGGTCGACGTGGCGCGGCGGTCGGGCGCCGGCCCGGACGGCGGCGCCCCCGGCGTCCTCGTCGTCTGCCCGCCGCCCTTCGACGGACACGCGCTCGGCCCCTCGTTCGCCGCCGAGCTCGACTGCGAGCTCCTCGACCTCGACGGCGTCGCGGCCTACCGCGTCGTCGGCGACGACGTCGAGCACCTCGACGAGGCAGGGCACGCGGCCGTCGGGGCGGCGGTCGAGGAGCGCGTCCGCGCGCTCCGGCCGTGAGCAGGCGCTTCGTCTCCCGGCGGCGGATCAGCCTCTCCGACACGGACGCGTCGGGCCGCCTCCGGCTGGACGCCGTCGCCCGCTACCTGCAGGACGTCGCCTCGGAGGACTGGCTCGACGCGGGCTTCGACCACGACACGCACGTGTGGGTCGTCCGGCGGACGGAGCTCGAGATACGCGAGCCGTTCCGTCCCGAGGACGCGATCGCCGTCGAGACGTGGTGCAGCGGCGTCGCCGGCTCGTCGGCGGCGCGCCGCTACTCCGTCCGCGGCGCGGCGGGCGGTCGCATCGAGGCGGAGAGCGTCTGGATCCACCTCGACCACGACCTCCGGCCGAAGCGGCTCGACGAGCGCTTCCTCGCCGTGTACGGGACGTCGGCCGCGGGGCGGCGGGCGCCGACGCGGTTCACGCTGCCGGGGCCGGACGGCCGTCGCGGCACGCCGTGGCGGTTCCGGGCAACGGACGTCGACCGCCTCGGCCACGTGAACAACGCCGCCTACTGGGCGCCCCTCGAGGAGGCGTGGGCGGGGCGGCTCGCGGGACCCCTCCGGGCCGTGCTCGAGTACCGGCAGCCGGTCGATCTCGGCGAGCGCGTCGAGCTCGTCGCCGAGGGCGGGCTCCTCTGGCTTGTCGCGGGCGGCGAGACGCGGTCAGCCGCGCGGCTCGATCCAGAGGGCGCGCGCGATCCCGACGAGACCGCCTGAGTCGGAGAAGACGGCGGTGCCGGCCCCGTGCTTGCGCCCGTCGCTTCCGAGCGGCCAGGCGACGACGACGCAGCCGCCACCGCCTCCTCCCACCCGACGGGCGGGGGCGCCTCGAGGTCGACCGAGCCCGGCCGGACTTCGGCCACGAGCTCCGCGCCGGCGAGGATGCGGCCGTCGACGCGCTCGAGCGGCGTCCGGAGCGGCGGCGGCAGACGCAACGTCACCTCGGCCTCCTGCCCGGCCGCGAAGAGCCCGCAGGAGTAGCCGCCATTCCCGGAGGCCTCGGGGCCGCGGAAGCGCTCGTCGATCACGATGGCCATACTGGCGCCAGTATGCGCGCTGACGCCCTGAGGCTCCGGCTCGTGCTCGTGCTCGTCGTCGCCGCCGTGCTGAGCGTCGTCGGCAAGAAGGAGGACTCGCCGCTTCTCGGCTGGCTCAGCTTCGCGGTCTTCCTCGGCGCCGTCGTCCTCTACGTGACGTGGCGCCGCACCGCGCTCGCGGAGCGCCGTGCTAGAGTTTTCGACCGGGAGTCGAAAACCGATGAGGCTCGCACTCGCGCAGATCAATAGCGTCGTCGGCGACGTCGACGGCAACGCCGCCCGCGTCGTCGAGTGGCTCGGGCGCGCGCGCGCGGCGAACGCCGACCTCGTCCTCTTCCCGGAGCTCGTCGTCACGGGGTACCCGCCCGAGGACCTCCTCCTCCGGCCCGGCTTCGTCCGCGCCGCGCGGCACGCCGTCGAGGGGATCGCGAAGGCGACGCGCGGCATCACCGCGCTCGTCGGCGCGCCGCACCTCGACACCGACCTCCGGAACGCGTGCTTCGTGCTCGCGCACGGCGAGGTGCGCTGCGTCTACCGCAAGCGGTTCCTGCCGAACTACGGCGTCTTCGACGAGGACCGCTACTTCGCCGCGGCGAACGACCTCGTGCTCCTGCGCCTCGGCGACGTGCTCGTGGGCCCGACGATCTGCGAGGACATCTGGGTGCCGGGGCCGCCCGCGACCGATCTCGCGCTCGGCGGCGCGCAGCTCGTGGCGAACATCTCCGCCTCGCCGTTCCACGTCGGGAAGGATCGCGAGCGGGAGGAGATGCTGCGCGTGCGGGCGCGCGACAACGCCTGCTTCGTCGCGCTCTGCAATGCCGTGGGCGGCCAGGACGAGCTGATCTTCGACGGCCATTCCGTCGTGCTCGACGACGAGGGCGACGTACTCGCGCGCGCCGCGGGATTCGAAGAGGAGCTGCTCGTCGTCGACGTCGACCCCGTCGCGGCCGTCGGCCGAAGGCTGCGAGACGTGCGCCGGCGCGCCCTCGCACGTGGACGAGCCGCGGAGCGCCCGGCGGAGATCGAGCTCACCCCGCCGCGCGCGCAGGAGACCTCCCTCGAGCCGCGCATCGCCGACCAGCTGTCGGAGCTCGAGCAGATGCGGCTCGCCCTCGAGCTCGGCCTGCACGACTACGTCGAGAAGAACGGCTTCGGCGACGTCGTGATCGGCCTGTCCGGCGGCATCGACTCCGCGCTCACCGCCGCGCTCTGCGTCGAGGCGCTCGGGGCGGCGCGCGTGCACGGCGTCTCGATGCCGTCGCGCTACTCGTCCGAGGGCACCCGGGGCGACGCACAGCGGCTCGCGGAGTCGCTCGGGATCGACTTCCGCGAGATCGCGATCGAACCCGTGGTCGAGGCGTTCACCGGGGCGCTCGCAGGCTCCTTCGAGGGGCGCCGGTCCGACCTGACGGAGGAGAACCTGCAGGCGCGCATCCGCGGCACCCTCCTGATGGCGCTCTCGAACAAGTTCGGCTGGCTCGTGGTCGCGACCGGGAACAAGTCGGAGCTGTCGGTGGGCTACTCGACGCTCTACGGCGACCTCGCCGGCGGGTTCGCCCTGATCAAGGACGTCTACAAGACGGACGTCTTCCGCCTGTCGCACCACCTGAACGAGCAGGCGGGCCGCGAGCTGATCCCGCAGTCGATCATCGACCGCGCCCCGAGCGCCGAGCTGCGCGCGGACCAGCTCGACGAGGACTCGCTGCCGCCGTACCCGAAGCTCGACCGGGTGCTCGAGGCCTACGTGGAGCTCGACCGGTCGCGCGAGGAGCTGTCGCAGGACGGATTCGACCCGGACGTGGTCGAGCGCGCGCTCGCGATGGTCGATCGCGCCGAGTACAAGCGCCGCCAGGCGCCGCCGGGAGTGAAGCTGCGCCCGAAGGCGTTCGGCCGCGACCGGCGGACTCCGATCACGAACCGCTGGCCCGGCTGAGCGCGTCCCGCACCGCCGGGTAGGCGCGCGAGCACGGGTCGATCGGCTCGAAGTGGTCGACGCCGTCGAGCTCGACGAGCTCGGCGCCGGAACGGGCGGCGTAGGCGCGCGCGTGCTCGACCGGAACCGTGTCGTCGGCGCTCCCGTGGACGAGCACCTGCGCGGCGGCGAACGGCAGGCGCGCGGCCGGGTCTGCCGCGTCGAACGCTTCGTCGTCGTCGCCGCCGAGGAGCTCCCGCACCGCGTCGTTGCCGAGCCGGGCGTGCGCGGCGGCGCGCAGGTCGCAGACGGCGCCGAGACCGACCGCGCCGCGGACGAGACCGCGCGAGGCGAGCCAGAGCGCGAGGTGTCCGCCCGCCGAGTGGCCGAGCGAGACGGCGCCGGGAAGGAGCGCCGCCGCCGCCGCGACGTCGTCGAGCATCTCCCGGTAGCCGCCGGGGCCGAGCCGGCGGTACTCGACGTTCGCGGCCCGCCACCCGTCGCGCGCGAGCGCGGCACAGAGGTCGTCCATGAGGTCCTTCGCGTACGGCTGCCGCCAGAAGCCGCCGTGCAGCACGAGTACGGTCGGGCCGCCGCCGCGGACGTCGACGACCTGGTCCTCGTGGTCGCCGTAGCGGAGCATTCAGTCGACGAGCCGCTGCAGGGCGACGCCGAGCAGCGGCAGCGCGAGCGTGAGCGAGTAGCTGATCCAGCCGACGACGACGAGCGTCGGCCGCGTGCGCTGCTCCCGGCCGTCCCGGATCTCCGCCTGCAGCCGCGGCCCGAGCACGAAGTTGTGCAGGTACGAGACGACGAGGAGGCAGACGAAGACCGCCGCCTTGACGGCGAGGATCGTCTCGAACGCGGTCGTGCTCTCCCAGTCGCGCGCGGCGAGCGCGATCCCGGTCAGACCGGCGACGAGGAGCGACCCGTAGCCGAGCGGCCGCCAGCGCAGTCCGAGCTCCTTCATCGCACGCCCGCGCGACTCGCCCTCGAGCGTCCGCACCGCGGGCACCCCGACGAAGATCAGCGCCGTCGACCCCCCGACCCAGAAGGCGGCCGCCAGCAGGTGCACCGCGACGAGGACCGCCTGCACGAGGCGGAATGTAGCTACGCGGTCGCCGGTGACCCCGGCGTCTCCGCCCGCGGCAGGCAGAGCCGCGCGACGAAGAACGCCGAGATCGCCAGGAACCCGCCGACCCCCCAGGCCAGCAGTCCGAAGTCGCCGAACGTCGGCTTGAAGAACATGTCGAAGACGATCAAGTAGAGCATCGCGAGCTCGATGCGCGACGCGGTCGTCAGGCGGGCGATCCGCCGCTCCGCCTCCGCGTGCCGGCCCGCCCCGAGCGCCTCCTTCGCGCGCGTGCTCTCGTGCCCGAAGTACGTCAGCGCCGTGCCGAACGCGATCGTGTAGAGGACGAGCGCGATCACGACCCAGTCGTAGCGGACGCTCCACGCGTCGACGACCATCGCGACGCCGAAGACGAGCACGGCGAGCGCAGCGGGCGTCAGGACGTGGCGGCCGATCCACTCCATGTCGGCGCCGAACGCCTGCATCCCCACGGGGCCCCGCGTCCGCGCGCGCAGCGCGACGAACTGGAGCATTGTCCCGCCGCCCACCCAGACGATCGCCGCGACGACGTGCGCGTAGAGGAGTCCCTGGTAGAGCGTCACGGGCGCATCCTGCGCGCCGCGGCCCGGCGGCACATCGGCCGTGCTGACGATTCAGACGTCGTCCGCCAGGACGACCTGGGGCAGGTTCGGCGGCGCGAACTGCTCCGTCGAGACCGCGAGCTCCGCGCGTGTCCACCAGCGGACGTCGACGACGCCCTCCTGCGAGAGGTCGACGGTCGCGCGGGGCTCGTGCCCCTCGACCCGCACGAGGTAGGTCGCGTTCGTCTGGCGGTACAGCCGCCGGTCCCACGGAAACTCCCCGACGTGCTCGTAGAGAAGCGGGCCCAGCTCGAAATCCTCGAGGCCGATCTCCTCGCGCAGCTCGCGCGCGAGGGCGTGCTCGTGCGTCTCCCCCTCCTCGAGCCCCCCGCCCGGCGTCCCCCACCACGACTCCTCGCCGACCGGCCGCCGGTAGCGCACGAGCAGCGCGGCGCCGTCGCGGTCGAGGACGAGCGCGCGGACCGCGCGCCGCTCGACGGGCCGGAGCCACTCACGCAGCTCCGAGAACCACCGCAGACGCTCCGTATAGGGGACCGCGGCGTTCGCCGGCGACGTCGACGGCAGGACGTAGAGACCGGTGCGTCCGATCGAGCGGAGCTGCGGGCCGAGCTCGGCACGCTCGCCGTAGAGGCCGCGGTACGCTTCCTTCCCCACGAACGCGACCGCGCGCGGCGCCGCGGCGCGGATCCGCTGGTCGAATGCGTCGCGGTCGAAGTCGGCGCGACGCAGGTCGCCGGACCCCGGCGTCGTCCGGTACGCCGCGTTCGTCAGGCCGTAGCCGAGCTCGAGCAGCGAGAACTGCTCCTGCGGGTCGTAGCGGCGCGGGGTGAAGCCGGCGTCGTGCAGCAGCCGCCAGAAATCGTTGCGCGGGTTCGCGAAGTGCGCCGCGGCTGCGGCGGAGACGCGCCCCGGGTTGATCCCGCAGAAGACGCAGGCGAGGCCGGGCGCGAGGACGTCGGGGACCGAGCTAGAGGTTGCGGCCACGAGGCCGACAGCGTGGCACGCGCTGCGTCCAGGTGGCGGTACAGACCCAGGAGCTCGGGAGCGGCGGCGCCGGGCGGCGGCCGACGAGGACGGGCGTCGGCCTGCGCGCCCTCCACGTCCGGCAGGCATGTCTGACCCTCATGGTCCGGAACCCTAGGACCGGGACCGGACGGATAACGTTGGCGGGTGGCCGTCCGTGCGAAGACGTTCGACTACGCGGTCGAGCTCGACCGCGGCGGGCGCCTGACGATTCCCGGCGGCGGCCAGCTCGTGCCGCCGGAGGGGTGGTCCGCCGACCACCTCTTGCTCGCCGCGCTCGTGCGCTGCTCGCTCGACAGCTTCGCGTACCACGCGCGGCGCGCGGGGCACGAGGTGACCGCCGCCTCGGGCTCCGCGCAGGGGACGGTGACGATGTCGGGCGACGACGGCCGCTACCGCTTCGTCGCGATCGACGTGCGCATCGACGCCCAGCTCGACCCGCGTGCGGGCGACCCGGGCGAGCTGGAGGCCAAGGCGGAGCGCGACTGCTTCGTCGGCGCATCCCTGACCGTGAAACCGGAGTACACGTGGCGCGTGTCGTGACGACCGTCGAGTCGGTGCGCGAGCGGTTCACGGCGCTGCAGCGGCCGCTCGCGTTCTTCGACGGCCCGGGCGGGACGCAGGTGCCCGACTCGGTGATCGAGGCGATCTCCGCCTACCTGCGCGAGGCGAACGCGAACCTCGGTGGGCCGTTCGAGACGTCGCGGCGGTCGGACGCGCTCGTCACGACCGCGCACGCGACGGCGGCCGACTTCCTCGGCGCGACGGTCGACGAGGTGGCCTTCGGCCAGAACATGACGACGCTGAACTTCGCGCTGTCGCGCGCTGCGGCCCGCGACTGGAGCGAAGGTGACCGCGTCGTCTGCACGAAGCTCGACCACGACGGCAACGTGTCGCCCTGGCTCGAGCTCGCGCACGACAAGCGGCTCGCGGTCGACTTCTGCGAGATCGACGACGAGTGCCGCCTCGACCTCGACCACCTGCGCTCGCTCCTGACCGAGCGGACGCGGGTCGTGGCGTTCCCGTGGGCCGCGAACTCGGTCGGTACCGTCACCCCGGTCGTCGAGGTCGCCGCGCTCGCGCATGACGCGGGCGCGCTCGCGTGGGTCGACGCCGTCCACTACGGGCCGCACGGCCCGATCGACGTGCGGGCCGCCGGGGCCGACGTCCTTCTCTGCTCGCCCTACAAGTTCTACGGGCCGCACCTCGGGCTCGCGTTCGGCCGCCGCGAGCTCCTCGAGTCCTGGCGCCCGTACAAGGTGCGCCCCGCCGACCCCTTCCCCGTCGGGCACCGCTACGAGACGGGGACGCTCGCGCACGAGCTGCTCGCCGGCTTCGTCGCCGCGGTCGACTACCTGCACGAGGTCGGCTGGGCCTTCGTGCTCGAGCACGAGCGAGAGCTCGGGCAGCGCTTTCTCGACGGGCTGCCCGACGCATGGCGTCTGCACGGCCGGCCGTCGATGGAGGACCGCGTGCCGACGTTCGCGATCACGCACGAGGAGCTCGGGCCCGAGGAGGCGGCGACGCGCCTCGGCGAGCGCGGCTTCGCCGTGTGGCACGGCAACTACTACGCGGTCGAGATCATGCGGCGGCTCGGCCTCGCGGACGGGGCCGTGCGCGTCGGCATCGTCCACTACAACACGGCGGACGAGGTCGACGCGCTCCTCGAGGCCCTCGACTCCCTGTAGTCATCTCCCGAGCGCCGCCGGCCGGCCGTGCTCCCCGAAAGCGGGGCCGCGGACGACGAGCCGCGCGATCGTCACGACCGCGATCGCCACCGCGAGCGCGACGCCCACCGTCGCCGGCCACCGCCGGTCGACGGACACGCTCGTCATCGTCGTCCCGACGTGCACGACGGTGTCGAAGCGGGCGATGGTCGCGAGCACGATCACGATCCCGAGTGCCGCCGCCCCGAGCTCGGGGCCCTGCGCCGGCGTGACGAAGCCCGCGAGCTCGAGCAGCGCGTAGACCAGGAGACCGAGCGCGGCGATCCCGATCACGATCCCCCACCCGTTCCAGCCGCTCACGCCCGTGGAGACGATCGTCACGCCCGCCGCACCGACACGGACGTCACGCCACGTCAGGAACAGGTCGGCGACGAGCAATGCGGACAGAGCGGCGAGGAGCGCGGACAGTCCGCGCGAGTACAGATGCTGCATGTGCCCTCCTTCCCTGCCGAGCGTCGCAGCGGCGGCGCGGAGGAGCATCGGGGCCTAGTACGGATAGGCCGAGCCCGCCGCGGTCGCCCAGCGCGACCCGTCGGCGCGGCGAATCGGATCGGGGTCGATGCCGCGCGCGTCGGCGACCGCGAGCGTGAGGAGCTGGAAGCGGACGATGTCGACGACGGGATGCCTCGTCGGCACGAGCGTCGTCTCGCAGCCGAGCGCCTCGAGCGCCGCCGCTGCGTCGGCGGCCCGCTCCGCGGCGCGGCCCTCGCCCTCGAGGACGTAGGCGCGAACGTGCTCGTCGACGGCAGCGAGGTAGCCGTGCAGGAGCTGCTCGGTCTCGAACGCGGTCGCGTCGACCCACGCGCCCTCGCGGAGCTTCAGGGCCGCCTCCTGCGCCGTCGGCCAGTCACGGCCGGCGCCCGCGACGATCACGCGGCTCTGCTCGAACGGCTGCACCTCGCGCGCGAGCTCCTCCTCGACGGCGCCGGGGAGCCAGTCCACGTCCTCGCCGTGCAGCGCCCGGATCGCGGCGACGGCGCAGGTGTAGCTCGCGGTATGGCACCAGGAGCGCTCGACCTCGGGCGTGCACACGATCACCTCGTCGACGAACTCGGCGAGCGGGGACTCGGGCTTGCCGGTGACGAGCCAGACGTCGCCGCCGAACGCGCGCTCGGCCTCCATCGTGAGCTGCGTGTCGCCCTCGTGCGAGACGCAGACCATGATGTCGGCGCGCGGCGGCGCCAGCACGGCCTCGAGCGCCTGCACGGCCCACCCGCCCGTCGCGGCCGCGTGGAACGACGTCCCGCACCCCGTGTGCACCACGGTGGCGTCGTCGGGCAGCCGCCGGTCGGTCGGCACGGCGCGCAGCCACTCGGGCTGTGCGTGGACGGCGCGGCGGGTCTCACCGGGCATGCGTGCGTCTATACCATCGCCGCGGGGTTTCCCGCCCAGCCAGTCCACACCGAGGAGGAGAGCGACCGCATGAGCGTGTACGAACGCCAGACCCTGTCGAACGGCCTGCGGGTCCTGACCGCACCGCTCGATCACGCCCAGTCGGTCGCCTGCTACGTGATGCTCGCCGCGGGGTCGCGGTACGAGGACGCATCCAACCGCGGGATCGCGCACTTCGCGGAGCACATGTTCTTCAAGGGGACGGAGCGGCGCCCGACCGCACGGGACCTCTCGATGGAGGTGGACGGGATCGGCGGCGAGTTCAACGCCTTCACCTCGAAGGAGTACACCGCCTACTACATCCGCTGCGCCGGCGAGCAGCGCGACAGGGCGCTCGACGTGCTCGTCGACATGCTGCGCCACTCGAAGTTCGACGCGGAGGAGCTCGAGCGCGAGAAGGGCGTGATCATCGAGGAGATGAACATGTACTTCGACACGCCGCGCGACTACGTCTCGGCGGTGTACGAGGAGCTTCTCTTCGGCTCCAACCCGCTCGGGTGGGAGACGCTCGGCACAAAGGAGACGATCCGCGCCGCGACGCGCGACACGTTCCTCGACTACCTCGGGCGCTGGTACACGCCACAGCGGATGGTCGTCGGCGTCGCCGGGGCGGTCGGCGACGACCTGCTCCCGCGGCTCGAGGAGCTGCTCGGCGACGTGGCGGGCGACGACGCGGGCTCGCCCGCGGCGGCGGAGCTCGCGGCGGCGGACGCGCCGCAGGTCCGCATCCAGCACAAGGACTCGGACCAGGCGAACGTCTGCGTCGGCGTTCCCTCCTACCCGCTCGACCATCCCGACCGCTACGCGCTGCAGCTGCTCGGGACGGTGCTCGGCACCGGGATGTCGTCGCGCCTCTTCCTCGAGGTGCGCGAGCGACGCGGCCTTGCCTACTACGTCTACGCGCTCAACTCGTCGTTCACGGATGCGGGCACGCTCTACGCGCAGGCGGGCGTCGACCTGCAGCGCGCGGAGGAGGCGGTGGGCGTGATCGCGGCCGAGTTCCGGAAGCTGGCGGAGGAGCGCGTGCCCGACGACGAGCTCGAGAAGGCGCGCGCGCTCGCGAAGGGACGGTTCGTGCTGCAGACCGAGAGCCCGAACGGCCTGCTCCTCTTCGGCCTGCGGCGCGAGGTGCTCGAGGGGCGCGCGGTCGAGCCCGAGCGGCTCCTCGCCGGCCTCGACGCGGTCACGGCCGAGGACGTCCAGCGGGTCGCCCGTGACGTGATCGGCTCGAACGCGATGCGCTGCGCGGTGATCGGCCCGTTCGAGGACGAGTCCGCGTTCGCGAAGCTGCTCTAGCCCCGGCGCGTCCCGCCGGGCCGTGTCCCTTCGCCAAACGACGTTACGGAAGCGTCACGAACCGTCCACAGGTGGTCGTGGGGCCGCCTCGGCGCTGGAGCGACGCGCCGTCCCGTCGCGCCACGTCCCGTCGCCAAACGACGTGACGGAACGCACACGCGCTCAGTCGAGGAGGAGGCGCGCCGGGGTGAAGCGGTCGAGGAGCGGCCCGTCCTCCGGGTCGCCGCCGACGGCGGCCAGCGTGCCGCAGAGGAAGCCGAGCACGTTGCCGTGGCCGGAGTAGCCGGCTGCGACCGTCACCCGGGCGTCGTCCGGGTGCGGTCCGAGCACCGGCAGCAGGTCCGGGACGAAGCCGAAGACCCCGGCCCAGCGCTGCTCGACCGCAAGCGGCCGGCCCGCGAGCCGGGCCGCGAACCGCTCGAGCGCCTCCTGGATCGTCCCCGTCGTCTCCTCGCTGTCCGTGAACTCCGACGAGAAGTCGAAGTCGCGGAAGCCGCCGAGGGACAGCCTGCCGTCGGGCAGCTGCTGCCAGTAGTCGAAGCCGTGCCGGCCGTACTGCGGGCACGTGAAGAGCCGCTCGGCGAGCGGCTCGGTGACGAGCATCTGCCCGCGGGTCGGCACGATCAGGCCCTCGAGCCGCCCGAGCAGGCCCGAGGGGTAGCCGTCCGAGCACACGAGCACGCGCTCCGCCTCGAGCTCGGCGACGGACGCGACGCGGCTCCCCTCCCGGATCTCCGCGCCGGCCCCGGCCGCGAGGAGCGCGAGCCGCCGCACCATCCGCGCCGGCTGGCACGACGCGTCCCCGGGATGGAAGATCGCGCCGTGAAAGCCGTCGACGTCGTCGCGCCACTCGACGGCGAAGCCGTCCTCCCGTAGCGCCGCGTACTCCTCCTCGAGCTCGGCGCGCTCCTCCTCGTCGTTCGCGATCCGCAGGCTCCCGCAGCGGTCGACGGCGTCGCCCACCAGCTCCGCGAGCTCGTCGAGCGCACGCTCGGTCAGCCGCCAGTAGCGGCGCGCGTCGTCGGGGCCGAGCCAGGTGCGCGCCTCCTGGTAGCCCATCGCGCCGCCGCGCAGCAGAAACCCGCCGTTCCGGCCGCTCGCGCCGGAGGCGACCTCGCGCGCCTCGTGCAGCCGTACCGGCACGCCGGCACGCGCGAGCGCGAGCGCCGCAGAGACGCCGGTGACGCCCCCGCCGACGATCTCCACCTCCGGCGAGGAGACGGGGACGTGCGGAATCGCCGCGAACGGCTCGGCCAGCCACCAGCTCGACATGCCCCGACGCTACCGCGAACCGAGGAACGTCCGCACGCCGCGGAAGTCGCTCGTCCGGACCGGCACGATCCGGACGGAGCTGCGCGAGTTCGGCGCCTCGATCATCCGGCCGCCTCCCAGGTACATCGCGACGTGGCCGACGACCGGGTGCTCGTAGAAGAGGAGGTCGCCGGGGAGCGCCCGCGCGAGCGGCACCGGCGTGCCCGCGGCGAACTGCGCGTCGGCGTCGCGCGGGATCGTGATCCCGTGCGCGCGGTAGACGGCCCACGTGAGGCCGGAGCAGTCGTAGCCCCACGCGGAGAGCCCGCCCCAGAGATAGTGGAGCCCGAGGAACTGCCGCGCGGTGCGTACGAGATCGACGCGCGTGCGCGGGAGCGTGCGGGTCGCGGCTGCCGGCACCACCCCGCGCGGCACCTGCGAGCCGAATCCGAGCTCGGTGCCGTTCGGGAGGCGAACCGACCGTGCCGTGACGACGAGCGGGGTCGCGAACGACGGGCCGAGCTGCCACGAGCGAACCCAGCCCGGGTAGCCGCGCGCATCGAGCGGCGAGGGCTGGTCGGGAACGGCGATCTTCGTCCATCCCGGCCGGCGCGCGAGCACGCGCACGCGCTCGCCGTACAGCACCTGCGTCGGCATGTGCCCGACGAGCGCGATCCGCTCGCCGTAGGTGACGGCCGACGTCGGCCAGACGTGCGGGTCGAGCGGCAGGTGCCCGGCGTTCGGCGCCGCCCAGACGTTGGCGACCGGCACGCGAACGGTCGCGGCCTGCGTCGACGCGAGGGCGAGCGTCAGCGCGGCGAGGAATGGAGCGACCACGCCGCGCAGGGTAACGGCGCTAGAGCACCGGCCAGACGATCTCGGTGACCGGCGTGGCCGGGTCGAGGTACCGCTCGCGCGGCGCGCCCACCGGCGTCAGCCCCGCCTCGTACATGGCGGCGAGGAACCGCGCGTAGAGCTGCGGCAGCTCCTCGTAGGAGCCGGCGTGCAGGTGAACGGCCGCACGGCCGCCGGGGATCCGGCGCACCTCAACGGGCGGCTCCGGCTCCGTTCCCTCGCGCACGGGCCAGCCGACCTCGAGCACGATCGAGCCGTCCTCCTCGGGGGCGGCGGCGACCGTCATGGGCGGCCCCTGCGGGCCGCCCCGCGGCCCGGCGAACGCCGCGACCCGCTGGATCGCGCCCTGGATGAACTCACCCACGTGCCCCTGCTCGACGCGGCGGACGACGAACGCGAACGTCTCCTCCGGCAGCTCCTTCACCTCGAACTCGATCGCGGTCGCGAGCATGTTCGGCCTCCTTCGGTCTCGAGGGTGAGTGTCGCCCGGCCGGAGCCGGGCGACATCCGTGGTTTCTGCGTTCAGTCGAGCGGGTGGTTCGACCGGATGAGGTTCTCCGGGTCGACGGCGGCCTTCACCCGCTTCAGGCGGCGGTACGCCGTCTCCGTCCACAGGCTGCGCGGGTCGCGCCGGCCCTCGGCGAAGTTCATGTACGTGTGCGCCGCCGACCACGGTGCGAGCGCGTCCATGAAGCCGTGCACGGCCTGGGTGAGGGGCGCGCGCAGCTCGGGCACCGGCAGCATGCCGACCGCGAAGGTGAGGTACGGCGCGTCGAACGACGCGAGCGCGCCGTGCTCCGGCCGCGCCTCGGCGACGGCCCCGCCGAGATGGCGGATCTCGGCCGAGATGAACGGCTTGCCGACGACGGCGCCGACGAAGGCGTCGATCGCGTCGTCGTCGAGCCGGTCGAGCATGCCGCCGTCGCCGAGCCCCGGTACGGGCTGCTCCGGGTCCATGTGCAGGTGGCTGAGCTCCGGCATCGTCATCACGTCGAACGTGTCGATCTCCGGCCCGAGGGCGCGCATCGGCTCGAGCAGGCGCGCCGCCTCCTCGAGGCTCTCGCCGGCATAGACCGCCTGCACGACCGCCCACGACCTGCCGCGCACCGGCTCGGGGATCAGCTCGAGCGGCGGCAGCTGCAGGATGCGCCCGACGCTCGTGATCTCGACGGACACGGTCTCCGTCCAGTCGCGCCAGGCGCGCAGGACCTCCTCGGCGCGCTCGACGGGGAACCAGAGGTGGCCGGCGTACACGGACGCGATCGGGAAGAGCTCGAGCTCGATCGCGGTGACGACGCCGAACGCGCCGCCCCCGCCGCGCAGCGCCCAGAAGAGATCGGGGTCGTTCTCGCGGTCGACGCGGCGCAGCTCCCCGTCGGCGGTGACGAGCTCGATCGCCGACACGTTGTTCGAGCCGATGCCGTGCTTGCGCGCGAGGAACGAGAGCCCGCCGCCCAGCGTGTAGCCGACGACGCCCACGTCCGGCGACGAACCCTGGAGCGCGGCGAGGCCGAACTCGGCGGCCGCCTCGCTGACCTCCTCCCACAGCGTCCCCGCGGCCGCGCGTGCCGTACGGGCCGCGGGGTCGACGGAGACGCCGCGCAGCTTGCTCGTCTTCAGGAGCACGGTGCCGGCGAGGTCGCCGAGCGCCGAGGCGTTGTGACCGGTCCCCTGCGGCGCGATGCGGAAGCCCTGCTCGCGCGCCCAGTGGACGAGCTCGATCACGTCGTGGACGTTCTCGGGGATCGCAACCGCGGCCGGGCGCTGGTCGACGGCCAGGTTCCACGCGGCGCGCGCTGCGTCCCAGCCCTCGTCGCCGGGGAGGACGAGCTCCCCGACCAGGTTCGCCCGCAGATCGCGCGCGTGCGGCGCGCGCGCCTCGGCGAGCTGCATGACGTTGTCCATGTCTCGACTCCTCGCTCTCGTGGGATGACGAGGCAATCGTGAGCCGGGACCGAGCGATGCGAATCGGCCGCCAAGCCGATTCGCATCGCTCCGGAAAACGATTCCGGCGTCCTCCGCGAGGAGGATGCCGGACGGCGGTCAGTCCTCCTTCGACTGCTCCTCGTGACCGCGCTTGCGCAGCTCCTCGACGACCGCCGGGTCGGCGAGCGTCGTCGTGTCGCCGAGCGGCCGGTTCTCGGCGACGTCGCGGAGCAGGCGGCGCATGATCTTGCCGCTCCGGGTCTTCGGGAGCTCGGGCGTGAAGACGATGTTCGCCGGCTTGGCGATCGGGCCGATCTTCCGCGACACGTGGTTGCGGAGCTCCTCGAGCTTGGCGACCGTTCCCTCGGCGCCTCCCTTCAGCGTCACGAAGGCGACGATCGCCTGCCCGGTGGTCGCGTCCATCCGCGACGCGACCGCCGCCTCGGCGACCTCCGGGTGATCGACGAGCGCCGACTCCACCTCGATCGTCGAGATGCGATGGCCCGAGACGTTCATCACGTCGTCGACGCGGCCGAGCAGCCAGAAGTCGCCGTCCTCGTCGATGCGCGCCCCGTCGCCCGCGAAGTACACGTCGCCGTACCGCGACCAGTACGTGTCGACGTACCGGTCGTGCTCCTTGTAGAGGCCTCGCAGCATCGCGGGCCACGGCCGGCGCAGCACGAGGTACCCGCCGCCGCCCGGCCCGACCTCCTCGCCGCGCTCGCTGTAGACCGCGGCGTCGACGCCGGGGAACGGCTTCGTCGCCGAGCCCGGCTTCGTCGTCGTGACGCCCGGAAGCGGCGTGATCATGATCATGCCGGTCTCCGTCTGCCACCAGGTGTCGACGACCGGGCAGCGCCCGCCGCCGATGTGCTCGTGGTACCAGACCCATGCCTCCGGGTTGATCGGCTCGCCGACGGAGCCGAGGAGCCGGAGCTTCGAGAGGTCGTGCTTCTGCGCGTGCTCGGGCCCCCACTTCATGTGCGACCGGATGGCGGTGGGCGCCGTGTAGAGGATGGTCACGCCGTAGCGCTCGGCCACGTCCCACCACCGGTCCTTGTCCGGATAGTCGGGCGTGCCCTCGTAGAGGACGGACGTCGCGCCGTTGCAGAGGGGGCCGTAGACGATGTAGCTGTGGCCGGTGACCCAGCCGACGTCGGCGGCGCACCAGTAGACGTCCTTGTCCGCCTTCAGGTCGAAGACGTAGTGGTGCGTGGTCGCGACGCCGACCAGGTAGCCGCCGGTCGTGTGGACGATGCCCTTCGGCTTCGCGGTCGTCCCCGAGGTGTAGAGCAGGTAGAGCAGGTCCTCCGGATCCATCGGCTCGGCCGGGCACTCCGACTCGTCGGTCGCGAGCTCGTGCCACCAGTGGTCGCGGCCGTCCGTCATCGGCACGTCGCCGCCGGTGCGGCGGAGCACGACGACGCTCCTGACGGTCGGCGAGGTCGCGGCCGCCTCGTCGGCGGTGCGCTTCAGCGGCACGGTCGTGCCGCGCCGCCACGCCGCGTCCTGCGTGATCAGGACCTCGCACTCCATGTCCTGGAGACGCCCGGCGAGCGAATCCGCCGAGAAGCCGCCGAAGACCACGGTGTGGGGAGCGCCCAGCCGGGCGCACGCGAGCATGGCGATCGGAGCCTCGGGGACCATGCCGAGGTAGATCCCGACCGGCGTCCCCTTCTTCACGCCGAGCGCCTTCAGCCCGTTCGCGAGCTTCGTCACCTCGCGGAGCAGGTCGGCGTAGGAGAGCGTCCGACGATCGCCGTCCGGCTCGCCCTCCCAGTGGTAGGCGACGCGGTCGCCGTGACCCGCCTCGACGTGCTTGTCGAGGCAGTTCCACGCGACGTTCAGCTTGCCGCCGAGGAACCACCGCGTGTACGGGGGCTCCCATTCGTACACCTTCGAGTAGGGCTCGAACCACGCGACGCGCTCCTTCGCCTCGCGGTCCCAGAACGCCTCGAAGTCCTCCTCGTAGATGTCCGGCCCGGCGTTCGCCTGCGCCGCGAACTCGGGAGGCGGCGGGTAGCGCCGCTCCTCGAGGAAGAAGGTCTCGATCGCGCGTGACTCGGTCACGGCTCGAGGTCGTACGGGTACTGCGTGAGGTTCTCGGCGCCGTCGGCGGTCACGAGCACGAGGTCCTCGAGCCGCACGCCGCCGTACCCCTGCCGGTAGCAGCCGGGCTCGATCGTGACGACGTCGCCGGTGCGGAGAGCGCAGTTCGACGCGATCCCCATCCCCGGCTGCTCGTGCACCTCGAGGCCGACGCCGTGACCGAGCCCGTGGAAGAACCCGTCGGCGAGCGGCTTCCCGGCTTCCTTGGTGCGCTGCGTCGGCTGCCCTGCACCCTCGAAGATCTCGCACGTGCCGTCGAAGACCGAGCGGCCGCCGACGCCGTCCCGGATCTCGGCGAGCGCACGGTCGATCGCCTCCTTCGCCAGGCGGTGCCACTCGCGCACGTCGTCCGCGACGTCGCCCACGACGAACGTCCGGGTCATGTCGCAGAAGCAGAACGACTCGGTGTCGCGGGGCCAGATGTCGATCACGATCGGCACGCCTGCCCGGATCGGCCCCGAGCCCATGTCGTGCCCGACGGCCCCCTGCGGCCCGGGCGCGACGATGAAGTCGTCGGCGGTCGCGCCGTTCGCGGCGAACACCTGCGACATCACCGACTTCACGCGCTCGACCGTCAGCGGCCCACCCTCGAGCTCGAGCGACCCGTCGCCGTTCCGCGTCGCGCGACGCAGCATGTCGCGGGCGGCATCCATCCCCTGCTCGGCCGCACGCTGCGCGCGGCGGATGCCGGCGAGCTCCGCTTCCGTCTTCACACGGCGGCGTTCGTCGAAGAACTCGCCGTCCACCGCCAGCTCGACGCCCTGCGCGCGCAGCTCGTCCGCGAGCCAGAGTGGGAACGTCTCCGGCACGACGGCGGTCGTGATCCCGAGCGTCTGCACCGCACGCACCGGGATCGTCCGCTTGATCTCGGCCGACGAGCGGCCCTCGCGGATGAGGTCGTCGTACCCGAACTCCTCGCTCGGATGCAACTCGAAGAGGCCGAGCTCCGCGAGGCGCGGGATCTCCATGGCGCCGATCGCGATGTGCTTTGCGCCGCCGGTCTCGGCGTAGAGGAAGGGGTCAGGCACCCCCAGCGGCACCTCGTGGCGCAGCTCGGGCGAGCGGAACGTGTCGGCGTACATCAGGACGTCGGGCATGCGGCGGACCATATCTAGACTGCCTCGGGTGGACGCTCGGGGGCGCGCGTGGGAGCTGGTCGAACAGTGGGACGCGGAGCTCGCGCGGCTGATCCCGGAGGGCGCGCACATCTTCGACGCGCACCTGCACCTCGGCCACGACATCGACGGGATGGTCGGGGACTACGACGCGCTCGGCGAGATCATGCGCCGCTACGGGATCTCGCGCGCGTTCATGTTCTGCCTCGACGAGCCCGACCGGCACCCGGCGTTCAGCGCGGCGAACGACCGCACGCTCGAGTTCGCGCGCCGCTCCGGCGGTCGCCTGATCCCGTTCGTGCGCCTCGACCTGAACGAGTCGCCGGTCGAGGAGGCGCGCCGCTGCCTCGACGCCGGTGCGCGGGGCATCAAGCTCCATCCGCGGGCCCAGAAGTTCGACGCGACCGACGATCGGCTCGGGCCGGTGTTCGAGATCGCGGCGGAGCGCCGCGTGCCGATCCTGATCCACGGCGGCCGCGGGCTGCCGCCCATCGCCGCCGGCCTGCGCGCGCTCGTCGACCGCAACCCGGAAGCGACGCTGATCATCGCCCACGCGGGGATCGCCGACCTGGCCGAGCTCGCCCGCTGCATGGCGGGACGCAAGGGCGTCCTCTTCGACACCTCCACGTGGAGCCCCGTCGACCTGCTCGACTTCTACCGGCAGGTCCCGCCGGAGCAGGTCGTCTACGCGAGCGACTTCCCGTACGGCCAGCAGCCCTCGTCGCTCCTGATCGCGGTGAAGACGGCGCTGCGGGCAGGGTACGGCGACGCGCAGCTGCGCGCGATGCTCGCGGGCACGGCCGAGGCGCTCGCGGACGGCCGCGACCTGCCGGAGCCGACGGCGCCGCTCGGACAGGAGACGTTCACGCAGCCGATGCAGCTCGCGCGCATCCACCAGTACCTCTCGATGGCGACCCCGCTCCTCTGGACGCGTCAGCAGGACACGATCGGCCTGCTCGGGCTCGCCATCAACACGTGCGCCGAGCGCAACGGGCACGCCGCGGACGTCGACCGGATCCGCGAGCTGCTCGAGGCCGCGCGCGACCTGTGGACGTTCGCGCCGTCGATCGAGGACGAGGTCGAGCAGCGCCTGGCGATCCGCCTCGCGCACCGGCTGATCCACATCGCGGACATCGAGGCGGTCACCGCTGCCTGAGCTGAACGTCAACGGCCACCGCTACGAGGTGCGGGCCGAGGTCGGGACGACGCTCGCCGAGGCGCTGCGGGACGAGCTCGACCTCACGGGCACCAAGATCGCCTGCGGCGAGGGCCACTGCGGCGCGTGCACGGTCCTCGTCGACGGCGTCCCGACGCTCTCGTGCATCACCCTGCTGCACAGCGCGGAGGGCGCGGACGTGACGACGATCGAAGGGCTGCGCGACCACCCGATGATCGAGGCGTTCGTACGCGCCGACGCGCTCCAGTGCGGCTTCTGCACTCCCGGTCAGATCGTGAGCGCGGTCGCCCTCGTGGAGACGACGCCCCGTCCGACCACCGACGACATCCGCCACGCGATGGCGGGCAACCTCTGCCGCTGCGGGGCATATCCGAAGATCGAGGAGGCAATCCGAACGTGGCGAGACTGATCAAGACGGAGAAGGAGGTCGAGGGCCGGTACGAGGAGGTGTGGCTCGTCGTCGAAGAGGACGCGCTCGAGCAGTGGCCGGCGGGGCCGCGCGAGGTCGTCGGGCGCCCCGCGACGAGGATCGACGGGCTCGAGCGGGCGCGGGGCGAGGCCGTCTACACCGCCGACCTGAAGCTGCCCGGGATGCTGCACACCGCCGTGCTGCGGTCGCCGTACGCGCACGCGCGCGTGAGCTCGATCGACCTCTCCCCCGCCACGACGATGCCCGGCGTCCACGCCGCGCTCGGCCCGGACGACCTGCCCCAGCTGACGCGCGAATGCGGGTTCCAGGGCGCGGCCGTCGCCGCCGTGTGCGCCGACACGTACGCGCAGGCGCGCGCGGCGCTGCGCGAGATCGTCGTCGAGTGGGAGCAGCTCGAAGTGCTGCTCGACCCGGACGAGGCGGTCGCCCGCGGCGAGCTCGTCGGCGAGCCGCGCCTGCGCTCGCGCGGCGACTTCGAGCAGGGGCTCGCGGAGGCCGACGTCGTCGTCGAGGGCGAGTACCGGACGCAGGTCGTCCTCCACAACTCGATGGAGACGCACCAGTCGGTGGCGCAGTGGCTCGGCGACACGCTCGAGCTGTACATCTCGACGCAGTACGTCTGGGGGATCCGCGACGAGGTCGCCTCCGAGCTCGGCCTGCCGCCGGACGACGTGCGCGTCGTCTGCAACTACATGGGCGGCGGCTTCGGCTCGAAGAACTCGCCCGACGACTACACGTTCATCGCGATCGAGCTCGCGAAGCGCACGCGGCGGCCGGTTCGCTGTGCGCTCACGCGGCGCGAGGAGAACCTCGCCACCGGCAACCGCAACGCGACGATCCAGAGGCTGACGATCGCAGCGAAGGCCGACGGGACGCTGACGGCGCTCGGCGGCGAGTACGTGAACGCGACCGGCTGGGGCGGCTGGTCGTCTCCCGTCGAAGGGCCGATGTGGCTGCTCTACGCGTGCCCGAACGTCCGCACGTCGACGTGGGGGGCGAAGATCAACCAGCCCCCGATGAAGGCGTTCCGCGCGCCCGGGTTCGTCGAGGGCACCTTCGGGCTCGAGGCGCTGCTCGACGTGCTCGCCGCGAAGCTCGATCTCGACCCCCTCGAGCTGCGCCGCCGCAACCACACCGAGAACGACGCGTCCGACGACCGGCCGTTCAGCAGCAAGAACCTGCTCGAGTGCTACCGCCGCGCGGAACCGCACTGGGAGCGCCGTCACGACGTGCGGGCGTGCTCGACGGAGACGGTGAAGCGCGGCGTGGGGATGGCGTCGCAGATCTGGTACGGCGGCGGCGGCCCGCCGAGCTACGCGTGGGTGCGGGTCGGCTCGGACGGCCGCGCGACGGTGGTCACCGCGATGCAGGACATCGGCACCGGCACGCGCACGGCGATGGCGCAGATCGCGGCGGAGGAGCTCGGCATACCGCTCGAGCACGTGACCGTCTCGCTGGGCGACACGTCGCGCGGGCCCTTCGCGTCGATCTCGGCCGGCTCCTCGACGACGCCGTCGATGGGACCGGCGGTGCGGGCCGCGGCGGCCGACGCACGGCGCCAGATCGAGGAGATCGCAGAGCAGATGGGCAAGGCGGACGCCCCGCTCGCCGAGATCGTCTCGGTGCTCGAGGACGCCCAGATCCTCGGCAAGGGCGCACGCGGCCCGAACCCGACGGGCATGCAGGTGCTGACGTTCGGCGTGCAGGTCGCCGAGGTGGCGGTGGACGTCGAGACGGGCGAGGTGTGGGTCGAGCGGATCGGTGCCGTGCACGACGTCGGCCGCGTGATCAACCCGCTCGGAGCGTCCAGCCAGATCGAGGGCGGGATCATCCAGGGGATCGGGCACACGCTCTCGGAGCACCGGCTGCACGACCCGCGGACCGGTCGCATCCTCACGACGACGCTCGACTCCTACAAGCTGCCGACGATCGCCGACGTCCCGGAGATCGTGAGCGAGCTCGTGGACGAGCCCGACCGGCACCTGACGAACCTCGGCTCGAAGGGCCTCGGCGAGCCGCCGATCGTGCCGACCGCCGCCGCGATCGCGAACGCGATCCGCGACGCGACCGGCGCCGAGGTGCACGAGCTGCCGGTCAGCCGCGAGGAGATGCTGCGCGCGCTGCGCGACGCGAGGGAACGGGAGCGCGTTGGAGCTTCGGCGGGCGTCTAGCACCACGATCGAGGGGACGCCGATCTTCGGCGGCACCGAGGTCGTGCCGCTGCTGCGGTCGGGGATCCTCCGCCCGGAGACGCTCGTCGACGTCCGCGACGTCGTGCCGCACGGCGTCGAGGGCACGCGCATCGGCGCAGGCACGACGCTCGCCGACCTCGAGCGCGACCCACAGGTGCCGGAGGCGCTGCGGGAGGCGTGCCGACTCGCGGCGAGCCCGCAGCTCCGCAACACGGGCTCGCTCGGCGGGAACCTCCTGCAGGAGACGCGCTGCTGGTACTGGCGCCTCAACTGGCCCTGCCGGCTCCATGGCGGGGACGAGTGCTTCGCCAAGGAGGGAGAGCACCGCGAGCACGCGATCCTCGCGAACGGCTTCTGCGCCTCCGCGCACCCGTCGGACCCGGCGGCGGCGCTGCTCGCACTCGGGGCGACGGTGCACACGAGCCTGCGGTCGCTGCCGATCGGCGCCCTCTACCGGCTGCCGACTCCGGACGACCGGCGGACGACGACGCTGGAGGCCGGCGAGCTGATCCTCGAGCTCGAGGTGCCCACGCCGGAGCGATCCGTCTACCTGAAGGCGATGGAGCGCAAGCGCTGGGCGTTCCCGCTCGTCGGCGTCGCCGCGGCGCGCTCCGGCGGCTCGACGCGGATCGCGCTCGCCGGCGTCGCGCCCGTCCCATGGCTGCTCGAGGGCGACCTCGCCGACGCGACGCCGCTGCCGCGGAACGCGTACAAGGTGGACGTCGCGCGCGCGCTCCTCCGGCGGGCGCGCGCCGCCGTGGATGCGTAGGGCCGCAGCCGTACTCGCCGTCGTCGCACTCGCGGGCTGCGGCGGCTCGTCGCAGGAGGCCGCTCCGCCGACGACGACCGACGCGAGCGGTTGCGTGAGCGTGGCGCAGCCGAAGCCGCAGAACCGCACGGCGGCGAAGCCGACGCGGCGGCTCGATCCGGGCAAGACCTACGACGTCCGCTTCCGGACGAACTGCGGCTCGTTCACGGTCCGTCTGGCCGTGAGGACGTCGCCCGAGACGACCGCGTCGTTCGCGAGTCTCGTCCGGCAGGGGTTCTTCGACCACACGATCTTCCACCGGATCGTCCCCGGCTTCGTGGTGCAGGGCGGCGACCCGAGTGCGAGCGGGCACGGCGGCCCCGGCTACACGACCGTCGACCGGCCGCCCGCGTCGACGCGCTACACGCTCGGGCTCGTGGCGATGGCGAAGTCCGCCGCCGAGCCGGCCGGGACGAGCGGCAGCCAGTTCTTCGTCGTGACGGCGCAGGACGCGCAGCTGCCGCCCGACTACGCCGTGCTCGGGAAGGTGACGCAGGGGCTGCAGGTCGTGAACCGGATCGGGCAGCTCGGCGATGCGAACACCGAGCAGCCGACGGAGATCGTCGAGATCGAGAAGGCGACGCTCCACGTCCGCTAGAACCGGAGCAGTCGTCCTCGCCGCCGGCGCCTCGACGCGCTACGGCGGCGTGAAGCAGCACGACCTGCTGCCGTCGGTGCTCGCCGCGCTCGCCGGGTCGGCGGTGCACGAGATCGTCGTCGTCGAGGGGGCGCACGAGCTGCAGGCACCGGGGGTACGGGTCGTCCGCTGCGACGACTGGGCGACGGGGCCGGGCGCGTCCCTCCGCTGCGGCCTCGCCGCGCTCGGCGACAGCGTCTCGCGGGCCGTCGTCGTGCTGGCCGACGGGCCGGCGCTCGACGCGCGCGCGGTCGACCGCCTGCTCGCGCACGACGCACCGGTCGCGGCCGCGAGCTACGACGGCACACGCAGCCACCCCGTGGCGCTCGACCGGTCGGTCTGGCGCGACGTCCCGGACGAGGGCGGACGGGCACTCGAGGCCGCGCTCGTCGACTGCTCCGACCTGCGACCGCCCGGCGACGTCGACCTGCGCCCTAGATGAGCGGCGTACGGAGCGCGGCCAGCTTCGCCTTCAGCTCGGGCCGCATAGGCTCCGAGACGGCGACACGGACGAAGTGCCGCAGCCGCTCCTCGAAGTGGTAGCGCTTCGCACACCAGCTGCAGAGGTCGAGGTGGTGCTTCGCCTCCGCGACCTCGGCGTCGGAGAGCTGCCCGTCGAGGTAAGGCTGCATCAGCTCCTCGCACTTGTCGCACCAATCGACCGTCATGAGCAGACCTCGATCGTCACGCGGGAACCGCCTTGTCTGCGAGGTTCTTCTTCAGGATACGCCGCCCGCGGTGCAGACGCGACATCACGGTCCCGACCGGGATGTCGAGGATCTGCGCCGCGTCGGCGTACGAGAACTCGCCGATGTCGACGAGGACGACGACGTCGCGGAAGTCGTGCGGGACGTCCGAGAGTGCGTCGACGATCGAATCCTGGCTCAACCGCTCGAGCACGCGCTCCTCGTCGGGGTTCTCGCCCGGCGTCTGCGACTCGAGCTTGTTGTAGAGGAAGTAGTCGCCCGCCTCGTTCTCGAGCGGCGTCGTCTGAGGCGCGCGCTGCTGCCTGCGGCCGCGGTCGATGTTGAGGTTCGTGAGGATGCGGAGCAGCCATGCGCGCAGATTCGTGCCCGCCGTGTACTGCTTCCACGAGCGGAACGCGCGCTCGTACGTCTGCTGGACGAGGTCCTCGGCTTCCTCGCGCGAGCCGGCGAGGCGGCGGGCGACGCGGTAGACCTGGTCACTCAACTCCAGCGCCTCCTCCTCGAACCTCACCCGGGCCCGCGCCTCCTCGGCGAGGCGGCGGGTGTCTGCGGTCGTCGGGGGGCTCTCGCTCATCCCGACGGCCACCCTAGCAACCTGTTCAACGACCACCGGGCGCACCGGATTCCCGCGTTTGGCGTTGTACCGGGAGAGAGAATCGAGGACTGCAAGCGACGCGGGAGGTCGAATGGAAGGCCAGGACGTCTTCACGAACGACGACCACAAGCTCGGGACGGTGCTGGCGGAGCGCGACGACTGCGTGATCGTCGAGACGGGTCACGTCTTCAAGACGAAGCACGCGATCCCGCGGGAGTTCCTGCACGAGCACGACGGGACGCTCCGCGCGACGGTCACGAAGGACGTCGTCAACGACTCGCCGAAGGTCGACCTGGACGACTGGGACTGCCACGCCGTCAGGCTCCACTACGGGCTCGACGGGCCGTTCGCGGTCGACCCGCCCGCCGACGGGCTCGAGAACGCCGAGGTGGAGGGCGCCAGGCACGGCATCGAGCCGGACCCGGCGCGCAGGCTCGCCACCCTCGGCGGCGAGAACGACCCGGCGCTCGAGCGGCCCGCGGTCTTCGACCGGCAGGCAAACGCCGCCGACCCTGCCGGGGTGACGGCGAACCTCAGCGACCGGAATCGAACCGGCGGCGCGGACCGCTAGACGAACTGCTGCTCCCGGAATCCGCCGCGGGCGAGTGCCTCGACGAGCGCATCCCTGGTGGTGCGCTCGTCGTCGTAGCGGAGCTGCACCTGCCCCATCAGGTTCGCATTCGCCGCCTCGAGCCCCTCGTGGCCCTCGAGCACGCCTGCGAGCCGCAGCACGCACTTCTCGCAGCGGATGCCGCTGACCTGGATCGTCTCGGAGACGGTCGCCATCCCCGTCAGGCTAGCGAGCGCGCGACGAGGCCCGCGGCGGCCTCGGCTGCCGTCGCACTCTCGAGCTGCAGGTCGGCCTCGCAGCCCGCGGGGTCGATCCGTGCGATCAGCGCCTCGCAGCCGAGCTCGCGCGCGGCCGGTGCGATGCGCTCGAGGAGCTCCGCCGCGAGCTCGGGCGCCGGCACGTACCGCTCGCCGTCGGGATGGACGAGCTCCGCGCGGGGTCCGAATCTCGCCGCCGACCAGCGGTTCTGGACGTACTCGGCGCGCCCGCGGTCGCCGAGCAGCGTGCGCCCGGTGGCGAGGGCGCCGTCGAGCGCGGCGGCGCAGGTCGCCTGGAGGAGCGCCGCGAACGCGGCCGAGAGGCGCACGTCGGTGGGCTGGTCGGGGATGCGAACCTCGAGCGTGCCGAGCTTCGGGTGCGGGCGGACGTCCCACCAGGTGCGCGTGTAGTCCTCGACGACGCCGAGGCGCGTGAACCGCTCGACCCACGCCTCCCACTCGGCGTACGAGGCGAACGCGGGCGGCGCCCCGGCCCGCGGCAGCTCGGCGAGGATCGGCGCGCGGTTCGACGCCATCCCCGTCAGCTCGCCGGCGAACCACGGCGAGTTCGCGGAGAGCGCGAGCACGAGCGGCAGCCAGAGGACGAGCTCGTCGAGGCAGCGCCAGCACTCCTCCCCGCTCTCCATCCCGACGTGCACGTGCAGCCCCTGGACGCCCTGGCGCCGCACGGAGATGCCGCCGTAGCCGAGGAAGGTCACGTACCGCTTCTCCTCGACGATCGGCTGCGCCTCGGGGCGCGCGAACGGATGGGTCGCGGCGGCCGCGATCGCGAGGCCCTCGGCCGCCGCCGCCTCGGCCGCCGCCGCACGGAGCCGCGGCAGCGTCGCGTCGACCTCGGAGGCGTCGGCGCAGATGCCGGTGTTCGTCTCGAAGACCGACGCGAAGAGCTCGGTCTTGAAGGCGCCCGGAAGGCCGTGGCCGTCGACGCCGCGGAGGATGCGGTCGACCGCGGCGACCTGCGCGTGCGTGCGGGCGTCGAGGATCATCAGCTCCTCCTCGACGCCGAGCGAGAACGCCGGGCTCTCGCCGAAGCGGTGCTCGATCACTGCTGCGAGACGGCCTTGACCCCGTGCACCGGCCGGCCGGCGGCGACCCACGCGTAGTACGACGCGCTTGGGCCGAACTCCGAGCGATAGCCGGTGACGCGCGGGTTGCGGCCGACGTCGCGAGCCCGCGCCGCGTGCCGCAGCAGGTTCGGGTCGTCGATCTCCTGCCAGACGAGGATCAGATGGGCGGCCGTCATGAACTCGGCGACGAAGACGCACCCTGCCGCGGGGCACGGGAACGGGTCCGTGCGCACGCAGAACCACCCGTCGTGGTCGGCGCCGTCCTCCTGCCAGAGCTCCTCTTCCCCCTCGACGATCGACTGGTCGAGGACGATGTGCCCGCGCTCCACGGACAACAAGGTAGCGGCGGATGCGAAGGCAAGACCGGCCGCGCCCGGGCAGGCAGACGGGCCGCGGCCGGTCTTTCGTTCGGCTCAGGGGGAGAGCCGGACGGTCGTCACCCCGTGTCGGGCCTGCGCCCGAGGGTTGCGGTGACGGTCCTCTGCGAGCCGTGGCGCCACAGCTCAAGCTTGATCCTGTCTCCGGGCTGCTTCGCCTGGATGACGCTGAAGAGCTGCTCGGTGGTCGTGATCGGCTGCCCGTCGATCTTCATGATCACGTCGCCGCCGATCTGGTAGCTCTCGCCCTCGACGACCACCTTCGTCGTCCCGCCCTTGATGCCGGCCTTGTCGGCGCCGCTCCCATTCTCGACCGTCTGCACGAGCAGGCCGGAGCCCGGCAGGTTGAAGAGCTTCTGCAACTGGCTCGTGACCGGGGTTGCGAAGAGGCCGAGGAACGCGTGCTGGGCGCGGCCGCTCTTGATGATCTGTGCGGCGACGTTGCGCACGGTGTTGATCGGGACGGCGAAGCCGATGCCGACGTTGCCCTGGTTGGTCGCGCTGCCCGTCTGGATCTGCGACGTGACGCCGATCACGCGTCCCTGGGCGTCGAGGAGCGGCCCGCCCGAGTTGCCGTGGTTGATGGCGGCGTCCGTCTGGATGGCGTGCGTGATCGGCAGCGTGTTCGGCGCCTCGATCTGCCGCTGCACCGCGCTGACGACACCCGTCGTGAGCGTGCGCGTGAGACCGAACGGGTTGCCGATCGCGAAGACGGGGTCGCCGACCGAGACGGCGTCCGAGTTGCCGAGCTGCAGCGGCTGGAGCGCCCGTGCGTGCGCGTCGATCTTCAGCACGGCGATGTCCGTCGAGGCGTCGCTGCCGACGATCGTCGCCGCGAGCTGGTCCCGCCCGGAGAACGAGACCTGCACCTTCTGCGCGCCCTGGATCACGTGGTAGTTCGTGATGATGTGGCCGGTCTTGTCGATCACGAACCCGGAGCCCAGCGCCTCCGTCGTCTGCGGCGTCGTCGGGAAGATGTTGAACGGGTCGCTCTGGGTCTGCTGCACTGAGGTCGCGGTGATCTGGACGACTCCGGGCGCGTCCTCCTTGTAGATCTGCTTCGCGGTCTGCGCGCCCGTCGCCGCGGGCGTCTGCAGCGAGGTCGTGCCGACGCCTCCGCCGGCGAGCGGCGTCACCTGCTGGATCGTGGTCCGGCTGCCGAGCCTCCCGATCGATGCGGCGACGAGCAGCGCGAGACCGGCGCCGAGGGCCGCGACCGCAAGCGACTCCGCGAGCCGGGAGAGGAGGCGCTTCCGTTCCACGCCCTCGTTATAGCCCTCGCCAGGTTCAATCCCGATTAAGAGCTGTGAAGGATCTCTACCTCCTCGACCCGGACGTCGTCTACCTGAACCACGGCTCCTTCGGGGCGTGCCCGCGGCCGGTGTTCGAGGAATACCAGCGGCTGCAGCGGGAGCTGGAGCGCCAGCCGGTCGAGTTCCTCGCCGAGGACCGCCGGTTCCCGGGCCTCTTCGACGAGGCCCGGCTCGCGCTCGCGGCATACGTCGGGGCGGACGCCGGGAACCTCGCCTTCGCGACGAACGCCTCGAGCGCCGTCAATACCGTCGCGCGCTCGCTGCGCCTGCGACCCGGGGACGAGGTGCTGCTCGGCGACGCCGAGTACGGCGGCCTGCAGATCCTCTGGCGCTGGCTGGCGGAGCGGTCGGGTGCCGTGCTCCGCTTCGTGCCGTTCTCGGAGCTCGACCCGGGCCCCGCAACGCGCGTCGTCTTCTGCTCGCACATCGAGTGGACGAGCGGACGCGTCAACGACGTCGCCGCCGTCTGTCGGCGGGCACGTGAGGCGGGCGCGCTCTCGATCGTCGACGGCGCGCACGCGGCCGGCCAGATCGACCTGGACCTCGAGTCGATCGGAGCCGACGTGTACGCCGGCAACTGCCACAAGTGGCTGTGCGCGCCCAAGGGCGCGGGGTTCCTCCACGCGCGGCCGGAGGTGCACGAGCTGATCGAGCCGCAGGTCGTCTCGTGGGACTGGGTCGACGGCCACGCCTTCCCCGAGCGGCACCGGTGGCAGGGCACGCGCGACCCGGCGGCGCTTCTCGCGGTGCCTGCCGCGATCGCGTTCCAGGCCGCGCACGACTGGCCGCGTGTGCGGGAACGCTGCCACACGCTCCTCGCCGCGCTCGAGCTGCCCTTCGAGCCGCTCACGGACGGTTTCGTCCAGATGCGCGGCTATCGCGTCGACCATCCCGACCCGGCGGGGCTGAAGCGGCAGCTCTGGGAGCGGCACCGGATCGAGGTGCCGATCTTCGAGACGGCGCAGGGGTGGGTGCTCCGCGTCTCGGTGCAGGCCTACAACGACGAGCGCGACCTCGCGGCGCTCCTCGGCGCGCTCGAGGAGCTCACGTAGGCGGCCGCTCGCTCGCCGTCAGGACGTCTTGTGCGCGCTCCAGTGGCCGCCGCCGCGCGGGCTCCTGTAGCTGCCCGACATCGAGCTGCCCGACACCGAGCCGGTGTAGGTGGCGCCGGCGCCGACCGTCCCGAACTGGATCGCGCTGCGGTGCACGCTGCCGGTGATGCCGTAGCGACCCTGCGGATTCGAGAGCGAGATCGTCCCGGTCAGGCGGATGCCGGTCTGCTTCCAGTGCAGGGTGAAGGTGCCGGCGAAGGCGCCGCTGTACCGCCCGGACCACGTCCCGGCGAGGTGGCCCGGCGAGGAGCCGACCCCTGCGAGCGCGGCGGTGCCGCCGCCGCAGACGGCGAGGGCGAGGGCGGAAACGACGAGGGCGAGGGGACTACGCATCGGTGCTCCTCCTGGTCGGACTCGAGCCGCAGCGACTTCGCCACGACGGTAGGCGCCTCGCGGCCCGACGGAAAGGCGGGAGATCCCTGCGAAATCAGCGGATCGTCACCGCGAAGAGGCCGCCGATCACGGCGACGCCGAACGTCAGCGAGGCCACGTAGTCGCCGATGTGGCAGCTGTGCACCGCCCGCGACGAGCTCCGTGCTCTGCGTCGTGCCGACGAAGACCTCCGGAGCAGCGCGAGGAGCACGAACCGGACGAGAAAACGCGCCGATCGCCCGCACCGCCACTTGATTCCGGCCACGGAAGGTGGAAAAACCCGCCCATGCCCCCGAGCGACTACCGCGCCGCCGCGCAGTTCCGCGCCGAGCTCCGGCGCTTCCTGCGCCGCAGCGAGGACTGCGCACGGGAGCACGGCCTCACGCCGCGACAGCACCTCCTGCTCCTTCAGATCGCCGGAGCGGACGACGGCGTCGCGACGGTCTCGAGCCTCGTCGAGTCCCTCGCGCTCACGCAGAGCGCGGTCACCGAGCTCGTCCAGCGGGCGGAGGCGGCGGGACTCGTGGCGCGCGCGCCGTCGGGGACGGACGGCCGGGTCGTCCACCTCTCGCTGACCGGCGAGGGGCGGCGGCGGCTCGACCGCGTGCACACGGCGCTCGGTCCCGAACGCGCGCACCTGAAGCGCGTCGTCGACGCGCTCGACGGCGCCACTTAGTTCGTAACCCGATATGTTTCGTGGGAGGCGTCCCACGGAATCGAACGGGCGTGGGATTCACGAAGCTCCTCGAGTCGTGGCCGGTCGTCCGCCAGCTGCGCGAGGGCGACCCGCTCGGGCTCGGCAAGGCGGCCCAGTCGCCGAGATCGCGCAACCTGAGGCCGCGGACCGCGGACGCCGACCACGTCGCCCAGTCGATCTGCCCGTTCTGCGCCGTCGGCTGCGCGCAGCTCGCGTACGTCAAGGACGGGAGCGTCATCCACGTGGAAGGCGACCCGGCCAGTCCGATCTCACGCGGGCGCCTCTGCCCGAAGGGCGCCGCGACGCGGAACATGCACGACGGCCCGCTGCGCGAGTACAGGGTCAAGTACCGCCGCCCGTACGGCACGCACTGGGAGGAGCTGCCGCTCGAGCAGGCGATGGAGATGATCGTCGACCGGATCGTCCGGACGCGTGAGGAGACGTGGCAGGAGGAGACGCCGGAAGGGCACCCGGCGAAACGCACGCTCGGGATCGCGAACCTCGGCGGCGCCACGCTGGACAACGAGGAGAACTACCTGATCAAGAAGCTCCTCACGGCGCTCGGCATCGTCCAGGTCGAAAACCAGGCGCGCATATGACACAGCTCCACGGTGCCCGGTCTGGGCACCTCGTTCGGCCGCGGCGGGGCCACCGACTACCAGCAGGACCTCATGAACGCGGACTGCATCGTGATCATGGGCTCGAACATGGCGGAGAACCATCCCGTCGGCTTCCAGTGGGCGCTGGAAGCGCGGGAACGGGGCGCGCACCTCTTCCACGTCGATCCCCGGTTCACGCGCACGAGCGCGATGGGCACGAGGCACGTCGGCATCCGCGCCGGCAGCGACATCGCCTTCCTCGGCGGCATCGTCAACTACATCCTCGAGCACGGGCGATGGTTCGACGAGTACGTCAAGCGCTACACGAACGCACCGGTGATCGTCGACGAGCGCTTCTCCGACACCGAAGACAACGACGGTCTCTTCTCGGGCTGGCATCCGGACAAGGGGCAATACGACGTCACCTCGTGGCAGTACGCAGGCACGCCGGTGCACGGCGCAGCGGGTCAGCGCGAGGAGGGGTTCCAGGAGTCCCACACGCGCGGGGAGCAAGCCGGTCACGGCGGCCACGGCGCCGGCCTCTCGCACGGCAACCCGCCGGAGCGGGACGACACGCTGCAGCACCCGCGCTGCGTCTTCCAGATCCTGAAGCGGCACTACGCGCGCTACACGCCGGAGTTCGTCGCCGACGCGTGCGGCTGCAGCGTCGAGGAGTTCCTGCACGTCGCGGAGACGCTCTGCGACTGCTCCGGGCGGGAGAAGACGGGGATGTTCGTGTACGCCGTCGGCTGGACGCAGCACACGAAGGGCGTGCAGATGATCCGTACCGCCGCGATCATCCAGCTCCTGCTCGGCAACGTCGGCCGCCCCGGCGGCGGGATCATGGCCCTGCGCGGGCACGCGTCGATCCAGGGGTCGACGGACATCCCGACGCTCTACAACATCCTCCCCGGGTACCTGACGATGCCGCACGTCGAGGACTACGGCGGCCTCGAGGGCTACATCGACAGGACGACGTCGCCGGGCGGCTGGTGGGGCAACGCCGGCGCGTACATGGTCTCGCTCCTGAAGGCGTGGTGGGGCGCGGCCGCGACGCCGGAGAACGAGTTCTGCTTCTCGTACCTACCGCGCATCGACAAGGACAACTCGAACTACTGGACCGTCGAGCAGATGCTGAAGGGCAAGGTCCAGGGCTACATCGTCGCCGGTCAGAACCCGGCGGTCGGATCCGCGAACGCACGCGCCAACCGCCTCGCGCTCGCGAACCTGGAGTGGCTCGTCGTACGCGACCTCGTCGAGACCGAGACGGCGGCGTTCTGGTACGACAGCCCCGAGATCGAGTCGGGTGAGCTGCGCACGAACGAGATCGGCACCGAGGTCTTCTTCATGCCGGCGTCGTCGCACCTCGAGAAGGACGGCTCGTTCACGAACACGCAGCGGCTCCTCCAGTGGCACTACAAGGCCGTCGAGCCGAAGCAGGACTGCCGCTCCGAGCTCTGGTTCTACTTCCACCTCGGCAAGAAGCTGAAAGAGAGGCTCGGCAGCTCCCAGGATCCCAAGGACCTGCCGATCCAGGACCTCACGTGGGCCTACCCGACGAGCGGCGAGATCGAGGAGCCGAGCGCGGAGGCCGTGCTCGCGGAGATCAACGGCTGGGACGACAAGGGCCAGGCGCTCGCGGGCTACAAGCTCCTGAAGGCGGACGGGACGACTGCCTGCGGCTGCTGGATCTACTGCGGCGTCTTCGCGGCCGAGACGAACATGGCGGCGCGCAAGAAGCCGCACTGGGAGCAGAACTACACGGCGCTCGAGTGGGCGTGGGCGTGGCCGGCGAACCGGCGCCTAATGTACAACCGCGCCTCCGCCGACCCGGAGGGCAAGCCGTGGTCGGAGCGCAAGAAGCTCGTCTGGTGGGACGCGGAGCAGCAGAAGTGGACCGGGACCGACACCCCGGACTTCGACGAGGAGAAGCCACCGGACTACGTGCCGCCGGACGACGCGAAGGGCCCGGAGGCGATCCGCGGCGACCACCCGTTCATCATGCAGGCCGACGGCCTCGGCTGGATCTACGCGCCGCAGGGGCTCGTCGACGGGCCGCTGCCGACGCACTACGAGCCCCACGAGTCGCCGTTCGCGAACCCGCTCTACTCGCAGCGCGCCAACCCGCCCCGCCAGCAGAACAAGGACCTCGCCGAGGATCCGTACAACCCGGTGAACGGGGAGCCCGGCGCGGAGGAGTATCCCTTCGTCGCGACGACCTATCGGCTGACCGAGCACCACACGGCCGGCGGCATGACGCGCTTCACGCCCTACCTCGCCGAGCTGCAGCCGCAGATGTTCGTCGAGGTGCACCCCGACCTCGCGCGCGAGCGCGGGCTCGAGCACGGCGGCTGGGCGACGATCACCACGTCGCGCACCGCGATCGAGGCACGCGTGATGGTCACGGACCGCGTGCGTCCGGTGCGCATCGACGGCGTCGTGCACCACCAGGTCGGGCTGCCCTACCACTGGGGCCAGCGCGGGCTCACCACCGGCGGCGCCGCGAACGACCTGACGCACATGGCGCTCGACCCCAACGTGCACATCCAGGAGGTCAAGGCGTTCACCTGCGACATCCGCCCCGGCCGCCGTCCGCGCGGCCCGCGGCTCCGCGAGCACGTCGCCGAGAAGCGCGACGTCGCGCACTCGCACCGAGAGCAGGAGCCGCACGTCGAGCCCGAGGAGACGAGGACGACATGAGCGCGCAGGCCGCCACCACCGGGACTCCCGCCGCCTGGCCGGACACCTACGGCGACGAGGCGAAGCCGCGCATGGGCTTCTTCACCGACACGTCGATCTGCATCGGCTGCAAGGCGTGCGAGGTCGCCTGCAAGGAGTGGAACCTGATCCCCGAGGACGGCCTCGCCTGGACAGGCGAGAGCTACGACAACACCTCGCACCTCGGTGCGAACACGTGGCGGCACGTCGCGTTCGTCGAGCAGCGCAAGCCGCTCAGGCTCGACGGCGAGACGGCCTCGACCGACGGGCAGCCGGAGCCGCTCCGGTGGCTGATGGAGTCGGACGTGTGCAAGCACTGCACGCACGCAGGCTGCCTCGACGTCTGCCCCACCGGCTCGCTCTTCCGCACCGAGTTCGGCACGGTCGTCGTGCAGGAGGACATCTGCAACGGCTGCGGCTACTGCGTGCCCGCGTGCCCGTTCGGGGTGCTCGACAAGCGACACCTGCCGCGCAGCGCCGACGACGCGCCGCTCGCGCTGCCGCTGCTCGGCAAGAAGGAGGACGGGCGCGTCTGGAAGTGCACCCTCTGCTACGACCGCCTGAAGGGCGGCCACGAGCCGGCGTGCGCGAAGGCGTGCCCGACGGACTCGATCCAGTTCGGCGAGCTCGACGAGCTGCGCGAACGCGCGGAGAAGCGCCTCGCGAAGCTCGAGGCGGAGGGCTGGAACGGCCCGCGCCTCTACGGCCACGATCCCGACGACGGCGTCGGCGGCTTCGGCGCCTTCTTCCTGCTGCTCGACGAGCCGGAGGTCTACGGGCTGCCCCCCGATCCGGTCGTGCCGACCAAGCACCTGCCGCGGCTGTGGAAATCGACCGCGCTCGCTGCGACCGTGATGTTCGTCGCGCTCGCGGCCGCGTTCGTCGGGGGCGCGGAATGACCGGCCGGCCCGCACGCACGACCGACTGGACGCGGTCGATCACCGAGCGCGGGACGCTGATGGACTCCTACTACGGGCGCAACGTCGTCAAGGAGCCTGTGTGGCAGCCCGAGATCCCCGCGTACTTCTTCACGGGCGGCATCGCAGGCGCGTCGGCCGTCCTGCACGGCGTCGCGCGGCTCACCGGGAACGAGCGGCTCGCCAGATCGGCGCTGTACGTGGGCGCGGCCGCGGACGTCGTGTCCCCGGCTCTGCTCGTCTCCGACCTCGGCCGGCCCGAGCGCTTCCTGCACATGCTGCGCGTCTTCAAGGTGACCTCGCCGATGAGCGTCGGCAGCTGGATCCTCCTCGTCTCGGGCGGCGCGTCGAACACCGCAGCCGTGCTGGAGCTGCTCGGGATCCTCAAGCCGGTGAAGATCGCGGCGGAGGCCGTCTCGTTCCTCGCGGGACCGCCGCTCGCGACCTACACGGGCGCGCTGATCGCGAATACCGCGATCCCGGTCTGGAGCGAGGCCCGCGACGAGCTGCCCTGGCTGTTCGGCGCGAGCGCGGCGGCGAGCGCCGGCGCTGCGGCGACGATCTTCACGCCGGCGGCCGCCGCAGGCCCCGCGCGACGGGCCACGATCGGCGGCGTCGTGGCGGAGCTCGCGCTGATGCAGGCGATGGAGCGCCGGCTCGGCTTCGTGGGCGAGGTCTACAAGCAGGGAACGGCAGGCCGGCTGAACAAGGTCGCGAAGGCGTGCGCGGTCGCGGGCGCAGCGATGGTCGCGCTCGCGGGGAGACGAAGCAGGGCCGCCGCGATCGGGGGGAGCGCGCTCGTCCTCGCGGGCGAGCTCGCGCTGCGGTGGTCGGTGTTCAAGGCCGGGTTCCAGTCCGCGCGGGACCCGCGCTACACGGTGCTTCCGCAGAAGGAGCGCCTGGCACGACGAAAGGAGGCAACGACATGACAACCGAGGCCAGGCGGGTCGTCACGGTCGAACGAGGAACCGAGTGGGAGGACGGCTTCGCGCGGCCGCGCGTCATGCTGCAGCCGTACGCCGCGCCCTCCGTGCTCGGGCTCTACGGATTCGCGGCGGCGACGTTCATGGTCGCCCTGCACCTGACGGGCGTCTACGGCGGCGCGACCACGAACGCGACGTTGTGGCCGTTCGCCGCGCTGTTCGGCGGCGTCGCCCAGTTCATGGCGGGGATGTGGGCCTTCCGCGTCCGCGACACGATCGCGACCGCGATGCACGGGATGTGGGGCTCGTTCTGGATCGCCTTCGGGATCCTGAACCTGCTCATCATGTGGGGGAAGCTCCCCGACCACCCCGCGGGGTCCGTCTCCGACCCGCAGTTCGCGATGTGGTTCTGGACGCTCGGCGCCATCACCGCCGCCGGAGCGCTCGCGGCAGTCGCAGAGAGCCTCGGGCTCTTCGCCGTCCTCGCCACCCTTGCGACGGGATCGATCTTCCTTGCGATCGGCCTCTCGATCCCGTCGACCGGCTGGGTGAAGGTGGCCGGCTGGGTCCTCGTCGCCGCCGCGATCCTCGCGTACTACGTCGCGACGGCGATCATGCTGCTCGCGGGCGCCGGCAAGGTCGTCCTGCCGCTCGGCAAGCCGAAGAAGGAGGCGAACGTGCCGGGCGGCCGGCCGGTGAAGCCCATCCAGCTCGAATGGGCGGAGCCCGGGGTGAAGAAGGGGCAGTGATCAGGCGATGAGCTCGGTCCCCGGGAAAGCCCCGTCGGTGAAGCTGCCGCCGCGGGTCGAGTCGCAGACCGACCTGCTGCTCGAGGAGCTCGGCAAGCTCCTCACGATCGAGGAGACCCTCGCGAAGCTCGTCCTGCCGCAACTCGTGCTGGAGACGGCCGACGGGCGGCTGCGAGAGCTCCTCCGGCGGCACCTCGAGGAGACACGCGACCACGTCGGCAACCTCAAGCGGGCGTTCCTCGCGCTCGGGTACGCGCCCTCGGGACGCCCGGCCCTCGGGCTGGACGGCCTCCGCGCCGAGCACGGGGCTCTCGCCCCGCAGGTCGCGTCGGGTCTACGCGCCGGCGTGCACTGTGCGGCGGCGATGGGGACCGAGCACTACGAGATCAACGCGTACGAGGCCGCGATCAGGGCGGCGGACGCGCTGGGCGCGGAGGAGGTCGGGGGTCTCCTCCGCGCCAACCTCGAGCAGGAGGTGGGGGCGCTGGCTCAGCTCGGCGACGAGGCCGACCGGCTCGCCGCCTCCTGACCCGTTCAGGACTGCTCCGCCTTCTGCGCCTTCTGCAGCTTCGACGCTCGCTCGATCGCCTTCTGCGGCGGGTTTCCCGGCGGCGCGTCGTGGCGCACACGGCCGGTGTCGGCCGGGAACGGCGTCAGGTAGTCCTCGCCGCCCGGCGGCCTGCCGCTCTCCGGCCGCGGTAGGCGCGGCGCCTCGGCGGGCGCCGTCGGCACGAGCATCAGCAGCTCGCCGACCGCGTCGAGGCGGTCGAACTCCTCGTCCGGCAGCCCCTCGAGGTCGGCGACGATCGACGGGTCCTGCCCGCGTGCGTACGCGATCAGCGCGTCCCTGCTCGCGGGCAGCGGCACGCCCTCGAGCGCGACCTGGATCTCCGCGGCGCGTTGCGTGTTCACGTCAGCTCCCTCGCTTCCAGCCTCTCCTCGCCGCCGCGCGTCACCCGGTACGCGGAGGCGCCCGGGCGGCACGTGACGACCTCTGCGAGGTCGGTACCCACGAAGTGCAGCGCTACACCGTCGTCGGCTGCGAATCCCTCGGGGAAGCCGCCGGCGACGAGCTCCCGGTACCGCGGCCGGCGCCGCTCCTCGCCGTCGTAGTGAGGACACGCGCTGCCGGGGAGGAAGCCGAGGCAGTCCATGCCCTCGAGCTGCGGCCCGAACGAGTCGGTCACGCCTGCCTCGAACCAGCAGATCATCCCCGCGCTCGCGCCCCAGAGGACGGTGCCGTTCTCCCACGCCTCGCGCAGCGCCTCGTCGATCCCGTGCACCTTCCAGATCGCGAGCATGTTCGCCGTGTTGCCGCCGCTGACGCAGATGCAGTCCTGGTCGAGAATCAGCGAGCGCACGTCCCGCGGCGGCCAGGGGAAGGTGTTGAGGACGGTGCAGTCGGCGCGCCGCGCGAAGCGCTCGTAGAACATCAGCCCGCCCGACTCGTGGTCGCCGATCGCGGTCGGCACGTACATGACCTTCGGACGGTCCTTGCCGGCGAGCCCGAGCACGTACTCGTGGAGCAGCGCCGTCTGCTCGGGAGTCTCGCCGCCGCCGCCGAGACCGACGATGTGCCGCTCCGACCCCATGAGGCGAGTTTTACAGACCCCGTGGCTCGGTACGCCGCACGTCATGGAGATCGGCTACTGGCTCTCGTCCGAGGAGCACGGCCCGCAGGAGCTCGTGCGCCATGCGAAGCTCGCGGAGGACTCCGGCTTCGAGCACCTCGTCATCTCGGATCACATCCACCCGTGGGTGAACGCGCAGGGCCACAGCCCGTTCGTGTGGAGCGTGATCGGCGCCATCGCAGAGGCGACGGAACGGATCCGGCTCGGGACCGGCGTCACGTGCCCGCTGATCCGCGTCCACCCCGCGATCGTCGCGCACGCCGCTGCGACGGCGCAGACGCTGATGGACGGCCGCTTCTTCCTCGGCGTCGGCACCGGCGAGAACCTGAACGAGCACGTGCTCGGCGGACGCTGGCCGCGCGCCGACGAGCGGCTCGAGATGCTCGAGGAGGCGATCGACGTCCTCCGCGCGCTCTTCGGCGGCGACTGGGAGACCTTCCGCGGCAAGCACTACACGGTCGAGCAGCTGAAGCTCTACGACGCGCCGCAGGAACCGCCGCCGATCGTCGTCGCGGCGAAGGCGGAGAACGCGGCGAAGCTGGCAGCGGCGAAGGGCGACGGAACGATGAACACCTCGCCCGACGAGGAGATCGTGAAGCTCTACCGGGACGCCGGCGGCGACGGCCCCGTGTACGGGAAGGTCACGGGCTGCTACGCACCCGACGAGGCGTCGGCGAAGAAGATCGCGAAGGAACGGTTCCCGAACACGGCGATCGGCGGCGACGTCTCGACCGAGCTCGAGCTGCCGCGCGATTTCGAAGCCGTCGCCGAGCTCGTGCGCGAGGAGGACCTCGTGGGGTCGCTCGTGCTCGGGAGCGACCCGGCCGAGTGGCGCGAGCAGCTCGACCAGTACGAGCGCGCCGGGTTCACCCACGTCGCGCTCCACAGCGTCACCTCCGAGCAGGAGGAGTTCATCGAGTTCGCGAGGCAGCTCCTCTAGGTGGGGCGGTTCCCGTTCGGGCGGCGCGAACGCTTCTGCTTGAATCGAGGCGATGGCCGCGCCTTCGAAGCTGAGCGTCGGCGACCGGTCGTACGAGATCTACCGCCTCGGTGAGCTGCAGGCCTCCTACGACGTCGCACGCCTCCCGTACACGCTCCGGGTCTTGCTGGAGAACGTGTTGCGGAACGGCGACGAGGCGGACGTCGAGGCGGTCGCGCGCTGGGACGCGAAAGCGGAGCCCGCCAACGAGATCTCGTTCGCGCCGTCACGCGTCCTCCTGCAGGACCTGACGGGCGTGCCGGCGGTCGTCGACCTGGCCGCGATGCGCAACGCGATGGCCGACCTCGGCGGCGATCCCGCCCGCATCAACCCGCTGATCCCGGCGGAGCTCGTGATCGACCACTCGGTGCAGGTCGACGCCTTCGCGTCGCGTATGGCGTTCGGGCGCAACGTCGAGCTGGAGTTCGAGCGGAACCGCGAGCGCTACCTGTTCCTCCGCTGGGGCCAGACGGCGTTCGACGGCTTCAAGGTCGTGCCGCCCGGGACCGGCATCTGCCACCAGGTGAACCTCGAGTACCTCGCGCGCGTCGTGGAGGACCGGGACGGCGTCGCCTTCCCCGACACGCTCGTCGGCACCGACTCGCACACGACGATGGTGAACGGCCTCGGCGTGCTGGGTTGGGGCGTCGGCGGCATCGAGGCGGAGGCGGCGATGCTCGGACAGCCGCTCTCGATGCTCGTGCCGCAGGTCGTCGGCTTCCGGCTCACCGGCTCGCTGCCGGAGGGCGCGACCGCGACCGACCTGGTGCTCACCGTCACGGAGATCCTCCGGCGGACGGGCGTCGTCGGGAAGTTCGTCGAGTACTTCGGGGAGGGAGTCTCGTCGCTGCCGCTGGCCGACCGGGCGACGCTCGGCAACATGTCGCCCGAGTACGGCGCGACCTGCGGCTTCTTCCCGGTCGACCACGTGACGCTCGACTACCTGCGCCTGACCGGACGGTCTCAGGAGCGGGTGGCGCTCGTCGAGGCGTACTGCAAGGAGAACATGCTGTGGCACGACGCGTCCGACCACGCCACGTACTCGCAGATCGTCGAGCTCGACCTCGGCGACATCGAGCCGTCGATCGCGGGGCCGCGGCGGCCGCAGGACCGCGTCCCGCTCGCGAACGCGAAGCAGGCGTTCATCGACACGCTCGGCACCTTCGGCGTCGACTACGAGAACGGCTCGCACGACAAGGCGGTCGCCGACACGTTCCCCGCCTCGGACCCGACCACCGAGCAGCAGCCGGCAGGCGAGGCGCTCTCCGACGAGCGGCTGCCCGTCGCGACGGCGCCGGCACCGGGCCACCACCGTGTCTCCGTCGCCGGCACGAGCTACGCGCTCGACCACGGCTCCGTCGTCATCGCTGCGATCACGTCCTGCACCAACACCTCGAACCCCCAGGTGATGGTCGCCGCAGGGCTGCTCGCGCGGAACGCGGTGCGCCGGGGCCTGCAGCGCAAGCCGTGGGTGAAGTCGTCGCTCGCACCCGGTTCGAAGGTGGTCACGCGCTACTACGAGCAGGCCGGCCTGCAGGAGCACCTCGACGCGCTCGGCTTCAACACCGTCGGCTACGGGTGCACGACCTGCATCGGCAACTCCGGGCCGCTCGCGGACGAGATCTCGCAGGCGATCGACGAGGGCGACCTGGTCGTCTGCTCGGTGCTCTCGGGGAACCGGAACTTCGAGGCGCGCATCCACCCGGAGGTGAAGGCCAACTACCTCGCGTCGCCGCCGCTCGTCGTCGCCTACGCACTCGCAGGTCGCATGGACATCGACTTCGACGCGGAACCGCTGCAGGACGACGTCTACCTGCGCGACATCTGGCCCGGCGCGCAGGAGGTGAGCGACGTGATCGCGTCCTCCGTCCGCGCCGAGCACTTCGCCGAGACCTACGGCGACGTCTTCACCGGCGACGAGACGTGGCGCGGGCTGCCCGTACCCGAAGGCGAGCTCTTCGCATGGGACCCCGGCTCGACCTACGTTCGCCATCCGCCGTACTTCGAGGGGATGGCGCGCGAGCCGGGAACGGTCGGCGACGTCGTCGGTGCGCGCTGCCTGGTCTGGCTCGGCGATTCCGTCACGACCGATCACATCTCGCCGGCCGGCTCGATCAAGCCGGACTCGCCGGCGGGCAGCTACCTGGTCGAGCACGGCGTCGAGCGGCGCGACTTCAACTCGTACGGCGCGCGCCGCGGCAACCACGAGGTGATGGTTCGGGGAACGTTTGCCAACGTCCGGCTCCGCAACAAGCTCGTCCCCGGGTCGGAGGGCACGTGGACGGTGCACGTGCCCTCCGGTGAGGAGACGACGATCTTCGACGCGGCGCAGCGCTACGGCGCGGAGGGGACGCCGCTCATCGTGCTCGCGGGGAAGGAGTACGGCTCCGGCTCGTCCCGCGACTGGGCGGCGAAGGGGCCGAACCTGCTCGGCGTGCGGGCGGTGATCGCCGAGTCGTACGAGCGGATCCACCGCTCGAACCTGCTGATGATGGGCGTCCTGCCGCTCCAGTTCATGGACGGCGACTCACCCGAGTCGCTGGGCCTGACGGGACGCGAGACGTTCTCGATCACCCGCGTCGAGAACGCGGAGGCGCACGAGGTGACGGTGCGCGCCGACGCGACGGAGTTTCGCGCGCGGGTGCGGCTCGACACGCCGCGCGAGCGCGAGTACCTGCGGCACGGCGGGATCCTCCCGTACGTACTGCGGAAGCTGCTCGCGGGCTAGCGCGTCTCAGTCGGGCTGGTGGCGGACGAGCCGCGTCGCGCCGAGCGCGACGAGGATCGTCCCGATCACCCAGATCGCGGCGCAGATCGCGATCGTCAGGATCCACAACGGCATGCGGCGCAGGCTCGCGTCGCCCCGCATGGCGCACATCCGCGAATCCGCGGATGGGGCTTTCCCGCAGGCCTAGGTGCGCGCATCCCGAGCGCCTGTGGAGGGCTCGTGACGCTTCCGTACCGTCGTTTGGCGACGAGCCCCGGCCGCGGGAGGCGCCGGAATCGAAGCCGTGGCGCGGATTTTGCGGCTTGTGGAGAAAACGTCGCACTCTCGTAACGTCGTTTGGCGACGAGACACGCCCCGGCGGGACAATGGGGAGATGGTGCGGCGCCCGCCTGCGCTCGTCGTCGTCTCCGGGCCGCCGGCGGCCGGGAAGACGGCGCTCGCGGAGGCGCTGCGGACGCGGCTCGAGCTGCCGCTGATCGCCAAGGACACGCTGAAGGAGCGGCTCGGCGAGGCGCTCGAGGTCCGAGGGCGCGAGGAGTCGCGGCGCCTCGGAGCCGCGACGTTCGCCGTCCAGTTCGAGGTGCTGCGTGAGCTCCTCGCGGCCGGCGTCTCGGTCATCTCCGAAGGCAACTACGACGCCTCGTGGTTCGAAGCCCTGCCGGAGGCGCGGATCGTCCAGGTCCACCTGACGGCCCCGCCCGGCGTCCTCCGTGCGCGGATGCTCGCCCGCGCAGACGGTCGCCACGCGGTGCACTACGACCGCGAGGCCGCGGACGAGGTGCATGCCCGCGCTCTGGGCGGCGAGTGGGCGCCGCTGCCGATCGGCGGCGCGCTCCTCACCCTCGACACCGAGCCGTGGCCCGACATGCATGCGGTTGCCGCGCAGGTGGAATCGCTCCTCCGGTGACCGCGTCGCTCGTCGTCGTGACCGGGCCGCCGGCGAGCGGAAAGTCGTCCCTCGCCCGCGACCTCGCATCCGAGCTCTCCATCCCGTTCCTCTCCAAGGACGAGCTGAAGGAGCGCCTGTACGAAGTCTTCGGAAGCGGCGACGAGGCGGAGGACCAGGTCGAGCGCGCCGCGCTCGCGATCCTCTTCTCGGTCACGCGCAGCAACCTCGCCGCGGGGGTGGACGTGCTCGTCGAGTCGAACTTCGACGCCGACACCGACACGGAACCGCTGCGCGAGATGCCCGCACGGCTCGTGCAGGTCCACTGCGACGGCGACACCGACGAGCTCGTCGAGCACTTCGCCGAGCGCGCCGCGAGCGGGCGGCGCCACCCCGGCCACGACGACCGGCCCGAGGACGCCGCCGAGCTGCGGCGCAAGATCGGGGCGGGCTTCTGGGCGCCGCTCGACCTGCCCGGCGAGCTGATCCGCCTCGACCTCTCGGAGCGGCACGTCGACGCCGCCGAGGTCGCCGCACGCATCCGCTGACACGGGCGCCCGTTTTCGGCGTTGTCAGAGCGGGGTACGCGGCCTCCGGGAGATGACGCCGACCCTGCGCCACCGCCGGCTGTCGCGCCTGCGCACGCTCGTGCGCGGCCTCGCGGCCGCCGCCGCCGCGCTCGCCCTTGCGGGCTGCAGCGGCCAGCAGAACGCGCTCGCCCCGAAGAGCCACCAGGCGTCCGACATCGCGAGCCTGTTCTGGTGGATGATGGGCATCGCCTGGGTCGGGCTCGCGCTCGTCGTGGCGCTCATGCTCCTCGCGTGGCGACGGGCCCGGCGGCGCCCGGTCCACCGGCCGAAGGAAGGCGAGCGGCTCGGCTTCGGCGTCGTCGTCGGCGCGGGGATCGCGGCGCCGATCACGCTGATCGCGGCGCTCTTCGTGGTCGCCGACATCTTCGTGATCAAGACCACGGAGGCGCCGGCGAAGGGCGCGACCCAGCTCACGGTGGAAGTGATCGGCCACCAGTGGTGGTGGGAGGTCCGCTATCCGGGCACGGCGGCCGTCACGGCCAACGAGCTCCACATCCCCGTGCGCACGCCCGTGCGCGTCGAGGTGCGCACAGCCGACGTGATCCACAGCTTCTGGGTGCCACGGCTGAACCGCACGATCGACGCGATGCCCGGCCGCGCGAACGCGATCGAGCTCTACGCGGACGCCGTCGGCCGCTACCGCGGCCAGTGCGACGAGTTCTGCGGGCTGCAGCACGCGCACATGGCGTTCTACGTCTACGCCGACCCGCCCGCGGTGTTCCACCGCTGGCTCGCGCAGGAGGCGCGGCCCGCGTCCGCGCCGTCGGATGCGCTCGGGACGCGTGGGCGGCGAGTGTTCGCGAAGGCGTCGTGCGGAAGCTGCCACGCGATCCGCGGCACGCGCGCGACGGCCGACGTCGGACCGGACCTCACCCACCTGCAAGCCCGATCGACGCTCGCGGCGCTCGCGATCCCGAACGACCCCGCCCACCTCGCACGCTGGATCACCGATTCGCAGGCGCTGAAGCCGGGCAACCAGATGCCGGACATGCGGCTCTCCCGTGACCAGCTGCAGGCGCTCGTCGCCTACCTCGGAGAGCTCAGGTAGTGGCCGTCGCCACGCCCCCGACCGCGACCGCGGCCGAGCGGATGGAGCTCCTCGAGCGGATCTGGGAGGGGCGCCCGGGGATCCTCGGCTGGCTCACGACGACCGACCACAAGAAGATCGGTCTCCTCTACTTCTGGACGACGCTCGTCCTCTTCGGGGCCGGCGGCGTCGAGGCGCTGCTGATGCGGACGCAGCTCGCCGCCCCGAACCAGCACCTCGTCTCGCCGAGCACCTACGACGAGCTCTTCACGCTGCACGGGATGACGATGATCTTCTTCTTCATCATCCCGATGACGACGGGAGCGTTCGGCAACTACCTGCTCCCGCTCATGATCGGCGCGCGCGACATGGCATTCCCGCGCATGAACGCCCTCAGCTACTGGATCTTCCTCGGCTCCGGGATCTTCCTCTACACGAGCCTCGTGCTCGGCGTCGCGCCGAACGCAGGCTGGTTCAACTACGTGCCGCTCGCAAGCCGCGAGTTCGACCCCGGCCGCAACATCGACTTCTACTGCCTCGCGATCATCTTCAACAGCATCGCCTCCTCGCTCACGGCGGCACAGTTCATCGTCACGATCTTCAAGTCGCGCGCCCCGGGGATGTCGTTCAACCGGATGCCCCTGTTCTGCTTCGCGTTCCTGGCCGCGTCGGCCGGGCTGCTCGTCGCGCTGCCGCTGCTCTCGGCCGACACGATCTTCCTCTTCCTCGACCGCAACGTCGGCACCCACTTCTTCGACATCTCCGCCGGCGGGTCGGCCTTTCTCTGGCAGCACCTCTTCTGGATGTTCGGCCACCCGGAGGTCTACATCCTGATCGTGCCGGCGTTCGGGATCGCGACCGAGATCATCCCTGCGTTCACCCAGCGGCGCGTCACGGCGTTCCCGCTCGTCGCGGTCGCCGAGCTGCTCGTCGTGTTCATCGGCTTCGGCGTGTGGGCGCACCACATGTACGCGACCGGCATGAAGACGATCACCGCGGTCTTCTTCGGCGCGGCGACGGCGATGGTCGTGATCCCGTCGACGATTCAGGTGTTCGCGTGGTGCATGACGATGATCCTCGGGACCGCGCGGTTCAGGACGCCGCTTCTCTTCATCGCCGGGTTCATCTTCATGTTCGTCACCGGCGGCCTCACCGGGATCATGTTCGTGGCGATTCCGTTCGACCAGCAGGTCACGGACACGTACTTCGTCATCGCCCACTTCCACTACATCATCTTCGGCGCTGCCGTCTTCCCGATCTTCGGCGGCATGTACTACTGGTTCCCGAAGGTCACCGGGAAGCTCTACTTCGAGCTGCCCGGCCAGATCAGCTTCTGGATCCTCTTCGTCGGGACGAACCTCCTCTTCTTCCCGATGCACATCCTCGGCCTGCTCGGCATGACGCGGCGCGAGTACACGTATCCGGACGGGCTCGGCTGGGGGTCGTACAACCTGGTCGAGACGGTCGGCGGCTACCTCACGGCCGTCGGGATCCTGCTGTTGATCGGGAACCTCTTCTGGAGCTACTTCCGCGGCGCCGAGGCGGGGCCAGACCCGTGGCACGGCGCGACGCTCGAGTGGACCACCTCGTCGCCGCCGCCGCCGTACAACTACGCCGTCATCCCGTACGTGACGAGCGCGTACGCGAACTGGGACGACGACGACCGCGCGGAGGACCGGCGCAAGCTCGCCGACGGCGTGCTCGTGCTGGCCGAGGGGCACGAGCAACCGGCCGTCTCCCCGGTCGACGGGAGGCTCGACGAGATCGTCGAGATGCCGCACGACTCTCCGTGGCCGGCGCTCCTCGGCCTCGCGCTGCTCCTCGTGTTCACGATGCTCGTGCTGCAGAAGTACGGCGCCGCCGGCGTGATGGCGGTCGGCTGCGTGCTCGCGCTCTTCGGCTGGCACGCGCGGGAGCCGCAGGAGGCATGAGGTGACCGAGTCGCTCGTGCCGAGGACGACCGCAGCGGCAGGCACGCACGCCGTCGCCGCTGCGCTCGCGCGTCGCAAGGGCCCGCCGGCCGCGTGGTGGGGCATGGCGATGTTCGTCGCCAGCGAAGGCGTCCTCTTCGCGGCCTTCGTGGGCACGTTCTTCTACCTCCGCTTCAACCACCACGCGTGGCCGTTCCCGGGCGACCCGGAGCCGCGGGTCGTCGTACCGCTCGTGCTCGTCGCGGTCCTCAGCACGACCAGCCCGATCCTGCAGGCGGCCTGGCGCGCTGCCCGGCAAGGGCGGCTCGCTCCGGCCCGGCTCCTGATCGTCGTGGCGCTGATCGTGCAGAGCGGCTACTTCGCGTACGAGGCGCACGACTACGCGGACCAGCTGAAGGCGATGCCGATCGACCGCGACGCCTACAGCTCGATCCACTACGTCCTGCTCGGCGCCGACCACGCGCACGTCTTCCTGGGGCTCCTCTTCGACGCGTGGCTGCTCTGGAAGATCGCCCGCGGCCTGACGACGTACCGTGCGAACGCGCTGCAGGCGATCGCCTGGTACTGGCACTTCGTCGTCGCCCTCACCTGGGTCGTGACCCTGACGGTCGTCTCGGCGGCGCTCGGATGAGGCTGCAGCGCCTCGCGGCCCTCCAGTGGGTCGGCCTCCTGCTCGGCGCCGTGACGTGGATCGTCGCACACCTCGCCGGCATCGGCATCACGCAGGCGGAATGCAACGCCGTCGGCGAGCGCTGGACGCTCTCGAACCCGTGGTGGCAGGGGAGCGTGATGGTGGTCGCGGGGCTGCTCGTCGGGGCGGCCGGCCTGTGCGCGGCCGTCGTCTTCATGCAGACCCGCGGGGTCGACTTCGGCGACGGCCCGCCGGAGCCGAGCGACAAGGACGACCCGAAGCCGGGCCGCATCCACTTCTTCAGCGCGGCCGCCCTCGCGGCAAACGTGATCCTCCTGATGATCATCCTGCTCGACGGGGCCGCGAACCTCGCGGACATCGCATGCCGGCAAAGCTGAGACCCGTCGCGACCATCGTCGCCGCGCTCGCGCTCGCGGCGCCCGCCGCTGCCGCTCCGGGCCCGCTCGTCACGCGCGGGGAGCACCTGTTCGGGCGCTACTGCGTCGCCTGCCACGGAATGAACGGGAGCGGCGTCGTGCCGGCGAAACGGATCGGCGCCGGCCCCGGGCGGTCGCAGACCGTCCAGCGTGTCGTCGCGCCGTCGCTCCGCGGTGTGGGCGCGCGCGCCGCCGACTTCTACCTCCGCACGGGCTACATGCCGCTCCTGCGCGTCGGGCTGCAGCCGCGCCGCTCGCGGGTCATCTTCGACGAGGGAGAGCTGCGCGCGCTCGTCGCCTACGTGGCGTCGCTCGGCGGCGGCCCGCAGATCCCCGTCCCGCACCCCGCGCGCGGCGACCTCGCGGAGGGGCAGAAGCTCTTCACCGACCACTGCGCCGGTTGCCACCAGGTCGTCGCGGAGGGCGGCTACGTCACCGGCGCCGTGCCGCCGCCGCTCGAGAACGCGACTCCGACGCAGGTGGCGGAGGCGGTGCGGGTCGGCCCGAACGTCATGCCGCGCTTCTCGCGCAAGGCGATCACGCCTCGCCAGCTGGACTCGATCATCGCCTACGTCGAGTACGCGAAACACCCCGACGACCGCGGCGGCTGGGCGCTCGGCCACCTCGGCCCGGTGCCGGAAGGCCTCGTCACGTTCTTCGTCGCGGCGGCGGCGCTCGTCTGCACGTGCATGCTGATCGGGAGGCGGCTGGAGCGTGAGTAGAGCGAGGGACGCGCTCGTCTCCGCAGCCGTGCTCCTCTTCGGCCGCGGCCGGCCGAAGCTTCCGGAGCGGGAGCGGATCGTCCCCGACGGGCCGGCCAGGCCGGGCTGGGAGCTCGTGGCGCTCGCCCTGCTCGGGCTCGCGTCGCTTGCGGCCCTCACGTTCCCGGTCGTCTACGCGCTCGGCGACCACTGGCGGCACGAGACCCAGTATCTCGGCCTTGCGATCGGTCTCGCGCTCGTCCTCTTCGGAGCTGCGCTCGTCGTCACCGCCAGGCACCTGATCGTGACCGAGGAGCTCGAGGACGACTACCCGGCCGAGGACCATCCCGAGGAGCAGGAGTTCCTCGTGCAGGTGCTCGAGGAGAGCGGAACGCGTCTCACCCGGCGGCGGCTCTTCGTCGTCTCGCTCGGCGGCGCGGCGGCCGCGCTCGGCGTGGCCGCGATCACGCCGCTGGCCTCGCTCGGGCCCGTGCTGAAGACGACGCCGTTCCAGCGTACGCCGTGGCGCCGCGGCCGGCGGCTCGTGGACGACACGGGCCGCCCCTGGCGCGCCGACGAGATCGAGGAGGGCACCTTCTACACGGCCTTCCCCGAAGGTGCGGACCGGGAGGAGCTCGGCTCGGCGGTCGTCCTCGTCCGGCTGCCGCAGGACGCGCTCCGCCTGCCGCCGCCGCTCGCGCACTACGCCGCCCGCGGCATCGTCGCCTACTCGAAGATCTGCACGCACGCAGGCTGTGCGATCTCGCTCTACCGGACGCCGCTCTTCCCGCCCGCCGACCCGAAGCCGGCGCTCGTCTGCCCCTGTCACTACTCGACGTTCGACCCCGCCGACGGCGGCACCGTGCTCTTCGGTCCTGCCGGCCGGAAGCTCCCGATGCTGCCGCTGCGGGTGGACGGCGGCGGCCACCTGCGCGCGGCCGGCAACTTCGACGGCCCCGTCGGGCCCTCGTGGTGGGGCGTCCGGATGAAGAAGGCGCAGCCGTGATCCGCCGCGCGGTCCGGTTCCTCGACCAGCGGACGGGCGACGCGCCGCTTCTCCGCAAGGCGCTGCGCTACCTGTTCCCCGACCACTGGTCGTTCCTGCTCGGCGAGGTCGCCCTGTACGCCTTCGTCGTCCTCGTCGCCACCGGCACGTACCTCGCGTTCTTCTTCACCGACTCGACGAAGCAGGTCACCTACCACGGGCCGTACGCCCCGCTGCGGGGCCAGGAGATGAGCGAGGCGTACCACTCCGTCCTCGACATCTCGACGAGCGTCAAGGCCGGTCTGCTGATCCGGCAGACGCACCACTGGGCGGCCGACGTCTTCATCGCGGCGATCCTCCTGCACCTGCTGCGCGTCTTCTTCACCGGCGCCTACCGGAAGCCGCGCGAGCTCACCTACGTGCTCGGCATCACCATGCTCGGGATCGCGCTCCTCGAGGGCTACCTCGGCTACTCGCTCGTCGACGACCTGCTCTCGGGGATGGGGCTCGCGATCGGCTACGCGGTGCTCGTCTCCGTCCCGTTCGTCGGGGCGAACGTCGCCGAGCTGATCTGGCAGGGGCCGTTCCCCGGGACGGACGCCTTCTTCTCGCGCATGTACATCGCCCACGTCTTCCTGTTCCCGCTGCTGATCGCGCTCCTGCTCGGCGCACACCTCGGGCTCGTCGCGCTCAGGCACCACACGCAGTTCAGGAGCGGGCCGCGCCAGACGGAGCGGAAGATCGTCGGCGTGCCCACGTACCCCGGACAGACGCCGCGGTCACTCGGCCTGTTCCTCGTCACCGCCGGCGTCCTGTTCCTGCTCGGGGGCCTCGTCCAGATCAACCCGATCTGGCTGTGGGGGCCGTACCACACCTACCTCTCGACGAACGGCGCGCAGCCCGACTGGTACCTCGGCTGGCTGATCGGCGCGCTGCGGCTCGTGCCGGGCTTCGACCTGACGATCGGGAGCTACACGCTGGTGCCGAACCCGTTCTGGGGCGGCGTCCTGTTCCCGCTCCTCGTCTTCGGCTTCCTGCTCGCCTGGCCGCTGCTCGAGCGCCGCTTCATCACCCGCGACCACGGCTACCACAACCTCCTCGACCGGCCGCGGGACGCGCCGCTCCGGACCGCGATCGGACTCGGCGTGTTCAGCTGGGTCGCGCTCGTGTTCGTCGCGGGCGCGCTCGACCGGGTCGACGTCATGTTCGGTCTCGGCTACACGTCGATGATCTGGGTGTTCCGGTTCGCGATCTGGATCGTTCCGGTCGTCGTCGGGCTCGCCGCGTACCGCGTGTGCGTCGAGCTGCAGCGCGGCGAGGAGACCGAGCGCGAGCGGAAGCGAGCGGAGCACCGGGCGAAGGCGCTCGCAGAGACCACCGAGGTCCTCTAGCGATGCTGACGGTGCTCCAGCAGAAGCTCGCGGAGGCACATGGCCTTGCGATCGCGGCCGGTGTCGTCACGCGCAAGGTGGAGGAGCGCGTCGACGACCCGGCGCTCCGGCGCGAGCTCGCGACGATGCGCGACGAGGCCGACGAGACCCGCGCACGCTGCACCGCCGTCGAGCGGGCCCTTCCACCGGAGCTCTTCGACGAGCTCCGGGCGCACGCGATCGCGACGACGGAGAAGGCCGCCGACCTCGTCGCCCCCTGGTTCAAGGCGGGTACCGACCCGCTGCGCGCCTGGAGCTTCCTCGCCATGGGCGAGGCGGGCGAGGTCGCGGCGTGGGCCGCCCTCGCCGCGCTCGCCGCGGCGGCCGACGCCGACGACGTGGCCGAGCTCGCGGCGTGGGCGCTGCCGGTGCAGAGGCGCCACCTCGCGGCGGCACTCGACGGCGCCGTCGTCCTCGCCTCGTCGCTCGACCCGCTGGGGCCGCGCTGGGGCTGATAGATTCCTAGGCAATGCCTAGGCAGAGTTACACGGCCGCGGAGGCCGCCCGGCGCCTCGGGATCAGCCTCGACACGCTGCGCCGCTGGGATCGCGACGGCCGGATCCGCACGGAGCGCGACGACCGCAACCGGCGGCTCGTGCCCGCGACCGAGGTCGAGCGGCTGCGCGCCGAGGCGCACGCGCACGGGATCAGCGCGCGCAACCGGTTCGTCGGGACGGTCACGGAGGTGAAGACCGACGGCGTGATGGCGCAGGTGGAGCTCGTCGTCACCGAGCCCGCGCGGGTGGTCGCACTGGTGACGCGCGACGCGGTCGAGGAGCTCGGCCTGCGACCCGGCGTCGGCGTGACGGCGCTCGTGAAGTCGACGTCGGTGATGGTCGAGCGGTGAAGCTGCTCGCGATCTTCGCCGCCGCCTCCCTCACGGGCGTGTTCCCGAAGATCGACGGGGCGCCCCGCTACCAGTTCGCGGGCTCCGACCAGCTCGCCTACCAGATCACCCAGGGCGCGCCGGCCGACGTCTTCGCCGCGGCCTCGCCCAAGTACCCCGAGCAGCTCTACGCCCAGGGGCTGTGCTCCAAGCCGGTCACGTTCGCGACGAACACCGTCGTGCTGATCGTTCCCCGGGCGAACCCCGCGCGCATCCACTCCGTCTACGACCTGCGGCGCGACGGGATCAAGCTCGTGATCGGCGCGAAGGGCGTGCCGATCGGCGATTACACGCGGACGCTGCTCGCGAGGCTCGGACTCGACGACGTGCTGAAGAACGTCGTCAGCGAGGAAGACGACGTGAAGCTCGTCGTCGCGAAGGTCGCGCTCGGCGAAGCGGACGCGGGGTTCGTCTACCGCACCGACGTGAAGCCGGTCGGCAACAGGGTCTTCCGCATCACCGTCCCGGCCGCGGGCCAGCCCACCGTGCGGTACGAGCTCTGCATTCCCGCGAAGGCGCAGCATCCCGCCCTCGCGCGCGCGTACGTCCGGAAGGTTCTCTCGCCGGCGGGGCGCGCGAAGCTGAAGGCAGCCGGATTCGGGCTGCCGTGAAGGCAGCCTTCGCCGTCGCGGCCGCCGCCGCGCTGACGTTCCTCGCACTGCCGGTCGTCGCGATCTTCCTGCGCGTCTCGCCCGCGACGCTCGTCCGCGAGCTCGGCGACCCCGTCGCGCGCGATGCGCTCGTCGTCTCGCTGCGGACGAGCGCCGCGGCGCAGGCGCTCGTCCTCCTCCTCGGCACGCCGGCCGCCTACCTGCTCGCGACGCGACGGTTCCGCGGCCGCAGCGTCGTCCTCACGGTCGTCGAGCTGCCGCTCGTCCTGCCGCCCGCGGTCGCGGGCATCGGACTCCTCGCCGCATTCGGGCGCACCGGCCTCTTCTCGACGTCGATCCCGTTCACCCAGACGGCTGTCGTGTTCGCGGTCGCGTTCGTCGCCGCGCCGTTCTACGTCCGCACGGCGGTGGCGGCGTTCGAGGGCGTCGACCGGACGCTCGTGGATGCGGCGCGCACGCTCGGCGCGCCGCCGTGGCGCGTCTTCCGACGCATCGCGCTGCCGCTCGCCTCCGGCGGCCTCGGCGCGGGGCTCGCGCTCTCGTTCGCACGCGGGCTCGGCGAGTTCGGTGCGACGATCATGTTCGCGGGCTCGCTCGAGCGGGTCACGCAGACGCTGCCGCTCGCCATCTACGCCGAGTTCGCCCGCTCGTTCGACGTCGCGCTCGCGATCGGTGCGCTGCTCGTCGTCTTCTCCTTCGCGCTCCTCCTCGTGGTGAAATGGCTGCCCTCCGACTGGACATCCGCGTCCCGCTTCGCAGCTTCGACCTCGCCGTAGCGCTCGAGGGCGGCGTCGAGACGCTCGCTGTGGCCGGACCGTCGGGCGCCGGGAAGTCGACGCTCCTGCGCGCGATCGCGGGCCTCGTGCCCGCGACCGGCGTCGTCGAGGTGAACGGACGCGACTGGTCGGCGCTCCCGCCGGAGCGGCGCTCCGTCGGGTTCGTCTTCCAGGACTACGCCCTGTTCCCGCACCTGACGGTGCGCGGGAACGTCGCCTTCGGCGGCCCCGTCGGCGACCTGCTCGAGCGGCTCGGGATCGCACACCTCGCGGACGCCCGCCCGGGCGAGCTCTCGGGCGGCGAGCGTCAGCGTGTCGCGCTCGCGCGCGCGCTCGCCCGGACTCCCGAGGTGCTGCTGCTCGACGAGCCGCTCGCAGCCCTCGACGCGCACACGCGCGACACCGTTCGTGCCGAGCTCCGCGCGACGCTGCGCACGCTCGAGCTGCCGGCGCTCGTCGTCACCCACGACTTCGTCGACGCCGCCGCGCTCGCCGACCGCGTCGGGGTTCTCGTCGACGGCGCGCTCGTTCAGGTCGGGCGCCCCGAGGAGCTCATCGCCTCCCCGACGTCCGCCTTCGTCGCCCGCTTCGCGGGCGGCAACGTGCTCCACGGACACGCCCGGCCGTCTCACGGCATGACGGAGGTCGAGCTCGAGGACAGCACGGTCGTTCTCTCCACCGATCCGGGCGCCGGCGAGGTGGCGGCGATCGTCTACCCGTGGGAGGTGACGCTCGCGCACTCGGTGCCGGCCGACTCCGCGCAGAACCACGTACGCGCCCGCGTGAGCGGCGTCGTCCCGCTCGGGAACCGGGTCCGGGTCACCGTCGGCGGCGTGACGGCCGAGGTGACCGCCGACTCGGCGGCGCGCCTAGCCGTCGCGGAGGGTGAGGTCCTGGTCGCCACGTGGAAGGCAACCGCGACGCGCCTCGTCCCCCTCTAGCTAGCCTCGCCGCGTGAACGAGCCCGACACCCCGGCCTGGGGCATCGAGCCCGTGCCCGAGCGGCTCCGCCTGCTCGGCGTGCTCGACGGCTTCCTGCTCTGGGCGAACCTCTCCGTCTCGCTGCTCGTGATCGTGGCCGGCGCGTTTCTCGTCCTGCCGGCGGACGAGTTCGGACTCGCACTCTCGCTGCCCGAGGCGCTCGGGGCGATCGTCGCCGCGGCCGTCGTGGGCAACCTGCTGCTCGGGATCGGCGGGCTGATCGGCGCGGACGCTCGCGTGCCGACGATGGTGCTGATGCGGGCGCCGCTCGGCCGCCGCGGCTCGTACCTGCCGACGGCGCTGAACGTCCTGCAGTGCCTCGGCTGGTCGGTGTTCGAGCTGATCATCATCGCCACCGGCGCGAGCGCGCTCTCGAAGCAGCTTCTCGGAGTCGGCGGGGTGGCGTTCTGGAAGATCCTCTTCGGCGTCGTCGCGACGGGGCTCGCGCTCCTCGGGCCGGTCGGCTTCGTGCGGAAGTATGTGCGCAAGTTCGCGGTCTGGATCGTGATCGCCTCGCTCGTCTATCTCTGCTGGTGGTCGCTGCACGGGCAGCACCCTGTGCGGCTCTGGCATCGCGGCGGCGCGCATGCGTTCTGGCCGGGCTTCGACCTCGTGCTCGCGTCGATCATCAGCTGGACGCCCCTCGTCGCCGACTACACGCGCTTCGCCCGGTCGCGTCGCGCGGGCTTCTGGGGGGCGGGGCTCGGCTACTTCGTGCCGACGGTGCCGCTGTTCGCGCTCGGCGCCGTGATCGCGCTCTCGCGCCACATCAGCGAAGCGCCCGCCCTCCTCACCGCCGTCGCGGCCGGCGGCGCCGCGAGCCTCGTCGCGCTGCTCGCGCTCACGGTCGACGAGAGCGACGAGGCGTTCGCGAACGTCTACTCGGGGGCCGTCTCGCTGCAGAACCTCCTCCCCGGCCTGCCGCAGCGCCTGCTCGTGGGCGGCTTCGCCGCGCTCGCGACGGTCGGAGCGCTCCTCGTCGACCTCCGCAACTACCAGCCGTTCCTCTACCTGCTCGGCTCGTTCTTCGTGCCGCTCTTCGCCGTGCTGCTCGCGGACTGGCTGCTCTCGGGCCGCCACTACGGGCGAGACGACGTCTTCCGGGTACCCGAGGTTCGGCCGGAGATGCTCGCGGCGTGGCTCGTCGGCTTCGGGCTCTACCAGTGGCTCTCGCCGCAGGGCCCCGCGTGGTGGACGCGTCTCGTCGCGCATGCGCACCCGCACGCGCTCCCGTGGGGCGGCGCGTCCCTGCCGAGCTTCGCCGCGGCCTTCGTGCTGGCGGTGATCGCGCGCGCGCTCGCAAGGAGACCGATACTGGCGAGCGCGTGATCGCGCTCGTCGGAAACCTCTCGCGCGACCTGATGCCCGGCGAGGCGCCGCGGGTCGGCGGCGGCTCGTACCACGGCGCCCGCGCGCTCCAGCGCCTGCGGGTGCCCGCACGCGTCGTCACCCGCTGCGCCGAGCGCGACCGCGCGATCCTGCTGCCGCCGCTCGTGCGCCTCGGCACGCCGGTCCGGTGGGTACCCGGCGTCTCGACCGCGACCTTCGGCATCTCGTACGAGGGCGACGCGCGGACGATGCTGCTCGAGTCGCTCGGCGACACATGGGCGCCGGCCGACGTCCCGGAGCTCCCGTCGGTGCGATGGGTGCACGTCGCCCCGCTCGCGCGCAACGAGTTCCCGACGGAGACGATCGCGGCGATCGCGCGGCGCCGCCGCGTCTCCCTCGACGGACAGGGTCTCGTCCGGGTCCCGGAGGTGGGCCCGCTGCGCCTCGACGACTCGTTCGACCGCGACCTGCTGCGGCACATCTGGGTGCTGAAGCTGGCCGAGGAGGAGGCGGAGGTCGTCGGCGATCCGGTCGCGCTCGGGGTACGCGAGGTGATCGTCACCCGCGGCTCCCGCGGCTCGACCGTCTGGCTCGGCGGCCGCGCCGAGGACGTCCCGTGCCGGCCGATCGACGCCGACCCGACGGGGGCCGGCGACGCGTTCGCCGTGTCCTACATCGTCGCGCGGAACGCGGGCTTCGCCCCCGTCAGCGCAGCGCGGCGCGCGACCGCGGTCGTGGCGTCGCTGCTGCAGCCGAGACGGTGATCGCCGTCGTCGACACCGTCGGCGGCACGTTCGCCGTCGACCTGGAGAGCGGCGAGCTCGCGCCGCGCGACGAGCCGCCCGCGCTTGCAGCTCCTCCGGCGCTCAACCTGCCGCGCCTCGTCGGAGCCGCGGCCGCCGGTTCCACGATCGTCGCGCTCGTCGACGCGAAGCCGCCGCTCCTCGTGTCGTACGACGCCGGAGCGACCTGGCGGGAGGCGGGGCGCGGACTGCCGCCCGGGACGGCGGTCGCGGTGGCCGACGACGATCCCGACGTCGTCGTCTACGCGGCCCGAAACCGCCTGTACCTCTCGCGGAACGGCGGCGTCTTCTGGACGTCCCTGACGCCCGAGCTGCCGGAGATCCGCGCGGTCGACCTCAGAAGCTGAGCTCGCCCCGGGCGACGACCACGGCCGAGCCGCCGACCCGCACCTGCTCCAGGCGCTCCGCGCTGCCGTGCGCCTCCGCGTGGAGCGTCGACGGGCGGCCGATCTCGGCGCCCTGGGAGATCTCGATCCGTTCGCCGAACGCGATCCTGCCGTGCCGCGCGAGGTGGACGGCGAGCGGCCCGGCCGCCGAGCCCGTGGCGGGGTCCTCGACGACACCGTGGCTCGGCGCGAACATCCGCGTCTTCCAGCGGCCGCCGTCGCGGGCGAAGCAGTTGACTCCGTCGTCCGTCGCGCGACCGAGCGCCTGGATGTCGGGCGCGAGCGCCGCCACCGCCTCCGGCGACGGAAGCTCGACGAAGACGTGCCCCGGGCCGAGGTCGTAGCGCTCGACGGGCAGCCCCGAGGCCTCGACGCGGAGCGCCTCCAGGATCGGCCGCGGATCCGCGACCGGCTCCCACGAGGGCAGCGGCTGCTCCATGACGCCGAACACGATCCGCGGACCCTCGCGCTCGAGGTGGACGGGCACGATGCCCGACGCCGTCTCCAGCCGGATCACGATCTTCGACAGGGGCCCGCCGAGCACAAACGCCGTCCCGAGCGTGGGGTGCCCCGCGAAGGGCAGCTCCACCGCGGGCGTGAAGATGCGGATGCGGACGTCGGCGTCGACCGAGGACGGCGGGAGGACGAAGACGGTCTCGCTGAGGTTCATCTCCATCGCCAGCGCCTGCATGTCGCCGTCGGTGAGGTCGCGCGCGTCCGTGAAGACGGCCAGCTGGTTGCCCGCGAGCGGCCGGTCGGTGAAGACGTCGCAGACGACGTAGCGGAAGCGGCGCATCCACCGACTCTAGAAAAACCGATCGGGGCGCCGCGCCGTATGCTCAAACGTGCGCAGGTGGGTCTTCCTCGCGGCGCTCTTCGCGCTGGGGCTCGCGGCGGCGACGTTCGCCACCCGCGGTTCCTCGAGGGCGGCGGACGGGACGCTCTCCGCGTCCGTCGGGCCGGGATTCTCGATCTCGCTCACGCAGAACGGCTCGGCCGTCACGAATCTCGCGCCCGGCACCTACACGATCGACGTCTCCGACATGGCGACCGTCCACAACTTCCACCTCTCGGGCCCCGGCGTCGACGAGAAGACGTCCGTGACCGGCACCGGCTCGACCTCGTGGACCGTCACCTTCTCCGCCGGCTCCTACCACTTCCAGTGCGACGCGCACCCGACGAGCCTGTTCGGCGACTTCACGGTCGGCCAGGGCGGGACGACCACGACCGCCCCGCCGACCACGACCGCCCCGCCGACCACGACCCTGCCGCCGACCACGACCGCCACGGGAACGACCGGGACGACGACCACCTCGACGACCGGGACGACGACGGCGACGCCGACCGTCGCGACGACGGTCGTCGCCGAGACGACCGCCACCGTGCAGACGACGACCGACGTGACGGCGACCACGGCGGGACGCCGGGCGGCGGTGGCCGCCCGGGTCGCCGCCGTACGCGCCACGAGGGCGCGGGTCGTCGTGACGGTGAAGGTGACGGAGCCGGGACGTGCGACCGTCGACCTCCTCGACCGGCGGGGCGCCCGCCGCGCACACCTCGTGGCGGCGGTGCGGGGGACCACGAGGCTCGCGCTCCGCCCGAAGCACCGGCTCTCTCCCGGCCGCTACCTCCTGCGCCTCCGCGTCTCCGCCGGCGGGCGCACCGTGGTCGTGACACGCCTCCTGCGCGTCGCCTGACCCCCTTGTGGTCCGACCGCCGAATGGCGGAGAATCGCCCGACCAACGCCACTCAACGAGGAGGTCAGGTGGAACCCCCCCACGTCCACCACGACAAGGACCGGCGCATGCTCCACGCGCTCGGCTACGCGCAGGAGCTCTCGCGCAGGATGAGCGGGTTCTCGAACTTCGCGATCTCGTTCACGATCATCTCGATCCTGTCGGGAACGCTCACGCTCTACTACCAGGGGTTGAACTACGGCGGCCCGATCATGGAGGCGTACGGCTGGCCGCTCGTCTCCGTGTTCGTGATCATCGTCGGCCTCGGGATGGCCGAGATCGCCTCCAAGTACCCGACCGCGGGCGGCCTCTACTACTGGTCGTCGAAGATGGGAGGCGCCGGCTGGGGCTGGTTCACCGGCTGGTTCAACCTGATCGGCCAGATCGCGATCACCGCCGGCATCGACTACGGCGCCGCCACGTTCACCGATGCGTTGCTGCAGCTCCTGTGGCCCGGCACGTTCAAGGGGACGGCGCACGAGGTCATCTACGTCTACGCGGTGATCCTCGCACTCCACGCGCTGATGAACATCTTCAGCGTCCGGCTCGTCGCGCTGCTGAACGACATCTCCGTGTGGTGGCACGTCCTCGGCGTGCTGATCATCGTCGGCTTCCTCGTCTTCAAGCCGGACCACCACCAGTCGTTCGGGACCGTCTTCTCGAAGACGATCAACAACAGCGGCTTCTCGCACGGCTGGCTGTGGTACGTCCTGCTGCTCGGACTTCTCCAGGCGCAGTACACGTACACGGGATACGACGCGTCTGCGCACATGAGCGAGGAGACACGAGACGCCTCGAGGAGCGCCGCGCGCGGCGTGATCATGTCGATCGTCGTCTCCGCGGTCTTCGGGTACATCCTGGCGCTGGGCGTGACGTTCGCGATCCAGGACTACGCCGCGACGAGCGGCGCCGGCACGTTTGCCGTCAAGCAGGTCTTCCTCGACTCGCTCGGGACGACGGCGGCGAAGGTGATGCTCTTCATCACCGTCGGCGCCCAGTTCTACTGCGGCATGTCGTCGATCACCTCGGCGTCGCGGATGATGTACGCGTTCTCGCGCGACCGCGCCGTCCCGGGACACGAGCTCTGGCGCAGGCTGAACGCGGAGCGCGTGCCGTACATGTCGGCGATGGCGATCGCCGTGCTCGCGTTCCTCTGCGCGTTCCCGGCGTACTTCGGGACGAACGGCGCCGTCGCGTACGCGGCCGTCACCTCGATCGCGACGATCGGCCTGTACGTCGCCTACGGCATCCCGATCTTCCTGAGGCTGCGGCTGGGCGACAAGTGGGAGCCGGGCGAGTGGAACCTCGGCCGCCACTACCGATGGATCGGGACGATCGCCTGCATCTGGATCGTCTTCATCGCGATCCTCTTCATCCTGCCGTTGAGCCCCGCAGGCGTGCCCTGGAACGACTCGTTCACCTGGGTCTCGCTGAACTACGCGCCGATCGCGGTGCTCGGGACGCTGCTGCTCGTCGGCGGCTGGTGGTTCGTCTCGGCCAAGAAGTGGTTCGAGGGCCCGATCGCGCAGGGGACCGAGGAGGAGCTTGCGCGCATCGAGGCGCAGTACGAGCACGGGGGAACGGCCGGCACGGCCCCCACCTCGGCGTAGGATCGGGTCGGATACCGGATCGGAGGGAGCCGGCTTTCGCCGGCTCCCTCCACGAAGGAGGCATTGCATTGCTGACGCTCGACGAGCTGCGGAGCGACACGTCGATCGACACGGTGATCATGGCGTTCACCGACATGCAGGGGCGCCTGCTCGGAAAGCGCCTGCACCGCGACTTCTTCTTCGACAAGGTGGAGCACGGCCACGGGACGGAGGGCTGCAACTACCTGCTCGCGCTCGACATGGAGATGGACCCCGTGCCGGGGTACGAGATCGCGTCGTGGGAGCGCGGCTATGGCGACTTCGACCTTGCGCCCGACCTCGCGACCCTGCGGCGGATCCCCTGGCTCGAGGCGACGGCGCTCGTGCTCTGCGACGTGCAGTGGCTCGACCACTCGCCGGTGCGGCCGTCGCCGCGCCAGGTGCTGCGCGCGCAGATCGAGCGGGCGAGCGCGCACGGGCTCGAGGTGATGGTCGGGTCGGAGCTCGAGTTCTACCTGCTGCGCGAGTCGTACGAGGAGGCGCACCGCAAGAACTACCGCGACCTGACGCCGTCGGTGCCGTACATCCTCGACTACCACATCCTCGCGTCGTCGTTCGACGAGCCGCTGCTGCGCCAGATCCGGAACGGCATGCACGGCGCCGGCATCGGCGTGGAGACGTCGAAGGGCGAGGCGTGGCCCGGCCAGCACGAGATCAACTTCCGCTTCGCCGACGCGCTCACGATGGCCGACAACCACGTCGTCTACAAGAACGGCGCCAAGGAGATCGCCCATCTGAACGGCTGCTCGATCACGTTCATGGCAAAGCCGGACCACACCTGGATCGGGTCGTCGTGCCACATCCACTCGTCGCTGTGGCGCGGCGGCTCACCGTGCTTCGGCGACGACGCCGAGCTGTTCGACCGGTACCTCGCCGGGCAGATCGCGTGCGCGCGCGAGCTCGCACTGTTCTTCGCACCGACGATCAACTCGTACAAGCGCTACGCGGCCGGGACGTGGGCGCCGACGACGCTCGCCTGGGGCATGGACAACCGCACGTGCGGCTTCCGGATCGTCGGCTCCGGCGGTGCGAAGCGGGTCGAGTGCCGGATCCCCGGCGGGGACGTGAACCCGTATCTCGCCTTCGCGGCGACGATCGCCGCGGGCCTGTACGGCATCGAGAACGAACTCGAGCTGCCGCCGGCGTTCGAGGGCAACGCGTACGCGTCGTCGGTCGAGCGGTTCCCGTCGACGATGCGCGAGGCGATCGCCGCGCTGGAAGGCGGGTCGATCGCGAGGGCGGCGCTCGGCGGCGACGTCGTCGACCACTACCTCAACTACGCCCGGACAGAGCAGGAGCTCTTCGACCGCGCGGTCACGAACTGGGAACGGGAGCGTCTGTTCGAGCGTGGCTAGGCCGGTCGTCGGGATCACCACGTACCTGACGCGCGCGTCGTGGGGCGCGTGGGACCTGGACGCGGCGCTCGTGCCGGCGGACTACGTGCGCTCGGTCTCCGACGCGGGCGGCGCGCCGCTCCTCGTGCCGCCGGGCGCCGATGTCGACGTGACGCTCGACGTCGTCGACGGGCTCGTCTTCTCCGGCGGCTCCGACCTGGACCCGGAGCTGTACGGCGAGGAGCCGCACCCGGAGACGGTGGGCGTGATCCGCGAGCGTGACGACTTCGAGCTCGAGCTGATGCGGGCCGCGCTCGACCGGGACGTGCCGATGCTCGCGATCTGCCGAGGCTCGCAGGTGCTGAACGTCGCGCTGGGCGGCGGGCTGGAGCAGCACGTCCCGGACCGGATCGGTGCGCACACGCACAAGGAGACGCCGGGAGTGTTCGCGGACCACGACGTGGAGGTGCTCGCCGAGACGCGGCTCGCGTCGATCCTCGGCGTGCGCCACGACGTGAAGTCGCACCACCACCAGTCGTTCGGCGAGCTCGGCGCGGGGCTGCGGCTGTCGGCGCGGGCGGCGGACGGGACACCGGAGGCGGTCGAGGACCCGGCGCGGCGCTTCACCCTGGGCGTCCTCTGGCACCCGGAAGCGGGCGAGGACCTGGCGCTCTTCGAAGCGCTGGTCGCGGAAGCGGCGGAGTACGCAGCCGCGAAGCGGTGACCCTGCGGGGCGAGGCCGCGGCGGAGGGGTCCCTTCGCCAAACGACGTGACAGAAGCGAAACAACCCGTCCACAGACGATGCGGCGCGGCAGCGTTCGCCGTACCGTCGGCGTCATGCCGCGGCGGCCGCCGATCGATCCTCAAGGCACCTACCACGTCGGCTCGCGTGGCGTGTACGGGCGGACGCTCTTCGAGGACGTCGGCCAGCACGAGGTGTTCCTCCGGATGTACACACGCGTCGCCCGCAAGTACGCGTGGGAGACGCTCGAGTGGGCGCTCGTCGAGAACCATCACCACTTCGTGATCCGGCTCTCGCAGGGTGGGCTGTCGGAAGGCTGGCGGGAGATCCACGGCGGCTACTCGCGGTGGTTCCACCTGATTCACGGCGAGACGAGGCAAGGGCACCTGTTCCGTCACGGGTTCTTCGGGCGGCAGCTGAAGACGGACGCTCAGGTGATCGCCGCGTGCCGCTACGTCTCCCTGAACCTCCTCCGCAGCCGCTCGAGGCCGACCCCACGCAAGGACGACTGGGGTGGGTACGGCGCCGTCGTGGGGCTGACCCACCCGCGCTCGTTCCACTCCCCGCACGCCCTCCTGGAGCTACTCGCTCCGCGGCCGGCCGCGGCCCGGAAGATGTACCGCGACCTTGTCCGCGAGGAGCATGGCCATCGCCGCCAGGTCCCTTCGCCAAACGACGTGCCCTGGGACCCGTGGTCGGGCGACGTGGTTGAATCGGCTGCGTGACCGTCACCGTTCTCAACCCCGCCACCGAGGAGACGATCGCCACGCTTCCGTCGGCCGGCGTCGACGAGACCGACGCGGCCGTCGCCCGCGCGCAGGCCGCATTCCCGGGCTGGCGCGCCGTCTCCCCCGGCGACCGCGGCCGGCTCCTGCGGCGGCTCGCCACCCTCGTCGAGGAGCACGGCGAGGAGCTCGCGCGGATCGAGTCGCAGAATGTCGGCAAGCCCATCGCAGGCGCCCGCGCCGAGGTCGGCATGGTCGCCGACGTCTTCCACTTCTACGCGGGCGCCGTCGACAAGCGTCACGGCGAGACGATCCCCGTCGCAGGCGGCATCGACATGACGTTCCGCGAGCCGCTCGGCGTCGTCGGCCTGATCGTCCCGTGGAACTTCCCGCTCAACATCTCGTCCTGGAAGCTCGGCCCGGCGCTCGCCTGCGGCAACACCGTCGTGCTCAAGCCGGCGGAGCTCACCCCGCTCTCGGCGCTGCGCCTCTCCGAGCTCGCGCTCGAGGCCGGCATCCCGGAGGGCGTGCTCAACGTCCTCGTCGGCAAGGGATCCGTGGTCGGCAAGCGGCTCGTCGAGCATCCCGACGTCGCGAAGATCGGGTTCACCGGCTCCACCGAGGTCGGCCGCAGCGTCATGGAAGGCGCCGCCGCGACCATCAAGCGCGTCACGCTCGAGCTCGGCGGCAAGTCCGCGAACGTCGTCTTCGCCGACGCGGACCTCGAGCGCGCAGCCGCCGCCGCGCCGTACGCCGTCTTCGACAATGCGGGCCAGGACTGCTGCGCCCGCAGCCGCATCCTCGTCGAGCGCAGCGCCTACGACCGGTTCGCCGAGCTGCTCGTCGAGGCGACGCGGAACGTCAAGGTCGGCGACCCCGCGGACGAGCGGACCGAGATGGGTCCGCTGATCTCCGCCGGCCACCGCGAGACGGTCGCGAGCTTCGTGGAAGGCGAGCCGCTCTTTCGCGGCGAAGCGCCCGACGGCAAGGGCTTCTGGTACCCGTGCACGTTGGTCGAGGCGACGAACGACGACCGGATCGCGCGCGAGGAGGTGTTCGGCCCCGTCGCCGCGCTCATTCCGTTCGACGACGAGTCCGACGCGGTCCGCATCGCGAACGACACGCCGTACGGCCTCTCGGGCTCGATCTGGACGCAAAACGGCGCCCGCGCGCTGCGCGTCGCCCGCGCCGTCGATACCGGCGTGCTCAGCGTCAACTCGAACAGCTCGGTGCGCGTCTCGACGCCGTTCGGCGGCTTCAAGCAGTCCGGCTTCGGCCGCGAGCTCGGGATGCACGCGCTCGACGCGTATTCCGAGGTCAAGAACGTCTTCTACTCGACGGAGGGCTGAGACCGATGGGCAGGCTCGACGGGAAGGTGTGTGTGATCACGGGCGCCGGCGGCGGCATGGGCCGCGAGGCCGCGATCCTCTTCAGCGAGGAGGGGGCGCGGGTCTGCGCCGCCGACGTGAACCTCGAGGCGGTCGAGGCGACGGTCGCACAGTGCCGCGACGCGTTCGCCCACGAGGTCGACGTCGCCGACGAGCAGAGCGTCGAGGCGATGATGGCCGCGACCGCCGACCGCTACGGCGGCATCGACGTCCTCTACAACAACGCCGGCATCTCGCCCGGCGACGACGCGTCCGTGCTCGAGACGAGCGTCGAGGCGTGGGACCGCGTGCAGGCCGTGAACGCCAAGGGCGTGTTCCTCTGCTGCAAGCACGGCATCCCGCACCTGCAGCGGCGGGGCGGCGGCAGCGTGATCAACGTCGCCAGCTTCGTCGCGCTCGTCGGCGCCGCGACCAGCCAGATCTCCTACACGGCCTCGAAGGGCGCCGTCCTCTCGATGACGCGCGAGCTCGCGGTGCAGTTCGCACGCGAGAACATCCGCGTGAACGCCCTCTGCCCCGGCCCGGTCGAGACGCCGCTCCTCCTCTCCATCTACGGCGACGACCCGGCGGCGCTCGAGCGGCGGCGCGTGCACTGGCCGACCGGCCGCCTGGCGAAGCCGCGCGAGATCGTGAACGGCGCGCTCTTCCTCGCCTCCGACGAGTCGTCGTACGTGAACGGCGCGACGTTCCTCGTCGACGGCGGGCTGACCGCCGCGTACGTCACCCCGCAGTGAGGCGCATCGCCCTCATGATCGAGGGCCAGGAGGGCGTCACCTGGCCGCAGTGGCTCGCGCTCGCGCGCGCCGCCGAGGACGCCGGGCTCGAGGGGCTCTTCCGCTCCGACCACTACCTCTCGATCGTGCGCGGCGGGGAGGCGGGGTCGCTCGACGCATGGGCGACGCTCGCCGGGCTCGCCGCGGTGACGAGCAAGATCCGTCTCGGGACGATGGTCTCTCCCGCCACGTTCCGCCGCGTGCCGGTGCTCGCGAAGATGGCCGTCACCGTCGACCACATCTCGAACGGGCGCGTCGAGCTCGGCCTCGGCGCCGGCTGGTTCGAGGCCGAGCATCGCGTCTACGGGTTCGGCTTCCCGCCCGCGCGGGAGCGGAACGCGGAGCTCGACCGGCAGCTCGCCGAAGTCACGCGCCACTGGACCGAGGCGGCGGACATCTGGCCGAAGCCCGTGCAGCGCCCGCGCCCGCCGATCATCGTCGGCGGCCGTGCGCATCCCGGCACGATCCGCGCGGCGATTGCCTACGCCGACGAGTACAACACGCCGTTCCCCTCCGTCGACGACGCGCGCGAGCGGCGCCGGATCGTCGACGAGGCGGCACGCTCGGCAGGACGCGAGCCGCTTCGGTTCTCGATCATGACGAGCTGCGTCGTCGGCCGGGACGAAGCGGATGTGCGCGACCGCCTCGCCCGGTTCCGCGAGCGCACGCGCAGCGACGGGCCCGCGATCGCCGGGACGCTCGAGCAGGTCGCGGAGCAGCTCGACCGCTACGAGGGCGCGGGAGTCGAGCGGTTCATGCTGCAGCACATGGTCCACGAGGACGTGGAGATGGTGCAGCTTCTCGGCGAGCTCGCCTAGCCACGCGTCTACGCTGCCTGCGTGCGCGTGATCCTCGTCCGCCACGCCGAGGCCGCCCCCGGTGAGCCGGACGAGCTGCGCCCGCTCACCGACGCGGGCCGCGCGACCGCCCGCGCACTCGCGGCCCGGCTTGCGGTGCGCCGGCCCCACGCCGTGCTCTGCAGCCCTCTGCTCCGGGCCCGCGAGACGGCGGAGCCGATCGCCCGCGCGGCGGGTCTGGCGGCCGAGGCCGACGGGCGCCTCGCGCCCGGCGCCACCGCGGAGACGTTCCGCGAAGCGGTCGCCGGCCGCGGCGCCACCGTCGTCGCCGTCGGCCACCAGCCCGACTGCAGCGAGATCGTCCTCGCGCTCACCGGCGAGGAGCGCCGCTTCGCGCCGGGTGCGACCGCGGAGGTCGAGCTCTGAGCGCGGTCCGCGTCAGCGGCCTGCGCAAGAGCTACGGCGAGCAGGTCGCGCTCTGCGGGATCGACTTCACGATCGAGCCCGGAGAGGTCTTCGGACTGCTGGGCCCGAACGGCGCCGGGAAGACGACGACGGTGGAGATCCTCGAGGGCTACCGCGATCGCGACGAGGGCGCCGTCGAGGTGCTCGGGGTCGACCCGCAGCGGGCGGGGAGCGCGTGGCGCGAGCGGATCGGCGTGATGCTGCAGTCGTCGTCTCTGTACCCGAACCTCACCGTCGTCGAGAGCCTGCGCGTCTTCGCCGGCTACTACACCGCACCGCGGGACCCGAACGAGGTGATCGAGATCGTCGGGCTTGCGGAGAAGCGCGACGCGCGGGTGCGGACGCTGTCGGGCGGTCAGCAGCGCCGCCTCGACCTCGGGCTCGCCCTCGTCGGCGACGCGGAGCTCATCTTCCTCGACGAGCCGACGACCGGCTTCGACCCCGGGGCGCGGCGGACGGCGTGGGACACGGTGCGCAACCTCCGCGCGCTCGGCAAGACGATCCTGCTCACGACGCACTACCTCGACGAGGCCGAGCAGCTCGCCGACCGCGTCGCCGTGCTGCGCGACGGCGAGATCGTGCGGGTCGGCAGCCCCGCCGACCTCACCGGCGGCGAGGTCGTCACGGAGATCCGCTACCGCCGCGACGGCGACGACGTCGTCGAGCGCACGACCGATCCGACGCAGCGCCTCCACGAGCTCACCGCCGAGGCGCTCGCACGCGGCGAGGAGCTCGAGGCGCTCGAGGTGCGGCGGCCGACCCTGGAGGACGTCTACCTGGAGCTGACGGCGGAATGAGGCTCCTCTGGCACGAGCTGCGCACGGAGCAGGTGCTCTTCTGGCGCAACCGCGAGGCGGCGTTCTTCACGTTCTTCCTGCCGGTGATCTTCTTCCTCGTCTTCGGGTCGATCTACGGCAACGACCGCATCGCCGGGATTCGCGGCGCGTCGTTCCTCGAGGCGGGGATGATCGGCTACGGCGTCGCGTCGACGGCGTTCGCGGGGCTCGCGATCACGATGGTGATCCGCCGCGAGAGCGGCGTCCTGAAGCGCATCCGCGCGACGCCGCTCCCGCCGTGGACGTACCTCGTCGCCGTCCTCGTCTCGACGTTCGTGACCTTCCTCGTGCAGACGCTGATCCTCGTCGTGCTCGGGCGGGTTCTCTTCTCCGTCGGGCTGCCGACGCGGCCGTTGTCGCTGCTCGCCGCGCTCGTCGTCGGCGCAGGCTCGTTCGCGGCGCTCGGCCTCGGCCTGACCGGCTTCGTGCGCTCCGCGGAGGGCTCTTCGGCGGTCGTCAACTTCGTCTACCTGCCGATGGCGATCATCTCCGGCACGTTCTTCTCGCCTGCGCACTACCCGACGTTCCTGCGCGCGATCGCGGACGTGCTGCCGCTGACGTACTTCACGAAGCTGACGCGGAACGTGATGGTGCGGCACGAGCACATCTGGTCGCAGGGCGGCGCGCTCGCCGTCGTCCTCGTCTGGGGCGCGGTCGGGCTCGCGGCGGCGATCCGCGGCTTCCGCTGGCAGCCGCGCGAGACCTGAGAGAAACCCGATCCGGGGTTTACCCGTTGTAGATGAGATGGATCCGACGATGGCCTTCGCCGTGCACCGCCACGACCCGCCCGGGATCGAGGTGCGTGTGAACTTCGGCGTGTTCGCCGGCCGTGAGGCGACCGCTGCCGAGATCGACCGGCTCGCCGAGTGGCTGCTCGACGAGATCGGCGAGGTCTCGATCATCGCCGAGGACCGCCACGAGATCGACGCGCATGCCGAGGCGGCGGTGCACCAGGTCCGGATCGAGGTCGGCTCGGACCGCGTCCCGGGCCCCGGTCCCGCACGCGACGACCTCGAGCGGCGGCTCCTCGAGCGCGCGGAGCACTGGGCGCGGCTCTGCGTCGCCGAGCGCCACGCGGAGATCTAGAGGCGCCGCGCGACCGCGTCGAGCGTCCGGTCGGCCTGCCGGCGGGCCACCGGCTCGAGGCCGGAGCCGGCGACGCGGCCGAGCACGCCGGAGAGCTCGAGCTCGCTCCGCCACCGCATCAGCGTCCCACCCTCGGTCTCCTCGAGCTCGAACTCCGAGCGCACGTCCGCGCCGGCGCCGGTGGCGAGCAGCGCGGCGTGTCCGGGCGGGCGACGCTCGAGCACGACGAACCGGACCGTCACCGTCGGCGCGAGCGGCAGCGGGGGCTTCAGGCGCACGTGCCAGTGGTCCCGATCGACGACGGTGTGACCGCGCGCCGCCGGCAGCGCCGACACGATCACGTCCGGGTCGACGAGCAGCTCGAAGACCCGCGCAGGCGGCGCGGCGAACGTCCGCTGTCCCTCGACGACCGTCAACTCGCCGAGGGACAGTAGACGCAACCGACTAGGTGAAGATGATCTCGCCGCCGGCGGCGAGCTCGTAGAACTCGCCCACGGTTGCGATGGAGGTCAGCTGCGGGACGAAGTCGGCCTCCGTCAGGCCGAACATGTCGACGGTCGCCTTGCAGGCGTAGATCCCGACGCCCGAGTCGGCGACGAGCTCGACGAACTCCGGGATCGGCGGGATGTCGAGCTTCGCCATCTGCCTGGTCATCATGCGCGTGGCGAGCGCGGAGAAGCCGGGCAGCGCGCCGAGCAGCGTCGGCATGTGCAACCCCGGGTTGCCCACCGTGGCGACCTTGATCTTCGCCTGGCGGTCGCGCCTGATCGCGTCGAGGCCGAAGAAGGTGAAGAAGAGCTCCGCCTCCATCCCCTCCATCCGTGCGCCGTTCGCCATGATCAGGCCGGGGTAGATGCCCTCGAGCGACCCCTTCGAGACGACGATCGCAACCTTCTCGATCGTCCTCGGCTCCGTCGCCGCGACGAGCGGCTCTTCCATCGTGGTCATCGCTCCTCCTTCTAGATGCAGCCGCGCGGCTTCGGGATGCCGCCGATCTTCGCGGCGAGCTTGGCCGGGCCCTTGGGGAAGAGCTCGTAGAGCTCCTTGATCGGGACGCCGGACTCCTTGCCGAGCGCGCGGATCGTCGGTGCTCCGCCCGTCGTGAGGAAGCGCTCGCGCATGAAGTCCACGACCTGCCAGTGGCGCTCGGTCAGCACGGGGATCCCGTTCTCGGCGGCGATGTGCTCGCCGAGCTCCCGTGTCCACTCCGACGCGTCGACGAGGAACCCCTCGGCGTCGACGGCGACGGTCTCTGCAACGGTCATCTCGGTCAGCCTCCTTTGCCCGCGAGCTCGAGGCGCTTCCCGGTCGTCGGCATCTCCGGGCCGACGAACGGCAAGTCGCGCCCCGGCAGCAGCGCGTGCCAGTAGATCCACTGGAAGAGCAGCTTCCCGACGTGGTTTCGCCGCGACTCCTGGAGGAGCGGCAACGGCCCGAAGGTCGTCGGGAAGCGGCCCGGCACCGGTTCGGTGTCGTAGTTGAAGTCGATGAGGAGCGCCTTTCCGTGCCCGGTCTCGACGAAGCAGTTCGCGTGACCGTCGAACCGCGCCTCGAGCTCTCGCCCGTGCAGGAACCGTTCGACGTTCCGTTCGAGCAGCTCGGCCTGGAAGTGCGCGACCGAGCCCGCCTTCGAGCTCGTGAGGTCGGTCGCGTCGCCGAGTGCGAAGACGTTGGGTGCCGCCTTCGCCTGCAGCGTGTGCGGGTCGGTCGGCACGAAGTCGAGCGCGTCGCCGAGCCCCTCCGAGCGGCCGACGAACTCGGCGCCGCCGTGCAGCGGCACCGCGACGAGCAGGTCGAAGTCGACCGTCCTGCCGTCATACGAGGTGAGGACGCCGGCTGCGCCGTCGACCTCGCCGGCACTGAACTCCACCTCGAGCCCGATCTCCTTGTCGTCGAGGAGGTGCGTCAAGTGCTTCGATGCGATCGGCTTCGTGAAGCACCCGTCGAGCGGCGTCGCGAGCACGATCTCGCTCGCGGCGCGCAGGCCGCGCTCGCGCAGGAACCAGTCCGCGAGGAACACGAACTCGATCGGCGCGACGGGGCACTTGATCGGCATGTCGACGATGTCCACGACGAGGCGGCCGCCGGTGAACCGGTCGAGCGCCGCGCGCGTGCTGCGCGCGCCGGGAAGGTCGTAGAACGTGACGACGCGTTCGCCCCAGCCGGGGCCGGTGAGACCCTCGGTCTCCCCGGGCAGGAGCCGCGTCCCGCTCGCGACGACGAGCACGTCGTAGGGCAGCTCGCCGCCGCCCGCGAGCAGCACCCGCTGGCGGTCGAGGGCCACCGACTCGACGTCCACCTGGTGGAACTCCACGCCGGAGCGCAGCTGCCGGCGGCGCGAACGTACGAGCTCGTGCGGGTCGGCGAGCCCGAAGGGCACGAAGAGGAGCCCGGGCTGGTAGAGGTGGCTGTCGTCGCGGTCGACGACGTGGATGTCCGCGTCGTCCGCCGCGAACCGCTTGCGCAGGCGGTTGGCGATGATGGTGCCGCCCGTGCCGCCGCCGAGAATCACGATCTGCCGTCGCACGACGCCTCCTTGACTCGCTTCGACCGAACCGTGGCAGCGGCCGTGACGCGCGCCCTCGGAGCTTCCCTTGAGTCGCCGTACGGGCAACTACTCAACCGAGTAGTTGGCCGAATCCGCGATCAGCGCCCGGCCCGAGGACGCCGCGTGCCGCGGCGCCGAGGATGCGGCCGACCAGGAGGTTCGTGATGAATCGCAAGCTGCTGTGGGCCGTGCTCGTGATCGGAGTGGCGCTCGTGATCGCACCGTTCGCGATCTCGCTGCCGTCGAAGTCGAGTGCGGGCGAGCGGATGATGGGCGACTTCCAGCCGATCATGCAGGCCGACCAGGTGCAGAAGACCGCGTACTACTACGACAAGGTCTTCACGCCCCTCGGCAACGTGGTGCCGGCGATGAGCGCGAAGAACATCGCCAGGTTCGAGGCCTACGTCGCAGGGTTGAAGTCGGTGAAGTTGACGCCGGCGCAGATGACGGAGATGCAGAAGCAGTTTCCGCAGCTCGCGCAGATGTTCTCGGGGATGCCGGTGATGCTGAAGGACTTCGACCAGCTGATCGGCCTGATGAAGGCGAACGAGAACATCTTCGCTCAGGTACCGGGAGGCCTGAAGCACTACGGGCCGCTCGTCACGGCGATGCGGGGGAACGTGAACGACTTCGAGCAGATCAACAGCCTGCCCAACTTCAGGCTGTTCACCTGGTTCTTCGTCGTCCCCGGCGTCCTGCTCGTCCTGCTGGCCGCCTGGGGCCTGTTCGGCCCGGCGCTCGAGCCGAAGATCTTCCACCACGCACGGCCGACGCACGCATGACGACGGAACGGCCGGCGATCGCTCACCCGCTCCCCGACGAGCTCGTCGAGCTGATCGCCGGCCGCTTCCGCGCGCTCGGCGACCCGACGCGAATCCGTCTGGTCGAGCAACTGCGCGAGGGCGAGGCGACGGTCGGCGAGCTGACGGACGTGACAGGCACGACCGCGCAGAACGCCTCGAAGCACCTCCTGCTCCTCCTGCACGCCGGGATCGTCGCCCGCCGCCGCGACGGCAACTTCGTGCGCTATCGCATCGCCGACCCCGCCGTGCTGGAGCTCTGCGAGATCGTCTGCGGGAGCCTGCGCCGCGAGGTCGCGGAGCTCGCGAACGCGATCAGCGAGTAGAGGCGACCGCCGCCGAGTCGTCGGCGCCGCGGGCGGCGAGCGACCGGTGCAGAAGCACAGCGGCCGCCCCGGCCGCGACGGGCACCGCGAGATACCACGCGGAGAAGCCGGCGACGACGATCGTCAGCGCGAGCGAGACGATCGCGAGCAACCGCACCCGCCCCTCGAGGATCCGCACGGCGGAGGCGAGCGCGAGCACGTACACGGCGACGAAGCACGCCGAGGTCGCGCGCACCAGTGCATCCGTCGTCGTCGCCCCGGCGAGGAGCCCCGCGAACATCGGCAGGCCGACGGCACCGATCAGGAGGAGCGGCCGCCGCGGGATGCTGCGATGCGCGTCCTCGCCGAGCCGGCGCGGCAGCGTGCCCTCGTTCGCCAGCGAGGCGATGAGCTTCGCCGTTGCACCGACGTAGACGTTCATCGTCCCCATGGTCAGGGCGACTGCGAGCACCGCGGTCGCGTCCCGGCCGGCGCCGCCGAAGCCCACGCCGATCAGGTCGGCGAGCGGCACGCGCGAGCCGCTCGCCGACGAGACGCCGATCGTCGCCACGGCGAGGCCGACGTACACGGCGGTGACGACGGCGAAGGCGAGCGCCATCGCGCGCGGCAGGTCGTGGCCCGGCCGCCGGAACTCGCCCGCCAGCTGCGCGACCGCCTCCCAGCCGACGAACAGCCAGACGAGGATGTTGGCGGCGGTCCCGACCGCGACCCAGCCGTGCGGCGCGAACGGATGCCAATTGTCGCCCGCACGCGACGGCAGCGCGACGGAGATCGCGAGCGCGAGCACGGCGATCAGCGTCGCGGCCAGGACGAGCTGGACGCCGGACGAGACGCGGAGACCGAACCAGTTCGCGAGCAGCACGGAGCCGAACATCGCCAGTCCGACGGAGGCTGCGACGGCGGTGCCGGAGCCCGTGAGGTCGGCGACGTAGTAGCCGCCGATCAACGCCACGGCCGGCGCGCCGCAGAAGACGGCGGCGAGGAACCAGCCGCCGGTGAGCGCCGCCGCTGCGTCGCCGAAGCCCTCGCGCACGTAGGTCGAGACGCCGCCGGCGACGGGATGCTTGACGCCGAGGGCGGCGAACGTGATCGCGAGCGGCGCGGAGAGCACGAGCAGCGCACCCCAGGCGACGATCGACGCGGCGCCGGCGGCGTGAACCGCGAGCGCCGGCACGAGCAGCACGCCGGGACCGATGAGCGCGCCGACGTACAGCGCGCTGCCGCGGATCACCCCGAGACCGGCCATGGAGATGAGAACGTCGCGGCGGCGCGGGTTCTGCCCGCGTCAGACGAGCCGTTCGAACCGTGCCGTGAAGTGACGCAGCGAGGGCGGCTCGTCGGTCATCCGCAGCCCGGTCAGCTCCGCGCGCCGCGCCGCGACGTGCGCGCACACCTCGACCACGTAGTCGATGTGGCTCTGCGTATATGTCCGACGCGGGATCGCGAGCCGGACGAGGTCCATGGCGGCGGGCCGCTCGCTCCCGTCGGGCTGGCGGCCGAACATCACCGTTCCGATCTCGCAGCCGCGGATCCCACCCGCCTCGTACAGGGCGACGGCGAGCGCCTGCCCGGGGTAACGGAGGGGCGGGACGTGCGGCAGCAGCGCGCGGGCGTCGAGGTAGACGGCGTGACCGCCGGTCGGCCGCACGATCGGGACGCCGGCGCGGTGGAGCGCGTCGCCGAGGTACTCCGTCGAGCGGATCCGGTAGCGCAGGTACTGCGGGTCGACGGCCTCGCGGAGGCCCTGCGCGATCGCCTCGAGGTCACGCCCGGCGAGGCCGCCGTAGGTCGGGAACCCCTCGGTGAGGATGAGGAGGTTCCGGCAGCGCTCGGCGAGGTCGTCGTCGTCGAGCGCCAGCCAGCCGCCGATGTTCGCGATCGGGTCCTTCTTCGCGCTCATCGTCATCCCGTCGGCGAGCGACGCCATCTCCCGGACGATCTCCGGGATCGGGCGGTCGGCCTGGCCCGGTTCGCGCAGGTGGATGAACCATGCGTTCTCGGCGAAGCGACACGCGTCGAGGTAGAGCGGCACACCGAACGCGTCGCACACGCGACGGACCGCGTGCAGGTTCTCGAGCGACACCGGCTGCCCGCCGCCGGAGTTGTTCGTGATCGTGACGAACACGGCCGGCACCGCCTCCGCGCCGACGTCCGCGAGGAGCGCCTCGAGCGCGCGGACGTCCATGTTCCCCTTGAAGGGATGCTCGAGCGAGGGCACGAGCGACTCCGGGATCGGCAGGTCGACGGCCTCGGCGCCGGTGAACTCGGCGTTCGCGCGCGTCGTGTCGAAGTGCGTGTTGTTCGGGACGACCTTGCCGGGCCCGCCGATCGCCGAGAAGAGGATCTTCTCCGCGGCACGCCCCTGGTGCGTCGGGATCACGTGCCGGAACGGGAAGAGCTCGCGGACGGCGTCGAGGAAGACGTACCAGGAAGGCGAGCCGGCGTAGCTCTCGTCGCCGTGCTGGATCGCCGCCCACTGGTCGCGCGACATCGCGCCGGTGCCGGAGTCCGTGAGCAGATCGATGAGGACGTCGGTCGCGTGGAGGTTGAACAGGTTGAGCCCGGCCTCCTCGAGCGCCGCACGGCGCTCCTCCTCCGTCGTCAGGCGCAGCGGCTCGACCGAATGGATCCGGAACGGCTCGATGATCGTCTCGAAGCCCATACCGGGCCTGAAGCTAGAGCGCCCCGGCCGGCAGCGGAACCGGGGTTTCCCACAGACCGTCGGCGGCGGGCCTGCGCCCGGCCGCACGGCGCTACCGTTCAGGAGCACGCCCCCGTAGCTCAGAGGAAGAGCAGTGGTTTCCTAAACCATGTGCCCAGGTTCGATTCCTGGCGGGGGTACTCTCTCTCTCTCTCGCGGCCGGCATGCATGCGCTGCATAAGGTCATGCGGTGTTCTGGCTCGGACTTGGCCTCGCCCTCGTCTCGGCAATCGCGGTCAACTGGGCCTACGCGAGGGAGCACGACGCGGCCGCCGCGCTTCCTCCGCTCACCTTCCGGCGGCCGCTCTGGTCGGTCCGGCTCCTGCTCGGGACGCGAGCGTGGCTGGCCGCGTTCACGGTCGAGACCGTCGGCTTTCTCTTCTACGTCGCGGCGCTCCGGCTCGCTCCGCTCTCGCTCGTGCAGGCGGTGTGCGCCGCGGGGATCGGCGTGCTCGCGTTCGCGAGCTGTGGGGGACGGGTCGACCGCCTCTCGCGTCGTGAACAGGTTGCCGTCGTGTTCGCGTTCGGCGGGCTGCTGCTGCTCGGGCTGTCCTTGACCGGCGGTCACCAGGCCGACCACCCACCCTCCGCCGGCGGGGTCCTCGTCTGGCTGGCGGGCTGCGCCGGCGGCGCGCTCCTCGCCGTGCGGGCGCTGCCGGCAGGCGTCCCGGCGGCGCGGTTCGGCCTGGCGGCGGGCCTGCTGTTCGCGGCGGGCGACATCTCCTCGAAGCTCGTCGGGTACGGCGGCGTGTGGCTGCTCTCGGTCGTCGGGATCGTCGTCTGCTACGGCCTCGGCACGAGCGTCCTGCAGGGAGCCTTTCAGCGCGGCGGCGCGCTGACGGCCGCCGGGATCGCGACGCTGACGACGAACGCCGTCCCGATCGCCGCCGGATTCGTCCTGTTCGAGGAGCAGCTGCCGGGCGGCGCGAACGGGCCGCTGCAGGTCGCGGCGTTCGCGTCGATCGTCGTCGGCGCGACCCTGCTCGGCCGCCCCGGCTCAACCGCATCCGTCGTGTAGGGTCGCCGGCAGGGTTGGTGCAGGCGCGACTCACGCTGACGCGGCAGCAGATCCTGGCGTTCCGACGGGGGGTCGGTGGGCTCGAGCGACGGCTGCCGCTGAGCGAGACGTCGCTGCGACGGGCGGCGTGGGCCGGCCTGCAGGACAGCATGCCGCGGGCCGCGCTCCTCTCGCTCCATGCGCGGATCGAGAACGTCGAGCCGTCGACGTGGGAGCATCCGTCGCTCGCGCAGCTGTGGGGGCCGCGCTACCACGCGTACGTCGTCCCGAAGCGCGATTTCGCGCTGTTCTCGCTCGGACGCCACCCGGACAGCGCGAAGGGCCGCCTGCGCTCGGAGCGCATCGCCGAGTCGCTGCACGCCCACCTCGGCGGCAGGCGGTTGACCGATCGCGAAGCCGGACGGGCCCTGGGCATCGGCAACGCGCTGCGCTACGCGGCGACGACGGGCACGGTCGCCATCCGCTGGGAGGGCGCGCGGGCGCCGACGATCTGGACGGTCGCCGCCGCCGGCATCGATCCGGCCGACGCGTGCCGCCAGCTGGCCCGGCGCCATCTGCATGTCTTCGGGCCCACCACGGCTGCGGGCTTCGCGCGCTGGGCCGGCATCTCGCGGCGGTCGGCGGCCGCCGCGTACGCGTCGCTGGACGGATCGCTGCTGCCCGTCCGCACGCCGCTCGGCGACGAGTGGCTGCTCGCCGACGACGAGCCCGCCGTCCGCGCCCCGGAGGCGGCCGCCGCGCCCGCACGGCTCCTGCCGAGCGGCGACGCCTACTTCCTGCTGGACGGCGCCGAGCGCGAGCTCCTCGTCCCGCAGGCGGAGCGGCGGGGGCTGCTCTGGACGTCCCGCGTGTGGCCGGGGGCGCTCCTCGTCGACGGCGAGGTGCGGGGCACGTGGCGACGCGCGAACCACACGGTGCGCATCGACTCGTGGACGCGCCTCGCGCGCACGGCGCGCGACGCGGTCGAGGCGGAGGCGCGGGCGCTGCCGCTCCCCGGCCTCGACCGGCCGATCGAGGTGGTCTGGAGCACGTGAGCGCCCTGCAGGAGGTCGTCACGTCCCTCGCCGAGGAGCTGCGGATTCCCGGCGTCGCCGTCGGCGTCCTCCAGGACGGCCGGGAGGAGCACGTCTTCCACGGCGTGACGAGCATCGAGAACCCGCTGCCGGTGGACGAGCGCACGCTCTTCCTCTGCGGCTCGACGACGAAGACGTTCACGGCGACGGCGATCGTCCGCCTCGTCGAGCGCGGCCTCGTCGACCTCGACGCACCGGCCCGCACCTACGTGCCGGAGCTGCGGGTCGCAGACGAGGAGGCGGCCGCCTCGGTGACCGTCCTCCAGCTGCTGAACCACACCGCGGGCTGGGACGGCGACTTCTTCCGCAACACCGGCGAGGGCGACGACGCGCTGGAGCGTTACGTCGCCGCCATGGCCGGGCTCCGCCAGCTGACGCGGCCCGGCGAGGCCGTCTCGTACAACAACGCGGCGTTCGGCGCTGCGGGGCGGCTCGTCGAGCGGGTGACCTCGTCGTCCTACGAGACGGCGCTGCGGGAGCTCGTGCTCGAGCCGCTCGGGGTCGACGACACGCTCTTTCTCCCGCGCGAGCTCCTGACGCGACGGGTCGCGGTCGACCACCGGCGCCTGCAGGACGGCGGCACGAACGTCCTGCCGTTCGGGTTTCCGCGCGCGGTCAATCCCGCCGGCGGCCTCGCCACCACGACGCGCGACCTGATCGCGTGGGCGCGCTGCCACCTCGACGGCGGCGCGCCGCTCCTCCCCGCGGAGCTCGCGCGGCGCATGCAGGAGCCGACCGTCGAGGCGCCCGGCTGGGCGCCGGGCGACGCCGTGGGGATCGCGTGGCTGCTCGACGACGTCGCGGGCCTCCGCGTCGTCGGCCACGGGGGCTCGACGCTCGGCCAGCGGTCGCTCTTCAAGACGGTTCCGGAGCGCGGCTTCGCGCTCGTCTCGTGCACGAACTGCAGCCCGGACGGCGACGCGTTCAACGAACGCGTGCTGGCGTGGGCGTGGGCGGAGCTCCTGGGCGCGCCGATCCAGGAGCCGGAGACGGCCGCGCGCACGGCCGAGGAGGTACGGCCGTTCTGCGGCCGCTACGAGACGATCGCGGACCTGATCGACGTCGCGGCGAGCGGCGACGGCCTCGAGCTCTCGGTCGCCAACCGGCCGGAGGTGCTCGCGGAGCTGGGTACCGAGCCGGAGCAGGAGCCGCCCATCCCGTTCCTCTTCGCCGCCGGCGAAGGCGACCGCATCGTCTGCACGACGCCGCCGCACCGCGGCAGCACCGGCCTCTTCGTGCGCGACGAGGCGGGCCGTGTCACGGCCGTGAACGCCTTCGGCCGCCACGCCCCCAGGACGAGCTAGCCCGGGACGCCCGCCGGGGCCGCGTCGAGACGCGCGAGCCACGGCGCGGCGCCGAGCCGGACGAACGTCTCGCGCGCCGCGGCGGCGAGCGCGCCTGCCTCGTCGCTGCGCCCACGCGCACGGAGCCACTCCGCGTGCTCGACCTGCGTCGCCGCGAGGTGGAACGCGAAGCCGTGCGCGCCGAGCAGCTCCCCGGCGCGGCGGTAACGCTCGTCGACCCCGTCGTCGTCGCCGCGCGCGGCGCCGAGGCGCGCGCGGTAGCGCGCGCGCTGAGCCTCGAGGAGCGGCGTCAGCTCGCCCGCGCGAACGTCGTCGACGCTCGTCAGGAGGTCGCCGACGCACACGAGGTCGTCGAGCTCGAACGCCGCCTCGAGCGCCTCCGCGAGGCAGGCCCGGATGTTCGGGCTGCGAATGCCCAGGTCGACGCGGTAGGCGAGCCCACGCTCCGCGGCGGCGAGCGCGTCCTCCGGCCGCCCCTCGGCGCGCAGCACGCGCGCCTCGACCGCCGCGAACGAGGCGGCCGCCTCGGGGATCTCCGCGCCGCGCTGCCACTCCTGGTCGTCGAGGATCAGGCGGGCCGCTGCCGCGTCGCCACGCTCGCACTGGACCGCAGCTGCACCGAGGACGCCGGCGCGGGCCCACGCGCTCCCCTCGAGACGGTTCGCCTCGTCGACGCGCTCGAGCGCCTCGCCGAAGCGACCGAGCTCGGCGAGGATGCCGATCGCGCCGAGCCGCGTCGCCGAGAGCAGCTCGCGGTCGCCGCGCTGGCGGGCCTGCGCCTCGATCTGCTCCTTCAGCGCGAGCGAGCCGGCGTAGTCGTCGGCGTACTCGAGGAGGAGCGAGAGGTTGTTCGCCGCGCGCCACCACGCCGCGTGGAGCCCGGACGCGGATGCCCGCGCGAGCGAGGCGTCGAGCAGGACGCGCGCCTCGACCGGCCGTCCCTCGAGCATCAGCAGGAGCGCCCGGCTCGTCAGACCCTGCGTGAGCGTCTCGTCGAGCGCAAGCACCTCCGCCAGCTGGAGCGCGCGCTCGAGCGTCGCCGCCGCCGGCTCGCGCTCGCCGCGGAGCAGGTGCATCCGGCCGAGCTGCGCGAGCGACACCGCGAGCTCCGGCGTGGGGCCGCCGAGCTCGAGCGTGGAGACCGCCGCGCGGAACCGGGCCGCCGCCTCCTCGAGGCGGCCCTCCGCGACGTCGACGTCGGCGAGCGCGGCGGCCGACCGCGCGGCCGCCTGTGCGTCGTCGCGCGCGCGGTGCAGCTCGATCGCGTGCTCGAGCCGCTCGCGCGCCATCTGCGTCGACCCTGCCGCGTAGGCGAGCCGCCCGGCGCGCTCCAGGAGCTCCGCCTGCGCGGGCGGGTCGTCGGCCGCGAGCGCCGCGGCGCGGTCGAGGTAGCGCCGTCCCTCGTCGGGCGCGGCAAGCGCCGCCGCGCGCTCGCCCGCCTGCACGAGCGCGGCACGTGCCCGCAGCCTGATCTCTCTGGCGTCGTCCGCGTTCGGTACCGCGTCCGCCGCCGCGAGGAGGTGGCTCGCCACGATCTCCGGGATGTCTCCCGCCGCCTCGGGGAACGTCTGCTCGAGCGCGCCGACGGCCGCGAGGTGACGCAGCTTGCGGTCGCGGCGCGAGAGGGTCCCGTAGGCGACCCGGCGCAGGAGCTCCTGCACGAACGCGTACTCGCCCTCGTCGAGCCCCCGCCGGTCCGCCTGGAACGCGAGCACCTCCTTGCGCACGAGGGCGCCGAGGAGCGGCTCGAGCTGCGCCTCCTCTCGTCCCGTGAGCGCCGCGAGCGCCGCGACCGTGAAGCTCTGGCCGAGCACGCACGCCTGCTGGACGAGCTGCCGCTCCTCGGCCGGCAGGCCGTCCAGCCGCGCAGCGACGAGCGCGTGCAGCGTCTCCGGGACCTCGAGCGCGTCGATCGCCGCGGTCGGGCGGTACGCGGCGCCGTCGCGCACGAGCAGGCCGCGGTTCAGGAGCATCCGGACCGTCTCGACCGCGTAGAGCGGCACACCCTCCGCGTGCTCGCGCACGCGGCTCTTCAGGTCGTCCGGCAGACCGGGCACGTACCCGTCGAGCAGCGAGGTGACGTCGCCGTCGGACAGCGGCTCCAGCGCAAGCGTCGTCGCCGTCCGCACGCTGCGCCCGAACTCGGGCCGGTCGTCCGCGAGCTCCGGACGCGCGAGCGTGAGCACGAAGAGCCGCTGCGCGTTCGACCACTCGAGCAGGTGCTCGATGAACGCGAGCAGCGCGTCGTCGGCCCACTGCAGGTCCTCGAAGACGAGCACGACCGGGTGGGCGTCGCAGAGGCGTTCGAAGAAGAGACGCCATGCAGCGAAGAGGTCCTGCCGGTCGGTGTCCGCGCGGTCCTCGAGCCCGAGCAGGTTCCGGAGCCGCGGCGCGATCCACGCACGCTCCTCCGGGTCGTGGACGTGCTCGACGAGGCACGCGTCGAGCTTCGCGCGCGCCGTCTCCTGCTCCTCCCCCTCGAGGATGCGCGCGCGCATGCGCACGATCTCGGCGAGCGCCCAGTAGGCGACCCCCTCCCCGTACGAGAGGCAGCGGCCCTGGTGCCAGAGAACCTGCTCCGCGAGCCCGTCGAGGTACTTGAAGAACTCCCACGCGAGGCGCGACTTGCCGATCCCGCCGACGCCGGCGATCTGGACGAGCTGCGCGCGCGACTGCTCGGCCGAGGTGTGGAAGAGCTCCTTCACGAGCCGCAGCTCGCGCTGCCGGCCGACGAACGGCGCCTCGAGCCCCTCGGCGCGGTGCGCACCGCCACGCGCGGCCGTCACGCGCACGGCGCGCCAGACCGGCACGCGCTCCGTCTTCCCCTTCAGGGTGAGCTCGCCCGCGTCCTCGTAGGCAATCGACTGCTCCGACGCGTGCCGCGCCGCGTCACCGACGAGCACGGTGCCCGGCTCGGCCGCCGACTGGATGCGCGCCGCCGTGTTCACGAGGTCGCCGGCCACCATCCCCTCGCCGACGGCGCCGAGGTTGACGGCGGCCTCGCCCGTCAGCACGCCCGCACGCGCACGCAGGTGCGGCGCGCGCACGTCGTCGCCGAGCGCGTCGACGGCGGCGACGAGGTCGAGCGCCGCCCGCACCGCACGCTCCGCGTCGTCCTCCTGCGCGACCGGCGTCCCCCACACCGCCATCACGGCGTCGCCGATGAACTTCTCCACGACGCCGCCGTAGAGCTCGATCAGCCGCCGGCACGACTCGAAGTACCGCGAGAGGAGCTCGCGGACGTCCTCGGGGTCGCGCGACTCCGAGAGCGTCGTGAAGCCGACGAGGTCGGCGAAGAGCACGGTCACGAGCCGGCGCTCGGCGACCGGGGCCGCCGCCGCGGGGGCGGCGTCCGGCGCGGCCTCGAGCCGCGCGCCGCACTCGCTGCAGAACCGCGAGCCGGGGGCGTTCGCGGTCCCGCACGCGGCGCAGCGTCCGACGAGCGCGCCGCCGCAGCCGTTGCAGAACCGCGCCCCGGCGGGATTCTCGTGACCGCACGCCGCGCACCCGCCCATGGACGACAAGCCTAGGCGCCTAGGGGCGCCGGTTCCAGCGTGCGCCTCCGTCCTGCGGCGGACGGCGGAGGCCGCGGAACGGTCGGACGACCCGCGTCCCGTCCCGCCGCTCGACGAGGACGTTCCGCGGGCCGCCTCCCGACCCCCACTGGACGAGCACGACGACCGGCTCGCCGCGTTCCAGATACGTGCGGCCGACGAGGGTCACGTGCCCAGACTGCCTACAACCCTGGTCCCGTCGTCGAGTCGATCGCGAGGATCCGTTCGAAGCGGACGCCGCCGCGCTCCGCGGCGCGCCGGACGGCGGTCGCGCTCCCCTCGAACTGGCACAGCACCACCTCGTCCTCCCGCATCAGGATCGAGCCGAGATAACGGACGCGTTCCTCGGCCGCGACCTCCCGGATGCGCGCGTCGAGCGCCTCGAGATCCCCCTCCGCGATCCCGGGCCAGAAGCACTCCGCGACGAAGGTGCCGAGGTCCGCGTCCATCGAGACGACCGTACGGCTGCGGCGCCGCACCGAAAAGCGGGAGCTCCCTACGAAATCGCGCCGGCGTCGCGGTCGAGCGCGCGGCCGAGCTGCGCGCGCGAGGAGATGCCGAGCTTCCGGTAGGCGCGGGCGAGATTCGCCTCGACCGTCTTCCGTGCGACGAACACCTGCGCGGCGATCTCCGGATTCGAGAGCCCCGCAGCGGCGAGCTCCGCGATACGCCGCTCGGTCGGCGTGAGCACCGTCGAGGCGCGACGGGTCGCGACCCGCTGCAGCTCGTGCTGCGCGGTCGCCGCCCAGAGCGGCGAGCCGAGACCTGCGAACACCGCGGCCGCCTCCTCCAGTGCGGCCCGGGCCCGCCGCTTCTGCTTGAGCCGCCGCAGGATGCGGCCCTGGACGAGCAGCGTACGGGCGCGCGCTCGAACGGCATCTCGAGGCGCTCGTGGTGCCGGAGTGCCGCCTCGCTGGAGGCGAGCGCGCCCGGCAAGTCGCCTTCCGCCGACGCGAGCAGCGCCCGGCACCGTTCCCCCGTCGCGAGGATCCACGGTCGCGGGAAGACGGCGGCGCGCTCGCCGAGCGCCGCGACCATGGCTCGTGCGCGTTCGCGGTCGCCGAGCTCGACGACCGCCTCGACGTGGTCCGGCTGGAACCGGAAGCGCCCCGGCTCGCGCTGGCCGAGCGTGTCGACGATCCGCTGGGCCACGGCGTACTGCGCGTCTGCGGCCGCCGCATCACCGACGGAGAGCTCGACGAACCCGAGCACCCAGTGACCGAGCGCGCCCTGCAGCGTCCCCCCGAACGACGACACGATCGCGGCCGCCGCAGTCCGCGCGTCAGCGCAACGGCCGAGGTGCGCGTCCACGAGTGCGCGGGCGTACAACGCGCTGCCGAGGAACGCGGACGAGCCGGTCCGCTCGGCGAGCTCCATGCCCTCGGCGGCGAGGACGTCGGCCTCGCCGAGGCGGCCGGTCCAGCAGGCGATCTCGGCGAGACGGAGGAGCGTGCCCTGGACGCTCGTCACGTCGCCTTCCGCACGCGATCGCTGGAGGCCCCGTTCGTAGTGGTCCCGGGCTTCGGCGAAGCGGTCGTTCAGGAGCGGCCACATCGCGACGACGGGGCTCGTGTCGTCCCAGTCGATCGGACGCTGCTGGAGCTCGCAACCCCTGAGGTAGGCGTCCTCGTCGGCCCCCTCGCCGTTCAGGAGCCTCAGGTAGGCGCCGAGGAGGAGCGACCAGGAGTAGAGGCCCGGATGGGCCTCGGGGTCGAGGCGGTCGACCACCGCGTCCGCATGCCGGATCGCCCGCTCCAGGTCGAGGTCGTGCAGCAGCCACGCGGCCGTCGCGTGCGTGCGCGCCGCCAGCTCCCCGTCGCGCGCCTGGGCGAGCGCCGCACGTACGAGGCGGTAGCCGGCGTTGTGGTCGCCCTCGTACCAGAGGATCCAGCCGAGCTCGCGCAGGAGGCGCGCGCGCAGGTCGCCCTCGACCGAGGCGGGGTCGCACGCCTCGAGGACGGCGCGCGCGGCCGCGGACTCGCCCGAGTCGAGCAGGTGGTGTGCGAGCGTGAGCGCGCGCCGCGTCCGCGCCGCGCGGTCCTCCGGAGGGGTCAGGTCGAGCGCAAGCCGCGCGAGCTCCGCCGCGGCGGCCGACGCACCGCGCGCCGCGGTGTGCAGCGTCGCCTCGTCGAGCTCCGCGGCGACGATCTCGTCCGGGCCTACGGCCGCGAGTGCCAGGTGCCGCGCGCGCTCCTCCTTATCGTCGGTGCGGCCGGCGAGCGTGCGATGCGCCAGACGCCGCCGGGACGCCGGCACCGAGTCGTAGATCGCCGCGGCGACAAGTGGGTGCTCGAACGCAATGCGACCGTCCGGATCGACGCGCACGAGGCCCTCGTCCTCCGCGGCAAGGAGGTCGTCCGCCGGCACGACAGCGGTCGTCGGCACAGCGAGCGCAGCGGCGAGCAGGAGGGCCTCCCGCGTTCGGCGCGGCAGGCGCGCGACACGCGCACGGACGAGCTCCTGCACACCGGCGGGGACCGGCAGCCCGCCGTCGTCCCGGCCTCCGCCGCGAACGAGCTCCCTTGCGATCTCGAGGACGTAGAAGGCGTTGCCGCCGCTCCGCTCGACCACCCTGACGAGCGTCGGCCGCCGAAGCGTGTCGCCGAGACGCACGCGGACGACCTCGTGCATCGCGGCGACGCTCAGCGGCGCGAGCCGGAGCTCCTCGCGCCGCTCCTCCGGGAGCGCCGTCTCGAACGTCTCGGGCCTGCCCGTGCCGGCACGCACCGAGGCGAGCACGGAGACCGGGTCGCCGCCGAGCCTGCGCAGGGCGAACCGGAGTGCGTTCGCGGTCGCCTCGTCGAGCCACTGCGCGTCGTCCACCGCCACGACGAGCGGCCCGTCCGCGGCGAGCTCGTGCAGGACGCCGAACGTCGCCGTGGCGATCGCGCGTGCGTCGACGCCCGCAGCGGCCGCCTCCTCCCGCAGCAGCGCGACCGCAAGCGCACGCCGCTGGGGGGCGGGCAGGCGTTCGAGAATCGCGTCGTCCACCGGCTCGAGCAGGTCGACGAGCCCGGCGAACGACAGCGACGCCTCGGCGCCGCTCGGCCGTGCCACGAGCACGCGGCTGCCGTGCGACCGCGCCGCGGCGACACCCGCCTGCCAGAGCGTCGTCTTGCCGATCCCGGCCGGCCCGACGATCGTCAGCGCCGACGGCTCGAGGTGACGATCTGCGACGAACCGCTCGACGCTCTCGATCTCGGTCCGGCGTCCGACGACGACCGCTGCGGCACGGCTCACAGGAAACACAGTGCGACACGCCGCACCGCGGCGCAAGGCTGCGTGCGACTACGGCGAGCGCACCGGCATGCACGCCGGCAGCGGGATCTTCAGCGTCGCGAGGTCGCCCCGCGCGCCGACTGCCCGGAACCGCGCACCCTGGCAGCGCCCGAGGACGGTGTCGGCGAACACGACCGCGATCGTGCCCGTCCTGCTCGTGACCGTGGTGCGCGCCGACCTCGTGGAGCCGACGAACGTCACGCGCACGCGCTCGCGCGGCAGGAACCCGGAGCCGGAGACGGTGAGCGGGCTCCGGTCGACGAGACGCAGGGCGGGCGCGGAGCGCGCGCCGCCGAGCGAGGGCGGCAGTGCCGCTGCGACGAGGAGCACGACGGCGGCCAGGCGGCGCATGGCCCCTGAATGATTGCAAACCGGCGGCGGGATTCGGGAGTAGGGTCCCGCGCACACGAATCCCACACCGGCCCCCGCGGCTTTCGTCCCGGGGCCCGACGCCGCAAAGGAGGGAGAGACGTGAAGCGAGTGTCCGCAATCTCGCTGGGGGCGGCTGCGCTTGCCCTGATCCTGCTCGCGCTGACCGGAGGTCGCGCCGCGAGCCGGGGCGACAACGGAGTGCTCCAGGGCATCGTCACGGGGAAGATCAAGCCCGCGAAGCTCACGTTCACGCGGAACGGCAAGACGACGACGAAGGTGCTGCCGTTCATCTCGGGCGCGACGGTCGCGGCCGCGGCCGCGGCGGCGTGCAGCGAGCACGCAGTTCCGAACTGCGACGAGCGGCTCGCCGGCGCCGACGGCAGCGGCGATGTCACCGTCGACGGCAACGTGACCGGCGGGCAGCCGTCGAACCCGCGTGGGCTGCCGCGCACGCTGGGCTGCAGCGGACGCACGAGCAACGGCAACACCCGCGTCAACCAGGACTGCACCTACCGCCGCCAGGCGGAGGAGGAGCAGGTCTACAACCCCGCCAACCCCGCCAACATCATCTCGGGCCAGAACGACAGCCGCGTGGGCTTCAACCAGTGCGGCATCGACTTCTCGACGAACAACGGCCACAACTTCGGCGACCTGCTGCCGCCCTTCCGGCAGAAGCTGAACGACCCGGCGAGCCAGGAGCCGACGACCGCCGACCCGAACCGCCACACGATCGAGGGCGGCCCGGGCACGTTCCACACCTACGACGCCGGCAGCGACCCGGCCCTCGCCGCGGACTCGTCCGGCCGCGCGTTCTTCAGCTGCGTCACCTTCGACGTCGCCTCGAACGCGAGCGCTCTCTACACGACGATGTCGCCGATCGGCGCGGACGGCTCGTTCTTCTTCAACTGGACCGGCCGCCCGTTCACCGTCGTCGAGGACAACAGCCCGCTGGCGTTCCACGACAAGAACTTCATCGCCGCGGACATCTACAGGTCGAGCCCGAACAGGGACAACGTCTACACGACGTGGACTGTCTTCCAGTTCGACGCGAACGGCAACTTCCGCCAGTCGCCGATCTACGGCTCGATGTCGACCGACCATGCCGTTCACTGGTCGACGCCGGAGGAGATCAGCGGCGCGTCGGACGGGCTGTGCCAGTTCGGCAACGCCTTCGACCCGTCGCTCGACCCGCACGCGTGCAACTTCGACCAGGGATCCGACCCGGTGGTGCTGCCGAACGGCGACCTCGAGGTCGTCTTCAACAACGCCAACACGCCGAGCATCGATGCCCAGCAGCTCGCGGTGCACTGCAAGCCGAGCGGCGACTCCGCGGCCGGCACGGCGCACCTCAACTGTGCCGCACCGGTGAAGGTCGGAGACGACGTGGCGACCGGAGAGCCTCAGTGCGACTTCGGCCGCGGCCCGGAGGAGTGCATCCCGGGTGCGTTCATCCGCACGAATGACTTCCCGCGCATCGTCACGGAGAACACGCAGAACAACCACCTCTACGCCGTGTGGCAGGACTACCGGAACGGCGAGTACGACATCCAGGAGTCGCAGTCGCTCGACGGCGGCCTCACGTGGACGGAGAGGGGACAGGTCAACCCGGACACGGGCCTCGACCACTACATGCCTGCCGTCGACCAGTCGCCGCTCGGGAACGACCGCGTCGGCGTCTCGTACTTCCGGACGGAGCGTGTCGCGAACGAGAACGCTCCGGGCAACACGTTCACGGGCGGCGGCATCTTCGCGCCGTGCGACTCGAACGGGAACCCGCAGCCCGGAACGCAGGGGTGCGCGGCGACCGGCAACTCCGACTACGTCCTCTCGGGCGGAACGTCGGGGCAGACGCCGTACGACTTCCGGGTCGTCTCGCCGGTGTTCCCGCCGCCGGACGGCATCCAGACGGGATTCAACGGCGACTACAGCGGCCTCGTCGTCAACCGGGGGACGGAGGCGCACCCGATCTGGTCGGACACGCGCAACGTCGACCCGTACGCGCCGTCGAACGGCGTGGTGCACGACGAGGACGTCTTCACCGACACCCTCGGGCTGCCGAACGGCAAGGGCCCGGTGGGCCCGGGCACGATCGGCCGTCGCTAGAAGCCGGAGGGGGCCGCCCCGCGGCGGCCCCCTCCGCTCACCTGTGCCACCCCGGCGGCGCGTTCGCCCGGCAGCTCTGCTCGAGGAGCTGCGGGTGCCCCGCGGCCGCCTCGCGGTAGCTCCGCTCCTTGTACTGGAAGCCGCCGTCGTCGGCGAACACCTCGGTCGGCGTCCGAGCCGACCGCGGCGGCGCCCAGTTCTCGGACGCGCCGGCGGGGGCGACGACGGCGTGGTTCGCCATCAGCTCGTCGAGCGCCTCGTGCGCACGGCGCTGCTCCACGGCGTCGCCGACGCCGATCGCGCGGACCCAGTCGCACTCCCACGCGGATTGCGCGATCGCGACCGCGTACGAGCCGCCGGCGCCGCGGCTCGTCACCGAGTTCGCAGGGAAGTGGAGCTCCGGCCACGCGTACCCCGGCGGGAGCGCGAGGCGCGTCTGGGCGCGGGAGTACTCCGAGTTCACCTGCGGAGCGCCGATCACGTCGCCGAACCAGTTGGAGAGCGCCGTGGCGGTCGCCGCGAGCAGCGCCCCGGCGGCGAGGGCGAGGACGAGCACGAGGACGGGCCGGCGGGACCAGAGCGCCCTCGGCGGATGCCCGCCGCCGCCGGGGAGCGCGGTGATCCGGTCGAAGAGCGCGGCGGCCTCGACGGCGGAACCCTGCGGGACCGGGTTCGCCGCGCGCAGGCGGTGGAAGGCGGAGTCGGTGGCGTTCATGTTCCCTCCACGTCGACGTGGGCGAGTTGGGCGGCCTGGTGCACGTGCGGGGCGGCCTCTAGCTGCGCGCGGAGCCTCCTGCGCGCGCGCAGGAGACGTACGCGAAACGCGGTCGCCCCGATCCCGAGCACGCGCGCGGCCTGCGCCGGCGTCAGGTCCTCCCAGGCGACGAGGAGCAGCGCCTCGCGGTCGAGCGGCCGCAGCGCGCGGAGCGCGTGCTCGAGCTGCGGGTCGAGGTCGTGCAGCTCGGGCGGGGGCGTGAACGGGTCGGGTTCTCGCAGGACGGTCCGGCGCGCGGCCCGCCGCGCCTCGGCGAGCAGCAGGTTTCGGGCGGTCCCGTAGAGCCAGGGCAGCGGATCGTCCGACGGCACGTCGGCGAGCCGGCGCCACGCGATCGCCATCGTCTCCGCGGCCAGGGCGTCCGCGTCGGCGCTGCCGCGCCGGTGGGCGTAGGCGGTGACCGCACCGAGGTGGGAGAAGACGTCGCGGAAGCGCTGCTCGGCCACGGTCGCGGGAATCGGTGTCATGCCCTCTTCTGTCGCGGGGGACCCGGGGCGTTACCGCCGCCCGGAGCGACGGCGGCGCCGCCTTCTCGCCGGCGACGTCCCGGTCAGGCGGTGCAGCTCCTCCAGCGCCTGCCCCGCGCCGCGGGCGACGGTCGTGAGCGGCTCGTCGACGATCGTCACCGGCAAGCCGGTCTCCTGGCGGAGCAGCCGGTCGACGTTGCGGAGGAGCGCGCCGCCGCCGACGAGGACGAGACCGCGTGTGGCGATGTCGGAGGACAGCTCGGGCGGCGTCCGCTCGAGCACGAGCTTGACGCCCTCGATGATCTGGCCGAGCGGTCGCTGCAGGGCCGCCGAGGCCGCGTCCGCGTCGACGGTGGCGCGGCGGAGCAGTCCCGTCGCGAGGTCGCGGCCGGCGACCTCTGCCGTCGGCGGCCCCGAGCCGGAGACGATCGCGGCACCGAGCTCGATCTTGAGCGCCTCCGCCTGCTCCTGGCCGATCAGGAGCCGGTGCGTGTCCTGGACGAGCTTGATGATCGCGTCGTCGAGGTCGTAACCGCCGATCCGGAGCGAGTGCGAGACGACCATGCCGCCGAGCGCGGTCACCGCCATCTCCGACGTGCCGCCGCCGATGTCGACGACGAGCGAGCCGGTCGAGTCGGCGACCGGGAGGCCTGCGCCGATCGCGGCGGCGAGCGGCTCCTCGATGAGAAATGCCCGCGAGGCGCCCGCCGAGAGCGTCGCCTCCTCGACCGCCGAGCGCTCGACCTGCGTCACCCCGCTCGGCACGCAGACCATCACCTCGGCGTGCGAGCCGAGCGCGCGGAACGCACGCCGGATGAAGTAGCGAAGCATCTGCTCCGTCGTGTCGAAGTCCGCGATCACGCCGTGGCGCAGCGGCCTCGTCGCCCGGATGTGCGCGGGCGTGCGCCCGATCATGCGCCGCGCCTCCTCGCCGACGGCGTAGACGTCGCCGCTGCGCTCGTCGATCGCGACGACGGACGGCTCGAACACGACGATGCCGCGACCGCGCTGGAAGACGACGGTGTTCGCCGTCCCCAGGTCGACCGCGAGCTGCCGCTCCGGTCTGAACCGCCGTAGACGGATGCGACCCCCCGGTGCCACCGTAGGACCGTAGCGGCTCGTCAGCCGCGGGCCTGCATCACGACCGCGGCGACGACGACCGCGCCGCCCGTGAGCGTCGCGTTCGACGGCCGTTCGGCGAGCGCGAGCCACACCCAGAACGGCCCGAGCACGACCTCGAGCAGGGTGATCAGCGCGACCTCGGCGGCGGGAAGCAGCCGTGCGCCCATCGTCAGGAACGCGAGGCCGAGCCCGATCTGCGCGAAGCCGAGGAGGACGATCAGGACGAGATCGTGCAGCCCCACCGTCCCCGGCCGGGAGAACGGGCCGACCGCCGCGAGCACGAGCATCTGCGAGAGGCAGATCGCCGGCGCCATCGAGACGTCCCGTCGGTGCCGCGTGATCACGACGGAGCACGCGAACGCGAGCGTCATCAGCACCGACAGCGCGAGCCCGAGCCCGTGCGCGCCCCCGGGACCGCCGACCATGAGGCTGACCCCGGCCACGGCCGCGGCCATCGCCACGGCCGTGCGCCTCGACACCGCCTCGCGCAGCCCGACCCACGCGATCAGCGCTGCCGCGATCGGCGCCACCGCCTGCATGAAGAGCACGTTCGCAACGGTCGTGTGGTTGAGAGCGACGATGAAGCTCCCCGATGCGACGGCGGTACACACGGCGACGGCGAGCTCCGCGCGGCCCATCGCCGCGAAGGCACGCACGCCGCCGGAGGAGAGCGCGACGAAGGCGAGGAGCGCGAGGATCGCGAACAGCGCCCGGCCGGCGACCTGCGTTGCCGTGTCGACCGACAGCTCGCGCTGCAGCACGCCTGCGGTCGACCACGCGAGCGCGGCCGACGCGACGTAGAGCTGCCCACGCCGCCGGGCGGCGGGCGCGTCGAGAGCGAGGGCTGCGGCGCTCATGCCCGACAGTCAACCAGCCGCTGCCGTCCGCGCCGGGCTGTTAGCCTCGTCCGAGGCATCGCCCGGTGCCAGAACGGAAAAGGAGGCCGGATGGCCGACGCGTCCGCCGACCCGCACGTCTTCTCACGCGGCAGCACCGTGCTCGACTACTGGCTCGTCCACGCCGAGGGCCTCACCGTCCAGCCGCTCGGCGTGCGCGTCGAGGAGGTCGTGGTCGCACCGCGCGTCGGCCGCGCGAAGGCGCTCATCGTGCGCTCGCGCGTGACCAGGCGCCGCCGGGCGATCCCCGCCGACGCGATCGCGGCCGTGGAGCCGTCGTCGGGGCGGCTCCTGCTCGACCCGCCGGCGCCACGCGAGCCGCGGCGGCTGCCGCGCCCCTCGCCCGAGCGGGTCGCCACGGTCCGCACCGCCGCGGCCGCCGGCGGCCGCACGGTCCGGCTGCACGCCGCCGCCGCCTCGCGCTCGACGCGTGCCGGTGCCGGCGCCTCGCTCGTCTGGCTCCGCCCGCGCGCTGCCCGCGCCGTCGCCCACGCGGCGCACGCCGGCAGGCTCGGCGCCACGCGGGCGCGGGAGGGCGCGTCGTGGCTCGCACCTCGCATCGCCGCGGCGCTACGCGCCGCGGCGGCGGCGGCCGGGCGTCTCGCGCACGCAGCCGCCGCGGCCGTCGCCCGCGCGGCGGGGTCTGCGGCGGAGCGGGCGCGGGCGGCGCTGGAGGCGCACCGCGCGCGCCGCTCGCTCGACGCCGAGGACTGACGCCGGCCGCTTCTCCGGTCAGGCGGTGACCGGCACCCCCGCCGGCGCCTGCGCCAACTCCTCGCTGCGGACGAGAACGATCGACGCGAGGACGCCGACCGCGGCGATCGCGGCGCCGACCCAGAACGCGGCATGGAACCCGTCTGTGAGCGCCGCGGGGACGCTGCCGGCCGCGGCGACATCCGTGTGCGACACGGCGACCGACGAGAGGAGCGCAATCCCGAGCGCACCGCCGACCTGCTGCGACGTGTTGATCAGCCCGGACGCGAGACCCGCATCCCTCGCCTCGACGCCCGCGAGGGCGGCGATCGAGATCGGCACGAACGAGAACGCCATTCCCATCGCGATCACGAGGAAGCCCGGCAGGAGGTCGCCGACGTACGACCCGTGCACCGACACCTGCGTGAAGTACAGGAGCCCGGCCGTGAGCAGCGACATGCCGGTCACGAGCACCGTCTTCACACCGACCTTCGTCACGAGCTGAGACGCGACCGTCGCCCAGACGATCGAGGAGCCCGCGACCGCGAGGTAGGCGACGCCGGTCTTCATCGGCGAGAAGCGCAGCACCTCCTGCATGTACAGGGTCAGCATCAGGAACATCGAGAACAGCGCGGTGCCCAGGATGAAGCCGGCGACGTTCGCGCCGCTCACGGTCTTGATGCGGAGGATCCCGAACGACATCAGCGGCTGCCTGGCAGTCTGCTCGCGGGCCACGAATCCGACGAGCAGCGCGGCGGCGGCGGCGAACAGGCCGGCCGTCTTCCCGGAGCTCCAGCCGTAGGAGTTCGCCTGCGTGATCGCGAGCACGAGCGTCGAGAGGCCGGCGGTCACGAGCACGGCGCCGAGCGCGTCGAATCCCCTCGCGTCGCGGTCGCGGCTCTCCGCGAGGAGGAGCGGCGCGGCGATCCCGGCGCCGACGGCGACCGGCAGGTTGACGAAGAAGATCCACTCCCAGCTGAGCGCCTCCGTGAAGACGCCGCCGAGGAGGACGCCCGCGGCGGCCCCGAAGCCGCCCACCGCCCCCCAGACGCCGAGCGCGACGTTCCGGTCGCGGCCCTCCGCGAAGGTCGTCATCAGGATCGACAGCGCGGCCGGCGAGATCACGGCTGCGCCGAGACCCTGCACGCCGCGGGCGCCGATCAGCGACACGTCGCTCCACGCCAGCCCTGCGAGCAGCGAGCCGAGTGCGAAGACGGCGAGGCCGGCCACGAACATGCGGCGGCGCCCGAGGATGTCCGCGGCGCGGCCGCCGAGCAGGAGGAAGCCGCCGAAGACGAGCGCGTAGGCGCTGATCACCCACTGGAGGTTCTCCTGCGAGAACCCGAGGTCGACCTGGATCGACGGCAGCGCCACGTTCACGATGGCGATGTCGAGGACGACCATGAACTGCACGACGCTCAGGAGTGCGAGCGCCCACCACTTGCGCGTTGCCGAGGACATGTCCGGAGCACCAACCTTTCTCATCACGGGTTCCGTCCGAATGTAGGCAGCACCCCCATCGGCGCCGTTGATGATTTGCGGTCGTCCAGAAGGAGGAGGCCGCCGTGTCGCGAGGAGGACGAGGCCGTGAGATGCTGCGCGCATGCACGTCCGCGGCTGCCTCGTCTCGGCGCTCGTCCTCGTCGCCGCGGCTCCCGCCTCCGGGCCGGGGCCGCACGCCCCGGGCACGGCGAGGCCGGCGCCGACGATGCTGCTCACGCGGCACGGGCCTGTCGCCGCGGTCGCGGAGGAGGTCCGCGAGCAGGGGGTCTACCTCCAGCAGGACGGCGGCTCGGCGAGCGGTTACGAGACGATCGCCGATCCTCCCACGCTGGTTCGCGGCACCCCGGCGGCGCAGGTCGCACGAAACGAGCTGGTGCAGGTGCTTCCGCAGGCGGTGAACTCCCACGGCATTCAGGTCGTCTACGACCGGGTGACGGTGCACCACGGCGTGGTCGACCTCGAGCTGCCGGTCGACCGGCCGGCCTGGCGCGTGCGGGCGACCGGAACCTACGCCGCCCGGGTCACGCTCCACTACACCTGGCGGAACGATGTCGAGGCCGGCGACGGGACAGCGACCTTCTGGTTCAAGCTCCACGTTCCCCGCCGACCTGCTCGGCGCCCGGCGGCGGCGTCGACCGTCCTCTTCTTCCGCACACCCTCGGGGAACATCGGCTGTGTCTTCTCGGCCGGCCTCGCGGGTGCCGCTGCACCGGTGCTCCGCTGCGACGTCCGCAGCGGCCTCCGCCCGCGCCCGCGCCGGCCCGCCGCCTGCGACCTCGACTACGGCGACTCCGTCGCGGTCGGCCGCGCCGGCCGCGCGTCGCTCGTCTGCCACGGCGACACCGTCCTCGATCCGCGCGCCCGTGTCCTCGGCTACGGCCGCACGTGGAGCCGCGGCGGCATCTCGTGCGCCTCGCGCGCGACCGGGCTCACGTGCATGAACCGCAGCGGACACGGCTTCTTCCTCAGCCGCGAGCGCTGGCGGATCGTCTAGCGCAGGCAGGCGTCGGTGCGCGGCACGGCGTCGCCGGCGACGATCGCGCCGTCGCGCAGGACGACGGGGCCGATCGACGAGGCGCCGTGCGTGCACGCGGCGCCCGCACCGGCGCGGCCGGTCGCTCCCGCGAGGCCCGCGACCGCGAGCAGGAAGCCGACGGCACCCATCGTCGTCCACCGCCGCACCGCGCTCGTCATGGCCGCCAACCTACGGCTTCCCCGGGCCGCGGTCATCGGCCGGACGGGCGACCCGGCGTCGTCCTCGAGGACGATGTCCCCCGGAAATGCCGTCTTTCCGGGATTTTCCTCGCCGAGGGCGAGGTTTGGCGTTTGGAGACTGCCGGTTTCCGGTGATCAGTGAGGCGTGGGCAGGGGTTCGAGGCGGACGGGCTCGCGGCGCGTTCTTGCGATCGCATCGGTGGTCGCCTGCGGTGCGCTCGGCGCGCCGGCCGGCGCCCTTGCCGACGGGCTCGTCGACAACGTGACCGCCACGGCGACGAGCGTCACGAGCACGGCCGCCAACACTGCGGCGCCCGTTGTGACGACGACCACGGGCGTCACGCAGCCCGTCCCCCAGGTGACGCAGCCCGTGAGCCAGGCGACGCAGCCGGTCGCACAGACGACCCAGCCCGTGACCCAGACGGTCGACAAGGCGGCCCAGCCGGTGACCCACGCGGTGACGCAGGTCACGCACCCGGTGACGCAGGCGGTCGCGCAGGCGGCCCAGCCGGTGGAGGGCGCCGTCGCCCAGGCGACGCAGACCGTGGCGGGCGCCGCCGCCGTCGTCATGCAGCCCGCGACGCAAACCGCCCAGCCGGTCGCGCAGGTGACGCCGACCGCCACGGCGCCCGCGCCCGCTGCGGGTGGCCCGTCCACGGCAGCGCCGTCCGCGGCAGCGGGGCCGGCTACCCCCGGCCCGCAGGCAGGCGCGACGGCCGAGGCCGGTCCCGCCGCGACGCCTCAGGCGCCCGCCGCCTCTGCCTCCGCCTCAGCCGCGCCGGCAGCGCTGCCGGCGCCGACGGCCGTCACGACGGCGCCGCATGACGCGTCGAGCGGGGTCCGTCCGCAGCCGCACGCGCAGCCCGTCGACGCCTCCGCCCACCACCCGCGTGTGCGCCACGCAGCCCCTCGGATGCTCGCGCCGCGGTTCGCCGCGCCGGCGACTGCGCCCGCCGCCGGCGAGCGCCGCACCGTGAGCCCGCAGGCCCCGAGCCTGCCGGTCCCCCTCTCGGCGCTCCTCGCCGCCGCTGCAGCCGCCGCGAGCGGCGGCGCAGCCTCCTTCGGAGTTTTCGCATTGTTCGCCGCAGGCCTGGTGCTGGTTCTGCCGCGGTCGGGTCGGCGTCTCCGCCGGCCGGTTGACCGCCGCGTCAGGCCGCTTCCGGCCTGCCCGCTCGAGCACCCCGGCTAGGCGCCCCGGCGTCCAGCACGCGGGCCGGACCGGTGCCAGGTCCGTGCTCGCCGGTAGCTCAAGCGAACGAACGAAAGGACAACAAGATGCAGCGCTACGTCGTAGTGCTGGCGGCCTTGTGCGCCGTCGTCGCGGCACTCGCCGCGGGCCCAGCTTCGGCCGGGAACCCGCTGCCGAGTCCGGCCGGCGGTGTCGAGCAGACCGTCGGCAACGAGACGAACCAGTCGAACGAGGCCGGCGCGTTGAACGTGCCGATCCTCTCCGGCAACAGCGTCGCCGGCGCCAACGGGGGCGATCAGACCTCGTCCGCCGGCACGACCCAGGATCAGACGAACCTGAACGCGACCGGCCAGGACGCGTCGCAGACCGCCGGCGGCGCCCCCGCCGGGACGTCGCAGGCGTACGGGACGAGCTGCGGCTGCAGCGAGCAGCCGTCGTCCGGCCAGGAGCAGACGGTCTCCAACGAGACGAAGCAGCGGAACGAAGCGGTCGCGGTCAACGTCCCGATCGCCTCCGGCAACAGCGTCGCCCTCGTCAACACGGGCGACCAGACCTCGTCCGCCGGCACGAGCCAGGAGCAGACGAACGCGAACGCCACCTCTCAGGACGCCGACCAGGCGAAGGGGGCGTACGTGAAGGGCGGCTCCTACGGCTCGGGTGGCCAGGAGCAGACGGTCTCGAACGAGACGAAGCAGCGGAACGAAGCGGTCGCGATCAACGTCCCGATCGCCTCCGGCAACAGCGTCGCCCTCGTCAACACGGGCGACCAGACCTCGTCCGCCGGCACCGACCAGCAGCAGAAGAACGTCAACGTGACCAGGCAGGACGCTGACCAGTCCGGCTCCGGCCCGTCCTCCGACGGGCGCTACGCCAGGGACCCGAAGGGCAAGGGCGAGCAGGAGCAGACGGTCTCGAACGAGACGAAGCAGCGGAACGAAGCGGTCGCGATCAACGTCCCGATCGCCTCGGGCAACAGCGTCGCCGTCTTCAACGAGGGGAACCAGAGCTCTTCGGCCGGCACCAGCCAGGAGCAGACGAACCTCAACGGCACGCACCAGTCCGCGGACCAGTCCGGCTCGGCAGGCAAGGGCGAGCAGGAGCAGACGGTCTCGAACGAGACGAAGCAGCGGAACGACGCGGTCGCGGTCAACGTCCCGATCGCCTCCGGCAACAGCGTCGCCCTGGTCAACGGCGGCGCGTCCTGCGGCTGCGAGTACAGCACCGGCGGGTCGCAGACCTCGTCGGCCGGCGTCGACCAGCAGCAGACGAACGTCAACGTGACGAAGCAGCACGCCGAGCAGTCGGGCGGCGGCTCGTACACGAAGAAGGGGCACGGCGAGCAGGAGCAGACGGTCTCGAACGAGACGTACCAGCGCAACGAGGCGGTCGCGGTGAACGTCCCGATCGCCTCCGGCAACAGCGTCGCCCTCGTCAACACGGGCGACCAGACCTCGTCCGCCGGCACCGACCAGCAGCAGACGAACGTCAACGTGACCAATCAGCACGCCGAGCAGTCGGGCCCGCAGGGCGAGGACGGCTCGTACGGCAACGATCCGTGCCCGAAGCCGGAGCCGAAGCCGTGCAAGCCGAAGCCGTGCAAGCCGAAGCCGAAGCCGTGCAAGCCGAAGTGCGAGCCGAAGCCGTGCCCGCCCAAGCCGTGCCCGCCCAAGCCGTGCGAGTCGGGCGGCCCGGTGGGCGTGCTCACGAACGCGATCTAGGAGAGGAGGATCGACACCAAGAGAGAGCACGATCAGGATGGGGAGGGGCGGCCGGCGCGGCCGTCCCTCCCCCGCTAGCCGAGGTGCGCGAGGGTCGCGCCGTCGTCGGCGTCGGGCTCGTGCCGCTCGACGAGCGGGTGCGCGGCCAGCTCGGCACGCACCGCGCTCCTCAGTGCGCCGGTGCCACGGCCGTGGACGACCCGCACCTCGTGCAGGCCGGCCAGCGCCGCGTCGTCGACGAGCGCGCGCACGCGCTCGCGCGCGTCCTGGGCGCTCGTACCGCGGACGTCGACCTGGTCGGGGACGTCGCCGCGTGCCGACGTCCGCACCTGCACCGCCGGGGCGCGCTCCTCGGGCGCGCGGGCGCGCGACGGCCGCAGGCGCGCGAGCGGGATCCTGACGCGCTGCCCGGCGGCGCCGACGACCTCTGCGTCGGGGCCGCGGATGGACGCGATCGTGCCGCGCACGCCCACGTCCGACTCGACGTCGTCGCCCGGTGCGAGCGGCGCCGTCTGCCGCAGCGGCTCGTGCAGCGTGCGCAGCGACCGCTCGGCGCTCGCGGCGCGGTCGGTCGCCGCTCCCAGCGCGCGGTCCTGGTCGGACTCGCGGCGCTGCCGGCGCGCCCGGCGCAACTCGCTCCGGAGCGCCTGCAGCTCCTCCCGCGCTTCGGCCAGCTCGCGCTCGGCGGCCGCGATCGCCTCCGCCCGCGCGCGTTGCGCCGCCGCCTCGATCCCGGCGAGAGCCTGCTCGAGCTCCGCCTCGCGCGACCGTGCCGCGCGGAGCGCCGCCGCGGCCTCGTGCCGCTCCGCAACCGCCGCCCGCTCCGACGCCTCCGCATCGGCGAGCAGCTCGTCGATGCGCAGACGCTCCGGCGTAACACGTCCGCGCGCCTCCCGCACGACGTCGCCGGGGAGGCCGAGCCGCTCGGCGATACGGAGCGCGTGGGACGTGCCCGGCCGGCCGAGCGCGATGCGGTAGAGCGGCGCGTCCGTCACGGGATCGAAGCCGGTGGCGGCGTTCTCGGCGCCGCCGGTGGCGCTCGCCCACTCCTTGAGCGCACCGTAGTGCGTGGTCACGACGGTGAGGCGCGCCTGCCCCGCGAGCCGGGCGACGAGCGCCTGCGCGAGTGCCGATCCCTCCTCGGGATCGGTGCCTGCGGCAATCTCGTCGAGGAGCACGAGCGAGCGCGGCGTGGCGCGCTCGAGGATCGAGACGAGGGTGCGCAGGTGGCCGGAGAACGTCGACAGGCTCATCTCGATCGACTGCCGGTCGCCGATGTCCGCGAGGACGTCGTCGAAGACCGGCAGCCGCGCCTCCGCGGCAGGGGGCCGCAACCCGGCCTGGTGGAGGAGCGCTGCGAGGCCGAGCGTCTTCAGCGCGACGGTCTTGCCGCCCGTGTTCGGCCCGCTGATCACGAGCGCGCTCAGGCGGCCGAGGTCGAGGTCGATCGGCACCGCCGACGCGCGGTCGAGCAGCGGATGGCGGGCGCCGAGGAGCCGCACCTCGTCGCCGATCTCGACCGGCGCCCCGTGCCAGCCGCGCGAGAGCGTTCCGCACGCGAGCGCGAGGTCGATCTCGCCGGTGATGTCGACCGTGGCGGTCAGCGCCGCCGCGTGCGTTCCGACCGCCGCCGACAGCTCGGCGAGGATCCGCTCCACCTCGTCGCGCGCCTCGGCTGCGGCCTCGGCCAGCCTGTTGTTCAGTTCGACGACCGGGAACGGCTCGACGAAGAGCGTCTGCCCGCTGCTCGACGCGTCGTGGACGATCCCGGGCACCTTTGCGCGCGCAGCCGCGCGGACGGCGAGCACCGGCCGGCCCGCACGCTCGGCGAGGAAGACTTCCTGCAGGGCGTCGCGCACGTCGGAGCCGCGCGCGACGCGCGCGAGCTCGTCGCGCACGCGAGCGCCGCCGTTCCGCAGCTCCGTGCGCAGGCGACGGAGGAGCGGCGAGGCCGTGTCGCGGACGTCGGATCCGTCATCCTCGATGCAGCGCTCGATCTCGCCGGCGACGGGAAGCGGCGACGGGTCGATCGCCTCTGCCAGCTCCGAGAGGAGCGGCGCGAGGTCGCGCCGCTCGAGCAGTGCGCGTCGTGCCTCGACGGCGCCGCGGATCGTGCGCGCGACGAGGCGAAGCTCGTCCGGCGTGAGGCGCCCGTCACGCACGGCACGCGAGGCAAAGGGCCGGACGTCGTGGACGGCGCCGAGGCCGGGCTCGGCGGACTCGTCGAGAAGCGCGACCGCCTCCGCGGTCAGCGCCTGGCGCCGCGCCACCTCGTCGGCGTCGGCGGAGGGAAGAAGCCCGCGTGCGAGCGCAGCGCCGTGCCCTGTGGCCGCCGCTCCTGCGAGGCGCTCGAGGATCGCCGGCAGCTCGAGCGCGGCGCGCGCCTCGTGATCCATAGGGGTGCTACTCGGGGCGCTCGTCGCCCGGCCGCAGGCGGTAGACGATCCTGCCGCGGTCGAGGTCGTACGGCGACAGCTCGATGCGGACGCGGTCGCCCGGGTTCATGCGGATGCGGAACCGGCGCATCTTGCCGGCGGTGTAGCCGAGGGTCTCGTGACCGTTGTCGAGCTTGATCCGGAACATGCCGTTCCGCAGCGCCTCGACGATCTCGCCGGTCATCTCGACCTTGTCTTCCTTCTGAGCGATGATTCCCTCCTTTCGCGGGCTGAAGAGGGGCGGCGGGTGCGAGACCCGCCGCCCGGGACCTACGAGACGATCGTGACGTTCGCGGCCTGCGGGCCCTTGTCACCCTGCTGGGCCTCGTACTCGACCTTCGCGCCCTCGTCCAGCGACCTGTAGCCGGCGCCCTGGATGGCGCTGTAATGGACGAACAGATCCTTGCCGCCTTCGTCGGGCGTGATGAAGCCGTAGCCCTTCTCGGCGTTGAACCACTTGACGGTTCCGGTTGCCATATGTTCCTTCACCTCCTTGCCAACTCACTGAACGGGCAAGAAAGGTGCAACCCGGCACCATCCAGCACTCGCTCAAACTGCAGGGCCGAGTGTAGCGCCGTTTGTCAGGTGCGTGGAACCGCGGAACCTGCGGCAGCGGTCGCCCGTTTCAGCACCTCGAGCGCACCCGCCGTGTCTCCTTCGGCTTCGAGGAGGTCGGCGAGGCGACGCGCCGCCTCGACCGCGAACCGGCGGCCCTGGTCGAGCAGCTGGTCGAGCGCCTCCGCGTAGAGCATCCGCGCGCGACCGGAGTCGCCGGCGCCGAGGAACACGTCGCCGAGCGTGACGTACGCCCGCCCGCGGTCGATGGGGCCGAAGACGTGCATCAGCTCGAGCGCGCGGGCGGCCGTGCGTGCGGCCTCCTGCTGGCGGCCGAGCCCGACGAGCGCCCGCGCCTCCTCGATCGAGAAACGCGCAACGGCGGACTCGGGCAGCGCACCGAAGAGCGCGCGCCCGCGCTCGAGCAGCACGAGCGCCTCGGCGAAATTGGCAGCCTCGATCTCGGCGTACGCGAGGAGGTGGTACGCCATGCCGACGTACGTGTCGTTCTCCGTCCGCTCGAGGATCGCGAGCGCGCGCCGCGCGAAGCGTGCGGCCAGCTCCGGCTCGTCGCGCATGCCGTGCAGGCGCGACTGCGACCAGTAGACGCGCGCCTGGGTCAGCGGGTCGGCGAGCTCGTCCGCGAGCGCGATCAGGTCGGCGAGCACGCGCGACGCACGCGCGAAGAGGTCGGCGTCGATGAGCGCGTTCGCGAGCAGGACCGAGAAGCGGAGCCGTTCGATGCGCGCGTCGACCGTCTCCGCCTCGGCGACGGCGCTCTCGAAGAGCGCGATCGCCGACTCGAGGGCGCCCGTCGCCGCGTATGCGCGCCCGAGCGTGTCGACGGCGCCCGCGTCGGCGAGCGCACTACGACCACGCGCCTCGAGCGCCTGCTCGAGGTAGCGGATCGCCTCGTCGAACCGCTCGCCGCGGAACGCGATCTGCCCGAGGCCGGCGAGCGCGTTCGCGTACGCCGGGTCGCCGGGGTCGAGGTGCGCGCGGTAGCGACGCTCGGCCTCCTCGACCTCGCCGAGCCGCAGCGCCACCTCGGCGTCGACGAGCTCGGCAGGCTCGGTCGTCGCCGGCTCGACGCCGGTCGCGAGCCACTGGCCGGAGACGTCCAGCCGCAGCGCGAGCTCGTTGATCATCTGCAGCGACGGCACGCGCGCGCCCGCCTCGATCCGCGAGATGTACGCGGCCGTGCAGCCGGGGAACGCGAGCTGGCGCTGCGAGAGGCCGGCGCGTTCGCGTGCGGCCTTCAGGCGGATCCCCACCTCGCGCGGGGAGTCGATGTGCGTCGTCAGCGAACGGGGCATCCGCTCATTCTAGTTGCCTGATGTCAGACGTGCTGACTGGCCGACGTTGACCCGCGGCGGCCTGTTGGAAGAATGCGCGAGCGCCCCCGGGGGCTGTCAATCCACTTCCGTCCGAAGGAGACAGCCCGATGCGCAGGTTCGTTCCGTTCGCCGTCGCTGCGGTCACGCTCGCCCTCACCGTTCTGGGCGCCGACGTCACCTGGTGGCCGTAGACACCGAACGTGGGGGCGGGCGTGCGGCGCCCGCCCCTTCTCCCGTCGTCCCTCGAACGAGGGACGACGGCACGCCGCCGCCGCGGCCGATGACATTCGTGTGATCGCCCGCCGCATCGCGCTCGCCGCCGCGGTCGCCGCCCTCTGCGCGTGCCCCGCCGCCGCAGCCGACCGCAACTGGGCCTCGGCCGAGATCCGCGCGGTGACGAGCGTCGGAGTTCTCGGCGAGAGCCCCGCCACGTTCCGGCCGCAGGCGCCGCTGACGCAGGAGGCGCTCGCGCAGGCGATCGCGGCGGCCGACGCCGTCCGCAACGCGGACGCGCCCCCGCCCGAGCAGCCGATCGTCCTCTCCACCGTGGCCGACGGCGCCGTCGTCACCGGCGACGTCGCGCTGGAGATCGACGTCGCAAACGCGACCGTCGACCACATCGACCTCGCGGTCGACGGCCTCGCGGCCGGCACGGCCGCGGGCGGAACGGCCCTCTTCGACCTCGACGCGTCACGGCTCGCCGACGGCGAGCACCGGGTCACGGCCGAGGCCGCGCTCGCGACGGGCGGCACGATCGTCGCCGAGTGGAGCGTGCTCGTCGCCAATCAGGAGGGCGCCGTCCCGACTGCGCCCGGGCCGCCCGTCGCCGTGCCGGTCGTGAAGGCGCCGGCCGCGCCCGCCCCGCGGCGCCTCTACCGCGCGGTCGCCCCCACGCGCGCGGTGACCGTGAAGTCCCTCGACGCCGCGCTCGTCGGCTACCTCGACCTGGGCGACGCAGCGCGCGCGATCCAGCGGACGCTCGCCGGCGCGGGGCTGCGGCCGCCCGCGAACACCGGCACGGAGGCGGTGGCGCGGATGCTCGGCCTGCGTCTCAACCACCCCGCCGCCGACGACGGCCTGGAGCTGCTCCCGCTGCAGCCCGTCACGCGCGCGGAGGCCGCGTACTCGTTCGCCCAGGTGCTGCGTCTCGACGGCGCCGCGGCGGCCGCCGTGCGCGAGGCGGCGCTCTCCTTCCGGCTCCCCGCGCTCACGCCGTGGCAGCAGCGCGTGCTCCAGACGGCCGTCCACTTCGTCGGCTACCCGTACGTGTGGGGCGGGACGAGCCCGACCGCGCAGACGCTCTTCGGCGTCCGCTCCGCCGGCGGCTTCGACTGCTCGGGCTTCGTCTGGCGGGTGTACAAGCTCACCCGGTATCCCGGCGGCGGGCGCCTGCCGGACGTGCTGCGCGGGCGGACGACGTACGAGATGAGCGGCGAGGTGCCGCGCACGCAGCGGATCGCCGCCGCGGACCTGCAGCCGGGGGACGTGATGTTCTTCGGCGCGCGCGGGCCGCGCTCACGGCCGGCGGAGGTCGACCACGCGGCGCTGTACCTCGGCGGCGGCTGGCTCGCGCAGTCGAGCGGCGAGGGCGTGACGCTCGTGCCGTTCGGCGGCTGGTACGCGCGCACCTTCGCCTGGGCGCGGCGCCCGCTCGGCGAAGCGGGCTTGTAGCGCTCCGAAACGGGCTTGTAGCGCTCCTCAGCGGAGCCCGATGGTGAGCGCGGCGACGGCGCCTGCGAAGCAGACCCCCGTCAGCACGGCGACGAGCACGAGCGGCATGGCCTTCTCCCGATGTGCGAGAACCGCGACCCCCGGTGTACGTCGTTCCCGCGGCGGCGGCGGGTAAACGCGCCCGTCAGCTGCGAAGCGCGTCGAGCAGCTCGCCCACCTGGTGGTGGCGAAGCGTCGGATGCCGCATCGGCTGGGACTCGTTCACGCGGTAGGTGTTGCGCCGCCCGACGCGCTCGCGGACGAGGTACCCCGCCTCGACGAGATCGTTCAGCACCCGGTGCGCCTGGCGCTCCGTCAGGCCCACCCGCTCCGCGAGCTCGCGCACCGTCGCCTCGGGCGTGCGGGCGACGTGGACGAGGACCACCCCGTGCGAGGAGATGAACGCCCACTCCCGCCGCTCGCGCATCGACGCGAGTTTACGAAACCGGGCGGCCGCGCCTCTTACTGGTGCCGCGTCCTCACGGGCGGCCAGTGCGGAGAGATGTCCGGGTCGCCGAGCTCGCCGTACGGCTCGCAGCGGCCCGAGAGGAGCGAGCGGTCGGCCAGGATCAGCTCGTCGACGCGCCGGTTGAGCGGCACCGCGCGCTTCCAGCGCAGGCGGAGCTCGAGCCCGCGTGCGACGAGCGCGCGCGGGGGGAGCGGGCGGGGGCTGCGGACGACGAAGTACCGGCCGTCGACCGCCGGCGTGCCGAGCGCCGCGGCGGCTGCGCGCGCCTCGTCGTCGGAGGCGGCGTAGAAGACCCAGATCCCGTGGCGAGGCGCCCCGTCCCCCCCGAGGAAGGGCAGGGCGCGTTCACAGGAGTCGTCGTCGACGAGCGTCAGCGACGGCACGCGCAGCGCGAGCAGGTGGTCGAGGATGTTCGCGGGATGGCCGTAGTCGAACGACGAGAAGAGTGCGCCGCTCGTCCCCGTCGTCCCGAACAGCACCGAGCCGGCCGGCTGCCGCTCGACCGCGCGCACGACGGCGTCGATACCGATGTCGCGCGTGACGTCGCGGTGGTGCACGTCGATCCGCAGACTCACGCCCGCCAGCCCGGCGACGAGCAGGGCCGCGACGAGAAGGCGCGCCCGTCCCGCCCAGCGGGCCGCGGCGAGCACGCCGCTCTGCACGAGCACGAGGAACGCGGGCGTGACCGGGATCATGTAGCGGTCGAAGAAGAGCGCCGAGTCGCCGCTCGCCGGCACGACCGAGAAGAAGACGACGGGTGCGGCCGCCGTCAGGAGGCAGAATGCGGCGACGCGCCACGCGCCGCGGGCCACGAGCGCCGCGACGCCGAGGAGCGCGAGCACCGTGAAGAAGTTCACGGCCCGGGCCCCCGGAGCGACGAAGTGGATCGCGTCGCTCCAGACGGGGCGGCCGGAGAACGTGCGGCCGTGCGCGGCGCCGGAGCCGACGCCGTAGCGGTCGCCGAGCACGTGCAGCGTCCTGACGTAGTACGGGGCGAACGCGACGAGGAGCGCGACGGCGCCCGGCCATGCGAGGCGCACGACGGTTCGCGGCGGCCAGGGCGCGTACACGACGGCCGCGCCGTACGCGGTCAGGGCGTAGAGCGGCGCCGTCGGGTGCACGAACACCGTGAGCCCGAGGAGCGCACCGGCGACGACGAAGCGGCCGCGGCTGCCGCGGTCGGCGGCGTCGAGAGCCAGCACCGTCGCCCACATGAGCCACGCGAAGAGCAGCGTGTGCGGCCGGCCGAAGGTCGCATAGAGGACCGGGATCGGCGAGATCGCCGTCAACAGCACGACGCCGGCGGCGGCCTCGTCGCCTGCGAGCCTGCGCGCGATCAGCGCGACGGCCGGGAGCGCGAGACACAGGAAGACGAGCGACGGGACGCGCAGCGCGGGCAGCCCCGGCCACCAGCCGAGCAGGTAGTGCTCGAGCCAGAAGTGGAGCGGCCCGCCGCCGCGCTGCGTCGAGACGATGTGGAAGATGTGGCGGAACGAGAAGTCGCCGAGGCGGAGCGTCAGCTCCTCGTCGACGTTGAGCGGCGTCCACCACACCGTGGGCAGCGCGAGCCACGTCAGGAGCGCCGCCGACCCGACGACGCTCGCGGGGAGGAGCAGACGCCTACTCAGGACGGGAGGCCGCGAGCGCCTGCATCTCGGGCGTCTCCGGCGCGACGCGGTACGGATGCTCGTCCGCGACGTGCGTCTCGTGATAGACGCTCTCGGCGTTGACCGCCCAGATGTCGTGCGACGCGCCGTCCACGAGGTTGTCGACCGCGCGCATCGCCGTCAGCATCGAGTGGTCTGAGTTGTTGTACCGGTGCAGCCCGTTGCGGCCGACCTGCTGCAGGTTCTCGATGCCGTCCAGCCAGTCGCGCACGACGCGAACCCGCTCGGCGTAGTTCGCGTCGTAGATCGGGTACGCCTTCGGGACGCGGATCGCGTACCCGCGCTCGACCTTCGAACGCGGCGCGAGCCGAAGCTGCTCGAGCTCGCGGGCCGCCAGCTCGACGAGCGCGTCGTCGTCCATCGTCCAGAGATCGTCTCCCTTGAAGCAGAAGTACTCCATACCGACGCACGCCTTGGTCGGGTCGGGAACGAGCCACGGCGACCACGAGCGGAAATTCTGGATGCGCCCGACCCGCACGCCCGGCTCGTGGATGTAGATCCAGTTGTCCGGGAACAGGTCCTCGCCGTCGACGACGAGTGCGACCGTGAGGAAATCGCGGTAGCGGAGGCCCCGCGCCGCCGCGAGTACCTCGTCGGGGGCTCCCGGCGACGCCATCTCGACGACCTCGCGCAGCGCGAGCGACGAGATGACCGCCTCGGGCTCGAGGTAGGTCGTACCGCCGGCGACGACGGACGAGACGCGGCCGTCGACGATGCCGAGCCGGGTCACCGGCGTCTCGAGCAGCACCTCGCCGCCCTCCACCTCGATCGCCCCCCTCATCGCCTCCCACATCTGCCCCGGCCCGAAGCGGGGGTAGTTGAACTCCGAGATGAGGCTCTTGATCTTGTTGCCGCGGTTGCCGAAGAACGCGGCCTTCGCGGCCGAGAAGAACGACAGGCCCTTGATCCGCTGCGCCGCCCACTCGGCGCGGATCTCGGAGGCGGGCACGCCCCAGACCTTCTCGTTGTAGCTCTTGAAGAAGAGCTCGAAGAGCCGGCGCCCGAAGCGGTTCGTCACCCACTGCTCGAGCGACTCCTCGTCGCCCTTCGGACGGGCCGCGGCGGCGAGATACGAGACCATGCAGCGCGCGAGCTCGACCGGCCCGAGCTTCCGGATCACGTCCGGACCCCGCAGCGGGTAGTCGAGGTAGCGGTTGTTCCAGTAGATGCGCGACATGCGCGGCCGGCGGAGGAACTCGTCGCCGAGCACCGCGTGCCAGAGGTCGTCGACCTCCTGCGCCTTCGTGAAGAAGCGGTGCCCGCCGAGGTCGAAGCGGTAGCCGTCGCGCTCGACGGTCTTCGCGATGCCGCCCACCTGGTCCTCGGCCTCGAGCACGACGACGTCGCGGCCGAGCTTCCCGAGGAGGTAGCCCGCCGTGAGGCCCGCGGGTCCGCCACCCAGCACGAGCGTCGTCTGCGAGGAGTCTGTCGTCGTCATGAGGAGCGCGGGCGGTGCCGCGAGAGAGGGAATCTACCCGACCCGTCGATACAGGAACGCCTGCAGCGGCTTGAAGTAGTTGCGCTTGCGGGCGATCTCGTTCGTGGTGACGTGGCGGACGAGCCGCACGCGGGGGTCTCGCTCGAGGATGCCCGTGAAGGCGAGCGAGCGCTGCCAGACGAGCCGCGTCCAGGTCGCCTTCCAGGCGCGGTAGTCGCGGAACACCGGCGCGACGACGACGAACGTGCCGCCCGGCCGGACCGCGGCGATCGTCCGGTCGACCTCGCGGCGCATGCTGGCCGCCCGCAGCCGGTCGACGGCGTCCCGCCAGTCGAAGATGCCGGGATCCGCGACCGGCCCGAGCGTCGTCGCCCAGCGAAGGCCGCCGCCGAGGTAGTAGCGGAGCACCGGCACCTGCTCGGGATGGGTGGACACGACGAGCTCGCCCGGCCGCATCGACGGCGCAAGCGCGGCCGTGATCTGGCGCGCGTTCTCCTTGTCGTCGCGCACCGAGTAGCCCGCCCACAGGAAGACGACGGCGATCAAGGCCACGAGCCCGAGCCGCTCGGCACGCACGAAGGCGCGGGCGGCGACGAGAACGATCGGCCCGAACGCGACCGCGAAGTACCGCGTCGTCCACGCCGGCGAGATCTGCGACGAGATCCAGGCCGTCAGCACCGTCACCCCCGCGACCGTCGCGAGCGCGAGCGCGATCGTGCGCTCCTCGCCTGCGAGGCGACGCGCGAGCGCGGCAGCCGCCGCGAGGACGACGGCGACGAGCACCGCGTCTCCGCCGAGGACCGCTCCGGGCGCGAGCACGAGGTCGCGGAAGCTCGGCGCGGTCGCCCACGGAGCGCCCGTGTGCCGCGCCTGCGCGAGCAGAGTCGGCAGCCACGGAAGGTAGAGGACGGCGACCGCGGCCGCGACGAGCGCGAAGAGCCTCAGCCGCTCGCGCACGAACGCGACGGTCGCGGCGGCGAGCCCGACGCAGAGAAAGAGGGCCCAGTTGTGGGTGTAGACGGCGAGGTCGATCGCCGGCACGAGGACGACCGCCCAGCGCCTCCGCCCGCGGACGATCCCCTGGACGTAGGCGTACGCGACGACGAGCGAGAGGAACGCCTCGAGCTCGTACATGCGCGTCTCCTGCGCGTAGTAGGTGAGGTACGGGTCGAGCGCCGCGAGGAGCGCGCAGACGAGCCCGGTTCCGCGGCCGAAGAGCGCGCGACCCGCGACGAAGGCGAGCGGGACGCACGCGAGCCCGAAGACGAGCGAGAGCGTGTGCGTCGCCCGCTCGGAGTCGCCGAAGAGCTGCACCCACAGCGAGAGGAGCATGTAGTACGCGGGCGGCGAGCCGTCCTGGTCGAGGAGTCCCGGGATCGACGTCCAGTGGTGGTGAGCGATGCCGACGGAGATCCCCTCGTCGATCCAGAAGCCCGCGTGCAGCTGCTGCGTGCGCTCGAAGAGGGAGAGCGCGAGGAGGGCCACGACGGCGACCGGGACGGCGTAGCGGCGGGAGAGCGCCGCCTGGATGCTCCGTGGTGCGTCGACGGTCGCCAAACCCGCGCGGAACCTACCAGCGATACCGCGCCCGGACGGCCCGACGTGCCGCCTGCCGAGGCGGCCTCGACCTACGCCGAGCTGCTCTCGCTCGCCGCGTGAGCGGTGAGGGTGACGACGGTCCTGCGCCCCTCGCTCGTGTAGACGACGTCGACCGTGTCGTTCTTCCGGTAGGTGCCGGCGACACCGAGGAAGAGCGACAGCCAGCGCCAGAAGCCGAGTCGTCCCTCGCTGGCGAGCGGGCGGCGGAACACGAGCGCAGGTCCCACCCGGTCGTAGTCGGCACCCGCGCGCTGCGGCACCCCGTTCACGAAGACCTCGAACGGTTCCGTGACGCCGTCGGGCAGATCAACCTGACTCCGGGAATCCACGCTCTATACGATGCCACCCGGCGTGCGTCGTCTCGGCCTTGCCACTGTCGCCACCTGGCTCGTCGCCCTCTCGGCGACCGCGATCGCTTGGGCGGGCAACGGCGGTTTCCTGCCGGGCGAGGCCCATTCGCCGAATGCCCACCGCGTCCACGACGCGTTCGTCTTCATCGCGATCTTCACCGGCGTCATCTTCCTGCTCGTCGAGGGAGCGCTGATCGCGTTCGTCGTCAAGTACCGCCGCGGCCGGCGGGCGCGCAACGCGGAGGGGCCGCAGATCCACGGCTCGACGCGGCTCGAGGTGATGTGGACCGTCGTGCCCGTGCTGATCCTCGCGGCGATCGGGACCTTCGTCTTCTACAAGCTGCCGGGAATCGCCGACGCGCCGAAGGCGGCGGCGGCGGACGAGACGCGGGTGAGGATCGAGGGAGCGCAGTTCTACTGGCAGTTCACGTACCCGAACGGCGCGGTCTCGATCAACAGGATGGTCGCGCCCGCCGACCAGGTCGTGCACGAGGACATCACGGCTCCTTCGTGGGACGTCATCCACTCGTGGTGGGTGCCTGATTTCGGCGGGAAGTACGACGCCATCCCGAACAAGGTCAACAAGACGTGGTTCAAGGCGCCCGCCGGCGACTACCAGGCGCGGTGCTACGAGCTGTGCGGCGTGCAGCACACCGCGATGAAGGCGACCGTGCACGTCGTGCCGCGCGCCCAGTACGACGCGTTCATCGCCAAGCGTGCCGGCGCGGGCGGCACGTACGACCTCGGCCGGGAGGAATGGCAGGGCGTGTGCTCCCAGTGCCACCGGCTGGATCACGCGTACATCGGCCCCGCCCTCGGCGGCAACCCGCTGCTCGGCGACCGCAAGGGAATCGAGGTGCTCCTGCGCAAGGGGGGCATCCAGATGCCGTCCGTCGGCCGCAACTGGACGTCCCACCAGATCGACGCCCTGATCGCCTACACGAAGCAGTTCGCGAAGAAGGGGGGCTCGTAGCGTGGCGGTGAACGTCGAGAGCGTCCGGCCGTACCGCGCCGACTGGCGCCGCGGCCGCGTCACCTCGTGGCTGACGACCGTCGACCACAAGCGGATCGGGATCCTCTACATCGCGACCTCGCTTGCGTTCTTCGCGCTCGGCGGCCTGCTCGCGATCCTCATCCGCACGCAGCTCGCGACGCCCGGCGAGCACTTCATGACGAAGAACTCGTACAACGAGGCGGTGACGATGCACGGGACGACGATGATCTTCCTCGTCATCGTCCCCATCCTCGCTGGATTCGGGAACTACCTCGTGCCGCTCATGATCGGCGCGCGCGACATGGCGTTCCCCCGGTTGAACGCCCTCTCGTACTGGCTCTTCCTGCTCGGCGGCGTTGTGCTCTACCTGAGCTTCTTCGCGAAGCACGGCGCGGCCCGCGCGGGCTGGACGTCCTACGTGCCGCTCTCGACGCTGCACGAGCCCGGTTACGGCCAGGACCTGTGGATCCTCGGCCTCCACATCCTCTCGATCTCCTCGCTCGTCGGCGCGATCAACTTCGTCGTGACGATCCACAACATGCGCACGCCGGGCATGTCGTGGATGCGCATCCCGCTCTTCTGCTGGGCGATCGTCACCTACGCGTGGCTGCTGATCATCGTCCTGCCCACGCTGTCGGCGGGCCTGACGCTCATGCTGCTCGACCGGCAGACGGGCACGCATTTCTTCAACCCCGGCGAGGGCGGCAGCCCGATCCTCTACCAGCACGTGTTCTGGTTCTTCGGGCACCCCGAGGTCTACATCATGATCCTGCCCGCGATGGGGATCGTCTCCGAGGTGCTGCCGGTCTTCGCGCGGAAGCCGATCTTCGGCTACAAGGCGGTCGCGATCTCGACGGCGGGCATCGCGTTCTACTCGCTGCTCGTCTGGGCGCACCACATGTTCGCGGTCGGGATGCCGATCGGGCTCGACATCTTCTTCATGCTCAGCTCGATGATCATCGCGATCCCGACCGGCGTGAAGATCTTCAACTGGCTCGCGACGATCTGGCGCGGCAGCATCGAGTTCGCGACGCCGATGCTGTTCGCTCTCGGCTTCATCGGCGTCTTCACGGTCGGCGGGCTCTCGGGGATCTTCCTCGCGTCGTTCCCGGTCGACTGGGCGGTGCACGACACCTACTTCGTCGTCGCGCACCTCCATTACGTGCTCTTCGGCGGCTCGATCTTCGGGATCTTCGCGGGGCTCTACTACTGGTGGCCCAAGATGTTCGGACGCGTGCTGGACGAGCGGCTCGGCAAGGCGCACTTCTGGCTCGTCTTCATCGGCTTCAACCTGACGTTCTTCCCGCAGCACATGCTCGGGATGCTCGGGATGCCGCGGCGGGTCTACACCTACCACGAGCACGGTCTCTGGACCGTCTACAACCTGATCTCGTCGATCGGGTCGTACGTGATGACGGTAGGGATGCTCGTCTTCGTCGTGAACGTCGTGAAGACGATGCGCACCGGGGCCCGCGCGGTGAACGACCCCTGGGGCGGCGACACGCTCGAGTGGTACACGACGTCGCCGCCGCCCGCGTGGAACTTCGACACGGTGCCGTACGTGACGAGCGCGCGGCCGCTGCGCGACCTGCGCCGGCGGCTCGCGGAGACGCGGGGGTTCTAGTGACCCTGTGGACGCGCGCGACGGCGGTGGCCGCCGTCCTCGGGACCGCTCTCGCCGTCGTCTCCGGCGCCGCGGACTGGGGCACGGCGCACCGCGTGCTCGCCGCGGTGGCGCTGCCGCCGCTCGCGGCGCTGGCCGCAACGGCGTGGGTCTCGGCCCGCCGTCTCCTGCCCCAGGCGCTCGCGGCGCTCGCGCTCTTCGGCCTCGCCGCGCTCGTGACCGGACGCGTCGTCCACCTGGTGCTCGCGTCGCTCGCCTTCGCCGCGACGACGTATCTCGCCGCGGCGACGTTCCGGGGCTCCGCGCCGATCGGCCCCGCGCGCGACTACCTCACGCTCACGAAGCCGCGGATCATGTCGCTCCTCCTGCTGACCGGCGGCGCAGGCGCGTTCGTCGGCGCGGGCGGCGTCCCGGGGGCGGCGGCGTTCGGGCTGACGATGGCCGGGCTCGCGCTCGCGTGCGGCGGCGCGTCGGCGCTGAACCACTACCTCGACCGCGACATCGACAGGCTGATGGGGTCGCGCACCGAGCAGCGCCCGGTCGCGTCCGGACGGGTGCCGGCAGCGGCGGCGCTGGAATTCGGGCTCGCGCTCTCGGCGCTCTCGTTCGTGCTGCTCGACGCGCTCGTCAACCTGCCGACGGCGCTGCTCGCGCTCGCCGGGAACCTCTTCTACGTGCTCGTGTACACGCGCTGGCTGAAACGCTCGACGCCGCAGAACATCGTCATCGGCGGGGCGGCGGGCGCGGTGCCGCCGCTCGTCGGCTACGCCGGCGCGGCGGGCCACCTCGGCTTCGGCGCGCTTGTGATGTTCGTCGTCGTCTTCGTCTGGACGCCGCCGCACTTCTGGGCGCTC
>Ga0070741_10000407_pt1 | contig 159395 bp, 137 predicted proteins | sample Coa_R1_4_FD_66440 | JGI IMG/M metagenome (GOLD analysis project Ga0070741, IMG submission 66440) | Surface soil microbial communities from Centralia Pennsylvania, which are recovering from an underground coalmine fire - Coalmine... | ecosystem: Environmental > Terrestrial > Soil >... | reverse complement strand
GCAAGCCCGGCCTATCGAGCACCGTGGAGGAGCAGCATGACCACGCTGCTCGACACGGCCGGGCAAGCCCGGCCTATCGAGCACCGTGGAGGAGCAGCATGACCACGCTGCTCGACACGGACGTCCTCATCGACCTGCTGCACAAGCGCGAGCCCACCACGTCGTTCCTCGCGGACCTGCGCGCCCGCGGCGAGACGCTGGCGACGACCAGCGTCAACGCGGCGGAGCTGTGGCGCGGCGCGCGCTCGCAGGCCGCGCGCGAGGCGGTGGGCAAGCTCCTCATCGCGCTCCACGACGTGCCCTTCGGCCCGCGCGCGGCGCGCCGCTTCGGCGAGGTCATGGACGCCCTGGACCGCGCGGGCGAGCCCATCGCCAACACGGACGGCCTCATCGCCGCGGCGGCGCTGGAGGCGGGCGCGCGCCTCGTGACGCGCAACGGGAAGGAGTTCCGCCGCGTGCCCGGCCTCGAAGTGCTCGTCCCCCAGGGGAAGCGCTGATGGAGGCCGTCGTCGAGGTGGAGCACGCCGGCTGCTACACGTCGGACCTGACGCGCCGGCTGGGCGTCGCCATCACCGTGCTCTCCGGGCACGCGACGCCCGAAGGGAGCGTGGGCCTCTGGGAGCTCTCCGGCCCGGACGCCGTGCTCCCCCGCGCCGTGGAGGAGCTTCGCGCGCACCCCAACGTGCGCCGCGCGGACGTGCTCCAGCGCCGCCCCGGCTCGTGGATCCTGGAGACGCTGGACACCGAGGCCGAGGTCTCCAACGCGCTCATCGCGGCGGGGCTCGTGTTCCTCCCGCCCGTCCTCATCGCGGAGGGCACCGAGACGTACCGCGTCTTCGCCCTGGAGCGCCGGCAGGTGGACCGCGCGGTGAAGGCGCTGGCGAAGCGCAACCGCGTCGTGGTCCGCTCCGTGCGCGACCGCGTCGTCGCCTCCTCGCCCCTCGCCGCGCTCACGCCGAAGCAGCGCGAGACGCTGGAGGCCGCGTGGCGCGAAGGGTGGTACGACCGCCCGCGGCGCACCGACCAGGCCGCGCTGGCGCGCCGGCTGGGCGTCTCGCGCCCCGCGCTGGCCGAGCGCCTCGCGCGCGCCGAGGCCAACGCCATGCGGGCGCTTTTCGAGGGGTGATTCACGCCTTCTTCTCGTGCATCTCGGGCGGCAGCAGGTTGGGAATGCCGCCCTCGATGGGGTAGTGGAAGTCGCAGGTGGCGCAGTAGAGGTCGCCCTCCACGATCTCCACCTCGCTCTTCTCCTGGATGGTGAGGACGAGGTCCGTCTTGTGGACCGGGCAGCAGAGGATCTCCATGAGGTCCTGCTTCATGGGACCGGGCAGGGGGCCCCCGCCCAAAAGGGTTGGGGAGCCCTACCCCGACGCCGCGACCACCGGCTGGGCGCCGCGCTCGCTGACGAGCACGACGAGGAGGTTCTTCACCATCTCGGCCTTGCGCGTCTCGTCCATGCGCACGATGTCGCGCTCGTCCAGGGACTTGAGCACGCCTTCGACCATGCTCACGGCGCCCTCCACGATGCGGGCGCGCGCGGCGAGGATGGCGGCGGCCTGCTGGCGCTGGAGCATGGCGCCCGCGATCTCGGTGCTGTAGGCCAGGTGCGTGAGGCGCGCCTCGGTGACCTCGACGCCGGAGAGCTCCAGGCGCGTCTGAAGCTCCTCGCGGAGGTCCTGCGCGACCTCGTCGGCGTTGCCGCGCAGGCTGCGCGCGTCGGGGTGCGAGCCCACGTCGTAGGGGTACTTCGCGGCGAGGTGGCGGATGGCCGTCTCGCTCTGCACCTGCACGAACTGCGCGTAGTCCTCCACGTCGAAGACGGCGCGGGCCGTGTCCACGACGCGCCAGACGACGACGCAGGCGATCTCGATGGGGTTGCCGTCCGCGTCGTTCACCTTCAGCTGCGGGCTCGTGAAGTTGCGCACCTTGAGGCTGACCGCGCGCCGCACCGCGAAGGGGTTCGTCCAGTACCAGCCGGCCTCGCGCACGGTGCCGCGGTACTTGCCGAACACGACGAGGACGACCGCCTCGTTGGGCTGCACGAGGAAGAGGCCGCGCGAGACGAGGATGGCGGCGACGAAGACGAGGATGCCCAGCACGAGGACCAGCGGTTGCGCGAAGCCCGCGCCTGCGATGGCCAGCGCGATGGCGCCGGCGTAGAGGCCGAGGGCGAGGACGAGCATCGCGGCGCCGGAGAGGCCAAGGCCGGCGGTCTCGCGGATCGACGTGGCGGGCGTGGGGGCCATGCGGGCGTAACGGGGCAGGCTGGCTTGAAGCCCTCACAGCGGGGGCAGCGAGCCGGGGTCGAGGAGCTGCCACGTCGCGAGGCGCACGTCGAGCCCGCCCTTCTCCTTCGCGTACTGGAGGGCGTGGTCGAGGTTCGTGATGCCGGTGGTGGTGGGCGGGTTGAACGGGTCGGCCGCGTAGATCGTGCTCGTGACGACGACGCCCAGCGCGTGGCCATCCGCGGTCATGGCGCCGCTGCCGGAGTCGCCGGGAAGCACCGGGAACTGCGTCTCGGCGTAGGTGGTCCAGCCCGCGACCTCGGTGACGTAGCCCTCCTTCTCCATGATGGGCTCGACGCCCTGGCGCAGGTCGGAGTTGCCGTAGGTGAGCACCTTGTCCAGGGGCTGCACCTGGCCCGAGTCCGCGAGGCCCACGGGACCGCCGAAGTGCAGCATGGCGGGGCTCGTGATCGCGACGGCGGAGGCGTCGAGGCGGATGAGGGCGAAGTCGTTGGCGTCGCAGGTGGCGGCGTCCTTCTCGTTGGCGCAGTCCGCGGGGTGCGTGGGATCGTCGGGGACCTCGCTGTTGTTCATGACGTACCACGAGGAGTACGCGATGCTGCCCTTGGCGACGCCGGGGCCGACGTCGGCCGGATCGCCGATCTTGAGGCCGCTCACGCAGTGCGCGGCGACGCCCAGGTAGACGGTCGCGTTGTCGGGGCTCGTGAAGACGAAGTTGGACGTGCACTCGCGCTGGCCGCCGGAGCCGGTGGGGTCGCGCGGGTCGCCGTTGGTGATGACCTGCACGCCGGGGCGGATCTTCGCGGCGTCGGGCGCGGCCCACGCGACGGGGGGCGCGGCGACGGGCGTGGAGTTGGGCGTCGCGTTGGGGGCCGACGAAGGGTCGGGAGTCCCCTGCGTCGACGGGGGCGCGCTGCCGTTGGTCGCGGGCGCGTCCGGGGTCGAGCCGGCGGGCGTCGCGCCGGTGGGCGTGACGTTGCCCAGGGCGGCGGGCGTCTCGGGGTCCTGGGGGGTCGGCTTGGCGCAACCGGCGACGAGGGCGAGTGCCACGAGGCAGGCGAGCGCCGCGGGACGCATGGGACGACCTTCCCTGAACCAGGCTTCAACTCTGCGATGACTGCGTTGAACCGATGCCGCCCGACGCGAGGAGGTCCCACGTCATGAGCGTCATGTGGAGCTTCGCGTGCTCGTCGGCGTACTCCATGAGCTTGTCCAGGCGGGCGACGCCGTTGGCGCCGGGGTTGGGCGCGACGCCCAGGGTGATCATGACGCCCACGGCCTTGCCATCCGGGGTCGTGACGCCCGCGCCCATCTGGCCCGGGAGCGTCGGCTCGCCGTAGACCATGTAGGCCCACGAGCCCACCTGCGCGGCGACGACGCCCTGGCGCGCGTGGAGCGCCTCGGGGAGCCCGTCGCTGAGGTTCGCGTAGCTGCGCACGCGCTCGCCCACGGAGACGGCGCCGAAGTCCGCGAGCCCCACGGGGCCTCCGTAGTGGAGCATCGCGGGGTTCACCCACTTGCGGTCGCGGTCGTCGACGCGGAAGACGGCGAAGTCGTTGTAGTTGAGCGCGTCGGCGTCCGTCTCGTGGACCTCGGCCATGGTCTCGAAGGAGGAGTAGATCAGCACCGCGATGGTGTCGTTGGTGCCGATGCTCGCCAGCGATCCCACGTGCATGTCGCGCACGCAGTAGGCGGTCGTGCCCACGAACACGCTGGTGTTGTCGGGGCGGATGAAGACGAAGTTGGCGGGGCAGTCGGCCTTCGGCGTGTGGATGAGCGCGCCGGGACGGATCTTCGCGGACTCCAGCGGCGCCCAGCCCGGGTTGTCGGGCGCGACGGGGTCGCCGGGCACGATGCGGCCCTGCTTGAGGGGCGCCCCCGCCTGCGAGGTGCAGCCCGCGAGCAGGGCGCTGCCAAGGAGGATGAGGGCGAGGACCGGGGCCGCGCGCATGGCGAGCCCTCCTCCGCGCCCGGATCAAGGGTTGTGGTGCGCCCCTTGCCCAGGGGAGGAGGGAAGTCCGGCAGGTTCAAACCCCACCGGGGCGGACCCCCGGACGTGGAGTGGACCCTCGCCTTCGGCGGCGCGGTCTCCGGCCTGGCCGCGGCGGCGTTCGCCTACGCGGCGGCGCGCTTCCTCTTCCGCGGCGAAGGGCAGGAGCGCCGCGCCTCGCGCGCCTTCGCCGCGTGGTGGGCCGGCCTGGCCGCCTACACCGCGCTCCAGGGGCTCGACGATCTTCTGGGCGCCTTCGGGGCCGCGTCGCTCCCGGTCTTCGCCGCGGTGCGCTACGCGACGCTCGCGCTCATCTGCCTGGCCTTCGCAGGGCTCGCCCACTACGTCCTCTACGTCCGCACCGGCCACGGGCGGTGGGCCTCGTGGGCGTGGGCCTACTACGGCCTGCTGGCGGGCGCGTTCGTGGCCATCGTCGCCTCGGCAGGGCCCAGCGGCGTCGTGATCCAGCGCTGGCGCACCGACGTCTCCCTGGGCCGGCCCGTGAACGTGCCCCTCTTCGCGGCGTGCCTCCTGCTGGCCATCGTCCCGGTGCTGGCCGCCACCGCTTCGTACCTGGGGCTGCGCGGCCGCTCCCAGGACGAGAGGCAGCGCCGCCGCATCCTCGTCGTGGGGAGCGGCATCCTCCTGGCCCTCGTCGCCATGGCCGTCTCCCGCGCGTCCAACGACGACGCGTTCCAGCTCGTCGCGCGCCCCACCCTGGGCGCGGGCGTGGCGCTCCTCATCGCGCGCGAGTTCCGCGACCCGCGCCCGCCCCGGGACCCCGCCCGCCAGCGAGGCCTGGAGCAGCGCGTCCGCGAGCTCGTCTGACGTCAGCGCGCGTCGAAGTAGCGCGCCTCGGGGTGATGGAACACGAGGGCCGACACGCTGGCCTCGGGGTCCATCATGAAGCCCTCCGTGAGCCCCACGCCGACGTCGGCGGGCTGGAGGAGGCGGAAGAGCTTGGCCTGGTCCGCGAGGTCGGGGCACGCGGGGTATCCGAAGGAGACGCGCACGCCGCGGTACGCGCCCTGGAAGGTCTCGCGCATGGTGACGCCCTCCGCGTCGGGGATGCCCCACGAGGCGCGGATGCGCTTGTGCAGGTACTCGGCAAGCCCTTCCGCGGCCTCCAGCGCGAGGGCCTGGAGCGCGTGGCTCCGGAGGTACTCGCCCTGCGCCTTCCAGCGCTCGGCCTGCTCGCGGACGCCGGGCCCCGCCGTCACGCAGAGCATGGCGATGCTATCAAGAGGACCGCCCACGGGGGCCACCCAGTCGGCGACGCAGCGCCGCGGCGACTCGCGCTGGCGCGGGAACGCGAAGCGCTCGACGACCTTCTCTCCAGGCGCCTCGGGGTCGTAGACGAGGAGGGAGTCCCCGTCGCCGTGCGCGGGGAAGAAGCGCCACACCGCGCCCAGGCGCAGGATGCGCGCGGCCTCGCGCTGGAGCGCCTCGACGACCTCCACCAGCTCCAGCGCGCGGGGGTCCTTCTGGGCGACGAGCTTCTCCACGTCGCCGCGCAGGCCCAGGTGCTTGCCGTAGAGCATCACGGGGTTGACGAAGGGGAGGATGGAGGCGAGGTCGGGGCGCAGGACGTGGCGCGAGAAGTCCGGCGCGCGGGGGAGCGAGGCGAGGCGCGAGAGGGGCGCGTGCTCGCCGGGCGCGGGCGCCGCGGGCGAGGGCGCCTCCAGCGCGGCGTACTCCTCGGCGGCGCGCCGCAGCAGCGCGTCGCGCTGGGGAGAGAACCACTGGTTGGCCAGCGCGAGCCCGCTCATGGCGTCCTTGGCGTAGAACGTGGGCGCGGCGTAGGCGGGCGCGATCCGGGAGCCCGTGAAGCGCTTCGTGAGCGCGGCGCCGCCCACGAGGAGCGGCAGGTCCACGCCCGCGGCGCGGAGGTCCTGCGCGGTGGCGACCATCTGCTGCGCGCTCTTCACCAGCAGGCCCGAGAGGCCGATGGCGTCGGGATTGTGCTCGCGCACGGCCTTGACAAGCTCCTCGGGGGCCACCTTGATGCCGAGGTTCACGACCTCGTAGCCGTTGTTGGAGAGGATGATCTCCACGAGGTTCTTGCCGATGTCGTGGACGTCGCCCTTCACCGTCGCGAGGACGACCTTCCCCTTGCGGCCGGCGTCCGCGCGCTCCATGTGGGGCTTGAGGTGGTCGACGGCGGCCTTCATGGCCTCCGCGCTCTGGAGCACCTCGGCGACGATGAGCTGGTTCGCGTTGAAGAGGCGGCCCACCTCGTCCATGCCCGCCATGAGGGGCCCGTTGATGATCTCCAGCGCCTTGCGCTCCCGGAGCGCGAGGTCGAGGTCCGCGAGGAGCCCCTCCTTGGTGCCCTCGACGATGCAGCGCGCGAGGCGCTCGTCCAGGGGGAGGTCCACGGCCGGCTTCGCGGCCTTCGTCTTCCCGCTGAAGTGCGCCGCGAACGCCTGCGCGTCGATGCGGCTCCCCAGGAGGTCCTCGCAGACGCGGCGGTCCTCCTCGGGGATGGAGGGGTATCGCTCCAGGTGCTCCGTGTTGACGATGGCGTAGGTGAGCCCCGCCTCCACGCAGTGGTGGAGGAAGACGGAGTTGAGCGTCTCGCGCCCCGCGGCGGGCAGGCCGAAGGAGACGTTGCTGATGCCCAGGATCGTGCCGCAGCGGGGGAAGCGCTCCGCGATGAGGCGCACGCCCTCGATGGTCTCCGCGGCGCTGCCGACGTACTGCGCGTCGCCCGTGCCGCACGGGAAGACCAGAGGATCGAAGATGATGTCCTCAGGCGCCAGGCCGTATCTCTCGGTGAGCAGACGATGGCTCCGCTCGGCGATGGCCAGCTTGCGCGCCCGCGTGACGGCCATGCCCTGCCGCGGGTCCTCGTCGATGCAGCCCACGACGACGGCCGCGCCGTAGGCCTTCAGGAGCGGCACGACCTTCTCGAAGCGCTCCTCGCCCTCCTCCAAGTTCACGGAGTTGACGATGGCCTTGCCCTGGGAGCGCTTCAGCGCGGCCTCCAGGACCGCGGCATCAGTGCTATCAATCATCAAGGGCGCCTGCACCTTGCGCGTGAGCTGCGGCAGCAGCGCATCCAGGTCCGCCAGCTCGTCGCGGTCCGGGTCCGCTAGGCAGACGTCCACGACCTGCGCGCCCCCCTTGACCTGCGCGCGGCCCACCTCGCCGGCCTCCTCCCACTTGCCCTCGGCCACGAGGCGCTTGAACTTGCGCGAGCCGATGACGTTGGTGCGCTCGCCCACGAGGACGGGGCGGTTCGCGGGGTCGATCTCCAGGTACTCGACGCCCGAGACGTGGCGGCGCCTGCCCTGCGCGGGCTCGCGGGGACGCTTCCCTTCGACGAGCCGGCGAAGCTCGCGGACGTGCGCGGGCGTCGTGCCGCAGCAGCCGCCCACGAGGTTGACGAGCCCCTCGTCCACGAACCTCCTCATCTTCCGGGCCAGCGACTCGGGCGTCTCCTCGTAGCGCCCCTCGTGGTCGGGCAGGCCCGCGTTGGGATAGCAATGCACGGGGCACGTCGCCAGCGAGGAGAGCGTGCGGAGGTGGTCCGCCATGAACTCAGGGCCCGTCGCGCAGTTGAGCCCCACGGTGAGGGGGCGGAAGTGCTCGACGGCGGCGTAGAACGCGTCGATGGGCTGCCCCGCGAGCATGGTGCCCATGGGCTCGATGGTGGCGGAGAGCATGATGGGCGCCTCGCGCCCCGCCTCGGCGAACGCCTCGCGCGCGCCCAGCGCGGCGGCCTTCACGTTGAGCGTGTCCTGGCTCGTCTCGACAAGGAGCGCGTCGACGCCGCCTTCCATGAGGCCGATGGCCTGCTCGCGGTAGCCTTCGCGCAGCGCGTCGAACGTGGTGCCGCCCGTGACGGTGAGCGCGCGCGTGGTGGGCCCGATGCTGCCCGCGACGAACCGGGGGCCCGGGAACCTCGCGGCCGCCTCGCGGGCGATCTGCGCGGCGCGGCGGTTGATCTCGCGGCACCGGTCGGCGAGCCCGAACTCCGCCAGCACCAGGGGCGTGCCGCCGAAGGTGTTGGTCTCCACGACGTCCGCGCCCGCCTCGTAGTACTGCTCGTGGATGCGGCGCACGACGTGGGGCGCGAAGAGGTTCAGCGCCTCGGGGCACCCCTCGTGCTGCGCGCCGCCGTGGTCCTCCACGGTCAGCTTCGCAGCCTGGAGCATCGTGCCCATGCCGCCGTCCAGCACGACGATGCGCTCTTTGAGGAGGTCCGCGAGGGTGGTCATCCTGCTCCACCCCGCAACGCCACGACGCGACGGCGCCACGACGCAACGCCTCGGGAATCGTCGCGTCGTGGCGTCGTCGCGTCGTGGCGTCTCGACGTGGCGGGAAGGCCGATCACAGCTTCGCCACTCCTTCCACGATGGCGTTCCCCAGCGAATCGTCGTTGATGGGGAGGACGTGCGCGCCCAGCTTCGTCGTGAGCCCGCGGGCCTTCGCGCCGTCCACGAGGTCGGCGAACATCTCCAGGCAGACCTGCACGCTCTCGGCGCCGAAGTCCTTGGCCTCGCGCAGGCGCTTCTGCACGGGCTCGGGGACCTTGACGAAGGGGATGCTGCCGCTCATGAACTCCATGGTGCGCGGCGCCTTGAGGGGCGAGGCGCCCACGAGGACGGGGACCGGGAAGCGGCCGCGCTTGCCCAGGACACCGCCCTGCTCCAGCTTCTCCACCCAGTCGAGGATGGGCTTGGCGTCCCACGTGATCTGCGTCTGGAAGAACTGCGCGCCCGACTCCAGCTTGGCCCGCGCGTAGCCCTCCTCGTTGTTGCGCCACGGGATGATGGGCGCGCCCACGAAGAAGTCCAGGGGGTCCGTGCGCTTGGTGGGCTTGGGCGGCGCAAAGCGGTTGGCGTAGCGCGCCGCGGTGGGCATCATCACGTCGGGCATCAGCTCGCCCTGCGCGAGGTAGCGCCGGATGCCGGCGATCAGCTCCAGCGCGTTGACCGAGTCGACGCGGCGCTCCTCGGGGTAGTCGCCCCCCTTGGGGTGGTCGCCGGTCATGACGCTGACGTTGCGGATGCCCAGCGCCCACGCGCCCAGGAGCCAGCGCTGGATGCCCGCCAGCGTGTCGTCGCGGCAGGTGACGTGCGCCACCACCTCGACGCCGCACGCCTCCTGCACGAGGTGGCCGTACATGGCCGGGTCGATGCGCACGCGGGCCGAGGGGTTGTTGGTGAGGTTCACGGCCGCGAGGTGCGAGAGGCAGGGAAGCTCCGCGAAGGCGCGGACGTGCTCCTCCACGACACCGCTGCGGGGCGAGACCGCCTCGTAGGTGATGGGGAAGGCGTCTCGCTCCAGGCGCTCGCGGAAGGGGACGGCCATATTCGTGTCACGCATTCAGGAGTCGTTTCTCATTCGGTTTTTCGCGGAGCCGAAGGCTGCCGGGTCGGGTTCTCATGCCTCCGGGATATCAGAGCCCGGCCACGCGGCGAAGCTCGTCCACCTTGTCCAGGCGCTCCCAGGGCAGGTCGAGGTCGTCGCGGCCGAAGTGGCCATACGCGGCGACCTGCCGGTAGAGCGGGCGGCGAAGCTGAAGCTCGCGGATGAGGCCGTAGGGGCTGAAGTCGAACACCTTCTTGATGTAGCCCTCGACGTCGGCGTCGGTGAGGCGCGCGCCCTTGCGGTCCGCGCCCGTGCCGAAGGTCTGCACGTTGATGCTGAGGGGCTGGTGGTGGCCGATGCTGTACGCAAGCTGGATCTGGCAGCGCTCGGCGAGGCCCGCGGCCACGACGTTCTTCGCCGCCCAGCGCGCGCCGTAGGCCGCGCTGCGGTCCACCTTGGTGGGGTCCTTGCCGCTGAACGCGCCGCCGCCGTGGGGCGCCGCGCCGCCGTAGGTGTCCACGATGATCTTGCGCCCCGTGAGGCCCGTGTCGCCGTGGGGGCCGCCGATCTCGAACTTCCCGGTGTGGTTGATGTAGAGCTCGGTCTTGCTGTCGAAGAAGCCCTGGGGCAGGTGGCCGCTGTCGACGTACTCCTGGATCACGGGCTCGATGACGTAGGCGATGATGCGGCGGCGCAGGTCCTCCTGGCTGATCTCGGGGTCGTGCTGCGCGGCGATGACGATGGCGTGCGCGTGGGCCGGCACCAGCGGGGCACCAGGAGAGTTTGAGCGCCACTCGATGGTGACCTGCGTCTTGCCGTCGGGGCGCAGGTGGGGGACGATGTGCTGCTTGCGCACCTGCGCGAGGCGGCGCGCGAGGCGGTGGGCAAGCTGGATCGCCAGGGGCATGAGCTCCGGCGTCTCCTTGGTGGCGAAGCCGAACATGAGCCCCTGGTCGCCAGCACCCGTCAGCTCGGGGGTCGACTTGTCGACGCCCTGGCGGATGTGCTCGCTCTGCTCGTGGATCGCGTTGAGCACGCTGCACGTGTCCGCGTCCAGGCCGTAGGAGCCGCGGGTGTAGCCGATGTCGCGGATGATGGAGCGCACGAGGTCCTGGAGGTCCACGTACTCGGTCGTCTTGATCTCGCCGCCCACGAGCACGAGGCCGGTCGTGGCGAACGTCTCGCAGGCCACCTTGGCGTCCGGGTCCCGGGCGAAGATGGCGTCCAGGACGCCGTCCGAGATCTGGTCGCAGAGCTTGTCGGGGTGGCCTTCCGTCACGGACTCGGAGGTGAAGAGGTACCTGTGGCTCATGGCGTGGTCACTGGATGGCAGCGGGAGGCCGCATTTTATATTCATGCGTTCCGGGCAAGCGATTCCCACCGAGCATTTCCCCATGCGCCCGGCGAATCCCTTTTCCGGCCCGCCCGCGCTCGGGGGTCCCGTGCGCATCGACCTGCACACGCACAGCACCGTCTCGGACGGCACGCTGACGCCCGCGCAGCTCGTCGCCCACGCCCGCGAGAGGGGCCTCGCCGCCCTGGCGCTCACGGACCACGACCACGTGGGCGGCCTCGCGGAGGCGCGCCGCGAGGGGGAGCGCCTCGGGGTCGAGGTCGTGGCGGGCGTCGAGCTTTCCGCCGAGGACCCGGAGGCCGGCGAGCTTCACCTCCTGGGCTACCTCTTCGACGAGGAGGACCCCGCGCTCCTCGCGCGCCTGGAGGCGCTGCGCGACGCGCGCGCCCTGCGCGGCGCCCGCATGGTCGAGCGCCTGCGGGAGGCTGGCCTCGACGTGTCGCTGGACGAGGTGGTCCGCGAGGTGGCGCCCGGCGCGAGCCTGGGGCGCCCCCACGTCGCGCGTGTGCTCGTGGCGAAGGGGCACGCGGCCAGCATCGAGGACGCCTTCGACCGCTGGCTGGGCGAGGGCCGCCCCGGCCACGTCCCCAAGGAGCGCCTCGCCCCCGAGGAGGCCATGGGGCTCATCCACGCCGCGGGGGGCGTCGTCTCGCTGGCGCACCCGGTCACGATCCGGGACGAGAAGCAGGAGGCCCTCGTGCGCCGCCTCGCGGCGCTGGGCCTGGACGGGATCGAGGTCGTGCACAGCAAGCACGGGCCCCACGAGCGGTCGCGCTTCGGCGGCTGGGCCAAGGCGCTGGGCCTCGTCGCCACGGGGGGCAGCGACTTCCACGGCGCCAACAAGCCCGACGTGGAGCTTGGCGACGGGAAGCGCGGCAACGTGCGCGTCGGGCCCGAGACCCTGGCGGCGCTCCGTCAGCGGCTCCCGTAGAAGGGCGGGCCGCGGGCGCGCGCGTCCTCGCGCACGAGCGAGCCCTGGAGCGAGAGGCGCGTCACGTACACGAGGAACTCGGTGGGCGACCGGAACCCCGTCCCCTCGATGGCCTTCTTGACCTCCTCATAGAGAGGCTGAGGGATGCTGATGGTCGTGTAGCGGCTCTTGGACCCGGCTGCGGGGGCGGGCGTGAAGGCTTCCATCGCGGGTCCGTATGGGGGGCGGGGCATTCCCATTCTGGTACACGCTTGGGGGATCGTTCGACGCTTCGACGAACCGTGCCGCCAGGCTCGCGCCCGCGCCCAAGCTATCATTCGTCGAAGCAACGAGAAAAAGGGGGGACGCGGGCGCGGGGCCCGCGACGATGCGATCACGCGGCGGGCGCAGGCGCCTTGAGGCTGCCCAGGTCGGACTCGACCTGCTTGAGCTTCTCCATGACGATGGAGGCAGCCTTGCGCAGGGCGACGACGGGGGAGAGCGCGCCGTCGGTCTCGACGCGCAGCAGCCAGCGGTCGGGCTCGAAGGAGAGCTCGACGTTGTCCAGGTTGTGCAGGTCCTTCACGCTGCGCAGCCAGGCGGCGCCCTTCACGGGGTCCAGCACCTTCAGCTGGGTCCCTTCCAGGGCGATGACGCCAGGGGGGACCACCTTGGCCAGGCGCTCCGCCTGGTGGGCCGTGAGGGGCCCGGTGACCTTCACGACGGGGTACTCCATGTACCCGACCGCCGTGACCGCCTGCCACTTCGCGTGCTCGATGCCGCTGCCCAGGATGGCCCCCGCCTCGAGCATGAGGCGCTGGCCCTCCAGGAGCTTCACCACGGGGACCTTGGGGTCCACGATGCGGAACTTGGCGTCGGCGGCGGGGATGAGGTCGCCCGAGTAGACCGTGCAGGGGCCCTCCTTGGAGAGGGTGAAGAGCACGGTGCAGTTCGCGCAGCCCTCGCCGTTGCACGTGCAGTCCTGGCGGCGCACGAACTGGTTGAGGTCCGTGGGCACCGGGAGCAGGCCGAGGCGGTGGGCCACCATCTCGTCGAAGAGCGCGCTGGTGTTGTCGTACACCGTCACGTCCTCGATGGCGAGCTTGGGGACCTGCGACATCAGCGTGCGGCGCAGCGCGTTGAGGAACGAGGGGGTCGCGCCGCTGACGTCGAAGAGCGCCGTGCTCTCCGTGCTCTCGACGACGGCCACCTTCACGTTACACCCTCCGGCCGCGCCGTCCGCCCTTCTTGCGCGTGCCGTCGTGCGGCAGGGGCGTGACGTCCTCGATGCGGCCGATGCGCATGCCCGCGCGCGCGAGCGCGCGGATGGCGGCCTGGGCGCCGGGGCCCGGGCTCTTCGTCTTGTGCCCGCCGGGGGCGCGCACCTTGACGTGGAGCGAGTCGATGCCCTTCTCGCGCGCCTGGTCGGCCAGCCTCTCGGCGGCCTTCATGGCGGCGTAGGGGCTGCCCTCGTCCTTCGCGGCGCGGACGACCATGCCGCCCGTGCACTTCGCGATGGTCTCGGCGCCGGTCACGTCCGTGACCGTCATGAGGATGTTGTTGAACGACGCGTAGATGTTGACGACTGCCCAGCGAGCCATTTACTGACCACCCTCCGTGGAGCCACCGGACGACGCACCACCCGCGCCACCGCGGGGGCCGCGGGGCGGGCCGCGGCGCGGGGGGCCGCGACCGAACGGGTTGCCGCCGGGGCCGCCGCGACCGGAGCGGTCGCCGAACTGCGCGCGCTGCACCGCGCCGCCGCCCGCGTTGGGGCCGCGGCCGCGGCCGGCCGGCTTCTGGCGGCCGGGCTCGGGAGGCGCGATCTCCATGAGCTGGTTGCCACCCTCGGACACCTTGGGGCGCACGGGGTGGTCCTGGTTGGTGAGGGGCGACGATGAGGCGTACTCGATGCTCATCTCGTCGGCCTTCATGACGTGGTAGCCGGGGATGTTCACGCGGCGGCCGCCGATGGCGACGTGCCCGTGGACGATCATCTGGCGCGCCTGCGTGGGCGTGGACGCGAGGCCCTTGAGGTAGGCCATGGTCTGGAGGCGGCGCATGAGGACGGCCTCGACGTTCAACGCGAGGATGTCGTCGAGCTTCGCGCCCTCGGAGATGAGGCCCATCTTCGTGAGGCGGGAGAGAAGGCCCTGCGTCTCGCGCTGGACCTGGGCAAGGCCGGTGAGCTGCTTGCCCTGGAGGTCGCGGGCCTGGCCGCGGATCTGGCGGAGCTTGGAGCGCGCCTTCCAGATCTCGGTCTTGTTCTTGAGCCCGTACTTCTTCTGGAGGTCCTTCTCCTCCTGGATGCGCGCGGACTGCCAGGGGTGGTTGGGCGTCTCGTACAGCTTGCGGGAGAACTTCGGGTCGCCCATGTTCACTCACCCTGCTTCTTCTTCTGGACACCCAGCGTGAGGCCGGTGCGGCCGTTGCTCTTGCTGCGCTGGCCGCGCACCTTCTGGCCCGACTCGTGGCGCAGGCCGCGGTAGGTGCGGATCTTCTTGAGGCGGTTGAGGTCGTCGCGGAGCTTGATCTCCACGTCGGTGCCGATGAGGTGGCCATCCTCGCCCGTCTCGACGTCCTTGCGGCGGTTGAGCATCCACGCGGGCAGGTTGCCCTCGAGGTTCTCCACGGCCTCCTGGAGCTTGGCGACGTCGGCGTCGTTGAGGTCGCCGATGCGCTGGTAGGCGTTGACGCCCGCCTTCTCGGCCACGACGGCCGCGGTGCGGATGCCGAGGCCCTTCACCTGCGCGAGGGCGGGGATGATCTGGTACTTGCCATCCAGGTCGGTGTTGGCGACGCGGACGATGTACTTGAAGTCCGGATTCTCTTCCTTCTTGTCTGCCATGGGGGGTTTCCCTCCAAGACCACGCCAGCGCCCCGAGAAGGGGCGCGTCTGCGAGGGCGCGCGAGCGCCCTGTCCCCTGCGCGAAGCGCGGAGACAGATCTGCCCTCCCGTCGGGGAAGGGAATCGCCGATGGGGCACCCCCTATAAAAGCGCTTGGGGGTTCGGGGCTTTGTTCCCAAATCCGCCGATTCGGGAATGGCGGGGATTCGGGAACAACCCGGCCGGGGAACGGGGGGTCAAGGGCCCTTATAGACCCGGGCAGCGGGCGGACCCCTATCTCAGGAGCCGGAAGACAGATGGAGCTGCTGACCGTAGTTCACCCGCCCCGCCGAGCCGCCGCAAGAGGAGGGGGCGGGCGAGGATGAATACCATGAACAAGGGCAGTGGTGGACGTGGCGGGCATGCGGGCGGTCACCGTGGCGGAAGTTCCCCGGAACGGTCCCCCAACGACGATCGTTCGGACGTGAAGAACTCGAACAACCCGGCCTATGCAGCCGACCAAGCCAACCGCGCGAGCCAAGAGGACGGCGACTAAGGGAAGACCACACGGGGTTGGCCAGACGCCGCCTCGCCCAAACACCCACGACTCTATTCCCAACCCAGCTTCGGGGATGGGAGAGGGATTCTGGAGATCCATGCCCGCGGTCGCTACTATCCCCGAGCGGGCTTTATCGTGGGCGGTTCGGCTGACGACGACCCCGGAGACGATCCAGCGCCACACGCAAATCGTCAAGGGTGGCCAACAGTGAGTCAACCGTGAACATACGCAGAAGCGAGAGGCTCCCCAAGCCGAAGATGATCCCCGCGACAAGGTCAATTTGTGCCATCATGAGAGCCATGGCGGCGACGCTTCCCAGGCTTCCTGCGGTGCCACACGCGTGCGTGAGCCAATGGTCCTCACGGCGGAGGACAAACCCGCGGAGCGCCGCATATGCAAGAATAGGAAGCGCACCGCTCATGACTTGAGCGCCCAGGATGAGATATGGTCCTCGGTCTGCTGCGCTGAGAGTTCCCGCCAAGAAAGCGACGTCCGCACCTAAGAGTCCGATTTGCGCGGCGTGCAGCCTTGCCATCATCTCGTCCCGCATCGACACTGTCCAGGCGAAGGGGGCGCTTCATGTCTTGCCCCCAATCCTGTAGCCATAGGATAATTTGCAGAACCCCCTGCTACCGACAATCGATTTCAAGAAGCCATGACCGGCTTCCGGAGTATTGGCCGCACCTAATCCGACCCAGACTCCATCCTTGGGCGGAGCACGGGCACGGATTCACTCGTGGCTCGCAGGCTACAGTCTAGCCATGGCGGAGCTCTTCCTTGGTGCCGCCTTGCTTCTGGAGGCTCGCCACCCCCCAGGGTTCACGCGGTTCGTATGTCACGCCGTGCGCGAAATTGGCAACCGACTCCCGGAGTTCATCGGAGGCAAGATCGTGGAGGAACGGTTGGATTACGGCAAGCACATCTCCCTCATCCGGACGGAGTGGAATGAGGGCGGCGTGGACTTGGATGGGTGGGATGCACCTCTAGACGATGGCCAAGTCCCAGTTAATCCTCCTCCGACTGTGACAATCCCGCGAGGCGTAGTTCGGGAGGTTGCGCGCCTCCTGAAAGCCCACGAAGAGATGCCTCGTGAGCGGCGGCCAATTCGGCGCATGTTCATGGCGCTCTCGGGTGATGTCGGGGACGAACAACTGAGACCAGCGGAAGCGGAGTGGCTCCGGGTTAAGCAGTGGTTCATGGATGGAACCCATGAGAGCGTCACATCTCCTCGTCACGACTCAACGTTCAGCCTAGAAGAAATGCAGGAAAATTTTGCTGCATTTGAACGCATGCTTGAAGCGCTCTCGACTCCCCCCACACCAAGACTCGGAGCACTCGATGCCCTCCTGGAAGAAGCCAACCAACAGTGACGTAGCCAAAGCCGTCGGCATGCTGGTCGATGTGGTCCAGTTACGACACTTCTTCAGCAAGTTGGACAATCCAGAATGGATCACGCCACTCGCCGCTCGTGGGTACTTTAAGGAAGCACCGAGACCGATTCGAGAGCCGGACGGATCGATTCGGTATCCTCCGTGGCAGCCCATCTTCTATTTGGACCGCATGGCTGCACATTCGGAGTATTCCAGCAAGATCGCCGAAATCCTCACCAAGGTGAAGGACAATGACAATGTGTTCGCAATCAGCAAGATGGCGGATATTATTCTCAAGCTCGATCCACAAGATGCGATTCGCGCACTTCCGCAATTGAAGGCTTGGCTAAAGAACATCGAGAGATCAAGCATCGAGCTCGATGCCGGAAACCTGGTAAAGCGCTTCTTGGAGGCAGGCCAGGCCCAAGCAGCACTAGAACTGTCCAGAACCCTGTTCGAGGTCCTTCCTCCTGATCCGGCCCCAGAGGGCCGCCCTTTCCACATACCGCGGGTCAATACGCGCATCGACCGTTACTGGTATCAGCAGATTCTCAGTGAGATCTCGACGGACCTTGCTCGGAAGTGCGGTCGAGAGGCTTTGTCGTTCGTCATAGGCCTCTTAGAGAATGCACTAGCTTTCGAGAGCGCAGGCCGAGGTCCACCACACGATGCGTCCTACATCTGGCGGCCAGCTATTGATGCTCCCCCCGAACGTTCGCTCGTCGAGATTCCCGACACTCTCCTCGTTGCAGCACGCGACATTTCCGAAGTCCTTGCTGCCGAGGCAGACGACAACACCCTCAAGGAACTCATCCATTTCCTTGAGACACGCCCATGGAATGCTGAGCATCGGCTTGCATGGCACTTGCTCACAAGACATGGGGCGCGTCTCTTGGACGAGATTGCGGCTCGTCTTACGAACAAGACAACCTTTGACGATTCTGCGTTCCGCCACGAATATTATGTCATGGCGAAGGCTTGGTATTCCGTCTTGCCGGCTGGAGTGAAATCGCAGATTTTGAATCTAGTTCTGGAAGGCCCAGACCATCTGCCCGCATGGATTGAGTATGTACGAGAACGAACGGGCTCGTCTCCTTCCACGGAGGAGCAGCAAGCATACCAAGAACGGTGGTGGCGCGATCGCCTCTCGCCCATCAAAGACCATCTCCCAGCCGAACTCCACGCAACCTACGATCAGTGGATCATCAAGTATGGGCCCCCCGAATTTGATGAGGCCACTGTCCGCCATAGCGGCGGCTTCGTCGGACCCGCCTCGCCTAAGAAGGCGAACGATCTCCTTGGCATGTCCGACGATGAACTCCATCGCTTTCTCACGACATACGAGGCAGATGATGACGAAGCGTGGGCCCCCGAGGGCTGGGAGGACGTTGGTCTTGCTCGCGAGTTGGAGAGTGCGGTCAAATCTGACCCAAACCGATTCGCCGCGCGGTCCGTTGATTTCGCGAAGCTGCGGCCCCGCTTCGTGAAGGCTATAGCAAATGGCTTTACTCAAGCGGTCAAGGGCAAAAGCGGTCCCGATTGGGAGACGTTGCTCCACTTCACGGAAGCCGCTCTCGAACACAGATCCCCTGAGGTTCGTGGCGAACTGGAGATGGGTCTCCTTTCCCTCCTCGACGTGGGGCTACGGGAATCCGATACTGCGTGTCCAATAGACCTTCGCGGGCGTCTCTGGGCCATCTTGCAGCGCCTGTCCAGCCATCCCAACCCGACCCCCGAGGAGGAGAAGTCCCACGCTCCCGGGTTTGGCGACCTTCACGGCTACTCTATCAACACGGTCCGAGGGACCGCTTTGCGCACTGTCATCGACTATGCTCTTTGGGTCTATCGTAGCCTCGGCGATCATGCAATCCTGACAAGGGACATGCCCGAAGTGGCTACTCTCTTGGAGGAACACTTGGATGTCATTACGGACCCAACTCCTTCCACTCGGACGGCGTATGGTGAGCGATTGCCCTGGCTCATTCTCATGGACAAGGAATGGGCGTCGCGTCAAGTTCAACGCATCTTCCCTGACGACCTCAATTTGGAAGTGTATCGCCGGGCAGCCTGGCAGGGTTACATGCAATTGCCTCGCGCTTACGATGATCCGTTCCGAATCTTGCGTGCACAATACGAGCGGGCCATCCAAGAACTGGTGTCGGAACCGAATCGTATCGACACCGAGGAAACTAATCACGTGGCGGAGCACCTCATGGAGGTCTTCTGGCGCGGGCTCGTGAATCTCGGAGATCCAGATCGTCTCATTGAGAAGTTCTTTGAACGGGCGCCCATAAGTCTGCGGCAACACGCCATTCGCGATATCGGAGTCGGGCTACAACATCCTCAGACAGTCCTCAAGGGCGATGCAAAGCAGCGGCTCGAACAACTCTACGACTGGCGTCTCGATCAAACTGAAGATGCGGAGGAGTTGGAAGGATTTGGGCGGTGGTACACTTCAGGCCACTTCGATGAGCCTTGGGCGACCAGCAGGCTGCTTAAGACACTCCAGAAAACGGGGTTCCGATTTCACGACGAAGATGTCATCGGAGTGCTTGCAAAATCCGCGGCCTCGATTGCCGACAAGGTTTCTGCAATTGAACTCCTTATCAAGCGCGATGAAGACTACTGGCGCATCGAAAACTGGCTGCCCGAGGGCAAGCCCATCATTGAGGAAGCAAGTCGCTCGACCGATGCCGTGACCCGGGGTCGGGCGGCTGCAATCATCGACGATCTTGTCCGACGCGGTTTCCATGACCTTCGAAGTCTCTATCCAAAATAGGCTCACGCTTCAATTGCAGCCTTAGGCGAGTCAGACCAATGACGGGGGGACACGTTCCCAACCCATAGAAGCATTCCGAAGCTAGAATGATTTCCGAATGTCCTGAGTCCCTTCGGCAGCTAAAATATGCGATCGAGCCATTCCTCCTCCGCATGGAGGTAATGAACGTGTTGCACAAGCACCGTAAGATTGTATGAGACAAGCTTGCACAGCAATTCGTTGGTGCGGCTTGTGACGGTACGACTCCGCAGCGTTTCTCCGAAGCGCCGTTTCACCGCGGAGTTAACGGACTCCACGAGTGACCTGCGGTGGTAGAGGGCGTCGAACTGGGCGCGGTGGATAGTGAAGAAGGCGATCATGTCGGCCCATCCGCCTGCGCCGTGCTGCTTCGTGATGCTGGTGTCGCGAGGGCGGAAGAGAGGCTGGGCACCCAGGTCGCGGACGAGCGCAACATTGGTTCGGCTTGCATAGGCACCGTCACCTACGACGACGCCCACAGGGAACTTCACCGCGGTCTCTTCGAGGAGGGGTCTGAATTGAGAGGAGTCGCCGGTCCCGCGGCCGGTGTTGGCGGTGATTCGAGCAGCGGTGATGAGACGAGCTTTCGTGGAGATCATGAGGTGGCATTTCAACCATGGAATCGGAGCCTCAGGTCCGTGTTTCTCATGGTTGTAGTGACCGCGCCGGGAAGGCGTGAACCCGGTGCTGTCAATTGCGAAGGTGTCTCCCACGACCGCGAGCGTTACAGGTGAGGCATCGGGGTCAATCGCCGCAAATGGTTCCCGTGTGAGCTTGAGCGCCATTTCAAGAAGCGGCATGGTTGCCTCATCAGTCAGGGTGCGGCTGACGACGTTGCACGCGACGTGACGCGACAGGAGGCCTTCGGCCAAAAGGCGGTCGCGGGTATCCTGTTCGCGCCGCATGTTCTTCTGGTTCGCCGCCCACAAGAGGGCGGAAAGCAGCGCGTCCGTCTGCGGGACCGGAGGCCGCCCTGGTCCGTAGCGTGGTGGGGGTTGCGGGAGCATTTCGAAGAGGCGGAACGCGAGGCGCGGGAGGACTTGAGGCATGGCCAGTTCGGCCTTGCGGTAGGCCGCCCAATCGAAACCGGCTCCCTCGAGCGGTTTGGGTTCCTCTTCGGCGTCGGGGTAGGGGAGTTCGCCGCGCTGCAGGAGGATGGCCAAGATGTGGACGCAGGGCCGAAGCGCAGCCCAGTCCGGGCAGTCGCAAGTCCAGAGACCAGCCTTGTCCTCCACGATGTAGCTGCCCGCCCCGCGCTGGCTGCGAACCTTGTAGGTCCAGGCGTCGCGGAAGGACATGACCGATCCATTCCGCTGCGCGAGGTCCGCAGCCCGCTTGTAGCGGCCTGGTTCGATTGTCAGGGCGGGTGCGTCGGGTTCGGTGCCGAGGCGCAAGTGCAGGGATCCTGCCGCACGTTCCAGGCGGGGGCGGACGTCCTTGGCGCGGGACTTACGTGGCACGCGGTCACGGCTCCGCGATTCTGAGGATTCTATCGGTCTGGACTATGCTCAGGCGTACTTGCGCGTCGTATGAAACGGAAAATCCGCTCCACTTGCATGACGCACTTTCGATGTGGTCTTGGGGCTCAAGCACGTCGGACACATCGACCCAACTAGTGCCCGCACTATCGGTCGGCTGCGCCGGGCCCCCGCTGGTCGAAGCGACCGATGCTGTTGCCATCATGTCCCGCACCGCTTGCGTCAGAGGGGCCGTCGCACGTCTGGGAGCAGGCCGAATTCGGGATGTTTGAGGAGGATGAGGATTCGGACACTGCGGCCGCGGTATTTGCTCAGGCCGCAGACGCGGCCATATTTGTCCACGCGGCAGGTGTGAATCGCCAAGATGTCGCTGGTTTCTTCGTAGCGGGTTGGCAAACGATCCGCCTCCGCTCAGAGCGCCTCGCGCCGGCGAGGCGTGGCGGTCGCTGGGGAACAGGAGCTGAAAGTCATGGGTCATCACGGGCGGTTGATGCGATTCGTGCGTCGCGTGGCGTTGCTCGGCCCGTGGGCCGCCAACAACGCCCGCGCTTGGTGCGGCAGGATGCGCCCGCCGGAGCGGGTGGACGCCCCGGCGCCGTGGCAACCGAGGCACGCGCGGGCGGCGAACCAGGCCACGCGCTCCCCCGCGCCGGGCAGACCCACATAGAGCGCGAGGATCCTGCCGCCTCAAAGGCGGCGACTTGCGAATGCGACTCAACCGTGCGCTTGGAACGACATATTCTTTGCGAGAGCCAGGCGGAGAAGGAACGTTCCTAGAACGGGGCCGGGAACGTTCCTCGGGTTCCCGCTTCGGGTTCTGTCGCCTCAAATCCTGAGCCTCCAAGGCCCGGCTTTCGAATCGGGGCCCACGCGCTGCGCGCTGCCGGCAGGGTCCTGCTGGCCCGCCGCGTCCCCGAAGCGAACCTGGAACTCCTCCACGCTGCCATGAATGGCCGGATTGTACGGCGGCCGCACCGGGGGCCGCGCGGCCTCGACCTGAGCCCGCTGCGACTCCTTGGAAACCGGCTTGGTTTCCGACTTCAGCCACCAGAGGAACAGGACCGCACAGAGAGCCAGGAGACCGAGTATCGCGAGCGTCTGCGCGCTGGCGGCCTTGCGCGCGGTCTCCCGCTGAACGCGAACCATGAGTGGAAGGTACGCCGCTGATTCTCCTGTTTCCGCGGCCGCCTGCCGAACCGCCCGCTGGAGGGCCGGGAAGTGCTGTTCGACGTTCCGCGGGTCCACCGGAGCGTCAGGACCCTTCGGAATCAGGCTCCCGAGGGCGTTCAGAGTCTGTGCGTTCTGGGCGACTCGGAGCAGAACCGGATCGGCAAGAATGAGTTCCGTGCCTCGCGTAGAATGGGGCACCGGCACCACAGGGGACCACGATCCGGACCGCCCTGCGGAATCGCGGGGCTGAACCGCGTTGGCGGTTAATCCGGGAGGCTTTTGGATCGGGTGTCGCGGCATGGTCGGAGCCTGTGTTTGATCCGTGAGTGGCGCGGTGGCCCGAGTCGGGGCTCCGGCTTGCGTCGGAAGATCCCGCATTGGGCAACGCGCGACGTGCCGAGGGAGCTCAACAGGCGTGTAGTGCAGCCCGCAGTAGGTGCAGACCGGATTCGGGTTCTCGGGACAGGCAGCCGCATGGCGCCACCTGGCGGTCTTGGTCTCGCACGGGTAGCCACAATATGGACAATCCCACTGGCCGCCCCTCGGGGTCTCGTCTCGGCTCTGAGTTTCGCCCGGCGCACCAAGGCCGGGCCGCGGGTTCGTGGACATGCCTGGAACGTTAGGACCCGACACAGACTTCTCAGCTACGGCTCTTGAAATACTAGCGACTCAGCCTAGCCATGAAGAGGTTCCATCTTGGATCGCCTGAATCAAGTTGAGGCATGGATTGTCCAAGGGACTCCCGCGGAACGCCGGCAGCTGTTCGACTTTGAATGCCAAGACCGGCTCAGCATTGTCAATCAGCCAATTCATCAACAGCGAGATTCAGAAGGTTCTGCCGATTCCAAGTCGAATCGGATCAGCCGCGCCGGTCCGCCGGCCCCGTGACCCACGTATCCACCCTAGTGAAGGTTGATCTAGAGTATGGATCGCCCGCTCCCTCAAATCGGACTGTTTCCCTCCCCTCCCCCAAACGTACTTGAAGGCGCCAATCGGGTTGGAGGAGGTGAAAGGCAGAGGCTCTTCCTTCACACCCGCGCGTGATCGCGATGATCGCTTGGGCGGCCCAGACGACGAGCTCGCGCGCTTGAAGAAACTCGCCCCTCAACTCTCGAGGTATGATCGCGCCCAGAGCTTGGCGGCGATTGCGGCCCTGCAATTGCGCCCCGAAAACGCTGATCAGATGATGCGGCTTGAGGCGCTTGCCTTCGCTGCATCGGTCGAGTGCGCGCCGCAGAGGGGGAAACACATGCTGCGGACGAAGCTCCTGACCCTCTTGAACGATGAGCCCCTACGCGCCTTCGCTGAGAAGGAGGACCCGTGCGAGAATTTCGTCACGCAGGAATTCGTAGCTGAAGATCGGGGCTTCACGTACTTCGCGGGCATCCTTGAGGACCCGGATTATCATCTGCGCATTTTCTGGGAAGCGTTGCAGCACATCCGTGCAACCCATTCCGTAGCGGAATTAGGGTTGCGAACGATGCGAGCCGCCCTTCTGGTCTCAGACACAATCGCCCGACGGGCGGGCCTTCCGCGAGGCACACCCCCCATTTTTGCCCACTGGCAGAAGGTCCACGTTCCGTCAGATGACGAGGTGCGCGCACTTGCACAGACGGTCCGCTTTGAACGCGAGGACCTCATCCAGCTACTTTCTAGCGCCGGACTCTCGTGGGCAGACATCTCGCCGCTCATTCTCGACGCCCCGCCACGATGGGAAGACTACGTAGCCCAAGCGGGACCGTACGCACAACCGATCGTCGATGTCGGCGGCACCTTTGTCGTGGCAATTCCGAGCGCCCTTCCCTACGCTGCCCGTGAGGCAGTGCTGATTCAGTTTCATGAAGCGAATGCGCTTGAAGTGCTCGCATCAGCTCTTCGCGGAATCACATTTAGGGAGGTCGTTGAGGATCTCGACGACATCGGATTCGCTTTCTCCTCAAGACTTGAGTTGGAGCCGAACGAAGCGCACGCACTTGCGGCAGCCTTTGACTTTGATCTGGACAAACAAGCGTGCCTCATCTTCCTCCATGATCCCTTGACTGACTACGCTCCAGGCGGGAGGAGCAAGACTTGGGACTCTGCCCGCGTCGTCGAGGAAATCAACCAGCAGATTCCACGAATTGAGGACCAACTGTTGTCGCAAGACAACGGGCCAACCCAGCTCCTGTTCTTGTTTGTAGTCGCTGGCGTTCACCGTCGTTCCCTACAGCACTGGAAAGTCGCCCACGACCGGAGGGGAAGCGTGGGCGCTGCGTTCCAGGCAGCGGACCTCGCTCCTATTGCGCACCTAGACGCTCATGAGCCGCTAAGTCTCTGGGGATTCGCCACCTCGAAGCACATGGACCAGGAGTTCCGACGACCCGTGACAGTTGACCCCATGGCGCGATACGTCTATTGGCGGTCGCCTAGCCGGGCTCATGTGCATGATGAATTGCCGGTCGGCGCCGTCCTCCCCGTCATGCAGAACATTGTGGGGGACTTCAAGCGGGAGTCTCTGCGCATTCAAGATCGGCATGCGGCGTGGCACCCTCTCGGTCGCATGGCGCCCGTGAGACGCGTGTACCGTTGGGGCTTCGAGCGAGTCTATGCCATTGACGCCCCCGATCCCGGTCTGAACCAATTGCTGGTCGAGGGTTTTTCAAAGCCAATCTGGATCATTTCTGCCAGCGACGCCGAAGGACAACCTCCGATGCGTGCGAACGGGTTTGGAACCACGATCGCGAGTTGGTTGAATTACGCCCCCGCGAAGGAGCTAAATGAGGTCCTCGACCGGAAGCAGGAGCCAGCGCTGATCCTCGTCGTTTCATGCGAGAATGAGGCGCCTGACCTCAGCTTTGGAGAGGACTCCGAAGGAGCAGTGCATGTTGTCATCGGGCGATCATTTCTCCAGACGCTCTTCCACAATCCGGAACAAGAGGCGCTTCTTCTAGCCCAAGTCATTGACTTGGTGAGCACGCGATCCGGAGTGCCAGAGATTGCAGAACCGATCGTTAAGAGGATACTTGAGCTGGCGCCGAGCCACATGATCCCTGTTCTTTCACAGGCGGTCGTGGCAATCCGCCCTGACCTTCCAGAAGCGCGATGCGTTCAGTCATATGCCGCCGATTGGCTCATGGATGACCTTGCGCGCCGAGAGATATCCTGTGGAGAGAAAGGCCCTCGCCAACTCGAGCGAGTCGAGACCCGCCAAAAGCTCGGGGACGCGGCCGCCTGGCTCATGGAGCGCCTCGAATCAAGAGTCAAAGAACTGGCCCCCGACGCACTGGATCGTCTCGTCTTCCACTACGAATTGATCGTCAACGACGCCAACAAGCGCTACGTAGGCGTTCCGTTCCAGCACCAACTTCGGGGCAGTCAGGCGCAGACCAGAGACCCAACTCTCCAGGAGCTCAGCGATGCAGCTGGAGCTTGCCGTTACCTCATTGAGTACGTCACGGCACGCCCGCCGCGAGGATCCCATCCACTCAGCCTATCCGCATTTGATGAACTTCTCGCCCTTGCCTCCCACGTTCTGCTGTTCAAGCACCACCAGAACATGGTCGTCTTCGGCCTTGTTGATGTGCGCGGCAGAATTTCACCCAGCCTTCGGCCCATGTTCACTGCCCCCGACTTCAGTCACGCTTCAAAGGACGTTGAGGCGGACACGCTTAGCCAGGAGCTTGAGCACGCACAGGATATGCTCGACGCCGGGTTTCCGACCGATGTTGGCGAAGTTCCGAAGGATTTCGCAATGGCCGATGCGGCTTTCCACGCCGAATGGGGACTCGGTTTTCTCGAACTCGGCTTCTTCTTTGATGCAATTGCGGGCCTCGCTGAAGGCACCCTCATCGCCAGGATGCCCGAAGAGGACGTCGCGAAGCGCCTTGCGGAAGAGCTCGGGTGGCCCCGCGAAAAAGTAGAGGCCGCGCTTCGGACCTTCTCACTTGCGCCGCGGGAAAAATTCATCGACGGACCCGACACGGAACCGTGGCGTCACAGAAGGCGCAGATCGTACATGATGCGGCCCCTCCTTTCCCGTGAGATAGACGGTATCCGGACTCTTACATGGGGGCCTCTGCAGGTCACATCCACACCGAACTACATCGTAAACCTGGTACTTGAGGCGCGTCTGACGGATCCCCAGAGCGATCCCATGAAATCATTTCTTGGTGAACTCCGCGAGAAGTACGAGGGATTCAATCTGATCGTCAAGGAAGCGTTCGACGACGCGCCTGAATGGAAAGCTCACAACAGCGTTGACATCCATACCATCTTCGGCGGGCCAAAGATCGGAGACATTGACACTCTTGCTCTCCACTATCCGAGTCGGACCGCGTATCTCATTGAGGCCAAGTCTTGGGCAGTCGGCCGCGTACCTCACGATTGGCGGCAAGAAATTTCCAAGCTCTTTCAAGGCAAAGATGCGGCCATCCCAAAGCATGCAGCCCGCGTGGAATGGGCAGCTCAGAACGTGGAGCGGATCAAGGAAAGGTACCGGCTTGAGGGAAATTGGCAGGTCCTTGGCCTTGTGGTTCTTGACCGGCCTATCCTAGGTGCAGCACTGCGCGAAACACCATTCAAAATCCTCTCCTTCAAGAAGTTGAAGGAGCGCATTCCCACCGGCAGGCTCACCTAGGCAAGGGAAAGGCGCTCCCGACCTCCGACTTGTAGATCCTTGCTCGGTGAAACGGGAAAGGGGCTAAGCCGCTCGCAGATACTCCGCGCGCCGATGGATAATGAGCTCTGGTTCCGGCGCCTCATCGACGCGGTTCGCCTTGCCGAGCAGGAGTTCTCTGCCGAAGACATGGCCCATGTGCGCGGGATGCGGCTCTTGGGGTTCGACGCCCCTTGCCAAGTGCGAGCGTTCCACATCGTTGAACCCCAAGCGTTCTTCACCTTGGTTCTGAGCATTCCTGGGGGTCCAGACCGCGACGTCCGCGTCACTCGACCCTTGCGGCTGTACGAGTTCCCCGCGGAGCTTGAGAAGGTCGCAGAAGAGCCCCTGTGGAACGCCCCCCTGCCGAACCCCGAGGACGCGGTGCTCCAGCCTGGCGAGGAACCGACGTTCCGTTCTGCCGTTCACCAGTCCCTGATCCACGCCTACCACCACGCTCAACGCCTTCCTTTCCAGCGGTCGTATCCGAACCCCCATTGGGAAGGTTCAGGAAGCGCCGTGGGGGGTTCAGGCGCGGCTTGGTGGTACACGGGAAACCTTACCACGCTTGACCCGAACAAGATCGCGAGCGACGTCGCTCGCAACCTCCGGCACGAGATTGAGGCCTACAAGCAGCGCGTTGCCGAAGCGGCAACCCGCGCACCACCCGTTCCTCAAGCGCCCCAGTCGACGCGGCCGGCGCCGCCCGGATACGACGGATGGGGCGTATGGCTCTACCCACATCTCCGAATCGGACCCTTTCCCAAGGGAAGCATGTGGGATCGAATGATGATCGGGCGCTTCGACCTCCACCAGATGCCCATTGCCACGCAGGTTCCCTTGAAGAACGGCGCCTCGCTCTTTGCCACCTACGATGGCTTTGTCGGAGTTCACCGCCCGCTGGCGGAGCAGTCCAAGGAGTTCCGTACGCAAGCCGCGGAATACCTCAATGCCCTGTCGTATGCGCTTCTGGAACTCGAATACCAGTCCTTCGTTGTCTTGGACGACGAATTTGTCGGGTTCGAGATCGCCAAGCACGAAACCGGCGCTCGGGTTTCCTTGCGGTCCATGCCCTACACGTACCGCACGACCAGCACGCCGCTCGAGGAGATATTCCCCCACGACATCCAGCACATCGGTCTGGAACAGTTCGCAGAGGCTGCTCGATTCGCGGACGGAATCATCGAACACTCGCGCGGGGACCACGCGAGACTGATCGTGGAGGCCGCTACTCACCTCCGCCGCGGTCATCCCACGGAGTCGTTCTTCTTCAGCTGGCTCGTCGTGGAACAACTCGTGGACGAGGACTGGAAGGCCTACCTCCATGACCACAAACTCTCGGATCGGCGGCTCCAACGAATGACGGACACGAACCGCTGGACCGCGGACACGAAACTGGAGATTCTCGACCTTGCGTCCGCTCTCGGGCTCGACTACACCGCGGCCATGAGCATCAAGAACCCGCGGAATGAAGTGCTGCACGGTGCCCGAAAGGCCACTCGAGAGGAAGCGGAACGGGCCCTGAAATTGGCACGAGACACGTTCCGAGCCCGTCTGCCGCTGGACGTTCCAAAAAACGCCTAATCGCGCGGTCCCGGGTTCTTCTCCAGCCACTTGGTCAGGTCCTTTCGGAGTCGTTCCGCGATGATGCGGTCCACTTCGATTTTGAAGTCGTATCCGTAGCGGAAGGTGACGCAGTTCCGGCCTATGCCGTGGGCGACGCGGATCCGGGGGATCAGCGTCATGACTCCGATTTGGGCGCAGGGTCGGTCCACTTCGGGTGAGCTCGACAAGACGCTCAGGTTGATGAGGTAGTCCGTGCGGGGCTTGCGGCGTGCTTTGATCATTCGGATCGCTCCGTGCGTCTGCAACAGAGCACGAGCAGCAGCGGAGGAGGGATGCGCCGCGGCTTGAGTCGCCATCCGGTCCGGGGCAGGGCCTTCGGTCGGGGGCGTTTGCGGCGTCTCAGAAAGGCGCTCGAAGTGTCTCAAGCGGTTCAGTCGTCAGCAGGCGCGGTTTCGGCCTCGGGCTCGCGGTGGCCCGGCGGAGGCGTCGGTTCCTCCTCTTCGGTGATGAGGTCGTAGCCGTAGAACCCAATGTCGGTGCAGAGCGTGACACTCTTGCGGGAAAGGCCGTCCAGGAGTTCCTTCACGCGGCGCGACGCGTCGTCCACGATGCCAAGCTCCTGCACGAGCGCGGAGACGATCGCGAGGTCGCGCGCCATCAGGAGTGGCTCGAGGTCCATGCAGGTGCCGCACTTCGGACACATCGCCGCGTCCAGGCGCACCGGGACCGCACGGCCGCCGGGCTCGTTCATTCGTTCCCTCCCTTGGGCTCGTCCTCTTCATCGGCCTCGGGCTCGCCCGGGTCCAGATCGTCCAGCATCGAAACCGGGTAGCACGCGGCGGCAAGGTCCGCCTGCATGCCCTCGTAGAGGTCGATGGCGCTGATGCGCAACCGCTTGACGAAATCCGCGGGTGCGACCCGGCCGCCCTCGATAAGGTCGGCGACGCGCAGAAGCAGCGCGCGCATCGCCTGATCGCGGACGGGCCTCGCGTTCACCGGCCCTTCGCACTGCGGGCACCCGATCCAGCAGAGATCCCCGACGTACTTGGCCGGGGCCTCCGGGTCGTCGATCACGCGACCACTCCAGGGGGCGTCCTTCGCGCGTCGGGTGTCGTCGGGCGGGGAGGTTGCAGCGGTGGCAGCCGCGTTTCTGCGGAATGATTCACGGTGATCAGCGAGTCGTCGGCTCCGGGGTAGGGCATGCCTATTCCTCAGCAGAGGGGTGCCTGACAGAATTCCATAGCAAACTGAGAACTAGCCTGCGAGCGGCGGAGCTTATCCAATGAGTCCTGGACTAGCCGCCTGGAACTGGCGCCGGCATCGAACTATGGGCCGGGCCTGCCGCCCTCTGCCCTTAGAGCCAGCGCCGTGATCCCTCTTACCAAATTGTGGTTCTGAATATTGCAATCCAATACGACGACTTGAAGGTTTCTATACTATTTTTTGGTACGTATGCCCCGGCGTGCAACTGGGCCTGCCCACGGCAAGAAAATCGGAACCAGCGTGACCATTGACCCCGGCCTTTACCAATGGGTCATGGAGCACGTAGGGGCCGGCAAGCAGTTTTCGAGCCTCAGCCACGCCTGCGAGCGCGGCTTCGCCTTGCTTCGAGAACACGAGGAAGGCAAGTGGGCGCGGACGGACAAGAAGTGACCCGAGCGGGTCGATGGCTGGGTCATTTTTGGAATGGCCGTCGCTTTTCAATGACGGGCCCTAATTTGGGAACAAAGCCGGGGTTCGGTAGTGTTGCGTATAGGGGGTACGGGGCCGGCTTCTTCGCCTTGTTGCGCCGGGGGGCATTCGCGAACACCTACCCCTTCGGGACCTTGATCGCGTTCGGTCCTACACGTGTCAGAGCTTGGAGACAGCCGCGATGCCGCCCGCGAGGCCCACGCTTGCGAAGACAACGATCTTCACCAAATCTAGGACCTTATCGGCTTCGACGGGGCCGGCTTTCCACAGAGCGAGTGCCCAGGCAGCAAGGAGGATGAATAGGAGCATGAGGAGGAGTCCGCTCGCCCGAGACCACCTTGCCCGTTCGAAATCCTCCTTGGTCATTACGGGTGGCGTCGGCGCCACGACCGGCACGGACTCGCCGGCCTCATCCTCTTCGAGCGGCGGGGTGGGCTGAGTGGTCATCTGAGGCGCACCCCACATTTGGTGCACTTACGCTGGTCCTTTGCAACGAAAGCGCCGCAGTTGGAACAATGCCATTGCTCCTCGCCCGATGGGCTGAGCGCTTTGTAGATGAGGTAGCCCAGGGCCGCGCCGCCTAGGACAGCCAGGAACTTGTCAAGTCCAGATGGCTCTTGCTTAGGCGGTTCGGCTGCGGGCGCGTGACCATACACGGCTCCCCCTGGAAGGTATGTTCGGGGAACTGTCACGAGATTGCGGCAGTTCGGACAACTGACCACCTGACCAGGCAGCGAGATGGTCTCGAACTGGTGAGCGCACGCGGGGCAATGTATCCAGTTCATACATTCACCCTTCAAAGGCCCCGTGCCCGTCGGGGCACCAGTAGAGCGGCGTCGTCTTCCAGTTGCCGCCGGCTCCTTCGCGGTAGTAGAGGCGGGGGCAGGGGCGGTCGCACTTGGGGCAGCGGGGGCGGGGGCCGCTTGCGACGGCGCCGCCTCCCGCCGCCTTGGGCTTGGCGGGCATCTTGGGCGACCGTATACGCTTGGCCCTCGGGATAAGGGTGCCGGGCGTCACGCGGGCTCCTCGCGGTGGCTTGCCCGTACAAGAGCGGCCCAGCGGGGCTCGCCTTCGTGGCGGGCCACACCTAGGCCCGCGGCCTCTGCGGGCGTCTTCCCGCCCAGCGCCTTGTGGGGACGCGCATGGTTGTAGTAGACGGCATGCCCACGGGCCACGATCCCGTCGGTCTTCTTGACGCCGCGAATGGTCTTCTGGCGCTCGCGCGTCGTGTTGTTCAATCGCTCCACGAGGTTGTTGTTCGCCCGCGCGTTCGTCAGGTGAATTTCGGCAATGTGGTGGGCTCCGCGAAGCTCTCTCTTCGCGGCTTCCTTGTAGCCGGAGAGGTCGTCGCCCATGATGGTGGCGGGGTAGTGTTGTAGGTAGGGGGTAGGGGAGCGACTTCTTCGCTCCGCTGCGGCGGGGGGCATGAGAGGTGGCCACTAAGCGTCGGCCACGTGCTTGGCGGGCTTCCCTATGACAGGATAGACGTGGAGTTCGTAGCGTTGGACCCGCTCCCGGGCGATGTCCTCTGGAATCCAACAGCCGTCGCTGATTGTGATTTCGACTCGGGCTCCGCTCTCGACGTGGTAGTCGGAATAGGGGAAATCGTAAGTTCCCATCGGGTCGGCCGCCGGTTGCAGCGTCGTTTCCTCACCCTCCTTGTAGCGGATTCGAAGCGAGATCGCACGTATTCCCGTCGAGTGGCCGCCCTCATTGATGACAGAGACGGAAAAATCGCCGTTCTCTGTCCAACCGAAGCTCTCGATCGCAAGAGCGGCGCGGTCACGCTGGCGTTCGATGCGCCACAGGGCACCCGTGAAGACCGCGACGAGGATAGCCGAGAGTGCTTGGAGCAAGTCCCCTGCGTGGGCTGCAAGGAAATCGAGGAATGTCACATGGGCCGAGCGGCGGGTCTGAGAATGAATTCACTTCTTCTCGATGGTCCACTTGACCTTGTGGAGGGTGACAGTCTTGCCACTGACCTCAAAGGCAACGTGGTCGCCCTGCTCCACATCCAGGGCCTTCAGGGCCTGGGGCGGGGTCGTTCCCACCTCGGCAATCCCCCATCGCACCCCAACGACCAGCAACACCCGCATTGCCAGAGGTTAACACGGCTTCCCGCGCTGATCGTTGCGGTTACCATGATCCGGACCCTCATCGTGAACGGCTTCGTCGCCGCCCTTGCGCTGACCCAGGTGGGCTTCGCGACGGCGGACAACACCTGCGCGCACAACAACGACCACGTCTACGAGCTTGCGACCTCCAACACGGTCCACAGCGACCTGTACCAGGGCCTGTTTGGCTTCCTCTCCAACACGGACAACGGCCTGACGGGGAAGTCGGAGGGGATCCGGCAGGACTTTTCGGTGCGCGTGTACACGTCGGCGCGGGACTGCGGCAGCGGAACGGACACGGACTTCACGGGTGAGTACGACACCGGCATCGGCGGCGGCTTCTTCGGCGCCACGGACGTGTACGACCCCGACTGCGGCTACGATCTCGCGGTCCACGCCTCGACGGGCATGGTCACCGACCCGTTCGCCGCCCTCGTCGACTCGTCGCCCCGCGGCGCCTACGGCGTGGACGACGTCGAGGGGCCCACGCCGCTGCCCAACGGCGAGACGGTGCCGCAGGGCCTGGTGTCGGACGGGGCCCCCTACGCAGGGAACGGCTGCGTCACGGATGGGACCATCACGCCGGAGACCGACCCCTACGACTGCCTCAACGACTTCACCCCCTACGGAGTCGGGCAGTCCACCTGGGAGCCCGGCCCCTGCCTGAGCTTCGGCGGCGACGGGGGCTACTGGCTCTTCGTCGACTCGCGCATCGCCATGGACGGCCTGTCGATCCAGGACAACCCGGCGGCGCAGGGGCATCTCATCGCGGACGCCTAGCGCGGCGCGGCGTCGGCCGGCGCCTCGGGCTCGCCCGGCCCCGCGATGAGCGTCGTGATGCGCCCGTCGCGGTCGGCCACGGCCCAGAGGATGCGCCCGTGGGAGACGCCCAGGGGCATCCAGTGGCCCTCGCGGGCGCCGCCCACCTGCACCGAGGCGTCCGCGCCCACCATGGCGAGGGAGCGCGCGAGGCGGGCGACGAGGTCCTGGAGGGAGGCGTCTTCGAGCGGGGCGGGGCCGCGCATGCCCCTTCCTGGGGCCCGGAAGGGCTTAGGGGCGCGCTCGCCCGGCGCGGCGGGCCCCTGGCGCTTCTGCCCGTCACATCCGGGCGGGCAGAAGCCCGTCGTGCGTCCGGGGCGCGCCCGATCCATTGCCCGCGTGTGACGAGGCGCGCAGATATCTTCCCGCAGGTGGGTCCCAGATGCATGATCCCCCGCGGCCTCCCCTTCTTCGCCGTCGAGATGGTCACCCCCGACGCGGGCTCCCGGCCCAGGGGTCCCCTTCTCGCGCGGCTCCTGGAGGCCTCCCGCGACGCGGACGCCGCTGAGGCGGCCCTGGCCGAGGCGCGGGCGCGCTACGGGCGCGAGCCCTCCCCCGCGGGCCTGGAGAAGATCCGCGAGGCGTCCCTGGACGCCCTCCAGAAGGAGCTTCGCTTCGAGGCCATCTGGAAGGGCGCGGCCCAGGACCTCCTGGCCGGCGAGCGCGAGGGCTGAGCGCCCTACTCGGCGGCGCCCAGGACGCGGCGCGCCTTGGCCCACGTCTGGTCGAAGAAGAGCGCCTCGGCCTGGACGAAGCCGGGGGCCGTGGTGTGGATGGCCACCTCGTCGCGGGCGTGGAGCGACTCGGAGGGGTCGTTGACGACCCACATGAGCAGCTCGCCGCCGTCGACGATGAGGAACTGGATGGTGCTCTCCAGCGCGGGCGCGCGGACGCTCGCCCTGGCCGCGGCGCGGAACGCGTCCAGCTTGGCCCAGCCCGCGTCCGTGGCGCGCACGAGCATGCGCAGCGCCACGTCGTCGTCGCGGCAGCGGCGCAGGAGAAGGTCGAGGCCGCCCGAGCGGTCGCTCAGGACCACGCTGGGGGGGAACGTCGTGGCCCAGTCGATGCTCCCCTTCGCGCCCTCGATGAGCCGGTCGCGCAGCGCGTAGATCTCCTCGCGCCCCTGCACGACCTTGTACGTGCTCTTCATGGGCGCGTCGGCGGTGACGTGCAGCTGCGTGAGCAGCGGGAACACGCTGTCGCGGGCGAGGCGCAGCTCGTCCACCGAGGCCAGCCGGGAGGTGATCTCCGAGTCGAAGACCATCTTGGGGTTGACCGCCGCGTACCGCGCGGGCCTCTCCAGAGTCAATTCCACGAGGCCGCGGGAGAGGAGGCGCGTGGCGTTGCGGTAGACCTCGTTGCGGTGCAGCTTGAGGGCCGCGGCGAGGTCGCCCGCCTTGGCGGGACCGGCGAGGCAGAGGTGGACGTAGATGGCCGCCTCGCCCTCCTTGAGGTCGAGGGCGCGGCTGACGGTCTCGATGGCATCGTGGACTCGCATGGAGGCCGTCACTTGTTCACCACGCGGCGGCGCCGCGCCCGCTCCATCCCCGCGGGCGGGGATATGCCGTTGCCTCCCCGGGGGCGGCGGAGGGCGTGTTGTTCGCCGCGGGCGGGCAATCCGGGCCCCCTGCCCGCCACACCCGGGCAAGCGCGCCGCCCGGCGGCCGTTCCGCGCAAGCCGATATGCCCGCCCGGCCGGCTCTCAGGGGTCGGACCTCAAGGAGGTCATGCGATGTCGAAGATGATCCACGCCCTGAACCGGAACGACCGCGCGATCTCGCCCGTCATCGGCACCATCCTCATGGTGGCCGCGACGGTCATCATCGCCGGCGCCGTCTACGCCGCCGTGAACGCCTACAGCGGGAAGAGCGCCAAGACGCCCACCGAGGCGAGCTGGAAGGCCCAGACCATCGACTCCAATGGCGACGGGCTGGACGACACCATCAAGGTGACCTACCTGGCGGGCCCCGACGGAGCCTCGAACATCGGCTTCTCCTTGAAGCAGTCCAACGGCACGGCGCTCCCGGCCGGCGGCCTGCACTCGGGCACCTGGAGCCCCGGCGACTACGAGACGTACAAGCTCCAGTACGGCGCGCCCTCGGGAGCCGTCGCCGTGTACATCACCATCTCCCAGGCCGGCAACACCGTCCTGGACCAGACCCTTACGCTGCGCCAGTGAGGCCGTGAACCGTCGTCCGACAAGGAAGCTGACCCCATGCCTTCGATCGTCCCTGTGCTTGAGTTCGTCCATGCCTTGAACTCCGCTGGCGTCGCGGCGGACTACGCGACCACCGTCGCGAACCCCACGGAGCAGTGGAACAAGCTGCCCGTGGAGCGGCGCGAGGCCTTCCTCGTCGAGCACGGCGCCGAAGGCACGGCCCAGTGGGTCTCCAGCGTGAGCGCCGTCAAGCGGCGCGGGCGCGCGGCCGACGTGGAGAACGTGTTCATCATGATCGAGTTCTCCAACGGCCGCAAGCTCTCGGGCTCGGCGCGCCGCGCGGGCGCCCGCATGCTCTACAGCGCGTTCACGCCCGCCGCCCCCGTCGACGGGGCCGAGGAGCTTCTCCTCGCCATGGACTCCGGCGGCGAGGGGGGCCGGCTGCGCGTGCTCCACGTCCTCGACGCGGCGTGGGGCGGCGAGCCCTACGACGTGGCGCACGACGGCGAGATCACGCGCTACGACGCGCCCGCCGGCTACCGCGAGAAGGAGCGCTACTGGCTGGAGGAGCCCTTCTCCATGGCCGTCATCCTGGAGGGCGAGGACCACGAGCTTCTCTACCACGTCCAGGAGCCGCAGCTCACGGGCCTGGAGGAGGCGCTCCTCTCGACGTTGAACGACCGGCTGCGCGACGTGCTCATCCTCCAGGAGGAGGGCGACGCGGGCCGCGCCGAGTTCCTGCTCGCCAAGGTCTTCCAGCTCCTGGGCATGTACCGCCTCAAGACGGACCGCCGCACGGCCTACAAGCTGGGCTACGTGTTCCTGCGCAACTACCTGGGCCTGGGCCGCCTGGAGCCCATCATGCACGACGTCCACGTGGAGGACATCTCGTGCAACGGGCCCAACCTGCCCGTCTTCGTCGCGCACAACGCGCACCAGTCGATGCGCACCAACATCGCGTTCGACGAGATGGAGCTCAACACCTTCACCGTGAAGCTCGCGCAGCGCGGCGGGAAGCTCCTCTCCATCGCGCAGCCCCTGGTCGACGCGTCGCTGCCCGGCGGCTCGCGCATCCAGGCCGTGCTGGGCCACGAGATCACCTCGCGCGGCAGCGCCTTCACCATCCGCAAGTTCCGCGAGGACCCGCTCACCGCGGTCGACCTCGTGAAGAACGGCACGCACTCCCTGGACACCATGGCGATGCTCTGGCTCGCGGTGGAGATGCGCCGCAGCATCCTCGTCATGGGCGCCACCGCGTCGGGCAAGACCACGACGCTGAACGCGCTCTCGCAGTTCGTCCCGCCGGCCCTCAAGATCGTCAGCATCGAGGACACGCGCGAGATCACGCTGAAGCACGACAACTGGCTCGCGGCCCTGACGCGCGAGTCGTTCACGGGCAGCGCGACCGACCGCGTCTCCATGTTCGACCTGCTGCGCGCCGCGCTGCGCCAGAGGCCCGACTACCTCATCGTGGGCGAGATCCGCGGCGTGGAGGGCCTCACCCTCTTCCAGGCCATGAGCACCGGCCACACCTGCTTCAGCACGATGCACGCGGGCAGCGTGGAGAACGCCGTCTACCGCCTGGAGAACGCCCCCATCAACGTGCCCCGCGTCATGCTCACCTCCCTGGACTTCCTCGTGGTCCAGGGGCAGGTCAACCACGAGGGGCACCCCGCGCGCCGCATGCTCTCGTTGACCGAGATCAACGGCATCGACCCCCAGAGCCGCAACCTGCGCGTGAACGACCTGTTCCACTGGGACGCGGCCAAGGACCACCACGACGCCGTGGCCGAGAGCGCCGTCTTCGAGCGCGCCCGCAGCAAGGGCGGCTGGAGCCGCGCGCGCCTGGACGAGGAGTTCTCGGCGCGCCGCCGCGTGCTGGACCGCCTCGTCAACCGCAACGAGCGCCACTACCACGACGTGGCCAAGGCCGTCAGGCAGTTCTACGCGGACCGCTCCGAGCCCTCCGACTGGGTGCCCGGCCCCGTCTTCCCCGCCGTCGAAGGCGAGGCGTTCCCCGCGAAGCCCCTCGACGAGCCCGCGCAGGCCCGCCGCGCCAAGAGCAACCGCTGAGTGATCCCCATGGCCGTCACCTTCCGCCGATTCAGCTCCCTCTGGTTCCGCGCGCTCGAGCCCGTGGTCTCGACGGCGCAGAGCAACGCCGCCACCGCCAAGGCGCTGCGCGCGGCGCGCATCGGGATGTTCCCCGAGTGGTACATGGCGCTCTCCTACCTCGCGTCCACCGCGACCGCCCTCGTCCTGGGCGCCGCGATGTGGGCCGCCCTCGCCGCGACGCGGGCGCTCGCCGGCTTCCCGCTGGGGCGGCCCCTCCTGGCCGTCATGGTCGCGGCGTTCGCGTTCCTCTGCATGCGCCTCGGCTTCCTCGCGTACCCGCGCCTCACGGCGGCGGGCCGCGCGCGGCGCATCGACGCGGAGATGCCGTCCGTTGTGACGCTCTGCTACGCCCTCGCGCAGGGCAACGTCGCGCCCCTGGAGATCATCCGCGCCGTCGCCTCCGAGCGCAACGCCTACGGCGAGGCCGCCGTGGAGTTCGGCGTCGTCATCCGCAACGTGGAGTGGCTGGGCCTGGACCTCGTCTCCGCGCTGAAGGAGACGGCGGCGACCTCGCCCAGCGCGCGGCTGCGCTCCTTCTTCGACGGCCTCGTGACCATGCTAAACTCGGGCGCCGACGCGAAGGACTACTTCATGCACCAGGCGAAGACGGAGCTCAACGAGGCCGACATGGCCTTGGAGAAGGACCTGGAGCAGGCCTCGATGCTGGCCGAGATCTACGTGAGCGGCCTGCTCGTGCTGCCCCTCCTCCTCATGGTCGTCATCAGCGGCCTGGCCCCCCTCGCGGCGGGCCAGACGGCGCTCATCCCGTTCATCGTGTTCGCCTTCATCCCGCTGGGCACCATCGTCTACCTCATCCTCGTGGAGACGCTGCTGCCCCCCGTGAGCCTGGAGGTGCCCGACCTCGACGCGCAGCGCCTCGCCGACTTCGGCCTCGCCAGCGTGCCCGCGCAGACGCGCCTGCTGCCGCCCCCGTGGGAGACCAGCTGGCCCGCCAACGTCCCCGAGGGCGAGGGCAAGGAGGCCGCCCGCGAGGCGCGCCGCCTGCGCCGCGAGATCATGGTCCAACGTTTCCGCCAGCGCATGGTGGCGTCGTGGCGCCGCTTCACGGGCCGCATGCTCGCGCACCCCACCGACGCGCTCCAGTTCTCGGGCCTCGTGGGCGCGGCCGTCATCATCGGCGGCGGCGCCGTCGCGTGGATCAACGGCCTGCGCGGCAACGACCTCGCCCTCGTGGGCACGGGCGTCCTCGTGGCGGGCGCCATCTGCGCCGCCATCCCCGTGAGCGTCTTCCACGAGATCCGCGTGCGCCGCGCGCGCCGCGTCGAGGAGACGATCCCCGACAACCTCACCAAGCTCGCCGGCTTCAACGAGCGCGGCATCGGCCTTCTCCAGTCCTTCGAGATCCTGGGCCGCTCCGCGACGGGCCCCCTCGCCGCGGAGTTCCGCGCCGTGGAGCGCGACGTCTCGTGGAACGGCAACCTCGTGAGCGCCCTGCGGCGAATGCGGCAGCGCGTCAACGCGCTGGCCATGTCCAAGGTGGGCATCCTCATGGAGCGCGCCTCCGCCGCCACGGGCAACCTCCGCGAGGTGCTGGACATCGCGGCGACGGACGCGACGAAGCGCGAGAGCCTCCGCGGCACGCGCCGCCAGGCGATGCTCAGCTACGTCGTCGTGATCTACATCGTCTTCGCGGTGTTCCTCTACGTGCTCTACATGGTCGCCAACCTCTTCTACGGCCCCGCCGGCCTTGGCGCCGCGGCGGCCTCGACGACGGGCGGCGGCCTCTCGCAAGGGCTCCAGGCGCAAACGGCGCGCGTGCTCTTCGCGCAGGCCGCCGTGATGCAGGGGATCTGCTGCGGCATGGTCGCGGGCCGCCTGGGCGAGGGCTACGTCCTCTCGGGCCTCAAGCACGCGGCCATCCTGGGCGCCAGCGCCTACGCCGTCTTCCTCCTGGGGGTCCTCGCGTGAGCCTCCGAAGGAGCGACGAGGGCGTCTCCGACGTCATCGGCACGATCATCCTCATCGCCATCACGGTCTCCCTCGTGGGCGTGGCGGTGGGCGGCCTCTACTCCGCCGGCACCGGGCAGAAGACCGCGCTGCCGCGCCTCGACCTCAAGGCCAGCGCGCTGGCCAGCGGCGCCGCCAACGGCAGCGTCACCCTGACGCACGCCGGCGGCGCGAACTTCAGCCGCGCCGACCTCGACGTGCAGGTGACCTCAGGCGGCGTCCTCTACGGCCGCGCGCCCTTCCCCAACGCGACCTCGTGGTGGGACGTGGGCGAGGCCGTTCCGTTCAACCTCTCCAAGCCCCTCACGGGCGGCGAGCACCTGGAGATTGACGTGATCTCGCGCCCCCTGGGCGCCGTCGTCTCCACGGCCATCGTGGACGTCCCCTCCCTGGGCTCCTCCGCGCCGCCGCTGGGCACCTTCACCGTCACCGCGACCGCGCCTTCGGGCCTCTTCCCCGCGGACGTCTCGCCCGGGTCGGTCCTGCGCGTCGCCGCGCACGTCGCGCACCCCGACGGCCGCAAGGCCATCGCGTCGGCGTGGGTCGACCTCTCGCCCCTCCACGGCCCCGCCGTGCTGCGGCTGGAGGACGACGGCGCGGGCGCGGACCTCGTCGCGGGCGACATGGAGTTCGCGGCCTACGTGAGCATCCCTCCCGAGGCCACGCCCTCCGACACGCCCGTCCCGCTGGCCCTCAACGCCCTGGACGTCGACGGCAACCGCGCGCCCGCGAGCCCCGGAAGCTCGCTGAGCGTGCGCGTCGTCCTCGCGGGCCTCGCGAACACCACCATCAACAACCAGGGCAACGTGACGGTGAACAACCCCACCAACGTCACCATCATCCCGGGCGGCGCCGGGACGCCGGGAGCCCCCGGAAGCCCCGGCTCGCCCGGCAGCCCCGGAGCCCCCGGAAGCGGCGGCGCGGGCAACGTCACCATCGAGGGCAACGTGTCCAACCTGACCATCGTCTACAACAACAGCACGGAGGTCAACGGCACCGGCGGCCCCGCCGGTCCCCCCGAGCTGCGCGAGCCAAGCCCCTTCGCGCCCGTCTCGGGGACCGCCAACACGCTCGTCGACGTCTTCGGCCGGAACTTCAGCTTCGTGAACTCGGTGCGCCTCGTGGGCGGCCCCGGCGCTCCGCTGGGCGTCGTCTGGTGGATCATCGACGACACGCACCTGCAGCTCATCGCGCCGGTGACGGCCGTGGCCGGCGACTATCAGGTCGCCGTGACGGACCCCATCGGCTCCGACACGAGCGTCGAGTCGTTCCACCTGGACCTGCCGGTGAACCAGCCCGGCTCGCCGCCCACCATCACCAGCATGACGCCGGCGCACGGCTTCGCCGGCACGGAGGTCACGCTGCGCGGGACGAACCTCGCGTTCCTCTCCAGCGTGCGCCTCTCCGGCGGATCGTTCGTGTTCCCCACGGCGTTCTTCACGGTGGGCTCCGGCGGCACGGAGACGCACTTCTTCGTGCCCGACGGCGCGCCGCCCACGAGCTACACCGTGACCGCCAGCAGCGCGGGCGGCTCCGCCACGGCGCCGGGCCTCTTCACCATCGACCCGCCGCCCCCCACGAACAAGCTCAGCATCACCGGCTTCACGCCGACCCAGGGCGTGCCCTTCACGCAGATCAACCTCACGGGCACGGGCTTCCTGGGCGTCGTCGCCGCGAACGTGGGCGGCGCCAACGTCGCCATGTGGGTCGTGAACGACACGGCGATGTCGGTCCTCACGCACCCAGCGGTCCCCGTGCAGCGCTTCAACCACATCACGCTGTTCAACGCGACGGGAAGCGTCGACGTGTGCTGCTTCAACGAGCTGGAGAACCCCAACGCGCACGAGTACGCCGTCTACCCCACGGGCTACTTCGACCGCATGGCGATCAACGTCACCAAGTCGGGCAGCACCGTCTCGGCGACGCTGAAGTTCAACCTCACGAACTACTCGTTCGTGGCCGGCGGCTCGACGTACACGCTGACCTCCGTCACCATGGAGTCGCCCGCGTTCAAGCCCGGCACGCAGATCACCGACACCGTCGACGCGATCAGCGGCACGGTCCCGGCGAGCCGCGTCTCGCCCACGCCGTGCGGGCCCTCGGGCCCCCAGCGCAACGGCACGTACGTCATCACGTTCTCGCAGTCGCCCAAGAAGTACGACGGGAGCATCGACACGTACCCGTTCCTGTTCATCTTCGAGTGGACGTCGGCGACGAACAACTTCGACGTCACCGTCGGATCGAGCGTGAACGCCCAATACTTCTCGCTCGGCCCCCAGAGCACGTCCAAGATCATCATGGATGGTCCCAACTATGACTGGCCCACGACGTTCAACAACTGCAGCTAGACTCCGTGACGACGACCGCGCCGTTGCGGGCGTCGTCGGCTTCGTCCTCGTGCTCGCGGTGCTCGTGACGTACTTCGCGTACGTCGCGCGCTCCGACGTGCCCCGCTGGGGCGCGGACGCCGAGCGCGCCTGGGACGGGAACGTGGGCGACTCGCTGGCGCGCCTCGACCGCACGGCCGCGGCCTCGCTGGGCACCGACGCCTCGACGACCGGCTCGCTGCCCGCGCCTCCGCAGCCGCGCGCGTTCGACATCCCCCTCGTCGCGCGCACGCAGGCCGCGCCGCCCACGGGCGCGCTGGCCTTCGAGCCCAACTGCGGGAACCTGACCGCGACGCACGTCGCCAACGGCGTCGTCGTCCCCGACGTCACCGACGGCGCGCACGGCTGCCTCGTCTTCCGCGAGCAGGGCACCTACGCGGCCTCGTACGGCTACCGCTCCGAGTTCGGCGGCCTGCTGCGCGTCGAGCGCGACCGCGCCTTCGTCGTCGCGGGCCCTCCGCTGGAGCTTGGCAACGAGAGCGGGCGCTACCTCGTGGGCGTCACGTTCCTGGAGCTTCGCGGCGCGGCCAGCTCGGGCGCGGTGGGCGCCTCGGGCCTCACCGTGGACCTCGTCCCGGGCCCCGCCCTCGCGGAGACGGGCCAGACCGTCAACGCGGCCTCCGCCAACTGGACCTTCCAGACGCTCTACCCCCAGGCGTGGAAGGCGTGGTTCGACGGCCAGCTCTCGCAGGCCGGCTTCGACCCCGCGCTCAACTACGCCTGCCTCCAGGGGGACGCGCGCTGCCCCGGCCTCCAGCCCAACGAGATCCGCGTCGTCCTGGGCGGCCCCGACCCCTCGCCCGCCACCAGCGACCTCGCGCTCTCCATCTCGTATGGCCGCTACGACGCGACGCTGAAGTGAGCCGGACGCGGGGCTCCGGCCGGCCCGCGGCGTTACGAAGGCGCCTCCCGCGCCCCGCGACGCCGCGGGGCCACCTTTTTTTTAAAACCCCAAATTCACATCTTATCTCCACTGTGGAGACAAGATGACAAATCGCCCCGCTTCCTGCGAAGTGTTATCTTTTCGTTAGGCCTTGCGGCGCCGGTGGCGGCTTGTCCGCCCCCCGGTGAACGGTGAAACCTTCATGGCCCGCAACCTCCTCCCTCGCACCGTGGCTGCCCTCCTGGTCCTCTCCGCCCTGGGCGGCCTTGCCCTGCCCGCCAGGGCGGCGCTCGTCTATTCAGACTGCGTCTCCTACCTTGGCCAGGCCATGGCGCCCCCCGGAGGCGCCGCGGGCGCCGCGCCCCCTCGCGGCCCGGCCTGCCTGGACGGGAACGAGGTCGGGGACCCGGCGGCGCGCGGATCGCCACCCGGCGAATACCTCGACCTCGCGACGGGCATCGTCTATCGCCAGGCGGGCCCCCAGTACGTCCCCGTCGGCTTGGGGGTCCCCCAAGGAGGATACGTCGAGCTCACCGCCGAGTCCTGGGCGGGCAACTCGTACTGCAGCAGCACGAACCCCCTCATGTGCCCCGACCCCATCGTCACGCAGACCCCGTGCGACGCCCAGCTGTGCGAGTCCCTCCACGTGGCCGTGACGGGGTGCCACGACGTCCAGGTCCAGCTCGATTTCGGGCCTTTGGGCTCGGCCGCGACCGGAGAGCGGTACGAGACGCACGACTATCCTCCTCAGGGGTGCGTGGCGGACGCCGACGTGTATCTCCCGGCCATGGAGCGCGGCCCGCTGGTCCCTGGAGCCGGCTTCTTCGGCCCGGTGACCCTGATCACCGACGCGTTCAACGACGTGCCAAGCTGCTGGCTGAGCGGCACCCACATCCTGCCCCAATCCGTGACCAGCACGGTCCTCGTCGGAGGCCGGGCGTTCCCGCCCATCGTGAACAGGATCTGCTGAAGGAGGCCTCCCTTTGCGTTCCCTTTCGATCTTCCTTGCCCTCGCGTTCGTCTGGCCCCTGGCGCATGCTGGAGACGCGAACGACCCCGAGATCCGCGACGGGAGCCGGGACGTCGATCCCGACTTCGTCTCCATCGCGCTGGGCGCTCCCGAGATCGACCTCCTTGCCGTGTGGTTTGACGCGAACGACACGACGGTCGCGTTCCACTGGCAGGTCGTGGATGCCTCCCACAGGCTCTTCGCCGATGAGGGGAGGAGCTTCGCGCTGACGTTCCGCTGCGGCTCGGACGAGGCGGCGGCCATCGTCACGCTCCTCCCCGCCTTCACGTACCAGGGGGAATCCTATCCCCCCGAGTCGACCGCCAGCGTGACCGTCTATCACCCCGACAATGGCACCACGGAGGGCGAAGACAGCGCCGCCTGGGAAACCGGCAACGTGGCGCACGCAGAGGCCCCCCGAAGCCTGTTCCGCTGCGTGAGCTTCACACAGGAGATCGCCACGACGAACCTCCTGATCCACGAGGGGAACGGCCAGTGGGGCGGCCCCAGCGGGTCGGGATGGTTCCGCGACATCGCCCCCGACCAGGGGTACGGCCGCGACTTCGCGCTGGGGTGAGGCCTCACACCACGCTGTTCTCCATGGAGATGGTGTAGCCCAGGCCCGGCTCCAGCGCGACCTCGAAGAGGGGGACGTGGTCGCCGCCCAGGACGGGGGCGAGGCCGCGCAGCTTGGAGATGACGAGGATGCGGCGGCGCGCGGGGCCGCCGTCCTGCCAGGAGAAGCGCAGCACGCCGTCGGCGCCCTCCGCCAGGTGGGCCTCGACGGGGGCGGGGAGCGTGCCGGGGGCGTGGAGGAGGAGGAGCACGACGCCCTGCGCGTGGGCGGCGTCGGCCAATTCGTGCCAGAGGGGCATGACGCTCCAGCCGTCGCCGGGCTTGGCCAGCGAGTCGGCGGACTCCACCACGAGCACGTCGCCCTTCTGGAGGCCGGCGAGGAGCTCGGCCACGTCGTCGGGCGCGATGGCGGAGCGCAGGACGCGGACCTCGATCTTGGCCTCGGCGCCGTCCTCGAAGAGGGCGGCCACCTCGGCGCGGACGCGGGCCGCGGAGCGCAGGGCCGAGGCGAACATGGCCTTGTGGCCCTCCTTGGCCAGGGATGCGGCGTGCAGCAGGGTGAGGGCGAACTCGGTGGCGCCGGCGCCCTCCTCCCCGCTGACGAGGAGCGAGGTCCCGGGGGTGATCCCCCCGGCCAGCGCCGCATCCAGGACGCGGCTTCCGGTCTGCACTCGTTCCATGGGGTGGAGCAGGCCGTCCCGCGGCTATAGAGCCCTGCCCGCGTCGGCCGTGCGAACACGCGGCCCGTCCGGGGCGGGCGCGGGGCGCTCCCCGGGGGCCCCAGGGTAGCGGGCGGCGTTGGCCCAGCACTGCTCGAAGAAGACCCGCTCCGCCTCCAGGAGGCCCGGGGCGCTGGTGTGGAGCGCCACGTCGTCGGGCGCGTAGAGCGACCGGCTGGGGTCCTCCACGACGGAGAGGACGATCTCCTTGCCGTCCACGATGAGGAAGTGCACCGCGCGGTCCGTGGGCAGGTGGCGCACCTCCAGCCCCGGGCGGGCAGGCAGGAGCCCGGCGCGCAGGAGAGTCTCCTCCGGGACGTTGAGGAGGAAGCGCATCTCGGGGCGCTCCTCGCCGGGGGCCAGGATGGCGTCCAGCGTGCCGTCGAACTCCGCGATGGCGATGGCGTGGGGCGAGGTGGTGAGGGCCAGCACCTCGTGGCGCGCGCCGGCGATGAGCTTGCGGCGCGCGGCGCTGATCTCCTGGCGCCCCTGGAGGATGCGGTAGACCGTCTTCTGGGGGCCCTGCGCGTCGCACTGGAGCGCCTTCACGAGGTCGGTGGTGCGCTGGCGGGAGGACTTGAGCGCCTCCAGCGCCGCGAGGCGCGCCTCGATCTCCAGGTCCAGCACCTTGAGGGGGTCCGCGGCGGTGTAGCGCGCGGGGCTCTCCAGCGTCGTCTCCACGAGGCCGCGCGCGCCCAGGCGCTCCAGGCTGCGGTACACGTCGTTGCGGTGGACCTCCAGCGCCTCGGCCAGGTCGCTGACCTTCCAGGGGCCCGCGACGCAGAGCTTCACGTACACGGCCGCGTCGCCCGCGCTGACGTTGAGCGTCTCGCGGACGTGGTCGACGGCGTCATTGAGCCGGAGCGCCATGTGTCTCGAACCCGCCCAGAGGGACCGGCTCCCGGGGAATAACCGTGTCGCGAGTCCGGGCCCGGCCTGCCGACAGGAGGGGGTCTGCGCGGGGGGTGCCCACGGGGCGGGCAGCGGCCCAGCTCTGCTCGAAGAAGACCTTCTGGGCGTAGAGGAAGCCCGGCGCGGTCGTGTGGATGGCCACCTCGTCCTCGGCGTTGAGGCTGGGGTTGGGGTCGTTGACGACGAACATGAGCAGCTCGCGGTCGTCCACCATGACGAAGCGCACGAGGCCGGGCGCGTCGAACTCGCGCATCTCGGCGTCGGGCGCGTCCACCAGCTCCCCCGCCGCGGCGTGGAGGGCCGGCGAGGGGGGCAGGAGCGCGCGGAAGCGCAGGCCCGCCATGGCGCGGCGGCGCACCAGGGCCCACTCGCCCGACTCCTCCCAGAGCTTCAGCGCGAGGCCGTAGGTGGAGACCCAGTCGACGCTGCGCTGCGCGCCGCTGATCATGAGCTGGCGGACGTGGTAGATCTCGCGCCTCCCACGGAGGACCTTGTACGTGCTCTGCGTCGCGGGGCGCCCTCCGCCCATGGCCCCCACGAGGGCCTCGATCTCGACGCGCGTGCGGCGCAGCGTCTCGATGGCCTTCAGGCGCGCCTCCAGCGTCTCGTCGAAGACCTGCGCGAGGTCCACCGCGGCGTAGCGCGCGGGGTGGTCGTCCGTCATGCGGACCAGGCCGCGGGCGCCCAGGCGCTCGGCGGTGCGGTAGACCTCGTTGCGGTGGATCTTCAGCGCCTCGGAGACGTCGCTCGCCTTGGAGGGGCCGGCCATGCAGAGATGGAAGTAGAGCGCGGCTTCCTCCGGGGCGATCCCCAAGTGCTGGCGAAGCTCGGCGAGGACCGTCTCCGACTGGGCGGGCATGGGGGCACGCTCGCACCAGGGGGACCATAACATGGCGCAGGCTCCGATTCCCCACCTTCCGAAAGGGACACAACCCCGGGAGCGGGCGCACGTCTGCCCGGCTGGGACGTGCGCCCCTTCTTCCCTCCCCCGAGGCCATGGCTCCTCCACGGTGGAAGCGTGGACTCCAACGACACGGGCGTGAATCTCGACAAGCGCAGCCCATCCCGGGCCCTCCACGCTTCCACCTCGCTCTCCACCGCGGGGGCGCTCCCGTGACGGAAAACCGCAAGCGGAGGGGGTCCCCCGGCCACGAGCACGAGGACGCCGTGCAGGCCGCCCGCGAAGAACTCAACCGCGCCATGCGCGCCATGTTCGCCCGCTGGGGCGAGGGCCGCATCGCGCTCCCCGCCGACCGAGCCCGGGCCAAGGAGGCCGTCGAGGAGGCCGAGAACGCCTTCGAGGCGGCGCGCAAGCGGCTCGATGCGCTGCTGGCGGGCGGCGAGCCGCACCTGGACGTCGCCGCGCTGCGCGCCGCCGTGGAGCGGCTCGCCCGCGCCCTGGAAGCCGGGCAGGCCGACCCCGAGACGCTGACGCGGGGGCCCTCCGTGTTCGGCGCCCTGCGCGAGCCCGTGCCGGGGCTCACCGATGCGCACTGGCGCCACGAGCGCGCCGCCCTGGACGTCGACGTGTGGGTCCTCGCGGATGCGCGCGCTGGCGTCGTCGCCCGGATCACCCACAGCCGCGAGCGCCCAGGGTGGAAGGCCTCGGTGCTCAACGAGTCGACCGGCGAGCTGGACTGAGGCTACGGGTCGAAGAGCTGCACGCGCCACTGCGTGGGCTTGGGAGCCCCCAGCCGCAGCGTGGCCAGCACGCGCCCATCCAGGTCGCGCAGCGCCCAGGAGCCCTCGCGCCGGCCCACGGAGACGCGCTCCCAGCGCGCGGCCTCGAACCCCTCGATGGGCCTCCCGCTGGGGTCCTCCACCCGGTGGTCCGTGAAGAGGGCGTCCGCCGTGGCCGCGTCCACGTGGGCCGCATTGAGGGCGTCGGCAAGGCGGACCAGGGAGCCGCGGAGGCGGGCAGCGGCAGGGGGTGGGACGGGCGCCACGACGCTCCCCACGCCATTCGAAGCCGTCAACCTGGCGCCCCTGCCACAATGGACCTGCGGCGAACGGTTGTCCTAGGTCCGCAGGGGGTCAGTTGCACATCTTGACAACATGGGCTATATCCCCCTTCCACGTCGGAACGGGGCGATGAACGGGAGAATCGTCGTCCTCGGCGTCCTGCTCCTGAGCGCCGGGCTCGTGGGCTGCATCGGCGGCAAGGACAACGGGGGCAAGGTCAGCCAGCAGTCGACGAACCACACGGGCGTCGTCTCCGCCAACGAGACGACGCAGCCCAACGGCGCGGAGATCTCGGCCTTCAAGGAGACGAACAAGACCGAGACCACCGGCATGGGCGCCATGATGCACATGCACGACTACTGGGGCAAGGACACGCGCAAGGTCATCTGGGACCAGGACGCGTGGCTCCTCCCGCTGCCTCTCCTGCCCGACGGCAAGAGCCCCGGCACGGCCATCGCCGACTTCGACATCCCGTACCCGAACCTCACCTACGAGGGCACGGACCACCTGGAGCTGTCGCTGACCAACGTCACGGTGGACCCCACCGGCATGGCCGCGCACCCGCAGCCCAGCCTCCTCTTCGACTACCTCACCGCCAGCGACGAGCCCGGCAAGTTCCGCACCGGCGGCGAGATCAAGCAGGGCACTCCCTTCATCCTGCCCGTGAAGCCCACCGACGCGGACATGCCCCACACCGAGAAGTCGCTCTGGGTCTTCCGCCTCTACACGTCGCAGGCCACCTCCATCAGCTTCCACATCCGCGTGACCGCGGTGAAGGGCAACGCCATCGCCAACTGGCCGCCCCACCCCAACCTCTACGCGGACAAGACCGACCGCACCGTCTACGACGGCGACGTGAAGCTCTCGAACGAGGGCACCGCGCAGGAGAACGTCGACGGCAAGGACCCCGCCTGGACGCACCCCGAGCGCGTCATCAGCTGGGGCACCGACAGCCTCGACGTCACCATCAGCAACGTCGTGTTCACCGCCCAGGGCGGCGCCGTGACGCCGGACCACTTCCTGCTGGAGTACCACAACGCGACCTTCGTGCCCAAGCTGGGCAACGGCGACCAGGCCGGCGGCCGCATCGAGGACAAGGGCACCGACGGGAAGACGTTCCACTTCCACGTCGCCGTGGACAACCAGTCCTACGACTCGCCCTACGGCCAGAAGAGCCGCTGGGGCTTCCGCCTCATGCCGCGCTTCGCCGGCACCGCGGACCCCACCAACTGCTTCGAGGTCATCGACCAGACCGACCCCGCGACCTACCACGACCTGCAGAACACGTTCATCGGCTGCCAGTTCGTCCCCTGGGACATGACGTACCACCTGACCGTCGTCGCCCACGGCCACAGCACGGCCAACGGCGTCGACGCAGGCGGATCGACCGCCGTGGCCCAAGGCGCGCCCACCCCGCCTTCGAACGCGTAAAGCCCCAAAGAGGCTGCCGGGGCCCAACGCTTAAGCGTGCTCCAAGGCCCTCCCCGGGCGATGCTTGGGAGAGCTTCGGTACTTGCAGTGCTCGCGCTGCTGCTGGGGGGCGGCCTGGCCGGCTGCATCGGCGGCAAGCTGGACGCCGGCAAGGTGGGGACCCAGTCGACCAACTCCACGGGCTTCGTCTCCGCCAACGAGACGAGCCAGCCCAACGGCGGGGAGATCTCGGCGTTCAAGGAGACGAACAAGACCGAGACGACGGGCATGGGCTCCATGATGCACATGCACGACTACTGGGGCGGCCAGACGAGGAAGATCATCTGGCAGACCGACGCGGGCCTCATCCCGCTGCCGCTGCTCCCGGACGGCAAGCAGGCCGGCACCGCCATCGCGGACTTCGACATCCCGTACCCCAACCTCACCTACGAAGGGACGGGCCACCTGGAGATCCTCGCCAAGGACTACAAGGTCCTGGGCCCTGAGCCCGTGGCGCACCCGCACGTCACGTTCTACTTCGACTACCTCACCGCGGCGGACGAGCCGGGCAAGTTCCGCACGGGCGGCCAGCTCATCGACGGCACGCCCTTCATCCTGCCCGTGAAGCCCACCGACGCCGACATGCCGCACTCGGAGAAGTCGCTCTGGGTCTTCCGCCTCTACACGGGCGAGGCCAACGCCATCTCGTTCAACATCACCGTCACCGCCGTCAAGGGGAACGCCATCGCCAACTGGCCGCCGCACCCCAACCTCTACGCGGACAAGACGGAGCGCGTCATCTTCGACGGCGACGTGAAGGAGCACTCCTCGGGCACCGTGCAGGTGAACATCGACGGCAAGGACGTCGAGTGGGTCAACCCCGAGCGCGTCATCAGCTGGGGCACGGACTCCGTGGACGTCACCGTCACGAACCCCGCGTTCAGCTCCGAGGGGAGCGTCGTCACGCCCGACCACTACATCCTGGAGTACCACAACGCGACCTACATCCCCAAGCTGGGCAACGGCGACCAGGCGGGAGGGCGCGCGGAGGACCAGGGCAACGACGGCAAGACGTGGCACTTCCCCGCCAAGGTCGACGCGCAGTCCTACGACTCGCCCTACGGGCAGAAGAGCCGCTGGGGCTTCCGCTTCGTGCCGCGCTTCCAGGGCGATCCCACCAATTGCTACAGCAACGTGGGCGGCAGCCCCGGCCCGGACTACCAGTTCGTGCAGGAGTTCATCATCGGCTGCCAGTTCGTGCCGTGGGACCTCACCTACCACATGAGGATCGTCGCGCACGGGCACAGCACCGCGACGGGCGTGGACGGCGCCGCGGACCCCAACGCGGGAATCGCCACGCCCACGCCGCCCACCAAGGCGTGACGCACGACAGCCCTTGATCCCCACGAGCTTAGTGGGGGCCCGGGTCGTGCCCACCCTCGGCCCCCCCCGCCCTCCCCGTCGTGCGGCACGAGCCTCTGCCACGTGGACCTCGGATCGCCGCAGCCCTTCGGCTGCGGGGCGGGAACGGCCATGGCCCCCTCCTGGGGTCGCGGCAACGAGGCACAGACCCCCATGCGCCGCTTCCTTGCCCTCAGCTTGCCTGCTATCCTTCTTCTCTCCGGCGTCACGCTCGTCGCGACGGGCGCGTCGGCGTCAGATCAGCTCTGGTGGTGCCAGAGCGAGGTCAACGACAACGGCTTCTGCGCGGGCTCCGTCTGCGCCGGCAACGGCGGCTGGGGCGAGTGCGCTCCCCAGGCGTCGGAGAAGGTCTGCACGCAGGGCAACGCGCCCTGCCAGGGCCTCGACGTGCTCTGCGTCTACGGCCCCAAGGTCCACGAGTGCCTCATGGGCTGCGCGTGCTACCCGGCGTCCCCGTCCGCCTCGCAGCCGCAGCCGTGCGTGGACTGCCCGACGTACCCCATCGTGTGCGTCTCCGGCGTCACGGCGGTCCCGTGCGGCGACGGCGACGACGCGTGCGTCCAGGTCGGCGCGCTGCCGCGCCACTGCGAGGACCTCCCCGCGACGACGTGCAACGTGCCCTGCCAGCAGCACGCGGAGTGCACGGCGTTCATCGGCTCCGGCGCCGCCGCGGCGGTCTGCTTCGTGGACGGCCACGAGGTCGGACCCGTCCAGACGTGCGACACGTGCGCGGTCCTCTTCGGCGTCACCTGCCAGGTGGGCACCGACGCGGACGGCTGCGACGGCGTCAACCCGCCGCCCTGCGCGTGCATCCCCGCCGCCAGCAAGCCCATCCCCGTCCCCGTGTACCTCTGCGTGCGCGGCGTCAACGCGGCCCACTGCTACTGGGGCGGCCAGGACAACACCGCCTGCCTCGCCATCGGCGAGCAGGTGCCCCACTGCGTGCCCGGCCAGGACGCGACCTTCACGTGCGGCGACCTCGCCCGCGTCTGCGCGGACCCGACGGACCCGTGCGCCTGGGGCTGGCTCGAGTGCGTCCCCTGCGAGAGCGCCAACGGCTGCTGCGGCGCCGCCTGCCCCCAGGAGGCCTCGCTGGCCCCCGCGGGCGCCGCGCCCCCGCCCCCGGAGTGCATGCAGGTCTACTGGTCCCAGGACTTCGGGCCCGTGGGCGTGACGATGCAGGACTCCTGCCACGTCACGGTCCAGCAGCACGTCCTCGCGTAGGCGTGGAGCCGCTCCTCGTCGGGAGCAGCTTCAAGCCGGGGAACGGGCAGTCCCCCCTCGCGAGCGTCGCCTAGCCCGGTATGGCAGGGGACTCAAGATCCCCCGTCTCAGGACATCGTCGGTTCGAATCCGGCCGCTCGCACTCCCCTTCTATTTGATCGCGCGGGGTTGTCCGGATTCCGGCCGACCGCAACCCGCTTTCCGCGACACCCCGGGGGGAGGAGCGTGCCCCGCGCCTCCGGCCCCGACGCAGGGGTGGCCAACACCCTTGAGGCGATCGTCATCGCGGTGGTCATGGTGGCCGCCGTCGCGTTCGTGGTGACGTTCCAGACGCCCGCGGCCCCCTCGGAGGGCTCGCGCGGCGTGCTGGAGGGGCGCGCCCGCGACGCGCTCTCCATCCTGGGCGACGAGCCCGTGCTGGACAGCGCGCTTGGCACGAACCTCATGAGCGTCGCCACGATGGAGTGCCTCCAGGGCAACTGCTCGCGCCTCACGACGAAGCTCGCCGACGTGCTGCCCAAGGGCGCCTCCTACGCGGTGTACCTCAGCAACGGCGTGGGGCTCTACCCGGTGTACGCGCCGCGCTCGCCGCCAGGCGAGGCGATCTCCGTGGACCGCCTCTTCGAGCCCCAGTGGAGCTACGCCTTCCTGGCGCCCTCCATGGACATCGTGAACCCGACGCAGGACCCCATGCTGGTCTACGACCTGCCGGTGTTCAACTCCAACGTGCTCACGCCGCAGGGGCACGTCCTCGACGTGGTCGTGCACGGCACGCGCACGAGCGACGGCTCGGACTACCTCATGCGCACGAGCGTCGCGACGCGGGCCGCGGCCAGCGCCAACGCGTCGCTCACACCCGCGGCGTCGCTCTACTTCGTCGACGGCTCGGGGAGCCCCATCGCGTCGAGCGACCTGCGCAACCAGACGCTCAGCGCGGGCATCGCCACCAAGGCGCCCGTCGCGCTGACGCTGCGGCTCAACGAGTCCGCGGGCGTCGCCATCCCCGCGGGCGCCAACGTCACGGTGCAGCTGCCCCGCGGCTGGAACGCGACGGCCTCCCCCGCCGTGAACGCCGCGGACTGGATGATCCTCTCCAACGCCACCGACGCCAACGCCAGCGCGTCGGGCGCGGACCTCGTGGCGAGCCTCAACCACGCCGTGACGAGCGGCGTCGTGGACCTCAAGCTGAACGTCACGTACCGCGGCGACCAGGACGACCACTACGTGATCCGCGCCGCCATGAGCCGCGGCGTCTACGCCACCGCGTCGCTCCTGGTCACGGGCGACGCGCACGCGACGCTGCCCGCCTTCGAGGTGCCCGGCGTCTACCTCAGCGCGCCGCGCCCCATGGGCGCCACCGCGACCACGACGTGGACGCTGGCCGCCAACGTGCCGCAGTCCCCCTCCGTCTCGCTCTCGGACGCCGTCGCCGTGACCGAGATCGACATCACCGAGGAGACGAACGCCTCCATCTTCGGGAGCGTGACCGGCGTCTCCAGCGCCGGAGGCTCGTGGACGGCCAACGGCAGCGCGCTGACGTGGCGTGGCAACGCCACGGTCCAGCACTTCGCGCCCCTCAACCTCACGTTCCGCGTCGCGGGCAGCGGCCTCGCGGGCTCGACGGAGGACCGCTCCCCCTTCTGGCCCACGGTGAGCCTCGGGGGCTGGAGCGGCCGCATCGCGGACCCCTCCTCGCCCGGCGTCTTCCGCACGCCCATCCTCCCTTCGGACTCGTCCTACTCGGGCTACGACGGCTCGACGGGGGCGTGGGTCGAGGCGAACCACACCGCGGCCAGCACGGCGGTCTACCGCGCGACCGCGCTCCCCGGCACGTTCGCCTACTCGTCGGGCTACGCGACGGGCATGCGCGACGCCCTCTTCGGCTCCGACGTGGGCCCCGCGCAGCGCCGCGTCGCGACGGGCGGCACCGCGAACGTCAGCGTCAACGTGCAGTCCCTCGCCTACCAGCTCGCGGAGCTTGGCATGAAGCCCATCATCACGCTGAAGCTCTACCCGCCCTGGACGGGCGACGCGCGCGTCCCCATCTGGTCCTCGACGCTCTACGACGCGCCCGCCCTCCTGGGCAACGCTTCGTTCCTCAGCGTCCTCGACCTCAACGGCGACGGCACGCCCGACGCCGGCAGCGTGGGCCGCTACAACGTCTCCATCCCCGTCCCCTCCAGCTGGCTCTTCGGCCCCTACGTCCTCGACGCCGAGGTGGACTGGAACGACACGCTCTCCGCCGTCGTGGGCAACGCCACCATCAACGCGCCCGTCGTCCGCGCCGCCCACGTCTACGACTACTTCCTGGCGACGCCGCCCAACACCCTGTCTCCGGCGAGCCCGGTCTACAACGCTCGCCTGGTGGCGTGGTTCGACGACTGGCGCTAGGCCATCTGCTCGCGCTCCTCGATGCAACCCGAACCCACGAACCACCGAACCAAAGATAGGACCCTGGTCCGGTGGTTCGTGGATTCGGGTTGCATCGCGTGGCTTGATCATGATGATATCAAGCGGTGGCGTCGCGCAGAGCATCCACCAGCCGATGCATCTCGGCCTCCCGCTCCGCCTCGGCACGCCGCGCGGCCTCGTCGCGGGAGTCGCGCGTCACGAGCACGAGCACGCGCCCCACGCGGCTGCGGCCCGTCCTGCCGCGGCGCTGGATGGTGCGGATCTCGCTGGGGATGGGCTCGTAGAAGACCACGAGGTCCACCGCGGGGACGTGGAGCCCCTCCTCCGCGACGCTGGTGGCGACGAGCACGCGCACGCCGCCCTCCGCGAAGCGGCGCAGCAGCGCGGCCTGCTCCTCCTGCGTGAGGCCCGGGTCCTCCGCGCCCTTGTCGGCCTGCCCCACGAAACGCTCGGCCGCGACGCCCGCGCGGCGAAGGCGCTCCAGGAGGACGCGCACCGTGTCGCGGTACTGCGCGAAGACGAGCACGAGGCTGCCGGGGCTCTCCTCCAATTGCATGCGGACGGCCTCCAGGAGGGCGTTCTCCTTGGGGTGCGAGACTCCGGCGCTCCTGGCGATCTGGAGCGCCCGCTGCACGCGCGGGTCCCGCAGGAACGTCGCCTGCGCGCGGCTGGGGTCCTCGCGCCCCGCGGCGCGCTCCACGTACATGCGGAAGGGCGCCATGCCCTGCGTCTCCAGGAGCTCCAGCGCGTGCGCGGCCTGGATGGCCACGCCGTGGTTGAGCATCGCCGCGAAGAAGAACCCCTTGGACGCGCCCCGCGCGCCGTGCAGCCTCTTCCTGATGATATCGCCCGTCTCCATGAGGAGCCCCTTGCCGATTCGCGCGTCCACGTTCCGCCGCGGGATGAAGGGCCGCAGCTTGCGCAGGCGCTCGGCCAGCACGCGCTCCAGCTCGGCGCGCGCGGCGCGGGCGGGCTCCGGGAGCGCCACCTCGCGGAAGAGCACGCGGAGGTCCTTCACGAAGGGGCGCACGTCCTCGTCCCCGCGCGCCCGCGCCTCCACGCGCGGCCGGCCCAGGGCCTCCAGCACGGCGTCGACGCGCTCCCGCCGGCTGCCAGGCGACGCGGTGAGCCCCAGGATGCGCGGCTCCGCGCGCTGCGCGAGGTAGGCCTTCGCCAGCGGAACGTAGGGGTAGTCGCCCACCGCGCGGTGCGCTTCGTCCACCACGAGAAGGGCGACGCGGGAGAGGTCGACGCGCCCCGCCTCGACGTCGTGGGCCAGGCCGTGGGGCGTCGCCACGACAACGCGCGCGGCGGCGAAGGCGACGGCGCGGCCCGCGGGTGAGACGTCGCCCGTCAGCTCCACCACGGACTCGGGGCGGAGGGCCAGCGCGTCGCGCAGCGCGCCCGCGTGCTGGCGCACCAGCGGGCGCGTGGGCGCGACGACAAGGGCCTGCGCGCCCGGCTCGCGGCGCAGGCGCTCGGCCGCGGCGAGGAGCGCGATGGCGGTCTTCCCCAGCCCGGTGGGCAGCACGACGAGGAGGCTCCCCTCCACCGCCAATTCCGCGAGGCGCGTCTGGTACTCGCGCGCCTCCAGGGCGCCTTCGCGCACCAGCGGGTGGTGGACGAGCCCGTCGCGCTGGGCGAAGGGCGAGCCCTCGTCGTAGGCGTCCAGCGTGCTCTGCGGCATGGCCCCTTCGCGTGGGCGCGCATCAGGCTGGGCCATGCGCCTGGCGCGTCGAAACTGGGCTGGACGCCTGGCGGGTCCTTCCTCCGTGGGTTTGCCCTTTGGTCAAGGGTCCAAAGAACGCAATGAGCGCGAAGAGCGCCAAGGTCGCCAAGTTTTCTCTCGTCGTCGCGTCCTTCGCGCTCGTGGCGCTCGTCGCGTTCTTTGGACCCTTGACCGAAGGAGAAAATCACTTCCGCGCTTCCTTCTCCGCCAGCATCTTCTCGGCGCGGAGGAGGTCGTCGGACTTGCCGCTGCGGTCGGCCGCCGCGATGGCCGCCTCCACGTCCGCCATGGCGAGGAGGGGCTTGCGGGCGCGGAGCATGGCGGCGCGGCCGCGCAGCTTCTTCGCCGCGGCGCGCACGGCCTCCACGTCGGCGGGTGGCGCGATCTTCCTGGGGGGCTCCCACCTGGGCGCGGGGTTCGCGGGGTCCACCTTCCCTTCGTAGGCGCGCACGATGACCGGCGGCTCCAGGGGCCAGTCGCCCGCGCGGGTGGGGCTGGCGAGGATGCGGCGCAGCGCGTCGCGGCCGTCCACCATGCGGCCGAAGACGCAGTAGTTCCCGTCGAGGTCCTTCTGCGGGCCGTCGCAGAGGTAGAACTCGGAGGTGGCGGTGTGCGGGTCGGGGAGCCGCGCCATGCCCAGGGCGCCGTCCGCGTGCTTCAGCGGCGAGGACTCCAGGCGGATGGGCGGGTGGATCGCGGGCTTGCGCGAGCCGTCGGGGCGGTAGCCGCCGGCCTGGGCGACGAAGCGCGGCACCACGCGGTGGAAGACGGTGCCCGCGTAGAAGCCCGCCTTGACGTAGGCGAGGAAGTTCGCCACGGTCCTGGGCGCGTCGTCGGGCGCAAGCTCCAGCGTGATGTCGCCTGCGGTCGTCTCCAGCGCCACCAGGGGGCCCGTCACAGGCCGGCAAGCGGCCCTCGGCGGATGAGGCTATCCACGGTGGGGAAGCGGCGAACGTGCCAGAACCGCCACGCACGGGGGCGCCAGCGACCCTGCGATCTCCATGGCCAAGGAGCGGAAGGACGGACGCGGAGCGGCGGAAGGACCCAAGGCGCGCGTGGCGGAGTCGCGCCCCGGAGAGGCGGGGCGGGGCCTCGTGCGGCTGGACCCCAAGCTGGCGGAGGCGCTGGGCGTCGAGCCCGGGGACGTCGTCCTCATCCACGGCAAGAAGACGACCGCGGCGCGCGTGTGGCCCGGGCTCCCGGAGGACCGCGGCCGCGGCGTCGTGCGCATGGACGGCATCCTAAGGCACAACGCGGGCGTAGGCACCGAGGACACGGTCACGCTCTCGCGCACCGAGGCGCGCCCCGCGCAGGCCGTGGGCCTCGCGCCCACCGAGCCGCTGCGCATCGTGGGCGGCGAGCAGTACCTCAAGCAGGTGCTCGAAGGGCGCGCGCTCCACCGCGGCGACCTCATCCCCCTGGGCATCATGGGGCGGCGCGTCGACCTCGTCGTCACCGCGCTGCGGCCCCAGGCGGACGTGGCCATCATGGGCCCCGAGACGGCGCTGAGCCTGGACGAGGAGCCGCCGCGCGACGTCGAGCAGGCCGGCGCGGGCGTGCGCTACGAGGACATCGGCGGCCTGGGCGAGGAGCTGACGCGCATCCGCGAGATGATCGAGCTTCCGCTGCGGCACCCCGAGATCTTCGAGCGCCTGGGCGTCGAGGCCCCCAAGGGCGTGCTGCTCCACGGGCCTCCGGGCACCGGCAAGACGCTCATCGCCAAGGCCGTCGCCAACGAGAGCGGGGCGCAGTTCTTCCAGATCGCGGGCCCCGAGATCATGAGCAAGTTCTACGGCGAGAGCGAGGAGCGCCTCCGCCAGATGTTCGAGGAGGCCGAGAAGGGCGCGCCCAGCATCGTGTTCATCGACGAGCTTGACAGCATCGCGCCCAAGCGCGAGGAGGTGACGGGCGAGGTGGAGCGCCGCGTCGTCGCGCAGCTGCTCACGCTCATGGACGGCCTCAAGGGCCGCGGGAAGGTCGTCGTCATCGGCGCGACCAACCGGCCCAACGCGCTGGACCCCGCGCTGAGGAGGCCGGGCCGGTTCGACCGCGAGATCGTGATCGGCGTCCCCGACCGCGACGGCCGCATGGAGATTCTCCAGATCCACACGCGCGGCATGCCGCTGGCGAAGGACGTGGAGCTTCCGCTCCTGGCGGACAACACGCACGGCTTCGTGGGCGCGGACCTCGCCGCCCTGGCCAAGGAGGCCGCCATGCGCGCGGTGCGCCGCATCCTGCCCGACCTGGACCTGGAGGCGGAGGCGATCCCGGGCGAGGTGCTGGAGAAGCTGGAGGTCACCATGGAGGACTTCACCGAGGCGTTCCGCGAGATGGAGCCCAGCGCGCTGCGCGAGGTGCTCGTGCAGACGCCCAACGTGAAGTGGGACCAGGTGGGCGGCGCGGAGGAGGCGAAGCGCCAGCTCCAGCAGGCCGTCGAGTGGCCCCTCAAGTACCGCCTGCTCTTCAGCCACCTGCGCACGAAGCCGCCCCGCGGCGTGCTGCTCCACGGCCCGCCCGGCACCGGGAAGACGCTGCTCGCGAAGGCCGTCGCCACCGAGTCCAAGGCCAACTTCATCGCGGTGAAGGGGCCTGAGTTCCTCAGCAAGTGGGTGGGCGAGAGCGAGCGCGCGGTGCGCGAGGTGTTCCGCAAGGCCCGCGAGGCGGCGCCCACGATCCTCTTCTTCGACGAGATCGACAGCATCGTCCCCGCGCGCGGCCGCGGCTCGGACAGCCAGGTCACGGAGCGCATCGTGAGCAGCCTCCTCAACGAGATGGACGGCATCGAGCCGCTGCACGGCGTGACGGTGCTCGCGGCGACGAACCGCGCCGACCTGCTGGACCCCGCCCTCCTGAGGCCCGGCCGCTTCGACCGCATCGTGGAGGTGGGCATGCCCGAGGAGAAGGCGCGCCTGGAGATCCTCAACATCCACGCGCGCGGCCGGCCGCTGGGCGACGACGTGAGCCTGGAGGCGCTGGCCCGGGACACGGAGGGCCTCTCCGGCGCGCAGATCGAGGCCCTCGTGGAGAACGCCTCGCTCCTGGCCCTGGAGGACTACCTCGCCCACGGCGGCGACCCCGCCGACGAGGCGAAGGTCCAGGGCGTGCGCATCGAGGACACGCACATGCGCCGCGCCCTGGTGGACGTGAAGCGCGAGGCGGAGGGGCCCGCGAGCCGGTACGCGACCGGCGTGCCCTACGCTTGAGTGGGCGCGCCCGTGCTGGGCCCCTGCTCGTGTCGCTGGGGCTCCGCCCCACCATCCCCGAATCTCCGAATCGCCGAATCCCCGGCGTTGGTTCGGTGGTTCCCGTGGTCCGGTGGTTTGGCGGGGGGGGGAAAGGGGGCGGAGCCCCCAGCGAAAGCGAGAAGGAGCCGGACACCAAGCCCAGCGCAAGCATGGACTTATGTAGGAGGTCCATCTTCGGCCGCCTGACCAGCTGCTCCTGACCGGCCCGCGTGTCTTCGTCCCGCGTGTTCGTCGTGTGTAGGGCCTCCGCGGGAAACGCCGGTCGAGGAATTGCATTCGCATGGTCAAGTTCGACTCCTTCAGCCTCAGCGAGCCCGTCCTCCGCGCCCTCTCCGACATGGGCTTCGAGGAGGCCTCCCCCATCCAGGCCGCCATCGTCCCCACGCTCCTTGCGGGCAAGGACGCCATCGGCCAGGCGCAGACCGGCACCGGCAAGACGGCCGCCTTCGGCATCCCCCTGGTCGAGGCCGCCATCAAGGGCGTGCCCGGCCTCGTGCTGGCGCCCACGCGCGAGCTGGCGCAGCAGGTCTGCGCCGAATTGGACCGCATCGGCCAGCACGCGGGCATCAAGGCGCTGGCGCTCTACGGCGGCGCCGCGTTCGGGCCCCAGGCGCGCGCCATCCAGAGCGGCGACTACAGCATCCTCGTCGCGACGCCGGGCCGCCTGCGCGACCACATCGAGCGCGGCACCCTGGCGCCCGAGAGCGCGGGCATCGTCGTCCTCGACGAGGCCGACGAGATGCTGGACATGGGCTTCCTGGAGGAGGTCGAGGCGATCCTGGAGGCCGTAGGCCCCCAGCGCCAGACGCTCCTCTTCAGCGCGACCATGCCCGAGCCCATCGTGGCCCTGGCGGACCGCTTCCTCAAGGACCCCGAGATCGTGAGCGTCGCGGGCGAGAACCGCAGCGTCGCCACGGCGAACACGACGCAGTACGCCGTCGCCGTGCAGCACCACGAGAAGCTCGACGCCCTCGTGCGCATCCTCACCGCCGAGCGCCCCACGGGCGCGCTCATCTTCCGCCACACGCGCGAGACGGTGGACGAGCTGGTCATGCAGCTTCGCGGCAAGGGCATCCGCGCCGAGGCGCTCCACGGCGGGATGGTCCAGAGCCTCCGCGAGGCCGTGCTGGACCGCCTGCGCCAGGGCGAGACCAAGGTGCTCGTCGCGACCAACGTCGCCGCGCGCGGCCTGGACGTCGACACCCTCAGCCACGTCGTCAACTACGACGCGCCCCGCGAGGCCGAGGCCTACGTCCACCGCATCGGGCGCACGGGCCGCGCCGGCCGCGAGGGGAGGAGCTTCCTCTTCGTGACGCCCGGCGACCGCGGCCGCCTGCGCGGCATCGAGCGCGCCCTGGGCGGCCGCCTGGAGTGGTTCGAGGCGCCCTCCGACGAGCAGGTCCGCGAGGCGGTGCGCGCCAACACCGAGCAGTGGCTCGCCGAGCAGACGCTCCAGACCGCCGAGGACCACCTGCGCATCGTGGACGGCCTCGTGGAGAAGGGCGCCAACCCCCGCGTGCTTGCCGCGAAGCTCCTGGGCCTCCTGGCCCGGCACGAGGGGCTCGTCGCCCCCCCGCTGGAGCCGCGCCGCGCGCCCCGCCCCGCCTCCCCCCGCCGCGAGTTCGCCGGCGCGCACGTTGCCGTGGCCTTGAACGTCGGCCGCGAGGACGGCGTGCGGCCCGCCGACATCGTGGGCGCCTTCGCCAACGAGGGCGGGCTCACGGGCGGCGAGATCGGCCGCATCGACATCCTGGCGCGCATGAGCGTCGTCGAGGTGCCCTCCGACCGCGTCGAGGAGGTCGCCGAGGCGATGCGGAGCACGACCATCCGGGGCAGGGCGCTTCAGATGCGGCCCGCCGAGCGCTGGCAGTTCCGCGCGCCCCCCAAGGCCATGAGGTAGACTGTTATCCCGCCACCCCTAACAAGGGTGGACTGTTACGCCCCTCGCGGGGCGTTTCACAATCTTCCATCGATACTGCTTTCTCTGCCTTGGCGTGTAACAGCGTGGCCCCCCGCTGTGCGGCCGGGCTCCCCGGGCGTTGCCTCTGTTCCGGGGGGCCCGGCGGCACCCGCCACGGCTAAGCTCCGCGTCGTCCAATCCTGGCCATGAGCGCCACGCCCTACCTCCCGGCCGAGCCGGCGGCCGGCGAGAACTGGCTCCGCGACGACCCCGCGCTGCGGCGCGTCCTGGCCACCCGCGCGCCCCCCGCCGCGCGCAAGGACCTGGAGGCGCGCCTGGACGCCCTGGGCGCCGTCGCGCCCCGGGAGATCGACCCCCTGGCCCGCGCCGCCGACGCGCGCCCCCCTCGCCTGGAGGGCAACGAGGTCGTCCTCACCCCGGAGTACCGCGAGCTGCAGCGCCTCGCCCGCGAGCACGAGGTCTTCACCCTGGCCTGGCGCGAGGGGCCCGCCAAGGGCTCGCGCCTCGCGACGCTCCTCCTGGGCTACCTCTACGGCCAGGCCGAGTGCGGCTACTACTGCCCGGCGTGCATGACCGACGGCGCCGCCTTCGTGCTGGACCGCCAGGGCGGGCACGAGGAGGTCGTGCGCCGGCTCGTGCAGCGCGGCGTCGAGGGCGCCTACGAGGGCGCGATGCTCCTCACCGAGCCCCAGGGGGGCAGCGACGTGGCGGCCACCGCGACGCGCGCCGAGAAGGGGGCCGAGGGCGGGTGGCGCCTCACCGGCCACAAGTGGTTCGCCAGCAACGCCAACGCGGAGGTCATCCTCACCCTCGCCCGCATGCCGGACGCGCCCGCGGGCACGCGCGGGCTGGGCCTCTTCCTCGTGCTGGCGAAGGGCAACCCGGGCGTCCGCCGCGTCGCGCTCAAGGAGAAGCTGGGCGTGCGCAGCATGGCGACGGCGGAGGTCCACCTCGAAGCCGCGCCCGCGCTCCTCGTGGCCGGCGAGGGGGAGGGCTTCAAGGCCATGGCGGAGATGGTCAACCTCTCGCGCCTCTACAACTCCGTCGCCAGCGTCGCCATCGCGCGGCGCGCGCTGCGCGAGGCGCAGAAGAACGGCCTCTGGCGGCGCGCCTTCGGCAAGCCCCTCTCCGAGCAGCCGCTCTACCGCGCCATGGTCGCCGGCATGGCCAACGACGTGCGCGGCGCGTTCCTCCTGGCCATGGACTGCGCCGAGGCGTTCGACAAGCAGGACCGCCCCCTCCTGCGCGCGCTCACGCCGCTGGCCAAGGCCGGCACCGCGCGCATGGCGGTGGAGGTCGCCTCCCTCGCGTGCGAATCCCTCGGGGGAAACGGCTACGTGCAGCCCTGGGTCACCGAGCGCCTGCTGCGCGACGCGCAGGTGCTCCCCATCTGGGAAGGCACCACCAACGTGCAGGCCCTGGACTTCCTGCGCGGCATGGCCCGCGAGGGCGCGACCGACGCGCTCGTCCGCGGCTCGCTGCGCCTCTCCCAGGGCAGCGCGGCGCTGGACGACGCGTGGCGCGACCTCGCGGCCGACGTCGCGCGCCACGGCCCCTCCGAGGACCGCGCCCTCCTCTGGCTGGAACGGTGCTATCACCTGCGCGCGGCGAGCCTGCTCTGGCGCGACGCCTCCGACGGCGACCCCGCCGCCCGGGCGCACGCCGAGGCGTACCTCGCGAGGCGCGTGCTGCGCGACGACGAGGCGTGGGTCCGCCTCGCGCGCGAGAAGGGCGCGCTCCTGGCGGGATGGGAGTGAATCGCGCCCCCGGAAAGGTACAAATAGGGATTCCCCTTTCTCGCCGTGCTCCCCGGGGGTTTCCCCGAGTGGTTTGCGTTCAGGGCCCGTAGCTTAGTCCGGCTTGAGCATCCGGCTGATAACCGGAAGGTCCGCGGTTCGAATCCGCGCGGGCCCACTTTTTCGCCGAGCGGAGCGAAGGCGAAGAAAGGGGCGCTTCGGCTTCCTGTCCGCTCACTCGCGGTCCTTGAAGCTCTCCTTCATGTCGCCCACGGCGTTCTTGGCCTCGCCGAGGCCCTGCTGGGCCTTGCCCTTGATCTCCTGGCCCTTGTCGCCGCGCAGGTGGCCGACGACCTCGTTGGTCTTGCCCTTGATCTTGTCCGTCGTGCCCGTGGTCTTCCGGTTCTCGTTCTCCATGTGAGGTCACACCTGGTGGAGAGGACCGGCAGGCGGCCAGCAAAAAGGGTCTGGCGGCGCGGTCGATGGGCCCTTCGAAGGGCCGGCCAGAAGCCACCTCACGCGGCAGGCCCAAGACAGGCGCCATGCGAAGCTGGCGGCTCCTCGTCCTCGCGCTCGTCCTCGTGGCCCCCCTGGCGGCGGCGCAGCCCGCCATGCCCACGGGGAACAACCAGACGGCCCCCAGCCCGTCGACGGGGAACAACGGCTCCGCGGTGGGGCCCAGCGAGTCGGTGGAGGGCGCGCCGGGCATCGTGTACGGCCTCCTCGTGCTGGCGGGCGTGCTCGCCTTCGCGGGCGTGCTGGGCTACGTGTCGGCGCAGTACCGCCGGGGCCGCTAGGCGCGCAGCAGGAGCCACGCCGCGGCGGCCTGGGCGACGAGGATGCCGCCCAGCGGGAGGAGGAACGCGGCCTTGCGCGTCTTGTGCCTGGCGAGGAGCATCGCCAGCACGAGGCCCGGGGAGCCCCCGGCCAGCGCCCACGCGAGGAGCGTGCGCTCGCGGACCCGCGCGCCGCCGCGCCGCGCCTGGGACTTGTCCGCGACCGCCAGGGCGAAGTCCACGAGGGACGCGGCGCCCACCCAGGCCAGGAGGATCGTCGCCAGCGTCGCCGCCACGCGCGGGGATGGATTCGGCAGCGTTTTCTACCCTTCCCGCGGAATCCACCGGCATGGATGGGTTGCGCAGCCGAGCGTCCGCCACGCGGCGCCCTGCGTCGCGGAGGGGATGAGGCACGGCCATCGACACGCCCATCCTGCTGCAGCTCTTCCTCGTGGCCCTGGGCGCCGTCGCGGGCGGCTGGGTCTGCCGGCGCGTGGGCCTCCCCGAGGTGCTCGGTTACCTGGGCGCGGGCGTCGTGCTGGGCCCCGCGATCCACCCGGCGGGGTTCGTGGACAACGGCCTCATCACCGACCTGCTCTACTTCGCGGTCGTCTTCCGCATGTTCATCCTGGGGCTCGACTTCGACGCGCGCCGCCTGCGCGGGCGCTGGAAGCCCGCCCTCATGGCCGGCGGCATGGAGATGGCCCTCTGCACACTGGCGGGCATCGTGCTGGCGCGCATCCTGGGCTGGTCCTTCCTGGAGGGCGCCATCCTGGGCGCGGCGCTGGGCACGACCTCCACGAGCATCCTCTCCAAGGCGCTGGCCGACCGCAACCTGAGCACGCGCGAGGACGCGCGGGCCGCGGGCGCCGCGACGCTGGCCGAGGACCTCCTGGCCATGGGCCTCGTCGCCGGGCTGGGGCTCTACGTGGGCGCGACGCCCCACGGCGTCTTCGACCTCTCGGCCCTCTGGGAGAACGCGGTGGAGATGCTGGTCTTCGCGTCGCTGGCGTTCACCGCGGGCGCGGTGCTCATGCCCATCGTGCTGGAGCAGCTGGGCCGCTCGCGCTCGGAGGAGCTTCTCACCCTCGCCGTCGTGGGCGTCCTCTTCGGCTTCGCCGCGCTCTCCGAGTCCCTCCACGCGGGCCGCAACGTGGGCGCCTTCCTCGCGGGCATCGCCGTGGGCGCCGCGCGCCACGCGCCCGGCGTCTCCGCGCGCATGCTGCCGCTGCGCGACCTCTTCGCCATCACCTCCTACGTCGGCATGGGCCTCGCGCTGGACCCGGCCTACGTGCGCGAGATGCTCCCCTACGCGCTCCTGGCCGCGCCCGTCTTCGTCGCCATCAAGATGGTGAGCGTCTCGGTGGGCCTGCGCCTGGGCGGCGTCCCCCCGATCACCGCAGCGCGGGCGGGCGCCATCCTGGGCCAGGCCGGCACCATGGGCATCGTGTTCGCGTGCAGCGCGTTCCTGGGCGACACCGCCAACGACCCCGTCGCCAAGGCCACGCTGGGGCGCCTCGCCGCGTTCGCCTTCCTCGCGTGGCTCGTCACCGTCGCGCTCACGGGCCTGCGCCTGCGCTACCTGCCCGACGCCGCCGAGCGCGTCGCGCGCGTCCTGGGCGCCCGCGACGTCGCCGCGCAGCCGCGCCGCCTGCCCCACGCCATCGACGTCAGCGTCAGGCGCCACGCGCGCGTCGCCATCACCGCCCTGGGCTGCGCGGTCGCGCTGGCCGCGCTGGCGGGCCTCGCGACGCGCGGCGCGGACCTCTTCCTGGAGGACCGGCTCGTGCTCCCCGCCGCCGTCGCGACGGGCCTCCTCGCCGCCCTCCTCGCCATCCCCTTCTCGCTCCTCGTCGCCGCCGCCATGCGCGAGGCCGCCCACGACGAGGTGCACCGCGTCGCGCTGCGCCCCGGGCGCCTCTCCCGCGGAGGGGCCGGCGGCGCGCGCTCCTGGTCCGCCACCGGCAGCGTGCTGGGCCTCGCGGTGGCGCTCGCCGCCGTCTGCGCCATGGGGTGGGCCGTCGCGTCGCCGCGCGCGCTCCCCTGGCTCCTGGCGGGCGCGGCGCTCGCGGCCGTCGGGCTCATCGCGCGCCTGCCCCTCCTCCACGCGCTGGTGGAGCGCTGCCGCGGCCTCCTCGACGCGCGCCCCGCGCCCGACGTGCGCCTCCAGGACTTCCGCGGCGTGAGCCCCTTCGGCTACGAGGTGGAGGCCGTGCTCGTGCGCGCGGGCACCCGCGCCGCGTGGGCGCGCGTGGGCGACCTGGACCTCAAGCGCCGCAGCGGCGCCTCCCTCGTCGCGCTGCTGCGCCCCGGCACGCAGACGGCCCTCGCCCTCACCGACGCGACGCCCATCCCGCCGGGCGCCGAGGTCGTCGTGGGCGGCACGGCGGCGCAGATCGTCGCCGCGAAACGATATCTCCTGGAGCCCGCGCCCTCAGGCCTCGAAGACCGCGCGCCCGCCGAGGATGGTCATCTCGACGCGCACGCCCCCCAGGTCCCCGGCCCGCGGGTCGCGTGAGAGCACCACGAGGTCCGCCAGGAGGCCCGGCCGCAGCGAGCCCACCTCGTCCTCGGCGAAGCCCGCGAACGCCGCACCCGCGGTGTACGCGTGGATCGCCTTCTCGACGCCCAAGCGCTGGCTGGGCTCGGGCGCCTCCACCGCGCTGCGGATGCCGTAGAGCGGCCCCAGCGGCATGTCGTCGCTTCCGAAGGCGAGCGGCAGCCCCGTCTCGTGGTAGACCGCGAAGCGGTTGAGCCGCCGCGCGCGCTCCCACCCCAGGCGCCTCTCGTACATCCCCCCCTTGTGCCCCCACTCGCCGGTGAAGTTGGGCTGCACGCTGGCGACGACGCCCATGGCGGCGGCGCGGCTGACGTCGTGGTCCTCGGCCATCTCGAGGTGCTCGATGCGCGCGCGGTCCGCGGGGGTGACGCCCGCAAGCTCGAAGGCGTCCAGCACCCGCTTCGCGGCGCGGTCGCCGATGGCGTGCACCGCCACCTGGAGCCCCTTCTCCCGCGCGCGCTTCACCAGCGCCTCCAGGCGCCCTTCGCCGTGGATGAGCTGGCCGATCCCCGCCGCGTCCTGGTAGGGGAACGATATCGCGGCGGACCGGCTGCCCAGCGAGCCGTCCGCGAAGAGCTTGAGCCCCAGGAGGCGCACCCACGCGTCGCCCAGGCCGCGGCGCGCGCCAAGCTCCACCGCGTGCTCCAGGTGCTCCTCGTAGACGAAGCACGACGCGCGGACTCCCAGGGCGCCCTGGTCGCGCGCTGCCTGGAGCGCGGCGAAGTCCTCGCCTCCGCACATGACGTGGCTGCTGGTGACGCCAAGCTCATGGGCGCGGCGCGACGCGGCGGCGACCGCCTTCACCAGCGTCTGGAGCGTCGGCGCGGTGAGCTTCACGAGGGGGTCGTAGTCCGCCTCCGCGACGAAGGGCCCCTTCGAGGCGACGCCCGCCGCCCGCAGCGCCGCGGTGGTGACGAGCCCCCCGTGCCGGTCCACGCGCGCGAGGAGGCAGCGGCGTCCGCCCGCGGCCGCGTCAAGCTCCTCCTGGGCGGGCAGCACCGGGTCGCGCCATCGGGTCTCGTCCCACGAGTGCCCGACGATCCACCCTTCGGCGGGGGTCATGCGTGCGCGCTCCGTCACCATGGCGAGAAGCTCCCCCTTGTCCTCCACGCGCGAGAGGTCGAGGCGCATGAGGCGAAGGCCGTAGCTCACGAGGTGGTTGTGCGCGTCCACGAAGCCGGGCACGAGCGCGCGCCCGCGCAGGTCCACGACGCGCGTCGCGGGCCCGCGCATCGCGCGCGCCTCCGCGCCCAGGGCCGCGATGCGGTCGCCCACCACGGCGAGGGCGTCGCTCTCGGGCCGCGCCGGGTCCTGGGTGAGGACGGGGCCGTCGAGGAAGAGCAGGTCCGCGTGCACGCCCCGGCCACCTGGCCCGCCGCGCATCAACGTTCCCCCGCGCTCGCGCGCCCCTTAAGCCAAGCCCCCCGCGTGCCCCCTCGTGGACCCCGTCCTCGCGTGGCTCCTCGACCCCTCCGACCCCGCCGTGCGCGCGCGGACGCTCACGGACCTCCTGGGCCGGGCGCCCGACGACCCGGAGGTCCAGGAGGCGCGCCGCGCCATCGCCCAGCGGGGCTCGGCCGCGCGCGTGCTATCAGGCCTCGCGATCGCCGGGAAGGACTCGCGCTCGCTCTACCGCCCGAAGTACGGCGCGCCCTTCCATCGCCTGGTCGCGCTCGCGGAGATGGGCGTCCCGGCCTCGGTCCCCGCCGCGGGGGCCCTGCTGGAGGCGTGCCTCGACGCGTTCTACGCGGACTGGGACGACCAGGAGGTGTGCCTCACGGGGAACCTCGCCCGCTCCGCGCTGCTCATGGGGCGCGGCGACGATGCGCGCGTGGAGCGCGCCCTGCGCTGGCTCGTGGACGCGCAGCTTCCCGACGGCGGCTGGCACTGCTGGCCCGACCAGGCGCCCCCCGGCACGCTGGACGCGTGGGAGGCCCTGGGCGCGTTCGCCGCGGTCCCTCCCGCGGACCGCCCGCCGAGGATGCGCGAGGCGGCGGCGCGCGGCGTCGGGTTCCTCCTGGAGAATCGCCTGGGGATGGACGACCCCTACGAGCCGTGGCGGCGCCTGCACTTCCCGCGGCACTACTACTACGACGCGCTGGTCGGCCTGGAGCTGGCGACCTCGCTGGGCGATCCGCGCGACGAGCGGTTGCGCCCCGCTCTGAGGTGGCTGGAGGGGAAGCGCGACGCGGATGGCCGCTGGCGCGCGGACCGGCCGCACCCGGACCTGGACGAGGGCGCAGACTACACGCTGCGCGACCGCGGCTCGGTGAAGCCCCTCGTGGTGGAGGACGAGGGCAGGCCCAGCAAGTGGGTGACGCTGGCCGCGCGACACGTCCTGGCGCGCCTCTGACGCTTTCCGGAAAACCAACGGGCTCATCCCTGGCGCGGGCAGACCGGGCGGGCATGCGAGCCGCGCGTCTCGCCTTCGCCGCAGCCTGCCTCCTGATCCTCGCCCTTCCAGACGCGGCGCCCGCGGGGACCGGCCACGGCCTCCGCCTGCGGGGGGAGCGCCTGGGCACGAGCACGAACTGGGCCGGCTACGCCATCGAGACGAGCCTGGCCTCCCCGGCGCGCGGCGCGGTCTCCGACGTGAAGGGCTCGTGGATCGTGCCCGCGGTGGACTGCTCGGCCACCGGAGGCGTGAGCGCCTACAGCGCGTCGTGGGTCGGCATCGACGGCTACTCCTCCAACAGCGTCGAGCAGACCGGCACCGAGTCCGACTGCCTCAACAACGGCGCGACGCCGTACTACGCCGCGTGGTGGGAGATGTACCCCAAGGGCTCGCGGCGCATCGGCATGACGATCCACCCGGGGGACCAGATGCGCGCCGAGGTGCGCTGGACGGGCTCCGCCTTCGTGCTGACCCTCGCCGACGCGACGACGGGCGCCACCTTCACGACGACGCAGCGCGCCAAGGCCGACCGCTCCAGCGCCGAGTGGGTCGTCGAGGCGCCCTGGTCCGGCGGCGTCCTGCCCCTGGCCGACTTCGGCTCGACCTCCATGACCGGCGCCAGCGCCACCGTGAACGGGCACACGGGCGCGATCTCCGACGCGGCTTGGCAGGCCGACGGCATCCAGATGGTCAACGGCGCGGGGCAGACCAAGGCCGCCACTGGGCCCCTCGACGCGACGGGGGCGTCCTTCACCGTCTCGTGGCTGCGCGCTTCGTGAGCCGCTTCGCCGCGCCCCCAATTGATATCTCCCTGGCCAGGCCTGCTCGATGCAACCCGAACCAACGAACCAAAGTCAGAGCCGTGGTTCGGTGGTTCGTTGGTTCGGGTTGCATCGTGGAGCGCGAGAAAACGCTCAGCCCATATAGCCCGGGAGCAACAGGAGAGTGCCCTGGGACGCGGACTGGCGCAGCCGCATCACCGGCTGGTACGCGGGCGAGGCGTGCCACGCGCGCGCCTTCTCCTCCGAAGGGAACTCCAGGATGATGGCGCGCGAGGGCGCGGGCCCCCCTTCCAGCGTCTCGGGGCCGGGCCTGCGCGCGAGGAAGCGCCCCCCGAAGGGCGCGAGCGTGGCCTCCACCTGCCCCACGTACTGCTTGTACGTCTCGGGGTCGGAGATGGACTGGATGAGGGCGACGACGTAGGCAGGCATGGACCCTGCACCGCGGCGGCCTGGCTTCAGGCTGAGCCCCGCGCGGCGGCGAGCGCGTGGCCCCACGCGGCCGCGTAGGCCTCGGCGGGCTTGCCGCGCACGTCGTCGTCCCGCGCCAGGGGCACGTCGGTGAGGCCGAAGGAGCGCACGTAGACGCCGCGGATCCACGGGCGCGCGTTGGCCGCCTTGAGGAACGCCTCGAACGCCATGCGCTGCTCCTCGCCGCTCCACGGCTTCGCGTGGTTCACCTCGGTGTTGGCGCCCTCGCTCTCAGGGACGATGACGCCGCTGAGCGCGCCCTGGACCGACTGCGCGCTCACCTGCAGCTCGATGGGCTTGCCCAGCGTGGCGTTGAGCGGCGCGAGGCGCGAGTCCAGGAAGCCCGCGGCCCACGCGTCCACGTCCGCCTGCGTCGCGTTGGCGCTCAGGTTGTACGCCGGCGCCGATTGGGCGATGACGTCCGTGTCCTTCCAGTAGTCGAAGGCGGGCGTGAACGGGTCGTAGACGGCCACGAGCGTCCCGCGGTACTGCTGGCGCATCTGCGCGATGATGTGCCGCATGCCCCCGTTGATCTGCGCGAGGATCGCGGGGTCCGTCACGTCGAAGCCCGGCTCGCGCCCGTGGACGAGGAGCTGGTCCATGCCGGCGGCCTGCGCGAGGCGCGCCTGCTCGACGTTGAAGCGCTCGTTCTCCTCCAGCCACGCGGCCCACCACGTCGCGTTGAACGCGCGCGGGTGCGGGAGCAGCGCCTCGCCGCCCACCATCTGCGTGTACTCGTAGATGGACAGGTTGCGGGCGTGGGCGAGCTTCGCGGCGCGCATCGCCTCCGACGTGGGCAGGTAGAGCGTCATGGGATCGTCGCGCTGGATGCGGGGAAGAGGGTCGATGGCGGCGTAGCCCATCACCTGGTTGACGACGACGCCGTGATATCCTTCCGCGGCGTAGCGGTCGAAAAGCTCGGGGAGGTGGACGGCGTGCATCGTCCCGTAGAGGTCCGGCGGGTACGCCCACAGGTCGAAGGCGTGCTGGATGGGCGGCGCGGCGGCGTTGGCCGCGGGGATGGGCCCGTCCTGCTGCTTCCACGCCGCGACGACGTCCTCCATCGCGGGCCCCGCGACGACGCGGTCCGCCTTCGCCTCGTCCCCCGCGTCGGGGACCCCCTTGTAGTAGCGGTACGCGAGGCCCTTCGCGTCGCCCGACTCCACCAGCGTCCACGATGTCGCGTTGACGCGGTGCATGGGAAGGTACTGCACCGTCGTCCCCTTGATGCCCACGACCTCCGTGGGCGACGTGTACGCGGGCACCGTGACGTTGAACCACGTCGCGCGGTCGCCCACGAAGGACCCCAGCGCGTCGCGCAGGACGAGCCCGTCGTGGGCCACGAAGCCGCGGACGACGGGGGAGCCGTCCTCGCGGCGCTCGTAGCTCGTCGCGACGTTGCCCACGCTGTAGAGGTAGTCGACCCACTGGCCTTCGTGCAGGTCCAGGTCGAGCCCGCCCGGAGGCATCGTCTGGAAGTTCTCCTCGATGAAGCGGTTCTGGTAGAGGAACCGGGGCCCGATCTGCGCGGCCGTGCCGAACACGCGCACCTCGTGGTGGGGCGGCGTCGGGCCCGTCGCCACCAGGCGCACGCGCGCCAGCGGCGCGGCGTCCAGGCGCACCTCCATCTCCCCGGGGCGGACCACCAGGGAGCGCGCGCGGTGGCTCCCGTCCAGCGTGTAGACCGTGACCAGCATCGCGCGGTCGCGCACGGCCACGTCGAACGTGCCGTTGAGCGTGGAGGCGAGGATGCCGTCCGCGACGACGATGGGCTCCAGCACGGGCTCGCCCGTCGCATTGTCGAGGACGCGGCCCGAGAGGCGCGCGGAGCGCGGCGTCGCGTCGGGGCCGAACGCCCACGCCTCGTCTTCCACCGTCTGGTCGCGGGCGACGACCAGCGCGCGGCTGGCCTCGCGGCCGGGCTGCACCTGCTCGCGGTGGTCGTAGTCCAGCCCCACGGGCGCGTAGGCGTAGCGCACCAGCGCGCCCACGGGGAGCGCCACCGCGGCCTCGAAGGAGTCCCCCTTGCGCTGCATGTCGACGTTGGGCCGCGCGCTGGCGCCCCACTGAAAGGGGAACGCGAGCTGGAGGGCCGAGACGCCGGGCGCGTGGACGCGGAACGTGATCGAGGCCGTGGATGCGCCGGGGCTCGGGGCCGTCTCCGGCCTCGTGCAGCCCGGGAGGACGAGGAGGGCAAGGGCCAGGAGGGCGAGCGCGGGGCGCATCGGGGCAGCAAGCATGGCGCCCGTGGATGACCGTGCCGGCTTGCGTCGGCACAATCCCTACCGGTCTATACTCTCGTGACCGGGAGGTGAACGCGATGGAGCGCCCACTCTCCTCCCGATGAGACGCGCCCCCGCTGCGATCCTCTCCCTTCTCGTCAGCCTCCCCGCGGCGGGGAGCGCGCTCGTCGTCCTCTCCGCGCCGCCCCTCTCGGGCCTCCTCCCCGCGTTCGTCGAGCGCGCGCTGGCGCCCGCGGCGGAGTTGCCCTTCCGGCTCGTGGCGCGGCTGCCTTCGGGCTCCCTCGCAGCCCGCCTCTTCTACGGCTCCTTCGCGCCGCTGCCGGCGATCTTCGGGTCGGCCGCGCTGGCGGTCCACGCCGCGCTGCTGGGGCTCCCGTGGCTTGGGCTGGCCCTCCTCGTGGCCTCCCGCGCGCGGCGCGAGGCGTGACGGCTCCGCGCGAGCGCAAGCCAGATATCGCCCGCCAGCAGAGAGATGCGCATGCTCGTGGACTCGCTCATGCATCGCCCCGTGGTGGCCGCGGACGCGCGCGCCAGCGTGCGCGACGCGGCGCGGCTCATGGAGCGCCAGCGCGTGGGCTGCCTCGTGGTGACGCGGGGCGACGACGCGGTGGGAATCGTCACGGAGCGCGACGTGGTCTTCCGCGTCGTGGGCGCGGGGCGCGACCCCGACGCCACGCGCCTGGAGGAGATCATGAGCGCGCCCATCGCGACGGTGCCCCCCGACGCGAGCGTCGACGACGCCGCGGCGCTCATGAAGCGCCTGCGCATCAAGCGCCTCGTCGTGCTGGACGCGGGCGAGGCGCGCGGCGTCATCTCGGTGACGGACATCGCCTACGCGAGCCCCGAGGCGAGCCGCGCGATGCTGGATGCGTGGGTCAAGCAGCGATGGGAGGACTAGGGGTGATGGCAAAAGCCAAAAGCGGGGGGTTCGGGGGGCGCAGCCCCCTGACGTGAAAGAAAAGTCCAGCAGACGACCGAAACGTCAGGGGGGCGAGCCCCCTGAAACCCCCGCTTTAGGCCGGGAACCCCACGCCGCCCGCAGGCGCCCCGCTGCCCCAGCAGGTCGCACGCAGGCCCGCCGTGCCCACGCCGACGATGGCGCAGCTGTGTCCCCAGCCGGAGGCCACGCCGATGGCGTTGCCCAGGCCGTAGGAGCCGCCGCCGTCGGACGCGCTGCCGTTGCACGAGACGTTGCCGGTGAGGTGGAGCACGCAGGTGACGCCCCAGTCGCCCGCCGCGATGGCGGTGGCGTCGCCCGTCGAGTCGACGACGGTCTCGCCCGACCAGTAGCCCCAGCCGCGGCAGCGCACGGTGTGGTCCTTGAAGAGGATGCACGTGTGGGACTGGCCCGCGGAGACCTGGAGCGTGTCGGTCCCGGTGTAGTTGAACATCTGGTCCTCCTGGTCGCCCTCGCACGTGACCTGGCCCGTCTTCAGGCGCAGGCAGGTGTGCCAGCCGCCCACGGCGAGCTGCGCGACGTCGCCCAGGGAGCGCTGGATCGCCTCGCCCTGCGCGTCGTTGCCCCAGCAGTGGACGTCGCCCGCGCGGGTGAGCACGCACGCATGGAACGCGCCCAGGCCCACGTCCACGGCGTCGCCGCCGTTGTAGCCGCCCTCGGCGAAGAAGCCGTGGCAGTCCACGTTGCCGGTGATGCGCAGCACGCAGGTCTGGTCGATGCCGGTGGCGACCTTGGAGGCGTCGCCGGTGCGGTCCTCGAAGGTGGGCTCGCCCAGGTCGTTCACGCAGCGGACCCAGCCGGGCGTCTGGACGACGCAGGTGGTCCCCTCGCCGGCGGCGACCTGGGTGATGAGCGCGCGGGGGGCGTCGAGGGCGTCGGCCGCGCAGCAGGCAAGAAGGAGGGCGCACGCCAGGGCGGCGCTGAAGGTGGTTCGCAAGGTGAAGCCTCGCGCCGCACGAGCCGGCAAGGCGGGATGAACCCTCGCGTGTCACGCCTCGGGGTGATCCGTCAACGTCCTGCAGTCAAGCGTTATATTCCCCTCCCGTGGTTCGGGGCCCAGGGAGGCTTCCTCATGCGCCGCGCGCTCGCCCTCGTCCTTCTCGTCGTCCTCACCCTTGGATGCACGCGGCCCGAGCCGCAGCGGGAGGACACCGCGTCCACGGACGTCGCCGCCGACGGGAGCGTCAACGCCACCGCGCAGGCGGGGCCGGTCAACGCCACGGCCGAGACGCAGGCGAACTCCAGCGCGCCGCAGGAGGACTCCGCGCCCCCGCCCGCGACCAACGGCACGGAGGAGCAGAACCAGAGCGCTCCGTGGAACGGGACGCCCCCCACCATCCCGCCCATGCCCCCCATGCCGCCGATGCCCCCGTTCCCCAACCAGACCGAGGTGCACCACTTCGAGGGCGCGTTCGACCTCGTGCTCACCGCGGCGCCCGTGGCCGGCGGGGACCCCACCGGCTCGGACCCCGACTGCGTGGCCATCCTCTCGGACAACAGCACGCAGATCCTCGTGGGCGCCGCCAACGCGACCTGGGTCTCCACGCTGCCCACGGCGGACGCGCTGGCGCTCTCCCAGGACACGGCCGCCAACGGCACGGCCGACGCGGAGGGCGCCTCGCCCCTGAAGCTCACGCTCAAGGGGACGATGGTGCCGCCCGCGGGCGCGAAGCAGGTGGACGTGCGCCTCGGGCTGCCCAGCGACGCGCCCGCCCTCGCGCTGAAGCAGGACGTGAAGCTGACGCTCGCCTTCGACTACACGGGGCCCGCGCCGAAGGCGCAGGCGAGCGTCTGCTGAGCCTCAGAGCTGGAAGCTCTCGTCGACGAGGCAGACGTAGACGAATCCGCCGCGGCAGACCAGGATGTGGCCCGTGACGGCGCTGCCGTCGGTCTGGACCGAGGCCTCCGCGCCAAGCGTGGGGCAGTCGAAGCAGCCGGCGACGTTGCCCACGCCCGCGTGCGCGTCGACGCCGAGGCACGTCGGGCAGGACGCGGTGGGCAGCGTCGGCGTCGCGCCCACGGAGACGCCGAGGTCCTGGGACGCGGCAGCGAGGGGCGTGAGGAAGGCGAGGGCAACGAGAAGAAGGGCTGCGGTGCGCATGCACGCCCCGCAGCGGGGAAGGCGCGGAAGACGGTTCCGGTGCTTACTTCGCGCCGAGGCTGGACTTGAAGCCCTTGCCGGGGCGGAACTTGACCTTCGTGCTGGCGGGCTTGGGCTTCGTGATGTACTCCTCGCCCGTGAAGGGGTTCTTGGCCTTCTTGCCGCCCTTCTGCGCGGGCTTCACGGTCTTGGAGAAGACGCCCACGCCGGTGACGGAGACGCGGTCGTTCTTCTTGAGGAGCATCGCGACGCCGTCGAAGGTCGCCTTGATGCTCTCGCGGGCCTGCTTGGGCGTGAGGCCGGTCTTCTTCGCGACGTGCTCGGCGATGTCGGTGGTCTTGGCGGTCTTGGAGGCAGCCATGAGTGGGATTCTCCCGACGCCCGAACGCGGCCCTCCCGTTTGAATCCCACTCCCATGCGTCGGCGCCGCGGGTTTTGCGCCGTTTTCGCGCGTCCGGGCTCCAACAAGAGCTAAGTGGCCGCCTTCGGGTCGCGCGTCCATGCGCCACGCCCTCCTGGGCCTCGCCCTCGTGCTCCCCGCCCTCGCCGGATGCCTCGGCGCGTCGGTGGACCCCGCGCCCGCGCCCGTCGTGGAGAAGGTCCCCGAGGGCGCGCAGCTGGAGGCGATCCCCGGGGGCGCGCGCCTCGTCTTCGAGAAGGCGACGCTCCCCTTCGAGCGCAACGTCACGATCCCCCTGGGGACGACGCTGGTGCGGATGACGGTGCTCGCGGGGGAGAAGGACGCCGTGAGCGCGTCGATGCGCAGCGCGGACACGCAGCGGCGCCGCTGCAACTTCGACCCCGTCGTCGCCGCGTGGGACGCCCCCACCGTGGGCAGCGCCTCGTGCTCGGGCGTCGCGGTGGTGGACCGCCTCCCGGCCACGTGGACCGTGCGCGCAGCCGGCCCCGGCCAAGGCACCGTGCAGGTGGACCTCCTGTCCACGCCTCTCGACGGGCCCCTGGCGAAGCTGGACCTCTCGCAGCTCTCGATGCGGGACCACGAGCTGGAGCCCACCAAGGTCCAGACGGTGCCCAGCTTCGACGGCACGCCGCTGCGCGTCGAGGTCACGCTCCCCCAGGGCGCGGGCCCGTGGCCCGCGGTGATCTGGAGCAGCCCGTACAACACGGCGGACCGCGCGACGGGCAAGCCCGCGGCGTGGGACTACTTCGTCCACGACTGGGCGCAGCGCGGCTACGCGGTCGTCTCGGCCGACGTGCGCGGCTACGGCGAGAGCGGCGGCTGCGTCGAGGTCTGGGGCGCCAACGAGCAGAAGGACCAGGCGTTCCTCGTGGACTGGGTGGCGAAGCAGCCCTGGAGCGACGGCAAGGTGGGCTTCTACGGCCAGTCCTACGTCGCGACGACGCCGGTGGAGGCCGCCGTGCAGGACCCGCCCGCGCTGAAGGCCATCATCGCCGTGGCGCCGGTGGTCAACGCCTACGACGACTGGCACTTCGGCGGCGTCCCCAACGGCGAGGGCATGGGGAGCGCCATCTCCTACGACCAGCTTGGCACGCAGGCGGAGCAAAACTTCGGCGACCCCTTGAGCACGGCGCTCAACGCGGCCAACGGCGTGTGCGACCCCACCGTGCTGGCCCGCGCCTCGGACCCGCGCGCCGTGTACGACGACTTCTACGCCCTCCGCAACTTCAGCGTCCCCGCGTCGAAGATCCAGGCCGCGGTGCTCTACACCCACGGCTTCGAGGACAGCAACGTCAAGGCGCAGATGATCCCCGACTGGTTCAACGCCATCACCGCGCCCAAGCTGGGCCTCTTCGGCCACTGGGTGCACCAGCACCCCGCGCGCGCCGACGACGAGGCGCTCATGCTCCTCTGGCTCGACCAATACGTCAAGGGCAAGCCCGTGGGCTTCGAGAAGCTGCCCGCCGCCCTCGTGCTGGACAGCGACGGGCGCGAGCGCGAGGCCAGCCAGTGGCCCGACCCTGCGGCGGCGGACGCCGTGCTCGCCACGGACCCCGCGGGCGGGAAGCTGGGCGGCGCGGCGGGCTCCGGCAGCGCGAGCATCCTCCTGGACACCACGGAGGGCATCCAGAACGTGCAGCCCCCCGCGGCGCGCCTGGGGCTCGCCCCCCTGCCGGTGCCCACCTCGCTGACGCTGACCTCCGCGCCCCTCGCGCAGGACGTGCGCCTCTCGGGGAACGGCGTCGTGCGCCTCGCGGTCCACCTCACCGGCGCGGACAACGCCTACGTCGCCGCGTACCTGCGCGAGACCGACGCCAACGGCACGCGCCTCGTGACGTTCGGCATGTTCAACCTCGCGCACCGCCACGGCCACGACCAGTACGACCCCGTGCAGCCCGGCGAGACGGTGCAGGTCCCGCTGCCGCTGCTGCCCACCGAGCACGTCTTCCACGCGGGCGCGACGCTCTCGCTGGAGCTTCGCGGCGCGCGCGTCGTGGACTGGGACGCGGGGCAGCCCGGGGAGCCGGGCCTCCTGGAGATCCTCCCGCAGACGGCCCTCGCCCTGCCGGAGGCGCCCGCCGCGGGCCCCGCGCCGCTCACCGCCACGCGTTGACGCGTTCCGATCGGTTGAAGCTGCGCCGTCCAGGTCCGACGGCCATGAGCACGCCGCTTGCGCCCCCGCCCCCGACGATGCACCCCGAGCCCGTGGCCTCCGCGCCCGCCGCGCGCCCCGTGGGCGTCAGCATCCTCGCGGTCGTCGCCTTCATCGCCGCGGGCGCCGCGGTCCTCTTCGCGCTGGGCGCCGTCCTCTTCGGCGCGATGATCGGCTCCCTGGTGGGCCAGCGCGGCGGCGCCGCCATGGGCACGGCCATCGGCATGATGATCGCCTTCAGCGCGCTCGCCTTCGCCGCCGTCTCGGGGCTGACCGGCTACGGCCTCTGGAACGCCCGCTCGTGGGGCTGGGTCCTGGGCCTCGTGTGGGGCGGGCTCTGGGCGCTGGGCGGCGCGCTGCGCTTCCTGGGCCGCGACGCCAGCGGCATCGTCGGCCTCGCGCTGGGCGGCGCCATCCTCTGGTACCTCCTCCAGCCGGGCGTCAAGGGCTGGTTCGGCCGCGCGTGAGGCGCCGCGACATCTCGCGCGCGAGGCGCGGGCTCGCCAGCGCGGTGCCGTGGCCGTGCCCCGCCGCGGGGATCGCCTCGCCGCCCCACTTCGAGCGCCAGCGCTCCTGCCAGGCGGGGGGCACCACCGCGTCGTGGGGCGGCACGGCGAACGCGGAGGGGGCCTTCGGCGCGGGGAGCGACGAGGGCGAGATGGGGGCGAAGGCCTCCTCGACGCGCGCCAGGTCGTACCCGTGCGCCGCCAGCGTGGCGCGGCGCGCGGCGCGGCTCTCGCCGGTGCCGTAGAACGACGCGGGGTTGTCCACCGCCGCGCAGAAGGCGAGCGCGTCGAAGGGCGCGCCCTGCGCCGCCGCGAGCCCGAGCCCCAGGGCGCCCAGCGAGAGGCCCATGCCGGCGACGCGCTGCGCGCCGCGCTCCTCGCGCAGCCAGCGCGCGGCGCCCGCCGCCTGCGCCGCCGCGTCCAGGAACGCGCGCTGCGTCTCGCCCAGGTCCGCGCGCACGAAGCCCCACCCGCTGGGCCTGCCCGGCAGCGCCCGCGGGCCGTGGTAGGGCAGCGCGAGGAGCACGACGCCGAAGCCCTCCCGGCGCAGCGCCGCCAGGTGGATACCGTAGAGGCCCGGCTCGCCCCGGCGGCCCAGCGCGCCGTAGGGCGGCGACAGCACGCACCACGCGCGGGAGCCCTGCGGCGGCTCGCGCAGCAGGGTCGGCGCCTCGCGCGACGCGCGCACGAGGGCGAGGCGCTCGTCCACCTCCGCGCGCTCCAGAGGAGGACCGAACGGATCGCCCGAGGCGTCGAGCCCCTTTCCGCGGGAGAGGAGGCGGTCCACGCCGCGGCCCACCCACGGGATCATGGCGCGCCCAGCCGCGTCGCGCCGAATAAGGGTGACCGCGCTCAGCGCGCCCAGCGGCGGGCGACGAGGGCCACCGCGACGACACCCAGCGCGACGAGGCCGAGGCCCGGCGCGGGGACGCGGTGCTCCAGCGACTGGAGGTCCTGGGGCGGGTCGGAGGGGGAGCCCGAGCCCGGGAGGACGAGGAACGAGCGCGAGCCCGAGTCGCCGCGGAGGTTCCCGTCGAGGGCGTAGGACGAGGTCCAATGCACCGTGACGCGCTCGATGCCCGTTGCCGTCGAGCCGGGGGCGCGCTGGACGACGAAGGGGATCACCTGCGCGGTCTGCGTGCCGCCGGCCTGGCGGCTCTGGAGGATCACGGGCGCGGGGAAGGGCGCCACGACGTCGTCCCCCGACACCGTCGTCTCGAAGGAGACCTTCGTGTTGGCGTTGCCCAGGTTCACGACCTTGATGGGGACCGTGGCGATGCCGCCCGCGGGCACCGCGACCTGGCCCACCGGCGCGTCGACCACGACGACGGAGAAGTAGTCGGCCGCGATGGGGAACTCGACCTGGCCCGTGCCGGTCGCGTGCGCGGCGGAGTCGGCCCGCGCCGCGATCTGGATGAAGGTGTTCACGAACGCGGGGGCCATGTCGGTGGTGGAGACGGAGACGGTGGCGGGGAGGTCCGCCTCGCCCTCCTGGAGGCACGTCGTCGAGTCCAGCGAGGCCGTCGCGGGGGAGACGTGGACGGCGGCCCACGCAGGCGCGCGGGTCACGGAGAGGGCCAGGGAGATGGGCTGACCGACGTAGGTCGCGTCGCAGGCGACCCGCACCGTCATGGGGATCTCGGTCGCGGGGCCCAAGGGCACGATGGGGTCGGGGGGAGGGCGGATCGTCATCGTCACGGTCCCCGAGGAGAGGAACGCCTGCGCGTCCGCAAGAGGGGCCAGCGCGGAAACCAGGAGGGCAAGAAGGACGAAGGCTCGCACGGGGCGCCCTCCGCAGGCGCGGCCATCAAGCTTCCCGATGCGTTGCTTGAGGGTGCCCTTATGCGCGCGCGTCGCGCTCCCGAGGCCGTGACGCACGCTCCCACCATCGAGTCGCTCCTGGACGAGGAGCGCTCGTTCCCGCCGCCGCCCGCCTTCCGCGAGCACGCGCTGGTCCGCGACGAGGGCGTCTACGAGGAGGCCGCCGCGGACCCCGAGGGGTTCTGGAGCGGCCTCGCCCGGGAACTGCTCTGGACGCGCCCCTGGGGGAAGGTCCTGGAGTGGGACCCGCCCCACGCCAAGTGGTTCGTCGGCGGCCGGCTCAACGTCTCGGAGAACTGCGTCGGGCGCCACGCGCGCGGCCCGCGCCGCGACAAGCCCGCCCTCGTGTGGGAGGGGGAGCCGGGCGACGAGCGCACGCTCACCTACGCCGAGCTCTCGCGGGAGGTCAACAGGATGGCCAACGCGCTGCGCTCCCTGGGCGTGCGGAAGGGGGACCGCGTGGCCATCTACATGCCCATGGTGCCCGAGATCGCCGTGGCCATGCTCGCGTGCGCGCACGTGGGCGCCATCCACAGCGTCGTCTTCGGCGGCTTCAGCGCGCAGGCGCTGGCCTCGCGCATCCAGGACGCGGGCGCGCGGCTCGTCGTCACGGCGGACGGCGGCTGGCGGCGCGGCAACGTCGTGCCGCTGAAGGCCACCGTGGACGAGGCGCTGGCGTCGTGCCCCACCGTCGAGCGCGTGATCGTGCTGCGGCGCACCGGGAAGGACGTGCCCATGGCGCCGGGCCGCGACGCGTGGTGGCACGACGTGGTCCCGCAGCAGCCCGACCATGCGCAGGCCGAGCCCATGGACGCGGAGGACCCCCTCTTCACGCTCTACACCAGCGGCACCACCGGGAAGCCCAAGGGCGTGCTGCACACCACGGGGGGCTATCTCACGGGCGTCTACGCGACGACGAAGATGGTCTTCGACCTCAAGGAGGACGACGTCTACTTCTGCACGGCGGACTGCGGCTGGGTCACGGGGCACAGCTACGTCGTGTACGGCCCCCTGAGCAACGGCGCGACGGTGGTCATGTACGAGGGATCGCCGGACTTCCCGGACAAGGCGCGCTTCTGGGACCTCATCCAGCGGCGCGGCGTCACCATCTTCTACACCGCGCCCACCGCCATCCGCCAGTTCATGTCGTGGGGCGAGGAATGGCCCCGGCGCCACGACCTCTCCTCGCTGCGCCTCCTGGGCACCGTGGGCGAGCCCATCAACCCCGAGGCGTGGACGTGGTACCACCGCGCCATCGGCGGCGGACGCTGCCCCGTGGTCGACACCTGGTGGCAGACCGAGACGGGCATGATCATGATCACGACGCTCCCCGGCGTGGACGCCGCGCGGCCCGGCTTCGCAGGGCGCCCCTTCCCCGGCGTCGAGGCGGACGTCCTCGACGAGGAGGGCAAGCCCGTCACGAGCCCGCACGAAGGTGGCTACCTCGTGCTCAGGCGCCCCTGGCCGGCCATGTTCCGCACCCTCTGGAACGACGACGCGCGATATCAAAGCGAATACTGGAGCCGCTTCCCGGGCGCGTACTTCCCCAAGGACGGCGCGAAGCGCGACCGCGGCTACTACATGATCCTGGGGCGCGTGGACGACGTGATCAAGGTCGCGGGCCACCGCATCGGCACCATGGAGGTGGAGAGCGCCCTCGTCTCGCACCCCGCCGTCGCGGAGGCCGCCGTCATCGGGAAGCACGACGCGATCAAGGGGGAGGCCATCGTCGCCTACGTCATCCCCCGCGGCGGCGCGCAGGTCTCCGAGCAGGAGCTTCGCGACCACGTGGTCAAGGCGCTGGGCGCCATCGCGCGGCCCGAGCGCGTGATCGTCACGCCCGACCTGCCCAAGACGCGCAGCGGCAAGATCATGCGCCGCCTGCTGCGCGACGTCGCCGAGGGGCGGCCCGCGGGGGACGCCACGACGCTGGCGGACCCCGCGGTGGTGGAGCGGCTGCGCCGCAGCTTCGGCGAGAGCCCCTAGGGCAGCTCCGTCGCGACCACCAGCGGCCCGGGCGCGGCCTCGTGGGCGTGCGCGGGATCGGACGCCGCGAGCAGGAGGCAGACCGTGACGTAGAGGACGCAATTGGCGCCCGCCGGGCACGCGCCCGCGTTGACGTCGCAATTTCCCGCGCACGTGCCCGCGTTCACGAGGCACGTGCCCCCCGCGAGGCAGACGTTCAGGTTGATCTCGCAGTGCGAGCCGAAGTTGCAGCCCATGGCGCCGCGCCCGACGTTCACGAGGCAGTCCGAGTTGCACCAGTCGACCGACACGGTGCAGGAGCCGTGGTCGTTGCACGTGCCGCTGACCTGGACGAGGCAGCTTCCGAGGCACGTGCCCACGACGATCGTGCACGAGGCCGGGCACGTCCCCGAGCAGGAGTCGCAGTCCCCGACGGCGACGAGGCAGGTTCCACTGCAGCCTTGGGTGCCGCCGACCTGGACCAGGCAGCTGGCGCTCGCGCTGGGCGAAGCGACCAGGCTGACGCCGCCGGTCAGGAGGAGGGAAATCACGAGCAGGTGAAGGGTGCGGGTTTGCATGCGAGTCTGGATCTCCAGGCGGGGACCTTCCCGCCGGACGTGGAGCATGAGCTGGGCGAGCTTCAGCTTGTTAGGCACCCGGCTTCCCGCGGAAGCCTGAAGCGTCCTGCGCCGGATGCGATCCTCCGTGGCGCTGCGCGTCGAGCCCATCGGCCCCTCCTCCTGGCCTGATATCGAGCGCCTCTTCGGCCCCAGGGGAGCGTGCGCCGGCTGCTGGTGCATGTTCTGGCGCGAGGAGAGGGGCGAGAGGGTGCGCGACGCGGCCGCGAAGCGGCGCTTCCGCGCGCTCGTGGAGTCCGGCGAGGCGCGCGGCCTCCTGGCGTTCGACGAGGCGGGCGAGCCCGTGGGCTGGGCCGCGCTGGGGAGGAAGTCGGAGTTCCCGCGCCTGGCCCGCTCGCCCTCGCTTCGCACCGAGGACGACCCCGTCGCGGTGCCCTGCTTCTTCGTGAAGCCGGGCCTGCGCGGGCAGGGCGTCGCGACGGCGCTGCTGCGCGGCGCGATGGAGGCCGTGCGCCGCGACGGCGGAGGCAGGCTGGAGGCGTACCCCGTGAAGGGCGAGAGGCTGGCCAACGCCTTCGCGTGGACCGGCGTGCGCCCCATGTTCGAGCGCGAAGGGTTCCGCCTCGCGGGCGAGGAGCGCAAGGGGAAGGTGCGCATGCGCAGGAGCGTGCGCGGCCGTGGCTGACCCCCGGCGCCGGAACCCCAAGGATCGCGGCGGCGCGTGGTTCGTGGACTCGACGTGCATCGACTGCGACGCGGCGCGCCAGCTGGCGCCCGGCCTCATCGAGGCGGACGCGGAGGGCCTCTCCCACTTCACGCGCGAGCCGCGGGGGCCCGAGGAGGAGCGCGCCGCGTGGCTGGCCCTCCTGGCGTGCCCCACCGCCAGCATCGGCGCTCCGCGCGGCGCTGTGCCCCCCGAAGGCCTCTACCCGCACGAGGTCGCGCCGGGCGTCTTCCTCACGGGGTACCTCTCCGAGCGCTCCTTCGGCGCCAGCAGCTACTTCGTGCCGCGCCCCGGGGGCAACCTCCTCGTGGACGCGCCGCGCTGGTCGACGCGCCTCGCGGAGGCCCTCCGCGCGCGGGGCGGCATCGCGCACGTCCTGCTCACGCACCGCGACGACGTGGCCGACTTCGCGCGCTACGCCAAGGCGTTCGGCGCGCGGACCTGGATCCACGAGACCGACCGCCGCGCGGCTCCCTCGGCCACGGACCTGCTGCGCGGGGAGCGGGAGATCGCGCCGGGCGTGCGCGCCATTCCCGTGCCGGGCCACACGCGCGGGAGCGTCTGCTTCCTCGTGGACGACCGCTTCCTCTTCAGCGGCGACTCGGTGCACTGGAGCCGCGAGCTGGGCGACCTCAACGTCTCGCCCGACTTCACCTGGTTCTCCTTCGAGGAGCAGACGCGCTCGCTGGAGCGCCTCGCGCGGGCCGCGTCCTTCGAGTGGGTGCTCCCCGGCCACGGCGGACCGGGGCGCGCGCCGCCCGGAGAGATGAGGGAGCGCCTCCTCGCGCTGGTGGAGCGGATGCGCGCGGGCCAGGTCCGCGAGGCGTGGTAGCTACCGGGAGCGCCCCGCCCGGCGCGCGGCGGCGCGCGTGGCGGCCCGGCCCGACGGGCGCGGCGCGGGGAGGAGGAGCGGGACGAGCGCGCACAGGATCAGGGCCAGGCCCACGATCGTCTGCCCGACGAGGTAGGCGATCCCCGAGCCCGCGAGCCACGGGTGCCCCGCCAGCCACGCGCCCAGGACGATGATCTCCAGCGCGAGCGCGACGACGCTGGTGGCGCCCGGCCGGCTCGCGCGCCAGGCGAGGAACGCGGCGACCAGCCCCGCGAGGACGGCGCTGAGGCCCCAGGCGTCCCACACGAGGAGGACGATGGGCAGGAGGGCGCCCGCGATGCCCAGGACCATCGCGGTGACGAACCATCCGGGGGAGGCGCGCGCCATGGGGCGCGTCTGGCGCGCCACGGGGAAATCCCTTCTCGCCCCGTGGGGGATGCGCTAGCGGGCGCGGCGCGCCAGGAGGACCGCCGCGACCAGGAGCGGCGCCAGGGCCAGCGCGCCTCCCGGGCTGGGCGCGTCGAAGCCCCGCACGCGCGCCGTGAGCGTGAAGGTCGTCTCGTTGCTGGCGCCGCCCGCGGCCGAGGTGGCGTTGATCCACACGGGGATCACGGCGTCGCCACGCACGAAACCGAAGCGGTGCGGCGTCTGCACGACGACGTTCACCGTGCCCTGCGTCACGAGGCCGCCCGCCTGCGCGGACTGGAGCGTAAGGGGCGGCGGCGCGAGGACGACCCACCCCTCCGGCGCGGCGCCCACCTCGATGGTCACGCGTGTGAGGGCGTTGCCGAGGTTGCTCACGCGCAGCGGGAACGCGAGGATGGACTGCGGCGGGCCCTCGGCGACCGAGCGGTCGGCCGACGCGTCCACGAGGACGAAGGGCTGCGCGACGAGGGTGATGGAGGTCGAGGCGGACTGCCCGCGCAGCGTGGCGACGAGCCCCACCTGCGCGGCGGCCAGGGCGGGCGCGCGGTCGGTGAGGCGGAGGGTGAGGTTGACGGAGGCGACCTGGGGGTCCGCGCCGCAGGGCCCGACGCGGAACGCGGTGTCGTTGGCGTCCACGACCAGCCACGCGGGCGCGCCCTCGACATGCACGTCCCCCTCCTGCGCCGTGCCGTTGGGAAGGAGCGAGCAGGGCGCCGTCACCTTGACGGGGACGGTGAGGTTCACGAGGACCGGCTGCGCGCCCTCGGGGGACTGCGCCTCGACGGAGAACCGCTCCTGCGCGACCGCCGAAGGCGCGGCCATCGCGAGCAGGAGGCCCGCCAGGAGGAGCGCCCTCGCCGCGCGCATGCGCTGGCAGCGCGCCCCGGGCCGGATCAAGCTTTCCAGATTCGTCGGCCAGAACGCGTAAGCGGGCGCGGGCGCCCAGCTTGCCAAGGTGTGACGATGGCGAGCGACGAGCTGGACTGCGTGCGCGTGGCGGTGCTGGTGAGCGACGGGTTCGAGCAAGTGGAGCTGGACGATCCGGTCGCCGCGCTGCGCGCCGCGGGCGCGCGCGTGGACATCCTGGCGGAGGACGAGGCCCACCTGGAGAGCATCCGCGGCGTGCGCCACCTCGACCCCGCCGAGGGCGCGAAGGGCGACCGCCTGCTGGAGGAGGCGCGCCCCGAGGAGTACGACGCGCTCTTCATCCCCGGCGGCCTCGCGAGCCCCGACACGATGCGGCAGAGCCTCCCGCACCTGCGCTTCGTCGCCTCGTTCTTCGAGGAGGGAAAGCCCGTCGCCGCCCTTTGCCACGGCCCCTGGCTCATCGCGGACGCGGGCTACGCGCAGGAATACCGCCTCACCTCGTGGCCCGGCATCGAGTACGACCTGGCGCGCGCGGGCGCCCTCTGGGTGGACGAGGAGGTCGTCGTGGACGGCAACCTCGTCACGAGCCGCAAGCCCGAGGACATCCCCGCCTTCGTCCCCGAGGTGATCCGCCTCTTCGCTGGCCCCAGGCAGGAATCCCCCGCCAGAACAGACTCGTAGGGTGATGACGGGACAAAGGCCATCCGCCTAAGGCCCATCCAGGGGCGATGGACCGCGACACCGCGCGGACGCTGCTGGAAGAGTCGAGGCGCCACATGGACGCGACGCTGCGCGCCGTGGCCGACCTCGACCGGAAGGCGGTGGAACTGGTGAAGATGGACGGCGTGGGCCTTGGCCTCACCGCGACGGCCCTCGGCATCGCCGCGCGACGCGGGCCCGACGAGATGGGCCCCATGGCGGGCGCCCTCCTGGCGGCGGGCATCCTCGGCGTGGCTGGCCTCATCGCCTCGATGGCGCTGGCCGTGGCGGCGCTCTTCCGCCGCGACCTCGCCTTGGGCGTCATCGACCTGGGGGAAGGCATCGACCTGCGTTACCCCGACACCATTGGCTTCACGCTGGAGACGCACCGGGATGCCGTGGAGGCGAACCGCGCGGCCATCAACGCGAAAGGGCGCCTCGTGGAGCGGGGCGTCGCGGCGCTGCTGGCGGCCTCGCTCCTTCTCGGGGCCTCGGCCATCGGATATATGATCCTGGAGGTTCTCTGAAACCTATGATGCCCTTGACCAAGTCCGTCTCGAAGAACCCCTTCCGGGTGGGCATGATCAAGACGAGCTACGTCGCGAAGGACGAGCCGGCGGACGACCCGCGCTAGCGCGCCACGCCCGCCTCGACGCTGAGGATGGGGGGAAGGGTCGTCGCGATCTCGCTCCACGAGCCCCCTTCGTCGCGGCTCGCGTAGAGGTGCCCGGTGGTGGTGCCGACGTAGAGCCCCGCCGGGTCCTTGCCGTCGGTCGCCATGCCCTCGCGCAGGATCGTGTGGAACGCGCCCTTCTGCGGCAGGCCCTTGGCGAGGCGCTGCCACGTCTTGCCGCCGTTCTTCGTGCGCCAGACAGCCATGGCTCCTCCAGGGGTCACGCGGTTGGCGTCGGCCTCCAGGGGCACGGTGTAGACGGTGCCCCCGTCGTGCGGGTGCGCGACCATGGGGAAGCCGAAGCGGCTGGGCAGCCCCTTGCTGATGTCGGTCCACGCGTCGTCGCCGCGGCGGCGCCGGTAGACGCCGAAGTGGTTCTGCATGTAGAGCACCGCCGGGTCGCGGCTGTCGCGGACGATCTTGTGCGGGCAGGAGCCCGCGGCGCCCTCCTTCGTGACGCCCTCGGGGAGGTGCCCCGCCTGGATGCCGCCGTTCATGAGGCGCCACGACGCGCCGCCGTCGTTGGTGCCGAAGATGCCCACGGCGCTGGCGGCCGCGATCATGCGCTTGGGCTCGCCGGGGTAGGGGAGGATGGTGTGCAGGCAGAGGCCGCCGCCTCCGGGCGTCCACTTGTCGCGGCCGGGCTGCGCGTTGAACCCCTCGACGCCCTCCCACGACTTGCCCCCGTCCACGCTGCGGAAGAGGCCGGCGGGCTCCACGCCCGCCCACAGCTCGTCGCCCACGGGCTCGACGTGCCAGATGCGCGACACCGAGAGGCCGCTCTCCTTGGGGTACTTGGGCGCCGCGGGCTTCGTCCAGCGCTTGCCCCAGTCGCGGCTGGAGCGCACCGTGGGGCCCCAGTGCATGCTCGCGGGCGCGGCCCACAGGGTCCTGCCGTCGCGGGGGTCCAGCGAGGCGTGATAGCATTCGACCCCCTCGAAGAAGGGGCCCTCCATCTTCCAGCGGCGGCGGTCGCGGCTGTGCGCGACGAAGACGCCCTTCCTCGTTCCGGCGACGACGACCGTCTCACCCTTGGCGACCATTCCCTGATCCTCCGCTGACGGCGGGCAGCACGCGCACGACGTCCCCATCGGCGAGGCGCACCTCGCGAGGGTCCTGGTGCATGACCGGGAGCGCGTTGACGAAGAGGCCGATGTGGGGCCTCACGCGCCCGCGGTCGTCGAGGATGCGCTCCGCGAGGCCCGGCCAGCGCCGGCCCACTTCGGAGAGCGCGTCCGCCAGCGTCGCGGCGTCGAGGCGCACCTGGGGCTCGCCGGCCCAGTAGTCGCGCAGCGACCGCGGCAGCGTCAGCGTGACACCCGCCATCGGGCGGGGAGGCGCGGGCCTGCGTTTAGCGGTTTTGAGGTTCCGACCTTGGATTGCCACCCTGGTCAGGCTTGCCCGATGCAACCCGACCCCACGAACCACCGGACCAGAGTAAGACCCGTGGTCCGGTGGTTCGTGGGTTCGGGTTGCATCGAGGAGCGTGATCAAAAGGAAAAAAAAAGTTTCACGCCGGCGCCAGGCCATTCTTCTGGAGGACCTTCTGCACCTCGCGCGCCAGCCGCTCATCGCGCTCCGTGAGCCGGCCCACGTCATGGGAGTACGTCACGATGCGGACGTTGTTGTAGCCGGTGAGGTGGAAGTCGGGGTGGTGCTCCAGCTCCTCGGCCAGGGGCGCGATCTCCTGCAGGAGGCGGACGGCAGCGAGGAAGTCCTCCGTCTGCACCTCCACGGCGATGCGCTTGCCCTCGGCCTCCAGCTTCCAGCCCGGTGGCCACTTCAGGTCCGCCATGTCAGGCGCCTAGGGGGCGCGCTGGCTTCAATTCGCCGGCCTCCGCCCGCTTCAGCGCCAGCGCCGCGCTGATGAGGCCCGCGTGGGGGAACCCCTGGGGGAAGTTCCCCAGGTGCTCGCCGCTCTTCTCGTCGATCTCCTCGGCGTAGAGGCCCAGGGGGCTCGCGCGCACGAGGAGGCTCTCCAGGAGGCGGCGCGCCTCCGCGACGCGCCCCTGGAGCGCCAGCACCTCGACGAGCCAGAAGGCGCAGTATGCGAACGTCGCCTCGCCGCCGGGGAGGCCGTCGTCGTTGCGGTAGCGGTACACGAGCCCGTCGGTCGCCAGCGTCTCGATGACGCAATCCGTCGTGCGCAGCATGCGCGGGTCGCGCGCGTCCACGAAGCCCACGAGGGGCAGGAGCAGGTTCGACGCGTCGGGCGCGACGAAGCCGTAGGCCTGCACGAAGCCCACCTCGGGGTGGACGCCGCGCTCGTCGACGTCGGCGCGGATGGCCTCGGCCTCGGAGAGCCAGGCGTCGGCGTCGCCCGCGTAGCCCTTCTCCCGCGCCAGGGCGGCGGCGCGCGTGAGGGCGGCCCACGCCATGGCCTTGCTCAGCACGAAGTGGCGCGGCTGCGCGCGCATCTCCCAGATGCCGCTGTCGGGCTCGCGCCACGTCTGCGCGACGCGCTCCGCGAGCCCGCGCACGATGGGCCACGCGCGGGGCCCCACGGCGCCCATGCCCGCGAGCGCGTCGACGAGCTCGCCGTACACGTCGAGCTGGCGCTGCTCGGCCGCGCCGTTGCCCACGCGGACCGGCGCGCTGCCGCGGTGCCCGCGCAGGTGCGCCAGCTCGCGCTCCGCGAGGTCGGTCTGCCCCGAGACGCTGTACATGATGCGCAGGTCGCCCGGCTCCCTCCCCAGCGTGCGCTCGACCCAGCTTGCGAAGGCGCGCCCCTCCTCGGGGTGGCCCACGTCGTGGAGCGCCCGGGCGCAGAGGGCCGCGTCGCGCAGCCACGCGAAGCGGTAGTCCCAGTTGCGCGCGCCGCCCAGCGCCTCCGGAAGGCTCGTGGTGGGCGCGGCGACGATGGCCCCGGTGGGCGCGTACTGGAGGAGCTTCAGCGCGAGCGCGCTGCGCCGCACCATGGGCGCCTCGGGGCCCTCGTAGCGCGTCTTCGCGCTCCACGCGCGCCACCGCGCGACGGCGCGCGCCTCCAGCGCGGCGGGGCCCATGGCGAGGGGCTCGTCGAAGGGCGCGGCCGCGACGAAGGGACGGTGCCGCAGCACGACGTCGAAGCGCTCCCCCTCGCCCACGACGAGCCGCGCCTCGCCCGCGAGGCACGCCTCGGGCGCCTGGAGGAGCATGATCTCCCCCGCGCCCCGCGCGAGGAGGCCCGCCGGCGTGCGCGCGAGGCGGGGCGTGACGGCGCCATACGCGAAGCGCGGGCGGAAGGAGAAGCCCATCTCCACCGCGCCTTCGAGCCCCTCGACGCGCCGCACGAGCACCGCGTCCTCGACGCCCGCGTCCTCGGGGAACGGCATGAAGTCGCACACGCGCACGCGCCCGCGCTCCGTCGTGTGGACCGTCTCGAGCACGTTGGTGTCCGACACGTAGCGCATGAGGCTGGAGGCCTCCACCGTGGGCCCGAGGCGGAAGTGGCCCCCCGCCTCCGCGTCCAGGATCGCCGCGAACGCGCTGGGCGCGTCGAAGCGGCCAGGGCACCACCAGTCCAGCGTGCCGTCGCTGGCGAGCAGCGCCACGCTGCGCCCCTCGCCGATGGCGCCATGGTCCCCGATGGGCCGCTCCAGGCCGGCTGAGAGGCGGGCGAGTCTCTGGTCCACCCCGCTCGTTCGCCCCCAGCCCGGAGATACCCGTTTCGATCTTCCGTCTTCGGCGCTCCGGCGTCCGCATGCCCGAGCCAACGACGGTTGAGCCGGAACGCTTGACTCCGTTGCCTGCCACACGAGGACCTGATGGAGACGCAAGGCGAGCGCCAGTCGGGGCTCCGGCTCGCGGTCAACACGCAGACGCCCCTCGTGCGCTTCCGCGACGCGGCCGCCAGCCTGGTCGGTCCGGTGAACCTCGACGGGCTCTCCGAAGGGGAGGACTACAAGTTCACCACCGGGGGCGTCACGCGGATGCTCCTCCCCCTGCTGACGAGCTGGCTGGAGAGCGGCTTCGCGCGGCGCGCCGAGTGGGTCGCGCTGGCGGCAGGCGAGCGGGCACCCGACCTCGACCACCAGGGCGTCCACCTCTCCTTCGTGGGCCACGAGGAGCCGACGACCCGGGGCTACGCGCAGGTGAAGGAGCGCCTCTGGTCGATCCTCAACTCGTACCCGGGCGGCCCGCGCCCCTACGGCGCGAAGGGCCTCTCCGAGGAGGCCTGGGCGGCGTTCGACGCGCACCAGGCGCGCAGCGCCGAGGCGCTGGAGAGGGCCGCGCGCCGCATGGGCGGGCTGGACCTCCTCTACGTGCACGACTTCCAGCAGATCGGCGTCGCCGAGGCGTGGCGCGGCCCCGAGGTCCCCAAGGCGTTCCACCTCCACACGCCCTACCCCTCCATCGTGCCGCCCGAGTGGCGCGACCTCTTCATCGCGCGGCTGGAGCGCTACGACGCCGTCATCGTGAGCACGCGCCGCTACGCGCACAACCTCCGCCGCGACGGCCTGCGCCGGCCCATCCACGTCGTGCGGCCATTCATCGACCCCTCCGAGCACGCGAGGGCCCGGCCCGAGGACGTCGCCACGTTCCGGGAACGATATCAGGTCCCGGAGCGCGACCTCGTCATCCTCAACGTGGGGCGCATGGACCCCATGAAGGGGCAGGACCGGCTCATCCGCGCGATGCCCTGCGTGCTGGGCGTCCTCCCCCACGCGCGCCTCGTCCTCGTGGGGAACGGCAGCTTCTCCTCGTCGAGCAAGGGGGGGCTGGGCCTCGACAAGGGCGCGCGCTGGCGGGCCCACCTGGAGGAGCTGGCGAAGCGCCTGGGCGTCTCGCACCGCGTCACGTTCACCGGGCACCTGGAGGAGGGTCTCCTGCCTGCGGCCTACGAGGCCTCCTCGGTCTTCGCGCTGCCCAGCACGCGGGAAGGGTTCGGCCTCGCCGCCGTGGAGGCGTGGCTGCACGCCAAGCCCATCGTCGTCTCCGACCGCACGGGCGTCGCGGAGCTCGTCGAGCGCGACGTGAACGGCGCCGTGTGCGACTGCTCGGAGCCCGAGCCCCTGGCCGACTGCATCGTGGACATCCTGCGCGACCCCGAGCGCGCGGCCGAGATGGGGGCCGAGGGGCGTCTCGCGGCGCAGGAGGCGACGCTCCCCGTGGGCCGCGCCGCGCTGGAGGGCATCTTCGCCCCCCTCGCCGCCAAGGAGGTGCCGCATGCCCGCCGGGCGTGAGATCAAGGCCGTCGCCCTGGACTACGACCGCACGCTCACCACCGAGGACCTCCGCCCGGTGCCGCGCGCGCTGGACGTCATCGACCGCGCGCGCCGCGCGGGCCTCAAGGTCGTCGTCGTGTCGGGCCGCGGCATGGGCTACCTGGAGCGCGAGCTGGGCCGGCACGCCGACGCGCTGGTCGCGGAGAACGGCTGCCTCTGGAAGCTCGCGGGCGGGCCCGCGCGCATGACGCGCCCGACGCTGGGGGACGTGCGCAAGGCGCTGGAGGGGCTGGACGTGGAGGCGGAGTTCGGCGACGTGCTGGCCTCCGTCGACGCCGCGCACGCCGACCGCCTCGCAGACCACTTCCGGTCGCGCGGGCTCCCCCTGGACCTCGTGCGCAACCGCGACCGCGTCATGGTGCTGCCCCGCGGCGTCGACAAGGCGGTGGGCCTCCTCGCGGCGCTGCGCGCGCTGGGTGTCGACCCGCACGACTGCGCGGCCATGGGCGACGGCGAGAACGACGTGCCGCTCCTGCGCGCGGTGGGCCACGGCGTCGCCGTGCTCAACGCGGTGCCCCTCCTCAAGGAGGAGGCCGACGAGGTCGTGCCGCTGCCCGGCGGCGAGGGCGTCGCCCACTGGATCGCGGAGCGGTGGCTCGCGGAGGCGCGCGCGTGACCTGGGCCAGCGTGATCATCCCCTGCCGCAACGAGGCGGGCACGCTGGAGGCGTGCCTCGACGCGCTGGACCGGCAGAGCTTCCCCCGGGGCCGCTTCGAGGTGCTCGTCGTCGACGGCCAGTCCACGGACGGGTGCGGGGAGATCGCGCGCAAGCGCGGCGTCCGCCTGCTGGAGGACCCGGGCGACGGTCCCAGCGCCGCGCGCAACGTGGGCATCCGCGAGGCGAGAGGGGCGATCGTCGCCTTCACCGACGCCGACTGCGTGCCCTCGCCCGGCTGGCTCGCGGCCCTCCACGAGGTCTTCGCGGAGCGGCCCGCCTTGGGCGGCGTCGGGGGCGCGCTGCGCATGCCGCGCCGCACGCTCCTAGGCCGCCTGGAGGACAACGACGCGCGCGCGTTCTACCGCGGCGTCATCACGAGCAACGTCGCCTACCGGCGCGACGCGCTCCTCTCGGTGGGGGGCTTCGACGAGACGCTGGCGTGCGCCGAGGACTACGACCTCGCGTGGCGCCTGCGCGACGCGGGCTTCGAGGTCGTCCACGACCCGCGCCCCGTCGTCGTCCACGACCCGCCCGAGATCGACGGCTCCCTCTCCACGTACCTGCGCAAGCAGTTCTGGTACGCGCGCCACGACGTGCCCACGCACGCGCGCGCCCTCGCGCGGGCCAGGCGCGGCGCCTCGGGCTCGCGCGAGGCGTTGCCGGGCGTGCTGCTCAGCGCGCCGCCCGCGGGCCTCCTCGCGGCGGCCGCCGCGGGCGCCCTGGGGGGCGAGGCCTGGCTCGTGGCGGCGGGGCTCGCGGGCGCGGCCGCGCGCGCGACGCGGCGCGTGCTCAAGGGCGGCGCGGGGCGCGAGGCGCTCCCCATGATCGCGGTGGCGACGGCCAAGGAGCTGGCCCGCGGCGCGGGCACGCTGCGCGGGCTCGTGGACCTCGCTAGGTCTTCCTGGGCGCCCGCGCCGCCAGCGGCGGCGCCATGGCCGCAGGCGTCGTGACGGCGAAGCCCACGGGGTGCTCGCCCACGGCGCGCGACGCGTCCAGGTGCGCGTAGAGCGGGTCGGAGTCGACGCTCGTGGGCACGGCGCGTGCCAGTGCGCGCGCCTCCGCCTCGTCGAAGAGGATGGCTCCCGGAGGCGCGGGTGGGTCGGCGGAAAGCTGCGCCATGGCGTCGGAGAGCGCGCGCCACTCTGGCGCGTCCACGCTGTTGCCCCACACGACGAACGCGCCATCCGCGGCGCGGCGCCACCTGCGGCCGTCGAAAGCGACGGCATGGCCAAGCTGGTGCAGCTCGCCCAAGGTGTGCATCGTGGGCGCGTCCCAGCCCTCGACCTCGTCCTCCGTCTCGACGCTCACCACGATGCGCATCGCGGTGTCGTAGCCCACGTGGGCGCGCGTCCTCAGGAGCGCCGCGAGGTTGGTCGCCGCGTCCTTGCGCGCGATGTGCAGGAACCCGAAGGGCCCCAGGGGCCCCCACGCGTAGTCGTACGCCTGGAAGACCATGACGTCAAGGCCCGCCTGCGCGATGCCGCGGTAGTCCACGCCGTGGAGGCGCGCGAGGGCGGGGTCGTAGTTCATGCAGTTGTACGCGGCGAGGATGCCGCCGGTGGCGTGGACCGCCTCCGCCATGTCGCGGTAGTAGCCGGTCCATCGGTCGCAGCTCCACTGCACCCAGTGGTCCCAGTGGTGGGCTTTGATATCATCAGACGCCTCCTGCGTGGGGCCGCCGATGCGGCACCCCTCGTGGCGCTCGAAGGCGTGGTCCTCCGCGAACTCGGCGAGCCAGTCCTCGTGGAAGTCGAAGTGGCGCAGGTCCTTCCAGTCCTTGCCGTGGCGGCGGAAGCCCATGCCGCCGTCGCCCAGGAAGAGGCCGTCGAAGCCGAAGTCGCGGGCAAGCTGCGCGTAGCGGCGCGCGCTCCACCGGCTGTAGCGCTCGCCCTCGCGCACGTCGTGCTCGGGGTCGGCGCGCAGGCGGCGCAGCGGCGAGAAGTCGGCGTTCAGCTCCACCTCGTCCTGCCAGAGGTTGCCGTGCTGGTCGCGGATGAGAAGCTCGGGGTGGCGCTTGTCGACCCACTCGCACTCGTGGAGCCAGTAGCCGAAGAGCACCTGGACGCCCAGGTCGTGGAAGGCCGCGACCAGGCGCCGCAGGTCCTTGTGGCGCCACGCGTGCGCGTGCGGCCCGTGCCGGTTGAGGGGGACCTCCGCCTCGGGGTCGTACCCCAGGTAGCCGTGGAAGAAGACCGGCTGGCGGTCCTCCATGACGCACACCCAGGCGGGCAGGCCCTGGGCCCTCGCCAGCCAGCTTGCCGCTCCCGCATCCTCCAGGGAGGGATCGAACGCCCCGAGATCGACGCACACGCCCGCCGCGAAGCCCTCGCGCATCGAGGCCGGGGTCGGAGCCACCTCGCCTATGAAGCCTCGCTGGGCGTCGGTGCGACGGCGGAGAAGCGGGCAGCCCAGGGGGCGTGCGGGGATCGAGCCAGAAACGATTCTCCCCCGCTGGCCGCTCGCCGGCCGCATGGACAACCTCCACGACCTTTTCGAGCACGAGCTGAAGGACATCTACGACGCCGAGAACAAGCTCGTCGCCGCGCTCCAGACGCTGGAGAGCGAGGCGGGCGACGAGAAGCTCCGCGAGGCGTTCCGCGCGCACCTCCAGGAGACGCGCGGCCACGTGCAGCGCCTGGAGAACGTCTTCGACATCTGGGGCCGGGAGCCCAGCCGGGGCGAGGGCTGCAAGGGCATCGACGGCCTCCTGGAGGAGAAGCGCTCGCTGGACCGCAAGGGCGACCTGGGCGAGCCCGTGCGCGACATCTTCAACGCCGGCGCGGCCGTGAAGACGGAGCGCTACGAGATCTCCGCCTACGAGGGGCTCATCGGCCTCGCGCGCTCGCTCCAGCTGGAGGACGTGGTCCAGCTCCTGCAGAAGAACCTCGACGAGGAGGTGGCCGCGCTGGAGAAGGTGAAGGGCATCCTGGACACGCGCCTCATGGGCGAGGTCCAGACGCGCCAGCAGCCCCGCCGCGCGACGCGCTGATCGCGTCACGAGAGGACCGGAAGCGCCTGCTCCAGGTCGAGGGCGGGCCGCCACAGGTCGCCCTTCTCCTCGACGCGCTCCAGCACGTCCTCCACGAGGAAGCGCATCCTCGCCGCCTCGCCGCTGCGCGCGACGGCCTCCACCTCCTCCCACGTCACGGGCGTCGAGACGGTGGGGAACGCCTTCGCGCGAAGCGAGTAGGCGCACACCGTCGTCTTGTGGTCGTCGTTCTGGCTCCAGTCCACGAGCACGCGGCCCGGGCGCTCCGAGCGGCTCATGTTGGTCGTGACCGTCTCCGGCGTCTCGCGCTCCAGGATCTCGCCCACGGCGCGCGCGAAGGGCTTCGTCTCCTCGTAGGTCGTGGGCGTGTTCAGGGGGACCATGACCTGGAGCCCCTTGGAGCCCGACGTCTTCGCCAGCGCGACGAGGCCAAGCTCGTCGAAGAGGTCGCGCACGCGCAGGCCCAGCCGGCAGCAGTCCACGATGTCCGTGCCCTCGCCGGGGTCGAGGTCGAAGACGAGGCCGTCGGGCCGGGAGACGTCGCCCTTGCGGTGGAGGAACGTGTGCAGCTCCAGGTCGGCGAGGTTCGCGGCCCACACCAGGCTTGGCAGCGAGTCGAGCACGCAGTAGTCGATGTCCTTCCCACGCGTCTCGCTGTAGACCGGCGCCGTGCGCACGAAGGAGGGGCGGTACGGGGGGCATTGCTTCTCGTAGAAGAACGAGCCCTCGACGCCGTCGGGATATCGTTTCAGCGTGACGGGGCGGTCCTTGAGGTGCGGCAGCAGCGTGGGCGCGACGCGGCGGTAGTAGTCGATGACGTGCGCCTTGGTGAAGCCCGCCTGCGGATAGAGGACCTTCTCCAGGTGGGTCAGCTCCAGCCGATGCCCGCCGATCTCCACCACCGAGGACGTCACGCGCTCGCTTCCTCGCTTCCCCTGCGTCGCGCGGCTTCAAGGCTCTTCTGGAGGGCGTCCGCCAGGTCCGCCGGCCGCCTGGCCTGCACCTTGGGGGGCAGCACGACCTCGCGCCCCTCGGCCTTGCCTTCGAGGTAGGCCAGCAGGCGCGCCCGGTGCTCGTCCGGGTAGCGGCCCGGGTCGAACGTGGTGGTCAGCGCGTCGATGAGCTGCCCCGCCATCTCGACCTCGCGCGGGCCGGGCGGCGCGGGCTCCGCAAGCTCCAGGTCCGCCTGGGGCACCACCTCGTCGGCGTGGAGCATCGTCTCCATGGCCAGCGCGTCGCCCACCGCGCGCACGGCGACCAGGTGCTCCTTGCCGCGCATGACGACGCGCGCGATGGCCACGCGGCCCGCCTTGCGCATGGCCTCCACGAGCAGGCGGTACGCCTTGCCGGCGCCCTTGTCGGGCACGAGCCAGTACGCCTTCTCGAAGTAGAGGGGATCGATCTCGGAGAGGTCCACGAAGTCCTGGATCTCGATGGCGTCGGTGGCCTCCGGATCGAGCGCCTCCAGCTCCTCGTCCGTGACCGTGACGAAGCCCTCGCCCACGGGCCACCCCTTGACGATGTGGTCGGGAGACACCTCCTCGCCCTCCGCGCTGCAGACCTTCCTGTACTGGATGCGCGCGCCGTCGGCGTCGTGCAATTGGTGGAAGCGCACGTCGCGGGGGCGCTGCGCGCTGACGACGCGCACGGGCACGTTCACGAGGCCGAAGCCCAGGGAGCCCTTCCAGAGGGAGCGCGGCGGGATGCTATCACGCCTCCTCGCGCACGACGTCCTCGGGCGCCTTGTCGGCGCGGAGCCCCTTGTAGGAGGGGTGCCTGAGGCGGCCGGAGGCGGTCCACTCCGTGAACTCGAACTCGGCCACCAGGCGCGGCTCCACGAAGACGACCTCTTTCTTGTCCACGGACCCCGCGAAGGGGGATGCCTCGCGGCGCAGCGGCTCCAGCAGCCCCTTCAGGCGGGCCAATTCGCGCGCCGTGAATCCCGTGCCCACGCTGCCCGCGTACAGGAGGCGTTGAGGCTCGCCGCGTTCGCGCGCCTCGTCGGGGGGCGCGTCGTGCACGCCCACGAGGAGCGCGCCGATCTGCCCCCGCCGCGCGCCGCGGCCCGTGGTGTAGCCGCCGATCACAAGCTCCTGCCGGCGCTGGAGCTTGATCTTCCGCCACGCGCCGCTGCGCGCGCCGGGCTCGTAGACGGAGCCCAGCCGCTTGGCCACCGCGCCCTCGACGCCGGGAATTGCAAGCACCGCGCGCCCGTCGCCCACCACCGAGGGCGAGACGCGCCACGCCTCGCCGCTGAGGCCCAGGGAGAGCAGCGCGGCGCGCCGCTCCTCGTAGGGGCTGCCCGTGAGGTCGCGGCCGTCCAGGTAGAGAAGGTCGAACGCCACGAACGTCACGGGCGCTTCCCGGCTCTTCTGCTCGACGCCGGTTTTCGATCCGACGCCTAGGCGGGACTGGAGACGCTGGAAGCTTGGCCGCCCGCTCCCGTCGAACGCGACGATCTCCCCATCGAGGATCGCGCGACGCCCCCGCAGCGCCCCCGCGAGAGGCGCCAGCTCGGGGTACTGCGCCGTCACGTCCTGGAGCGTCCGCGAGAGCACGCGCACGCGCCCGTCGCGCACGTGCAGCAGCGCGCGGATGCCGTCCCACTTGATCTCGAACGCCCACCGCTCCGGGTCCGTGGGATAGGGCGCCGCGTGCGCGAGCATGGGCAGCACGCGCTCCGGCATCGGCCGCAGGCTGGGCGGATCGAGCCGCGTCAGGCGCCACTGCACGCCGCGCTCGTGCCGGAGCAGATAGCGGCCGAGCACGCGGCGGCCCTCCAGGCGAAGCTCGCGCGCGGCCGCATCGCCCCCGTGCCGCCGCAGGACATAGGGCCCCGCGTCCCACGCCGGATCGGGCGTCGCGCTGGGCTCCCGCGACGTGGCGGGCCGCGACTCCCCCTCCGCCCACGGGACGCCCGCGGGGAGCGCCCACGTGAGCGAGCCGGACGGGCCCTCCAGCACCAGCGACCACTCGAAGGGGGCCGTCGCGCGGTGGCGCAGGGCGAAGCGGCCGGCGCCGCCCACCAGGCGCGAGAGGTCCTCGGGCGTGACCACGGGCGCGGCAGGCCACGCCCCCCGCGCCTCGGCCGGTCGCGAGCCTTGCGTCATGCGGGTCGCTCCGCCGCCTGGCGAAGCGGGCATGAGGGTTCCCGAACGATGGCCGGCGGGCGGCTCCCGGGCGGGCCCACGGGTGTGGTCACACCCGGGGAGGCTCGCCGCCCCACCCGTGGTCACGCCCGTGGCGAGCCGGCCCCACGGGTGGGACCACACCCGTGGCCCCCTTTCCGCGGCCACGCCCTCGGATTCACCCAAAATTTCAAATACAAGCTACGCTTTCGCCGCCTCCACACACGGTTTCCGCCAATTCAACTGCGGAAACCGCCAATGGAGTGACCCCCCATGACCGAATGTCTCGACTGCGGCGCGGACATCGCGCTGCGCAATCCCGTTGTCGGCGAGATCGTCGACTGCCCGGACTGCGGCCTGGAGCTGGAGGTCCGGGGCCTGAGCCCCGTGACGCTGGAGCCCGCCCCCGAAGTGGCAGAAGACTGGGGCGAGTGAGATGCGCAAGGTCCAGCTTCTGGACTCGACCCTCCGCGAGGGCGAGCAGACCCCCGGCGTCTCGTTCACGCTGGAGCAGAAGCTGGCCATCGCGCGCAAGCTGGACGCCTTCGGCATCGACTTCATCGAGGCGGGGCACCCCGCGGTGAGCGAGGAGGTCTTCCACGCGACGCGGGAGGTCGCGCGGCTGGGCCTCTCCGCCGAGGTGGTCGCGCACTCGCGCGCGCTCAAGGGCGACATCGACCTGGCGCTGCGCACGGACGCGGACTGGGTGGGCATCTTCTTCAGCGTCGCGGACAAGCGGCTGGAGGAGCAGTTCCGGAAGGACATCGACCAGGCCATCGGGCTCATCCAGGACTGCGTGTCCTACGCCAAGGCGCACGGCCTGAAGGTGCGCTACACGCCGGAGGACACCGTCAGAAGTGACATCAACAAGGTGATCCGCATCTCGCAGGCCGCGTCGGAGGCTGGCGCGGACCGCATCGGGGTCGCGGACACGACGGGTTACATGACGCCTTCGCGCATGCACGGCTTCGTCTCGGCGCTGCGGGAGGCGGTGCCGGGCCGGACCGCGATCGGCGTCCATTGCCACAACGACCTGGGCATGGCCGTCGCGAACTCGTTCGCCGCCGTGGAGGCCGGCGCGAGCGTGGTCGACGTGACGGTGAACGGGCTCGGGGAGCGCACGGGCATCGCGCCGCTGGCCGAGATGGCCGTGGCGCTGAGGCTGCGCGCCGGGGTGGAGGCCCCCTGGCGCCTGGACGCGCTCCCCGGGCTCTCGGCTATGGTGGAAGAGATGAGCGGCGTCCCGACGTGGCGGCAGGCCCCCATCGTGGGCGCGAACGCGTTCACGCACAACGCGGGCCTGCACGTCGCGGCGGTGCTGCTCAACCCCGAGCACTACGAGAGCATTCCCGCCGACCTCGTGGGGCGCACGCGCCGGCTCGTGGTGGACAAGATGGCGGGCCGCCCCACCGTCAAGTACCGCCTGGAGGCCTTGGGCCTCGACGCGTGCGACGAGATGGTCGACCTCGTGCTCGCCTACGTGAAGCGCCGCGGAGTGAACGACGCCAGCGACGACGACCTGCGCCGCATCCACGAGGACCTCTGCGCGATGCGCGAGCTTGTGAAGGTGATCTGAATGGTGAAGATCGGGCTCATCTGGAGCCGCATCCGCAACGACGAGAAGATGCTCATGGACGCCGCGCGGGATCGCGGCGTGGACCTCGTCCCCATCGACGACCGCGAGCTGGTGCTCCCCGTCCACGAGCCGCCCAATGAGCTGCTGGGCTTCGACGCGTTCCTGGAGCGCGGCATCTCGTACTACGCGAGCCACTACGTCACCATGGCGCTGGAGCAGTACGGCTTCCCCTGCGTGAACCCGCACCGCGTGCTGGTCAACTGCGGCGACAAGGCGCTCACGTCCTTCCTGCTCGCGCGCCACGGCGTGCCGACCCCGCGGACGTACCTCGCCTTCGAGGAGGAGAGCAGCCTGCGCGCGGTGGAGGCGGCGCGCTACCCCGCGGTCCTCAAGCCCGTCGTGGGCTCGTGGGGCCGCCTCATCGCCAAGGCGCCCGACCGCGAGACGGCCCTGGCCCTCCTGGAGCACAAGCGCACGCTGGGCAGCGTGCAGCACGGCGTGACCTACGCGCAGGAGTACGTCGAGAAGCCGGGCCGCGACATCCGCGCCTTCTGGGTGGGCGACCGCGTCGTCGCGGCCATCTACCGCACCAACGACAAGCACTTCATCACCAACACCGCGCAGGGCGGCCGCGCCAGCGCGTGCCCCGTGACGCCGGAGATCAACGAGATCTGCGCCCGCGCCGCGGAGGCCGTGGGCGGCGGCGTGCTGGCCATGGACCTCATGGAGACCGCCAGCGGCCTGACGTGCCACGAGGTCAACCACACCATGGAGTTCAAGAACAGCGTCGCGCCCACCGGCGTCGACATCCCCGGGCACATCATCGATTACGTGGTGGAAGTCGCGAAGGGGCGGCGCTGAATGGCCTTCCGGGTGGGGATCGTCGGCGCGTCGGGCTACGGCGGCGGCGAGCTTCTGCGCCTCGCCCTGCGGCACCCGCAGCTCGAGGTCGCCTACGCCACGAGCAACCGCTTCGCCGGCGAGAAGGTCCGGACGGTCCATCCGAACCTCCGCGGCCCCGCGGGGGACCTCACGTTCCACCGCCACGAGGACGCGCACACGAAGAGCGTCGACGCGGTGTTCCTCTGCGGCCCGCACGGCACCAGCGCGCCCGCCATCACGCACCACATGAAGGCGGCGGAGCGCGTCTTCGACCTCTCGGCGGACTTCCGCCTGCGCGACGCGGGCGCCTACGCGAAGCACTACAAGGGCTGGCAGCATCCGCACCCCGAGCTTCTCGCGCAGCGCGCCTACGGCATCGCCGAGCTTCACCGCGAGGAGATCAAGGGCGCGAGGCTCGTGAGCGGCGCGGGCTGCATCGCCACGACCGCGATCCTGAGCCTCGCGCCGATCCGCGGCCTGCTCCAGGAGGGCATGCCCGTCGTCGTGGACGCGAAGGTGGGCAGCAGCGCGGCGGGCGCCGAGGCCAGCGCGAGCACGCACCACCCCGAGCGCCGCGACGTGGTGAGGCCCTACGCGCCCACGGGCCACCGCCACGAGGCGGAGATCCTCCAAGAGACGGGCCTGCGCGCGGGCCTCTCGTGCCACGCCATCGAGCTGGTGCGCGGCATCCTCGCCACGTCCCACGTCTGGGTCCGGCCCGGCACGACGGAGAAGGACGTCTGGCGCGCCTTCCGCGCGAGCTATCAGGACGAGCCCTTCGTCCGCGTCGTGAAGGAGAGGAGCGGCCTCTACCGCTATCCGGAGCCCAAGCTCCTCGCGGGCACCAACGAGTTCCACGTCGGCTTCGAGCTTGACGAGGAGACGAATCGCCTCGTGGTCCTGGGCGCCCTGGACAACCTCTGCAAGGGCACGGCGGGCGCGGCGATCCAGAACTTCAACGTCGCCTTCGGGCTGCCGGAGACCACCGGGCTATCGGACCTCACGGGGCTGCATCCATGATCCGCAGCGACAGCGAGGATGGCCGCCGGAGCCCGCAGGCTGCGGCGAGCATCGTCGTCAAGGTCGGCGGCGGCGCGGGCATCGACGTGGAGGCCGTGCTGGATGATATCGCCCAGATGTGGAAAGAGGGCGAGAGGGTCGTCCTCGTGCACGGCGCCAGCGACGAGACGAACCAGCTCAGCGAAAGGCTCGGCATCCCGCCGCGCTTCGTCACGTCCGTCTCGGGGCACGTCTCGCGCTTCACGGACGAGGCCACGCTGGACGCCTTCGCCATGGCCAGCGGCAAGCTGAACCTGCGCGTCGTGGAGAGCCTCCAGAAGCGCGGCTGCAACGCCGTCGGGCTCACGGGCGTGGACGGCCGCCTGCTGGAGGGCCAGCGCAAGGACGCCATCAAGGCCGTCGTCGATGGCAAGAAGGTCGTGCTGCGGGGCGACCACACGGGCACCATCGAGACGGTGAACGCGGGCCTGCTGCGCCTCCTGCTGGAGAACGGCTATCTCCCCGTGGTCACGGTCCCGGCCATCAGCGCCGCGGGCGAGGCCGTGAACGCCGATGCGGACCGCGCGGCCGCCGCCATCGCGGGCGCGCTGGGCGCCGAGGCGCTGATCATCCTGAGCAACGTGCCGGGCCTGCTGCGCGACGTGGACGACCCCTCGTCGCTGATCTCCCGCGTCCCGCAGGAGGGCCTGGCGCGCGCCGCCGAGTTCGCGCAGGGGCGCTTCAAGAAGAAGATCCTCGGCGCGGAGGAGGCCTTCGCGCTGGGCGTCGGCCGCGTCGTGTTCGCGACCGCGAACCGGACGGACCCCGTGCTTTCCGCCCGGAACGGAGGCGGAACGCACATCTTCCGGCCCGGCTTCGAGGTGCCTCGATGAACACGGAGCAGATGAAGGCCATCGAGCAGCGGCGCGAGTCGGGCGTCTTCCCCAAGCGGCCCTTGAGCGTCGTGCGCGGCGAGGGCGCATGGCTCTGGGACGCCGAGGGGCGGCGCTACTTGGACTTCGGCGCCAACTACGGCGTGGGCAACGTCGGCCACTGCCACCCCCGGGTGGTCCGTGCGATCCAGGAGCAGGCGGCGCGCCTCATCGCGATCCCGCAGACGTACCACAACGACCAGCGCGCGCTCTTCCAGGAGGCGCTGCTGGCCACGGCGCCCCGCGGTCTGGAACGCGTCTTCCTCGCCAACTCCGGCACCGAGGCCGTCGAGGCGGCGCTGAAGTTCGCCCGCGGCACGACGCGCCGCCCGGGCTTCGTCGCCACCAAGCGCGCCTTCCACGGGAGGACCTTCGGCGCGCTCTCGCTCACGCACAAGCCCGAGTACCGCGACCCGTTCCACCCCCTGCTATCAGACGTCGCGCACGTCGCGTTCGGCAGCGAGGAGGAGCTGAAAAGCGCGGTCACCTCGCAGACGGCCGCCGTCGTGATCGAGCCCATCCAGGGAGAAGGCGGCGTGCAGGTCCCGCCCTCGGGCTACCTGCGCGCCGCGCGCGACATCGCCCACGACGCGGGCGCCCTGCTCGTGCTCGACGAGATCCAGACCGGCTTCGCGCGCACGGGCTCCTTCTGGGCCTGCGAGCACGAGGGCGTGACGCCTGATATCCTCTGCTTCGCCAAGAGCGTCGCCGCGGGCCTGCCCATGGGCGGCGTCCTCCTCACGGACGAGGCGGCGAAGCTCCCCACCTCCGCGCACGGCAACACCTTCGGCGGCGGGCCGCTGGCGTGCGCCGCCGGGCTCGCCGTGCTGGACGTCATCCGCGAGGAGCGCCTCGCCGAGCGCGCCGCCAAGCTGGGCCCGCGCCTGCTGGACGGGCTCGCTCGGGCCGCAGGTGACGCCGCGCGGGAGGTGCGCGGCCGCGGCCTCATGGTGGGCCTGGAGCTCCGCACCCGCAACGTGCCCGTCCTCAACGGCCTCGTCGCCGAAGGCGTGCTCACGCTGCCCACCGGCGCCACCACCATCCGCTACCTCCCGCCCCTCGTCGTGGACGAGGCGCAGGTGGACGCGGCGGTGGAGGCGACGGCGAAGGCGGTGCGCGCGGCGGGGAACGCCTCAGCGTGAAGGCACGTCGTAGGCATATGCCAAAGGTGTCAGCCGCGCCTCTTCGGCCTTCCAGCGGGGGAAGCGCCGGGAGCGGCCCCCGATGGCCCGGATCGGATCCCCCGCGCGAAGACGGATGCCGCTGACGACGAAGAGCTCCGTCTCGGGGTGGAACAAGAGGGCATGCTTCACCTCGTTCTTCGTCAGCGTCACGGTGTCGCCCTCGCCCGTCGTGCCCTTGATCTCCACGTGGAGGACGCTGCGCCCCTTCCGAAGGAGGAGATCGTAGGATTCGCGGGCCGAGACGTCGTGGACGGTCCAACCCAGCCGCTGGTAGTAGACCGTGGCGACGGTCATCGCCCGCTGTTCGACCGCGCGTCGGGCCGCGGCGTCGAGCCCGCGCCCGGTCCGCCGGCGCTGCGGGCGCACCACCTGTTCCAGCGTCTCCGCCTGTTCGGTCTCCTCACGCGTCGGGAGGCGATATCGGGCGTGACCGTCCCAATCCATCTGGGCCTTGCGGGTCCGGTAGAGCAGGACGCTGCGGACGTTGCGCTGCCACCGGGTGTCGTGGGCTGCGTAGCTCGCAGGCGGACGGCGGTCACCGGCGTCCAGCCTCACGCGGCTCCGAACCAGCGCATAGATGTCTTGCAGGGAGAACCAGCGCCCGACCGGCAGGTTCGTCTGGAGGATGCGCCAGATGACGGGGAGGCGGGCTCGCATCGGGAGCCAAACCCCGCGACCCCGGAAAAAGCCGGCTCCGCCCCGGGGGCTCACGTCCCGTGCGTGCCTTTCGGTCCGGTGCCGGATCGCCATTCTTATCCTTCCCGGGGGCGCCACGCCCGCGATGCTGCCCGCCTGGACGCCCGACGCGACGGGATATCTCGTCGCCCTCTTCGCCATCGCCTCGCTGGAGGCCGTGCCGCTTTGGGGGCGCTGGGTGCCGGGCCACCTGGGCTTCGCGGCGGTGGCGTGCGTGGCGGTGGGCTTCGTGGGCGTCTCGCCGTGGCTTCTCGTGGCGGCGTGGACCGGCGCCTTCCTCTCGGACCTGGCGTTCTACGCGTGGTACCGCGTCCGGCCGGTGCGCACGCTGCGGCGCCACGGCGGGTGGTGGCGCGCGGGGCTCGACGTGGACGACCTGAGCGAGGCCCTGGAGCACGGGCCGGTGGGCGCGTTCTTCGCGGCCAAGTTCTCGACGCGCGACCGGGCGCGCCTCGCCTACGCGGCGGGCAAGGCGGACCTCCCGCCCGCCGCGTTCGTCCTCCTCTCCGCCTTCGCGTGCGCCGTCTGGACCTCCGCCTGGATCGGCCTGGGCGGGGCGCTGGGCTGGCTCGCGCGCAACCTGCCCCGCGCGTGGGCGGTGGCCCTGCTGGCGGTCGCCTTCGTGGCGCTCCTGGCGAGCCTCAGCCGGCCGCAGCCCGCGTAAGCACCAAGGGATCAAGCCCCCTCAGGGCCACGTCCAGGCCGATGGAGAGGCGCGCGTTCGTCAAGGCCTGCGTCGGCGTCGCGGGCGCCGCGGCCTTGGGCAGCGCGGGCCTGGGCATGGCGCGCAGCCTCGTCGAGCCGCGCGGACCCTCGGGGATCGTCCGCTACTTCGGCGCGCACCGCGTCGGCGGCCCCGCGCCCCGCGGGCTCCCCTACCTGCCGCTGCGGCGCGACGCCGACGGGGCGCTGGCGGTGAACGCGGAGCCCTTCTCCTTCCGCGGCGCGACCTACGATCCCCTGGCGTGGTGCCGCTACTGCGGCCACCAGTCCGCGCCCGGCCTCGTCCGCGGCGCCGCGCTGGACGACCGGCTGCGCTACTGGTTCCCGCCGGACCTCGGCAAGGTGGTCCGGCCCTGGTATGCGGACAAGCTGGGGGAGCCCGTGCGCCCGGAGGATTTCCCCGACGTGGGCTTCGGCGCGCGCGTCGTCTGGCGCACGCCGGACGGGGCCCCCGACGCGCATCGCCTCCAGGCTCTCGTCGTCCGCGTGCCGGCCCTCAAGGACGCGCGCGACCCCGTGAAGCCCGCGAAGCCCCTCCAGGCCGGAGAGCTGGCGCTGCTCCAGGAGCGCGTCTTCCTGGGCGACCTTGTGGCCGTCTTCTCCGCGTGCACGCACTTCTGCTGCTGGGCCGGCTACAAGGAGGCGGAGGTCTTCGCGCGGCCTCGCAACGCCTGGGAGAACGCCTTCTGCACCTGCCACGACGCCAACTATGACGCGGCCGCCCCTGTGGCGTACACCTTCCTCCCGTCGTGAAAACGCACAAGAGGCGGAAGCGGCTCCCTCTCGTCGTGGACGACGCCGCCGTGCTGGAGGCCCTGGTGCGCGAAGGGAGCGTGACCGGCGACACCGAGCGCGCCGTCGCGGCCTTCGTGCGCTGCGCCCGCGCGCTGGGGCTGGAGGCCCACCGCGACGCCGCGGGCAACGCCGTGGCCATCGCGGGCCGCGGATCGCGCGAGGTCCTCCTGGTCGGGCACGTCGACACGGTGGCGCCCGTGCTGCCCGTCACGCTGGAGGATGGCTGGCTCTGGGGGCGCGGCGCGGTGGACGCCAAGGGCCCCCTCGCGGCGTTCCTCTGCGCGGCGGCGCGCCTCAAGGAGAGCCCCACGCACCGCTTCGTCGTCGTGGGCGCGTGCGACGAGGAGGGGCCTTCGGAGGGCGCGCGCTTCCTCGTGGACCGGCACCGCCCCGAGGCGCTGGTCATCGGCGAGCCCTCAGGGACCAGCGGCGTGACCCTGGGCTACAAGGGTATCGTCAAGATCCGCTACGAGCTGGAGGACGACCTCCAGCACACCGGCGCGCCGCACCCCAGCGTGCCCGACCGCGGGCTCGCCTTCTGGCACGCCGTCCAGACGTTCCTCGCGCAGCAGCACGGGGAATCGATGTTCGAGATGCCCACGGTCAAGCTCAACGACTTCCAGACGGAGCTTCTCCCCTCGGGACGCGTCCGCGTGCGGCTCTCGGGCAGCGCGCGCACGCCGCCGGGCTTCGACACGCCCGCGTTCCTGGACTTCCTCCGCGAGCGCGCGGGCGCGGCCAAGCTGACCATTCCGGAGTGGGCGCCCGCGTGGCTGGGCGAGAAGAACGCGCGCCTCACGCGCGCCTTCGTGGCCGCCATCCGCGAGGAGGGGATGACGCCGCGCTACGTGCGCAAGACCGGCACCTCGGACGCCAACCTGCTGGCACCCCTCTGGAAGTGCCCCACCGTCGCGTACGGGCCCGGTGATAGCACGCTGGACCACACGCCGCAGGAGCGCATCGAGGTCGAGGACTTCCGGCGCGGCGTGCGCGTGCTGGAGCGCGCGCTGCGGACCCTCGCTTCGGGGCCCGCGTAAGGGCGCGCGCCGCAGGCAACATCCTGCCAACGTCCAACCCTTCCAGGCGCATGGCACGGGTGCATGACCAAAGCCATCGTCCTTCTTGGCGCTCTCCTCGTGACCTCCTGCGCGCTCGCGGGCCTCGTCGGGGCCAACTCCGTCTGCCCCGACTTCGACCAGCCGACGCACACCTACGGCGCGCCCCTCGGGCACCACCCCCACGCGGCCGCGATGCAGGGCTCCGGCACCGGGCTGGTGAGCGTCTGGGACACCAACGTCGCGGACTGCAACGGCGACGGCATCCCCGGCGACTGGGACGGCGACCTCGACGCGGGCACGACCGGCGGCGCCTTCGGCTACCTCGGGACCTGGGAGGCCGCCTGCGGCTACGACCTCAACCTCCACTCCGGTCTCGGCACGGCCTCGGACTTCACGGGGCTCTCGGTCTCGGGCGTGCTGGGCATGGACGACATGGGGGCCTCCGGCTGCGCGCCCGACGGCGTGATCGCCCCCGCCGTGGACCCCTCCGACTGCCTGGTGCGCTTCGTCAACTCGTGGAACGCCTCGGCGTGCGTCAACAAGCTCCAGGGGAGCGGCGCCACGGAGACGGGGGCGGACGACCTCTACTGGATCCTCGTCCAGGCCCCCTCCACGGCCGGCACGCTCACGGCCAACTTCTGATCGGCCCCTCACGGCCCCATGACGTTGGGGGGCGCCTTGCTCGCCTGGGCGCCCGGGCGGGGGAGCCGGAACCCCACCGCGAGGGTGGGGAGCTCGGCGTCGGGCACGAAGGTCCGGAACGACTTGTACGCGTAGAGCGGCGCCGCGAGGAACACCAGCGCGTACATGACGATCCAGACGAGGAGGAGAGCGCGCGACGTCGTCCAGCTCGCGCCGCCCGTGACGACAAGGGCCACGCTGATGCCCGCGAGCACCAGGAAGAAGCCCGTCTCGAAGGGCGTGAGGCGCAGCGCGCGCATGAAGGAGGCCCACTTGCCGGGCCGCCCCGCGGGCGCCTTGGGCGTGCGCACGAAGGGGACCTTGAACCCCATAGCGGCCTTCAGCGCGGCGCGCATGTGGACGAACTTGATGGCGTACCACACGCCCATGACCTTGAGCGTCCCCCACATGCTGAGGTTCATGCTGCGGCGCAGCGCCAGGTGCAGGCGCGCGAAGCCGTCCAGCAGCAGGAAGATGGGCACGAGGCCCAGGAGCGCGATCTCGTTCTGGTGGTAGACCTGGAGCGGGTGCCCGCGGACCTCGCCCAGGGCGATGGCCGCGACCGCGCCCGCGATGACGACGATGTAGACGCCGTCGAACCACTGGAGGCAGGAGATGAAGAAGTCGAACCGCTGGCGCAGCGTCATGCCGCCGGGCCCCACGAGCTTGCCCAGGTGCGCCTTGAGCACCTTCGCCCCGCCGAAGGCCCAGCGGTGGTGCTGCTTCTTGTACGCGTCGTAGGTGGGCGGGATGAGCCCCTTGCCGAACGTCTTGGGGATGAACAGGCTCCGCCAGCCCGCGTCGAGGAGACGCACGGAAAGCTCGCAGTCCTCCGTCACGTGGTTCTCGGCCCAGCCGCCCACCTGCTCCAGCGCCTCGCGGCGCACCATGCCCATGGTGCCGCAGAAGCTGATGGCGTTCGCCTCGTTGCGGCTGGGCATGATGGCGCGGTAGAAGTAGCCGTCCGCGAAGTAGTACTGACGGGTCAGGAAGCTCTGGTGGACGTTGCGGTAGTCCTGCGGCGTCTGGAGGAAGCCCAGGCGCGCGTCGATGAAGTACCCCACCGTCTCGCGCAGGTACTCGGGCTCCACGTGGTAGTCCGCGTCGATGACGCTGATGATCTCCACGTCGGGGGGCGTGATCTTGAGCGCGTGGTTGAGCGCGCCCGCCTTGTACCCCTTGCGGTTCGCGCGGTGGACGTAGACGAAGCCGTTCTCGCGGCAGAAGCGCTCCACGGGCGCGCGGCAGCGCTCGTCGGTGCTGTCGTCGAGCACCATGACGACGTAGCGGTCCTTGGGGTAGTCCAGGTCCTTGAAGCGGGAGAGCGCGTCGAAGACGATCTCGGGCGGCTCGTTGAAGCACGCGTAGTGGAACGCCACCCGGGGAAGGTAGTGCCGGCTGAAGGGCACCTTGTCCGGCGTGCGCTCCCAGCGGCGCTTGACCACGTTGTCGAGGCCGTAGAAGGCGTGCACGACGACCATGGCGAGGCTCATGCCTTCGGCCCAGAGCAGGAAGATGCTGAACGGCAATGCCTGAAGGGGCACGCGGGGGAGCGCCACGTTGAACACGTAGCCGAAGTAGCCGGCGACGATGCTCACGAACGCGACGTAGGCGAGGACGCCGTAGAGGCGCCAGCCGAAGCGGATGACGATGAGGCCCACGACGCCGCCCAAGACCGCGGCGATGAGCTCCGCGACGGTGAGCGTGTCGAGGACGCCCCAGTAGTCCATGGCGTAGAAGCCCCCCGCCGCGCCCGTGGGGTGGCCCGCCGCGAGGTAGCCCAGGGCGTAGAGGATGAAGCCCGCCGCGGCGCCGACGCCCGCGCCCATGAGGTCGCGCGCGAGGTCGCGCCAGCGCAGGAGGCCCGCGGCGCGGCTCGCGAGGAGGAGCGAGACGAGCGCGGCCCCCAGCACCATGGCCTGGCGCGCCGTGGTCCAGGGCCAGTGGAGCGCGCGGGGGAGGGTGTGCGCAGTCTTCGTGGCGAGGAGGAAGGCCGAGTGCATGGCGAGGCCCAGAAGGGCCCCCGCGGTGCCGGCGAGCAGGATGGCCGCGAGGCCCAGGAGGCGCCGCTTCACGCCCGCGCCACCGTCCTGTCGCGCGTCTTTCTCGGGGCGCGGATGCGCAGGAGCGGCGCGTGGCGCACCTCGAACTCGCAGCAGGGCGCGCCGCGCGCGCGGCAGGCGATCTCCTCCACCTTCGCGAGGTCGCCTGTCAGGCGCTCGAAGGCGCCCGCAAGGAGCCCGCGCTCGTGCTCGCACCCCACGGGCGCGCGCGCCATCGCGCACGTCGCGCAGCGGTAGAGCCGCACCACCTTGCGCGTCGCGCGGCTCTGCACGATGCGCGCGTCGACGCCCAGCGCGGCCAGCTCCTCGAACGCCTCGTCGAGGCCGATGGCGGACTCGTGGCCAAGGCGCCGCGCCGCGTCGAAGGGCACCGGCGCGGCGGTCGCCGCCACCTTGGCCGGAGGGCGCTCGTCGGGCAGCCGGGCGCGGGGGAGGGGCCGCCGCGCGTTGGCGACGGCCGCGAGGTCCCCCACGATGGTGCTGCGGAAGAGGGACGCCGTGAAGAGGAAGGCGAGCACCAGCAGGCCGCCCGCCATGAGCAGCACGCTGCCCCGCGCGCCCGTGGGCGCCGCGTAGCGATGCAGGAAGTCCAGGAGGGCGCGCAGCCCGTCACGGACGAAGGACCCGTCGCCGAGGACCACAGGCGCACCCGCCACCACCGTTCGGCAGCGCGGGAAAAAGCCCATGGGTACGCCTCACGAAGGGATCTCCTCGGGCGCGGCCAGAAGCACGTCGCGCACGAACCGGTCGACCTCCGGGTCCGCGAAGCTCTCGCGGTAGTAGATCAGCTCGTGCCGCAGGAGCGCCGGGTCCGCCAGGCGGTAGACGTGGGAGGCGCCCGCCCGCTCCCGCTCCAGGACCCCCGTCGCGAGGAGGCGCTGAAGGTGGAAGGAGAGCGTCGAGCCCGCGACGCCCGCCAGGGTCTGAAGCTCCTTGTGCGTCTGCCCCGGGCGCTCCAGGAGCGCCACCGCGATGCGGCGCGGCACGTCGTGGCGCAGCGCGCCCAGGAGCTTCTTCTCCCTCCGGTCGACGTCGCGCGCCACGAAGTAGCGCCGGAAGCCCCAGTCGCGCGTCGAGACGAGAAGGCCCATCCGCTCCAGGCGGTCCAGATGGTAGAGCACCTGCCCGAGGGGGAGGCCCGTCATCCGCTCGATGCCCCGCAGGTGGGCGCCCGGCACGCGGGCGACGCACTGGAAGATGTCCAGACGAGGGCCCTGGGTCATCTGGGGTTCAAGGGACCGCATGGGGCCCGTTTTGTTCGACCATTGTTAACCGTGCGTCGCCCGAACGGCAGGAAGCACGGCTGAAGGGCCAGGCCGGAGCGCCGGTCAGGCAGATGGGCGCTGGCCTTAGTAAGCAGACCCACCAAGGGCGTCGCATATGGGCGACAACCGCTACCTGCACGCCCTGGACGATCTCCGCGCAGCCTCCGACCCCTCGGCGCACCTCTCGCGCATGGGCGAGGCAGCGGTCATCCAGGCCCTGGGCGCGGCCAGCGCGACGGGCGACGCCTACCTGGGCAACGTCCTGGCCACGGAGCTGCTCAACCGCGTGGGCTACACGCTCGCGCGGGGCATGAGCCTCAGCCTCCTCGTGGCGGGCGCCTTCTCGATCCTCTGCGCGCTCATCGCCGGGCTCGCGCCGCAGGTCGCGTGGCCGACGTGGGTCCTGTTCAGCCTCATGGGCGTCGGCCTCCTCTTCGGCGGCGCGATCCTGTGGGTGGCGCGCGTGGCGGTGCACCGGGCCCGCGTGGGCTACTTCGAGCGCGCGCTGCGCGCCCATTGAGCGAAAGCAGGGAGAGGGGATCGAACCCTCGATCTTCAGATCTGCAGTCTGACGCCTAACCGCTCGGCCATCCCTGCGAGGTGGGCTCAGGCGCGGACGCCATGAAGCGTATTTCACCTTTTTGGGCCTCCAGCGGGCCAGGTCCCCAGGGGCGGAGGCCCGTTGGCGGACCCGCTTTGCCTCCCGGGGGCCCAGGGTCGCGCGTGCGCGCGTGGGCCGTCCTCCTCCTGGCCGCCCTGCTGGCCCCCCTGGGGCAGGCGGGCGAAGGGCGAGGGGACCTCATCGTCCTCGTCGCGCCGGGCTCGCACGTCGGCCTCCCCGCCGGCGCCCTCCCGCTCCACGTCGTGCCCGGCTTCGTCGTCCCCGACGCGTCCGACGCCCTGGCGCGCGCCCTCGCCGCGACGCCCGGCGTCGTCCGCATCCAGCGCGGAGAGCCCCTGGAGCTTCACGGCCTGCCCACCGCCGCGGCGGCCGCGCCCGACCACGCGCTGCGCCTCACGCGCGCGGACCCCGACGACCTCGCCCCCTTCGGCGCCGACGGCACGGGCGTCACGGTCGCGGTCGTGGACTCCGGCATCGACGCCACGCACCCCGACCTCGCCGGGCGCGTCGCGGGCAACTGGCGCCTCGTGGACGGCGCGTTCGTCCCCGCCGCGGGGGACACCAACGGCCACGGCACGCACGTCGCGGGCATCGTCGCCGCCAGCGGCGCCAGCAGCGGAGGCGCGCACGCGGGTACCGCCCCGGGCGCCACGCTCGTCGGCCTCGACATCCTCTCGCAGAGCTTTACCACCACCAGCGCGCTCCTCGCCTACGACTGGCTCCACCAGAACGCCGCGCAGCAGGGCATCCGCGTCGTCGTCAACGCCTGGGGCCGCACCGGGGAGCCGCGCACCTTCGACCCCGACGACGCGCTGATCCAGGCGGTGGACCGCGTCGTGGACGACGGCGTCGTCGTCGTGTTCAGCGCCTCCAACCACGGCCCCATCGCGGGCTCGCTGAGCGTCGAGGCGCAGGACCCGCGCGTCGTCACCGTGGGCGCCGTGGACGACGCGGGCCAGATCGCGCCCTACAGCTCGCGCGGCCCCGTCGAGCCCGCCAAGGGCGGCGCGTGGGCCAAGCCCGACGTCGTGGCCCCCGGCGACCGCGTCGTCGGCCTGCGCAGCCAGGAGACGACGCCCGACCCCGCGACCGACCCCGACGCGCTCCACCGCGAGATGTCGGGCACGAGCCAGGCCGCGCCCCACGTCGCCGGCCTCGTCGCGCGCATGCTCCAGGCCAACCCCAGGCTCGCGCCCGACGACGTGCTGCGCGACCTGCGCGAGAGCGCCATCGACTTGGGCCCCACGGGCCCCGACGCCGCCTACGGCCAAGGCCTCGTGGACGCGCCCGACGCCCTGCGCGCCGCGCTGGGCCAGGCGCCGCTCCACGACAACCCCCTCGCCGCGGGCGGCGTCGAGACCTACGACGACGCCACGCAGGCGGCCGCCAACGGAGGAGCCCTCAGCCTCGCCCCCGCCGCGCAAGGCGCCTGGGAGACGCGCATCCCCATCAAGGAGGGCGCCACCGCGCTCGCCTTCGAGGTCGCCTCCGCCACCCCCGCGCCAGGCCTCGACGCGACGCTCACCGGCCCCGCCGGCGCCGCAGGCTCCTGGAGCGGCGCGTCGCAGGAAGGGTCGCGCACGGTCCTCCGCGGCCGCCTTGACGCCCTCCCCCCCGGCGTCTACACGCTGCGCGTCACCGCCACGCTCCCCATCGCCCTCGAAAGCCACGCGCAGGTCACCCTGGGCGCCCGCGCCGCGCCCCCCGACCCGCGATATCACCTCCCGCAACCCCCCGCTGCTGCGCAGGGGGTGCCTGCGCGCACGCTCGCCGACGACGCCATCCTCCTCGCCCGCAGCCACCCGTGGATCGCGCCCGCCCTCGCCGCTGCCATCGGACTGCCCCTCGCATGGCTCGCCAAGCGGGCGCGACGCGCACCACGCCCGCCGGGCCCCGACGCCCCGCCCGCCGACCCCCAACCTTCAAGGGACGGGTCCACCTAGCCGCGATTCGCCAACCAGCCCCATGGTCTAGTGGCCAATGATTCGGGACTTTGGATCCTGCGACCTCGGTTCGAATCCGAGTGGGGCTATCATCCGGTTACGGGTGAGGATAAGCCGAAACCATCAGCGATTTGCCAGCCAGGTCGGCGGACCGGAAAGGGGTGCAGGCGATGAGGCGCGGCTTGGCTGGCGTCTACATACGCGAGCCGCGGCGCCTCCCTGAGTGGCTGCGCGCACTCTACGACGACAAACTGCTCGCGGTAGTCACGTCGCAGGGCGAGGAGAAGACCGCTCGTCACGTTCTCGGCGAGCGTGAGAAGGGGCTTCGCTATGACTCTAGTGGCCTGCACCCTCGTAGCATGTGAGTTATTGGTCCTCATCTTCGTACTTGGAGAACAGGTTGATCCGCTCGAGTTCGTCGAGCTCACCGAGGTCCGTATCTTTGACTTGAATTGGGAGGATTTCTGCGTTTAGGAGCTTGCCATCAGGGCCGATGAGTGCCTGGATCGTGAAAGTGAGCGTGCCGCTTTCGTATTCGTGAATCGGAGGCTCGTGAGGATCGCTCACGTCATAGGCGCCGAGGACGTACATGGGCGCTCCGAGCTGGACGAGGATATTCCCGTCGCCCACATCGCGGGCCCATTCGACGTTTCCAAGCGAAGGCGAGTGTCTCTCGATGATGTTGTCATCTCCGATGTCGTCACCCAGCTCGGAGAATGTTGTCACACCGGCAAGGTGTTGGTTCAGGGCGCGTAGGAGGTCGTCTTTGGCAAGTGGGTAGGCTTTGTCGAAGGGTTGCCCTACGGCCGTGTTCACCATGTTGAGCATGGGACCAATGTGGCTTGCAATGAGGTGATGGACGTCCTTGACAAGGATGATTTTCGCCTTTGCTTTCTCGGCTTCGGCGGCGAGTAGTTCGTCGAGGCTGCCGTCCTTGTTGGCGAAGTCTGTGGTGTTGTTGGTGACGAAAAAGATCTGCCCAGGCTCTTCCTCCTGCGCGTACTCAAGGATGGAGTGCCAAATCAGCGCGTCTCGGTAGCCGCTGCCATCGGGTTTGAAGGGTTTTCCGTGACGGAATTCGCGGCGCAGAAGGTCCTCGTGGCTTACTTCCGGGATGCCAAGGATACTAAAGTCGCAGCCTTCGGCTGCGCTCCAGATCGCTTTCTCAATGGCCTTGGTCACTTCCTTACGGTCGGGCTTAGGCCATTCGGGTCCGGGGAGGCCGATTTGCCGGCTCGCGCGAAGCGCTCGGCTCACGGCCTCATGGTGGGTTTTCGTCTCGGTCCAACCGCCGCGCGCGAGTTCCATCATGACCACGAACGGAAGGCGGACGATGATCCCTGCTTTCGCGGCTGGCTTGGCCAGGTTGGCGAGGGGGGCGAGGTTCAGTCTCTTCTCGTGGCCGCGTAACGCGGTGGAGTCGAGGATGACCGTGATTGGAGCGGCCGCTCGTTCGGGTCGTCGATGCGCGCTCACGCGGGCCGCAGAGTCGTGGAGGTACTAAGAAATCTTCGTGAAGCAGCCTTGTGGGCGTTCGCCATGGCGGGTTGGCATGCCTTAGAGCGATGATAGCCAGTCTCCAAGGCTGATCAGCCGACCCGTCTCAAGCTGTTCGGCGACTGCCTCTACGCTCCGCCGAACACGGTTGTCTTTTGAACCCGCATAGGTAGGCGCAAGGCCGGCGGGGTTGATGTGAACGACCTTCGCGAAGAGGTGGTTGCTGCCTGCGACTTTGCCGCAAGCGCGAGCGAGGCGAGCTGGATCGAATTCGTTGGTAATGACAACGTAATCGAACGGCTTGCCCGTGTTGGCCTTCGTGTAATCGAGGTAATCCGCCTCGAACTGCTTTTCACGGTCAGAGCGGATGCTCCACTTCGCCGTGACGAGGACGCGCTTCTTCTTTGCAGGGAGGATCGCCAAGTCGACCTTCTGGGGCTTGTCACCCTCTTCGGCGGGAGGTTGGAACCCAGGCAGATCGCCGAGCAGGCTGCGTGTCCGGACATCCAGTCCTCGAGTCGCCGCGGCCTGCGCCACGACGGCAGCGAGAACATCTTCGAAGCCCTCGCCGACGAGGTTCTTCCGCTTGTTCTCGAGTCCGATATGCTGCCGCGTAGAGCGGATGACCTCGCCCCATTCTGTTCTCGAAGGAGTCGTTGCAAAATGGTGCGCGAGCGCCCCTCCGAGGATTTGTTCGAGCTTCGGATCCTCACCCGGCTTTGGGAAGTCCCTGCCCGCGTAAGGCGCCACCTGTTCGGCCGCGAGTGCCGCAACCCGCTCGCGGTTCGCATCGACGAAGGCAGCGAGCTGAGCGCTCGCCTTCCTGAACAGCCAGTCAAGCTGCGCACCCATCTCCCCAGGCGCCATGCGGAGTTCGCGCGCGAGCCAGTCGTGGAAGGCAAGCGACCGCGCATACCACGGTTTGCCCGGCTGGCACTTGTCGCTCTCGTAGCAGTGGGCAAGGCCCGTCGTAGGATCAGTCCACAAGAGCATCCTGTACAGGTGCTCCCAAGCGGTCACCGCAGTAAGCTGTGGAGTCTGCACTTCGCGGAAATACTGCTGGATCAGCCGCGCTCTATTCTGGGCCCCAAATGCCGCGTCAATGAGCGGGTCCTCGGCTTCTTCTTCGGCCGGACTCAACAGGTTCGGGCTAGGCCGCCAAGGTTTTCAACCCTTCTGAACTGAGCGCCTTCCGCAGCGAAGCCCGGATCGCTTGGGCCGCTGCCTTGGCAAGGAGGGGCGGTACCGCGTTCCCGACTTGACGGTACCGCGAATGCGCGGCGCCTTCACTGTGCCTTCCCTCGATCTGGCCGACGCGGGGATCCGTTGTGAAGGTGAAGCGGTCCGGGAAGGACTGGAGCCGGGCAAACTCCCTCACAGAGAGCGCGCGGGCATGCTTGTAGTGGTAGACGCAATCGCCCTTCGTGGTCAGGGTCCACGCCCAAATGCCTGGGTGGAGGCGGCGATATGCGTAGAAGTGGCGGCGAGAGAGCTTACCACTGCCGTTGTCCTGGCCCCACTTCTGGCCGCTGATATATCGCTCAAGGAGTTCGTCGGGAAGATCGCGGTGGTTACCGCCCGGCGGGATGCTCTCCAAGCGAATAGCGGTGTCCACGTTGATTCTCGGGACTTGGACGTTGGTAATTGTCTTGCCAGCGCCTTTCCGCATCTCTCGCTGGTAGGCCGTCGCTGCGGGTGCGAGTTCGGAGCAGGGGAGTTCGTCCAAGCGGTTGCCGACCGGTAGGCCCGCGAGGTCTGAGATAGCATCGGCCGCAGAGACGACAGACTTGTCTTCCTTATCCTTCAGAGCGAGAAGCACGTTCTTTCCGTCGAGTGGCGTCTGCGCGACGATCTTGTAGTGCGCCGGTGCGACGCCATTGAACCGCGCGAGGCTTACTGCGTCTGTTGCTCTGGTCCCGCGGAGTTCGGGCGGTTCGGTCGACAACTCTTCCCGCAGGCCAATGAAGAGAAGGCGCTTCCGAGTCTGGGGCACACCGAAATCCGCCGCGTTGACCACCTGCCCGCGCACCTTGTAGGCGCCGCCGATGCTGAGGTCAGAGAGCATTTGTTCCCGCATCCCCAGCTCGTCGATGCCGGTGACGTTCTCCATGAGGAACGCCACGGGCCTTGCCGCTGAAATGACGTCGACGAATTCTCGGTATAGGCTATTGCGCGGGTCGTCAATCATGCGGCTGAAGTTGCGAACCTGCGAGAACGCTTGGCAGGGAGGGCCGCCCACGACAATGGAGGCGTCCTTTGCCGCTGAGAGGATCCGCTGCTTGATGGTGCTCTGGCGAATGTCGCCGGTGACTACGTCAGCACCTGGAAAGTTCAGCGCATATGTGGCCGTGGCATCTGGATCATAGTCGGAGCCGGCGATGATTTTGAAACCTGCCTGCCGGAAGCCCTCGGAGATGCCGCCAGCGCCCGCGAAGAGGTCGACGACAGTTCCGCGGGAAGCCCGGTCAAAGAGTTCAGCGGCGTCTGGAGAAGCGCGCGCTCGCCGGGGAGTCACTTCCTCCCCCTCCCCTTTGCTTCACCTGGAGTGCCGAGCCACCGCTTGCCAGCGTCTGTGAGCCACACTCTCCGTACGGAGCCGTAGCGGTCTGTGTGCACGAGCTCCTTAGCTTCCGCCAGGTCAACGTATTTGCCCACGGTGTTTGCCGAAAGTGCGGCAGCCTGGGCGATGTCCTTCATCTTTTGAGGCTCAGGGGATCCGCGTTGAACTGCTTCCAAAACCCGGCGGAGCTTGTCGGAATCGGGCATCGCTTCCTCCGTTAAGACACGCACCGGCATCTTCAATCTGTGAGGTTCATTCGACTCTTTATTCTTTGCCGTATAGGAAGAGCTTAGAGTTTCGAAGAAGAGCTTTCTCTAAGTGAAGGGATCCGTTTCCGGTGTGGGAGGGTTCAGGTCTGGGGAGCGTCCATCGGGCGGTGTGACGGACATCTGGGGCTCAGCGAAGCGGTCAGCTGTCATGGCGCGCATCAGGAGCGCTAACACGGGGCCCGAAGTTGTAGTACGTCGCGCCCTCCGTTCCATCGGCTTCGCTGCGCGACCGAGCTCAACGCTCCCCGGCAAACCCGATCTCGTCTTTACGCATGCTCGCGTCGCGGTGTTTGTCCACGGCTGCTTTTGGCATGGATGTCCAAGGCACGGCCGGATGCCGTCCTCCAACCAGGGCTATTGGGTTCCCAAGCTGTTGGCGAACCGCCGACGCGATGCGCGCGTAGCTCGCCAGCTCCGCCGGGATGGGTGGAAAGTGCTCACGGTCTGGGAGTGCAGCATTGAGGCTGACGTTGCAGGCGTTGCGAGGCGGATTGCGCGCGCCGTCGACTCGCGCCTGCCAAGAGTCTCTCGCGGAGGTTCGAAGACGACGGGCGCCTCAGAGAGGTCCATGACATCCAACGCGCCCCGCAGGAACCGTAGGATCAGTAACTGAAGTTTTCGGCCCCATTCCGAGCGTTTGAAGCCGGGCCAGCGAGCTCTGGGGGCCGATGGTTCGCGATCGGAAGAACCGCCTCGAAACGATAGGACCGCCACCTACCGCGCGTCCGCGGCTCGACGAGCCGTCCCGGCGCAAGTTGCGCCAGGCAATCACCAAAGCTACGAATACGCGCAGATCCGAGACTTCCTCCTACCTTGAACGTCTCGCAGAACATGCATTCATCGCGGAAATTATGCGGGAGGGCCTCGACGTCCGAGCGCAGCATGTCGAAGTCCTGCGGGCTGAAGTCGACAGTAACGGCTACGATCTCGTCATGGAAGCCAACAAGGCTGTCCGTTACATCCAACTGAAGTATCTATGAGAACGGCACGACAGCAAAGCAGAACGTTCACGAGAACCTCGGAACAAAACCGGGGGGCTGCGTAATCATCCTCCAGTGGTGCTACGATTATGCGAACGAGCGCCACTATCTCGCATACCACTTCTACGGCGGCGCGCCTCGTGAAAGCTTGCCCTCGCTCTTGAGGTTCAAGAAGTCGAAGAGGACCAGACCGAACGCCGCAGGCATGAAGGCGGAGCGCGCCCATCACTACGACGTTCCGCACAGGAATCTTGTCGGAGTAGGAAGCATTTCTGCCCTCTACACGCGCCTTTTCGGCGAATCGTGAGAGCGCTCGCTCGGACCGCACATCAGGAGACATTGTGGCGGAGCGCGGCTGCGCTCGCTACCGCCAGTCACGCGAAGAACTGTGACGGCGAAAAGCCGCGCATACGCTCGCGCATGAGCGAAAGCGCTATCGGTCGCTCGTACTTCTTCGGGCTGGCGACGCGCGGCGCGTGTGACTCCTCCGCATCCTCGAAGTAGGCGATTACGTTGCTGAACGCCGTAGGCTCTATCAAGTATGCTGCGGCCGGCCGCACGAGTGCGGGGCCCTGCTCACTCAATCGTGCCGTCGTGAAGGTCCGCCCATCGCAGTTGACTACCGCCGCATTTCCAACACCAGTACTTGAGGATGCAGGATCTGCAGTCGGTGGAAGAAGAACCCTACGAACCCACCAATGCCTACGCTGAGCCCGACGCCCAGCAGAAGCCCGAGGACCAACTCCGCCTCGCTCACGCCTTCCCCACCTCGCCCGGCTGCTCTTCGCCCGCTGCGACGTAGTCCTCCGTCCCAAGCTGGGGCATCACCGTGCTGAAGAGAACGATGCGCGTCTTCCTCATGCCGCGCTTGAGCAGCATCTTCGAGAGGATCTCCGGGCCTACCACGGCGGTACAGGCTTCGGTGAGGATGATGTCGGGCGCGAAGCGGTTGAGGTGCTCGCGCAAGACCTCCTTCTGGCACGCCGTCGAGACCCGCGCTCCAAGCGAGGCGCTACGCGAAGCTGGAGTGCCGGGACCTCATGGTCCTCAAGCACTTGTGGATTCCAGTTCTAAGTGCTCGCGACCATCCTGCGGCGGTCATTGGAGGCCCGTTCTCATGGGGTCCTCTGGACCTGGCGGATTATCGGGTTGGGGACCGCCCGGTTCGTGGGGCTATCCCGTTTCCGGAACCGTCGATGGGGTCGAAGGAAAAGCGCCTTGAGCCGTTGCGCGCCCGGAAGACCGCCCTGCGGCTCGGAGGCCGACGGAAGCGGATCCGCTTCGCTTGTCCGGATGATATGGAGTCCGATGGGTGAAGTTCGGCCGTCTCGCGTTCCTGGGCCAGGCTGGTGCTCCCGGCTCCCAGGCGGCGACCCCTTGGACGTGGGCACCCTTGTTGGAGCGCGTGGTGGGGCCCTCGACCCGAGTGGAGAGAAAAGGGCGCGCCGCCCCGCGGATGGGTGGAAAGGGCTCGTGTGCGCGAGCCTGGAAGGACGCGCGGTCCGGGGCGCCGTCGTCTCATCGTCGCCCGTCTTCACTTGGCTTCTCGTCGGAGGGGCACGGCGTCTCCAGCGGTCTCCGTGGGCATCCGCGTCTTCAGACGCGCGGGTTGATTTCCTGCGCGGGGCCATCCGGGGTCGTGCGCGCTTCCTGCCTTCGATGCGGCGCTCCGCTGATCCCCACCCTTGCCGGAAGGCTGGCGTGTCCACGCCTGGCGTCGTGCGGCCGAGGCGGCGTCGAGGAGCGGAGCGCGAGGCGGGCCACCCCGTCCGGCGCGCGCCTGAAGCGGCGGCTCGTGGCGGCGGAGCCTTGCTTCTGCGCCCGGTGCGTGCGGCCGACCCGCGCGGCGGCCACCTGAGGGCTCACGCGCCCGGGACGGGCGCTTCGGCGAGGATCGTCCGCACGACGTCGTGCGCCTTGACGCCGCGGATGCGCGCCTCGGGCTTGAGGATCAGCCGGTGGGCGAGGATGTGCGGGGCCAGGACCCGGATGTCGTCCGGGACCACGAAGCTGCGCCCCTTCATGGCGGCGTAGGCGCGCGCGCCCTTGAGCATGGCCTGCGAGCCGCGCGGCGAGCTGCCCACGTAGACGTCCGCGTGCTCGCGGGTGCGGCAGACGATCTCGGCCAGGTAGTCCACGAGGGCGGGGCTCACATGGATCGTCTCCACGGTCTGCTGCATGGCGACGATCTGGCGCGGGTCGGCCACGACGCGCACGTCGGCGTCGTCCTTGCCGCGGGCGATGCGGCGGCGCAGGATCTCGGCCTCCTCGGCGCGGCTGGGGTAGCCCACGCTGAGCTTCATGAGGAAGCGGTCCATCTGCGCCTCGGGCAAGGGATAGCACCCCTCCTGCTCGGCGGGGTTCTGCGTGGCCATGACGATGTAGGGCTTGGGGAGCTTGTGCGTCGTGCCCTCCAGCGTGACCTGGCGCTCCTGCATGGCCTCCAGCAGGGCGGCCTGGGTCTTGGGGGGCGCGCGGTTGATCTCGTCGGCGAGGAGCACGTTGGTGAAGACCGGGCCGCGGCGGAAGGTGAACTCGCTGGTCTGCTGGTTGTAGACGCTGGCGCCGGTGATGTCGCCGGGCAGCACGTCGGGCGTGAACTGGATGCGGCCGAAGTCGCAGCCGGCCGCGCGGGCGAAGGTGTTGCTCATGAGCGTCTTCGCCATGCCGGGGAAGTCCTCGAAGAGGATGTTGCCTCCCGCCAGGAAGTTGACGGTGACGAGGTCTAGGACCTCGCGCTTGCCCACGATGACCTTGGCGACCTCGTCGACGAGCGCGCGGCACGTGCGGGCCAGGTGCTGGACCTCGGGGGTCGCGGAGCGGCCGGGGGCCGGCGCGGGGCGCTGGAGGATCGCGGTCACGCGGAGCCAGAGGCGCGGGAGGGCATGGGGCGTGCCTTCGGAGTTTCCTGGGGGCTCCGGACCGGCCCGGAGATTCCGGCCGAAGCCCTTGAGCCCCCGGACGCGGATGCCCCTTCCGGCGCTCCGCTCCCCCGAAGCCTCCTCAGGCGGCGCGCCCTTTTCTTCTCCACCGGGCCCCGAGGCCGACGATGGCCGCGAGCGCGGCCGTCCCCGCCAGCGCCCCGAGGGCGAGCCACGGGCCGCTGGTCGCCTCGGTCCAGCCCAGCGCGGCGCCCGCCAGCCACGCGACGAGGGCGCCCCCCGTGGCGGCCGCGGCGACGAGGGCGCCCCGGGCCAGCGCGGCGCCCAGGCCGATCTGCCCGCGGGAGGCCGCGAGGGCGAGAAGCGCGAGGAGAGCGAGCAAAGCGCCTGCGGCGAGGCGCAGCATGGCCGAGGGCTGGAGCGCGCGCTCCGCGGCCGCCGCCAGGGCGGCGATCCCCACGAGGGCCGCGCCGGCCATCCACGCGGGCGGGCGCATCACGCTTCCCCCCGCGCGAGGGCCAGCGCCAGGCGCTCCGAGAGGCGCCAGTCGACGACCCTCACGCCGTGGGCCCGCAGCGCGGAGAGCGTCCGCTCGCGCTGGGCCCGCGCCTCCTCGGTGGGCTCGCCCGCCAGCGCGAGGAACGCGGGCCCGTCCAGCGCGAGCACGACCACGTCCAGCTCCAGCGCGCGCAGCGCCGCGACCGCGTCGGCCACGGTGGGGTCGTCCAGCAGGGGGGAGAGCACGAGGGCGGGCGCGCGGCGGCGCAGGCGAGGCAACGCGGCGTCGACGGCCTCGCGCAGCGTGGCGCCGCCCGCGGGCTCGCGCGCGAGGAGGCTCGCCAGCACGCCCGCGAGGGCGGCGTCTCCGGGCGCGGCGCGCAGCGTCTCGACGCCCTCGCCGTAGCGCACGACGACGGGCCGGTCGCGGCGCCTCGCCAGGAGCGCGGCGAGGGAGGCCAACGCGCGCAGCTCGTCGGCCCACGCGTGGTTGCCCACGGTGCCCACCCGGGAGAGGCCGCGCGCGTCGAGGAAGACCGTCGCCTCGGCCTGGCTCTCCATCTCGCGCTGGCTCACGATGAGCTTGCGCCCCGTGCGGGCCGAGGCGCGCCAGTTCACGTCGCGCAGCGTGTCGCCGGGCTGGTAGTCGCGCAGCGCGAAGAAGTCCGACCCTCCGCCCGCCTGGCCCACGAGGTGGATGCCCGAGGCGGGAAGAAAGCGACGCGAGGCGGCGAGGGAGCCCCGGAGGTCCTCGACGCGCGGAAGGGCGACGATCTCGCCTGGAGCCTCGATGACGTGCGTCCGCTCCACGAGCCCCAGGGGGTCGGAGACGCGCGCCGTGAGGCCGCGGAAGACGAAGCGCCCGGGGACGCGGGCGACGACGGCGAAGGCCAGGCCCACGCGGGCGCCCTGGCCGATGAGGTCGCCCTCGGCCGCTTCGAGCCCGGGAGGGAGCGCGTCCTCGACCTCGATGCGCGCGCCCTCCAGCGACTCGACGCCCACCTCCACCTGGACGGGCTCGCCCTCGCGCGCGATGGAGGCACCCACGCGTCGCGCGGCCCGGGCGCGCGGCGCGCGCGTCGCGAGGAGCGCCCACGCCAGTGCCGCGAGGAGGGACGCGCCCAGGGCCGCCGCCAGGAGCGAGCCCACCGCGAGGCCAAGTCCCACCGCCGCCGCGCCGGCCACGAGCGCCGCGCGCCCCTGGGGCGTGAGGCTCATCGCACGTCCTCCCGGCGCACGGGCGCGTCAAGGCCGCGGCGCTCCGCCCGCCCCTCTTCGCGGGCGAGCCCCAGGGCGGCGCAGAGCCCCGAGGCCGCGAGGGCCAGCGCGACCGGGGCGCCAAGCTGCGGCGTCGCGGCCGCGTCCTGCAGGGAGCCGGGAATCGCGGCGGGCCAAGGCGCGTCGTGCGCGGCGTCCAGCGCGACGCGGGTCCCCGGCGGGAACGCCTGCGCGAGCCAGCGCTGCGCCTCCGCCGCGCCCGCGGGGTCGCGCAGCGCATCGGGCGAGAGCCACCCGGCGGAGCCCACGACGAGGACGCGCCCGTCGGGCGACCACGTCGCGAGGGCGAAGGGCCCCGGCGCGTCGGCCGCGGTGGCGCGCCCGTCACCGTCCACGTCCACGAAAGAGCCGTTGGCGCTCCACGCCGCGACTCGGGCGCCGGGGCGCGGGTCGAGCACGGCGTGGGCGTCGGGGAAGCTCGCGTTGCCTGCGAGCAGGATGGGCGCCGACGCGACGCCGCTGCCCAGGCGCGCGGCGGCGTCGGGATCGCCCAGCACGACGACGCGGCCGCCCCGCGCCGCGAACGAGGCGAGGGCGTCCAGCTCCGCGGGTGCCAGGGGCGCGCCGCCCTTGGCGAGGACCAGGCCGCGCCCCTGCGCGGGAGCGTCGGAGAGGGCGGCCTCCCCCAGCGCGAGCCGCGACGTGATATCACCGTTGGCCTTGAGCATCGCCTCGGCGGGAGCCCAATCGGGGCCGCCCCCGCGGCGCTGCGAGACGCGCTGCGCGGCGTCGGCCGCGACAAGGCCCGCCGCCAGCGCGAGCGCCAGCAGCGCGGCGAGGCGCCACGCGCGCGGGCTCACGGGAGCGCCTCCCGGAGGCGCGCCAGCGCGGCGGCGACGCGCGCCGCGTCCCGCGCGTCGGGCCCGCGCTGCGCGTAGCGCGCCAGCTCGAAGGCGTCCACCACGACGTCCACGTCGGCCTCAGGCAGCCCCAGCGCTTCGCGCAGCGCCGCGCGCACGTCGCCGGGCGTGGCGCTGCGCGGCACGACGTGGCCGCCCCGCGCGAGCGCGGCGAGGAGGTGGCGGTACGCGAGGACGGCCGCGGCGCCGTGCTCGTCGGACGCCTCGAAGGCGGCCTCCGCCTCGGCGAGGGCCTGCGCGACCTCGCGGCGCTCGCGGCGGGGCAGGCGCCGCGCGGCCGCGAGCCCCAGGACCAGGAGCGCGGCAAGAGCGACGGCCGCGCCCGCGATCCACGGCGCGACGGACGCGGGGGCGAAGGGGGCGGGCGCCAGGGTCGCGACCGCGCTGGCGGGCAGCAGGTCGGGCGCGCCCACCACCTCCGCGACGACGCGCGAGCCGGGCGGGAGGCGCGCCTCGACGACGCCCGCGGCGTCGGTGCGCGCGACCAGCGGGAACGGCTGCCCGTCCAGGCGAAGCAGCAGCGGCGCGTCCGCGGCGGGGCGCCCGGCGCCGTCGAGCACCTCGACGCGGAGCCGGCCGCCCAGCGCGTCGAGGCGCAGCGTGGGGCGCTCGCGGACGCGCGTCGGCGCGGCGGACTCCGAGGGGAGGTCGCCCCCGTTGCCCGCGAAGGACGCCCGGAGCGTCGTGGGGCCCAGCGGCGCGTCCTGGGGGATCGTCGCGTCGAGGCGCGCGACCCCGTCGGGCCCCGTCGCGACGTGTCCCAGCGTCCGGTTCCCCAGCGACCACGAGATCGTCTCTCCGGCGAGCGGCCCCAGGGCGTCGTCCAGCGCAGCGGAGAGCGTGACGTGCGAGCCGGGGGCGAGGTCCTCGGGCGGGGCCGGGATGGCGAGGCGCGAGGGCTGGAGCACGAGCACGCCGAGGTCCTGGTCCAGGGGCGCCACGCCGTGGCCGCCCGGCGCGCGGGCGTGGAAGGAGAGCGCCCTCACGCGGGCGGTCGCGTTGCCCAGCGCGAGGCGGAAGGCGCCCGTCTCGTCCACGCCCACGGGCTGGCCGTCGAGGCTCAGCGAGGAGAGGGGCGCGGGGCCCCCGGCGTCGAGGGTCGCATGGCCGGTGAGCCACGGCGCGCCCGCCACGAGGGCCGCGGGGTCGGCCTCCACGCGCAGCGCGGCGAGGACGGTGAGGTTGCCCGTCGCGGAGGCGGCCTCGTCGTCCCCTGCGCCCGCGAAGGCCGCGCGCCACGGCGCAGCGCCCAGGCTGGCGTCCGCGGGCACGGGCACGCGCGCGGCGAAGCGCCCCTCCGCGTCGGTGGCCGCGGTCGCGTTCTCCACGAGGACCGGTGCGCCCGCGATGGGCGCCCCCGCGGCGTCGAGGAGCGCGCCTTGGAGGAGAGCGTCGTGGCCGCGCACAGCGGTGGCGTCGTCCAGGAGAAGACGCGCGGGAGCGGCGACCTCCAAATTGATATCAATGTGCGCTGCGTCCGCCAGGGGGGAGGCGTCCACGTCGAGGCTCAGCGCAACGGGGCCGGGCCGCTGCGCGAGGCTCGCGGGGAGCGCGACGGAGAAGCGCCCCTGCGCGTCGGGGTGCCCCAGGAGGGCCAGCGCGCCCGCGCGGACGCGCACGACGGCGCCGCCCTCCGCGGACGGGTCGTCCAGCGGGGCGCCCGCGGCGAGGAGCGTGCCGCGCAACGTCGCGGGCTCGCCCAGCCGCAGCGCGAGGCGCTCGACGCCCAGCGCGGGCGCGGCGCGGACGGTGGCGCCCCGCCCCGTGGCGTTGGCCGCCTCGTGGAGGCCATCGCCCGCGAAGGAGGCGCGCGGCTGCCGGCCGCCCAGGGGAAAGCCCGCCAGCGGGACCTGGGCGTGATAGCTTCCGTCGGGGCCCGTGAGCGCGGCGCCGCTCCAGGGGCCGAAGGCGAGGCTCACCGGGGCTCCGGCCAGGGGCGCTCCGCCGGAGGAGAGCGAGCCCGAGAGCGCGAGGCTCCCCGAGGTCAGCGCGGAGGCGTCCTGCGCGGCCACGGCGAGGACCGTGGGCAGGCGCGGCGAGATCGCGACGGGCGCCTCCGCCGCGCCCAAGGCCCCGTCGCCGCTCCAGCGGAGCGTGCCCGCCAGGGGCTCGCGGGCGTCGGCGGGCACGGGCACGCGGAACGTGGCGTTGGCGCCGTCCCACTGGGGGGCGAGGCTCGCCCCGCCCACGTCGAGGCGCAGCGCGTCCGGAAGGAGGGGCGCGTGCAGGTCGCCCGCGCCATCCTCCAGCGTCAGCGCGACGAGGGCCTCCGCGCCGGGCGCCGCGCTGGCGGCCAGCGGGGGGAGCGAGGCGTTGGCGCGCACGGGGAGGGGCGCGGTGAGCGCGGAGGCTCCTGATAGCACGTCGGAGGAGCGGCGCACGCCGTAGCTCCACACGAGGAGCCGCGCGCTTCCTCCCGGAGCGGCGAGGTCGGTGCGGGCGCGCCACGAGACGTTGCCGTGCTGGACCGCGCCGAAGAGGACGGCCCCGTCGGGGGGCTGGGTCGACTGGTCCGGCGCGAGGCGGACGCGCAGCGTGAACGACCCGTCGTCCCGCGTGAACGCGACCCCCGCCGCCAGCGCGGGGTCGGCTGAGGGCTCCGCCTCCGCGTCGGTCGCGATCCGCGCCAGCACGGGGACCCCGCCCCGGGGGCCGTCCGCGACGAGGTGGCCGCGCGCCTCGGCCTCGCCCCCTTTGACGAGCGCCGAGGGCGGGGCGTCCAGGACGAGGCGCGCAGGCGCGACGGGGGGTGGCGCCGCCTGGCCTTCGCGCGCCAGAAGCGCGGCGAACGCGGCGCCGCGGTCGTGCACGTCCACGGCCCCGTAGTACGGCGTCGGGTCCTCCCCCGTGGTGTCGTTGAGCCCGTCGCGGTCGAGGTCGGAGAGGTCCTGCGCGGTCGCGCGCCGGGTGGGATCGAGCCCCAGCCACCAGGGGCCGTCGCTCTCCTCGCTCCAGTTGGCGGGCCGCCCCCAGCGGTACTTCGCGAGCAGGCCGATCCCGTCGCCCGCGGGGGACTCGCTGGGCGTGTGGTACGCCGTCGCGTCGAGCCCGTAGTGGAGCTTCCACGCGTCGGGCAGGCCGTCGCCCGCGCAGCTCACCTTGTGCGCGCAGTCCTTGGCGGGGTCCTTGGCGACGTCGAAGTTCCCGAGGAACCGGAGCGAGCCGTCGGCCTGCCTCTCGTGGACGATGCCCAGCGAGAGGAGCCGGTCGCGAAGCGGCGAGGGCGCGTCGGGAAGGGTGACGTCGGGTCCGTCCAGGAGCCCCTTGCCGATGCTGTCGGGGCTGTCGGGGTCGGTGTGGTACACGCCGATCTCGTCGGCGTTGGAGAGGCCATCGCCGTCCGCGTCCCCCTGCGCGGCGTCGTCCGCGGGCGAGAGCGGGTCGAGGTGGAGACGCGCCTCCAGCCCGTCGGGCAGGCCGCCCCCGTCGGTGTCGGCGCGCAGCGGGTCGGTCCCCGCCGCGAACTCCTGGAGGTTCGTGAGCCCGTCGCCGTCGGGGTCCTTGGCGGGGTCGGCCGCGCCGCGCAGCGCCTTCCAGAAGTCGGGCAGGCCGTCGCCGGCCCCGTCGGGGCGCGTCGTGGAGGCGTTGAGGCGGTACGCGTCGCGGAACGTCCACGTCACGCTACGCATCGTGCCGTTCGCCCAGGACTGATATCGAGCCAAGGGCGCGTCCGCGTCGGCGGGGTCGGTGGGGGAGAGCGGGACCGGCGCCCCCGCGCGTCCCAGCCACGAGAAGCCGCGCCCCGCGACGGCGGTGGCGGCGAAGCGCGCGCCGCCGGCCGCGCCGTGCTGGTACTCCCAGCCGTCGGGGAGCCCGTCGCCGTCCGTGTCGGCGGCGTGGGGGTCGGTGCCGGCGGCCAGCTCCAGCTTCGCGGGGAGCGCGTCGCCGTCCAGGTCGCGCGCCGCGTCGGCGCACGAGGGCGCGTCTCCGCAGCCGCGGCTGTCGCCGGGCAGGCCCGCGAGGCTGTCCGCGCGCGAAGGATCGAGGTCCCACGCGCCTAGGTCCGCGAGCCAGCGGGCGTTGGCGCGCTCCCACGCGTCGGGGAGCCCGTCGCCGTCGGTGTCGCCGCTCGCGGGGTCCGTGGCGGGGAAGGCCGCGCGCTGCGCGGAGCCGGGCGCCACGGGGCGCGGCGGCGGGTGGACCTCGTCGCCGTTGCGGATGCCGTCGCCGTCCACGTCCGGGTCCGCCACGTTGGGCGGCTGCCCGCAGAGCGCGCAGAGGCGGTCCGCGTGCGCGGGGTCCGCCGCAGCGCGCCCGTCCCAGTAGGCGACCTTCTCGCCATCGGGCATGCCGTCGCCGTCGCTGTCGCGCTTCGCGGGGTCCAGGAGACCCGCGTACTTCGCCACCTCGACCGCGTCGGGCAGCCCGTCGCCGTCGGTGTCCGCGGTGCCCGGGTCCAGGGGGGAGAAATGATAGCTCTTGCCCTCCGCGGTCCAGGCGCCGTCGCGCTTGGCCTTGTCGGGGATGTGGTCTCCGTCGCTCACGGGGCGCATGGGGTCGCTGGTGACGTGGCGCGTGACGCCGTCCACGGTGACGTTCCAGCCCACGAGCGCCTCCTCCGCGTTGGTGAGGCCGTCGCCGTCGCAGTCGGGCTTGTCGGGGCAGAAGCCGAGCCGGTACGCCTGGAGGTTCGGCACGCCCCCGCCGCCGTCCTTGGCCGCGTCGGAGGGGTCCAGCGGGTCGAGGCCGTAGCGGATCTCCCACGCGTCGGGCATGCCGTCGCCGTCGCTGTCCGCGCTGCGCGGGTCGAGCCCCTTGGCAAAGGGCGGCTCGACGCCCGGGAGGCGCGCGCACAGGTCGAGCCGCGCGAAGGAGGCCTGGGCCTTCTCCAGCGCCGTGAGCCCCGAGGGGTCGCCGTCCAGCCGCAGCGCGCCGATGGCGGGGTCGCGCGGGTCGAGCCCGAAGTGGAGGGCCCACCCGTCCGGGACGCCGCTGCCTCCCGTGCTGGCGCGCGACGGGTCGAGCCCGGCGCGGACCTTCTCGCCGTCGCCCATGCCCGAGCACGCGGTGTCGAGCCGGTCGCCGCGCGCGCCCGCGTGATATCGTTCCAGGTTCGTGATCCCGTCGTGGAAGGGGTCCGCTGCGGCGTCGGCCTGCTTGGAGTCCATGCCATGCGTCGTCTCGTAGGCGTCCGGGATGCCGTCGCCGTCGGTGTCGGCCTTCCACGGGTCGGTGCCCGCGGCGAGGTCCTGGGCCAGCGTCGTCCCTTTGCCCAGGCAGTCGGCCTGCGCGTCGGGCCGCGCGGGGTCGGGGCATCGCTCGCCCGTGGCGGCGTCGGCGCGGCTGTGGGCGATCTCCCACGCGTCGGGCAGCCCGTCGCCGTCGCTGTCGGGGGAGAAGAGGTTCGTGCCCCAGCGCGCGACCTCCTCCAGGTCGGGGACCCCGTCGCCGTCGCTGTCCCGCGCCGCGTCGGGGGCCGCCACGGCGGCGCTCGCCGAGGGTGCCGCGTGCCCGGAGACGAGGAGCTCCACCAGCGCGCCGGCCGCGAGGGCGGCCACCAGGAGGAGCGCGGCGAGGCGCAGGTCGGCCCGCAGCGCGCGCAGAAGCCTCACGAGGATCGCCTCCGCAGCGCGAGGGCGAGAAGGAGCGCCGCCCAGGGCGCGGCCGCGGGCGTCGCGCGCAGGGGCGCGGCGCCCTGGAGGGTCGCCTGGGCGTCGGCGGCGCCGTCGCTGCCCAGGAGGTCGACGGTGGCGCCGGCGGGCGCGTCGCCCACGAGGAGGACGTGCGTGGCGCGCCCGCCCGCGGCGAGGCCGGGGAGCGCGCGCTGCGCCAGCGTGACGTTGCCCGCGCGCACGCGCAGGAGGAGGGCCGTCGCGTCTCCGTCGCCGCGGTTCTCCAGCGTGACGTTCACGACCTGCGCGCCGGGGGCGCCCTCGACGCGCGCGTCCAGGATGGCAAGGTCGCGGCGAAGCCCGACCACGGCGACGTCGCGGCTCGCCTCGCCCGCCCGCACGGTGAGGGTCGCGTCGGCGGACGCGTTGACGATGATATCAAGGAGCCGGGTGGCGCCCGGGGCTAGGAGCCCCGCCTCGGGGGCGTCCGCGAAGCGCGCGATCCCCTCGGGGCTCAGCGTGGCGGGCGCGTCGGCGGGCGCGTTGCCGTCGTTGCGCAGCACGACGCGGAGGCGCAGCGGCTGGCCGGGCGTGGCGCGCGCCTCGGCGGGGGCGACGAGGACCAGCGCGGGCGCGGCGGGCGTGCGGGCGGGGATGGAGAGCGATCGGAGCGCGGCCGGCGTCGTGGCGTCGGAGGCCAAGATCGCGAGGGTGACGTTCCCCTCCTGCGGGGGCGCGCCCGGCTCGACGCTCCAGTGCAGCGTGGCGCGCGCCTCCTCGCCAGGCGCCAGCGAGGCGGGCAGCCCGTCCAGCGTCGCGCGCCAGCCGCGCGGCGCCACCAGCGGCTCGACGGCGAGGTCGAGGGGCGCCAGGGCCTCGCTGCGCACCGTCACGCGCGCGGTTCCGTTGGACGCGGGCGCGCCCAGCAACGCGTCGGGCCCTTCGACGCGGAGCGCGAGGTCGTTGGCCGCGACGGCGACGAGCCCCACGCGCGCGGCGGCCCCCGCGCCCACGGTGGGCTCGACGACGAGGGCCAGCGGCACCGAGAGCCCCACCGGCGCGCCGCGGGGCGCGAGCACCTCGGCGCGCACGCTGGCCTCGTCCAGCGTGGCGCCCGACTCGTTGCGCGCGCCCGCGGCCCGCAGGAGGACCGAGGGCGGGTCCAGCGCGACGCGCCACCCGTCGGGAAGCGCGCCGACGCTGCGCACGCGGACCTCCGCGTCCCCGCCCAGGTTGCGCAGCAGGATCGTGGCGTTGGCGGAGCCTCCCGGGACGGGGCGCACGATGCGATCGGAAGCGTGGGCCTCCACCGTGGCGTTGGCCCGCGGCGCGGCGGCGACGACGGCCTGGTCGCGCGCCGACGGGTCGGAGACGGAGGTGGCCTCCACGACGAACTCCCAGGGCGGCTCGCTTCCGGTGGGCGCGGTCAGGGTCAGCTCCAGGGGCGCGGTGCCGTTGGGCTCCACGTGGACGCGGGTCGCGTTGAGCGTGGCGTTGTAGCCGGGCCCCGCGGCGAGGGAGAGGTCGGCGTCGCCTGCCTGGGCGCCCGCGTTGCGCAGCAGGAGCGAGACGCGCGAGGGGACGCCGGGCGCCAGGGCGAGGTCCACGCGCTGCGCCTCCTGGCCCGAGGCGTCCAGCGCGCGCAGGACGGGCTCGAAGCCGGAGCGCGCGCGCAGCACGAGCCGCGCCTCGGCGCGCGTGGCGTTGTCCTGGGACGACTGCGCGACGAGCCGCAGCGAGAGGCAGTCGCCGTCGCGCGCGTCCACGGGCACGTCCACCAGCGCGTCGACGCGCGCGCTGCCGGGGGCCACGAGGCCCGGGAGCGTCGAGGCGGCCAGGCGCGCGTCCCACGCCGCGAGGCAGCGCGCGTCGGGCGCGGGCTCCAGGGAGAGCGCCACGTCCTCCGTGAGCGGCGAGCCGTCCTCCGCCGCTCCAAGGTTCTGGAGCGAGAGCGAGAGGCGCGCGTGGTCGCCGGGCTTGGCCGCCGCCTCCTTGGCGGGATCGGACCATGATAGCAGGGCGCCGTGCTCCTCCACGGGCGAGGCCGTGGCGCGCGCCTCGGGGGGAAGGCCCGGCAGGAAGGCGTCGAAGGGCGCGCCCGGCCGCCACGCGAAGAGGAAGGCGGGCTTCGAGACGTCGACCTGCAGGAGGGTGTCCTCCCGCGCGAGGGGCGCCTTGCCGTCGGGCGTCGTCGCGAGGGCGCCCGCGAGCGAGATCGTGCCCGTCGCGCGGGAGAGCGGCGTGCCGTTGAGGGCCCGCGCGTCCGTCTCGACGCGCGTCCCTGCGAAGGGCAGCTCCAGCGCGGCCTCCAGGGTGGCGGGCGCGTCGGGCGCGCGGTCCGTGGCCAGCGGCGCCGAGAAGGAGAGGCCCGACTTGCCGGCGAGGACGGCGAGGCCGTCGCTCCCCAGGAGGGCGGTCGCGTCGGCTCCGGGCGCGAGGAGGGCCCACGGCTCGCTGGCGGCGGAGGGGGAGGCGCGCGTGGCCCACGTCTCCCGGGGCGGGTCGCCGGCGCGTCCGGAGAGCGCCTCGTTGGGGCGCGCCAGGGGGAAGGCCTGCGCGCCCACCGGCAGGTTTGATAGCAGCGCGTGGCCCCCCGCGCGCTGGGCGACGAGGAGGCTGCCCGAGGGGCCCCCGTCGAGGGAGACGGCCTGCTGGAGGAAGCGGTCCACGCCGCCGGCCTGCGCGCCGCGGGCGAGGGCGACCACGGGTCCGTCGGCCTCCAGCCGCGCGCACCCCCCGGAGGGCACGAGCAGCGAGGCGGAGCCCAGGCGCGGCGCCGAGAAAGACGCCAGCGCGCGCCCGTCGTCGCACGCGCGGACCGTGGCGTTGGCGCGCGAGGCGCCCACCACGTCCCACGTCGTGTCGCCGCCCAGCGCGGGCAGCAGGAAGCGGCGGCCCGCGAAGCCCCCCTCCAGCGCGGGCGCCGCCAAGGCCGCGGGCTGCGCGTCCCCTCCCACGGTCTCCAGCGCCGCCACGACCGGCGCGTCCGCCGTCACGCGCAGGTCGTAGGCGAGGTCCGCAGAGGGGAGCGCGAGGCGCGCGGGCGCGGCGAGCCCGTCGGCCAACGTCTCGGGGGCCGCGCCGGGGGAGAGGCGCTCCACCTTCACGCGCGCGTCTCCCGCGGCGGGGAGGACGACGAGGCGGAGCGTGGCATCAGGCGGGATGGCCGGGACCCGGGCCAGGAAGCGGACGCCGGGGCCGGGGCCGAAGAGCGCATCGAGCCTCGCGGAGCCTTCGGGAGAGGGACCCGGCACCGGCGCGTGCTCCAGGACGTCGAAGTAGACCTCGACGCGCCGCTCGCCGCTCCAGGCGCCCGGGACGAGCAGCGCCAGCGTGCCGCCTTCGCCTCCGTGGAGGTCGAAGGGGAGATAGCGCGACGGGAGGAGGGCGCCGGAGGCGTCGACGACGCGGAGGCTCGCGGGGTCCAGCGTCCAGCCTGCGGGCTCGCCCGCGCCGTCCAGGGGCCACGCGCGCGCGTCGCGCACCGCGGCGCGCAGGTCGAGGGGCGCCAGCAGCGCGACGTCCGAGGCGCCCGCCAGGTGGACCGCGCGCCCGTCCACGGGATCGGCCGCGTCGGCGGCCAGGTCCAGCGGCAGGCGGAAGTGCCACGCGGGGTCCCACCAGGGCGCGCGGGCGGCCTCGGCAGGGGGCGCCGCGAGTGGTGATAGCAAAATGGCGAGGAGGAGGGCGCGCGCCTTCATCGCCGCCACCTCCGGGCGAGGGCCAGCGCAGCCACGGCCAGGAGCGCAAGGGGCAGGCCGGCGTCGGGGGCCGCGCGCCGGACGACGCCCACGGCCAGGGGCGACGCGGGGCCCGCCAGCGTGAACGAGCCCAGCCGCGCGTTGTCTTCGGGCCGCGCGTCGACGAAGCCCTCGCGGGGGGCCAGCACCACGGCGTAGGAGTGCGGGCCTGGCGCGCTGGCGTTCCACGCGAGGTCGGACTCCACGAGGGCGCCCGGGTCGAGGACGCCCAGGTCGCGCTGCGCGACGCCCGCGCCGTCCACGTACAGCTCCGCCACGGCGGGCGCGGGCACGTCGCCGCGGTTCTGCGCCGCGATGCTCCAGCGCGCGCCCTCCCGCGTCACGTTGTCCAGCCCCACGTCCGCCACCAGCAGGGTGACGTTGCGCGCGAGGCTCGCGTCCGTCGTGCCCTCCGCGCGCGCCACGAGCGGGAGCGTCTGCGCCCCGGCGGGCGCCAGCAGGGAGTAGCCCAACGCCGCGGTCGCGCCGGGGGCCACGCGGTAGCTGCGCGCGGCGGGCGCGGCCGACGAGCCCGGGGGCAGGTCCCACGAGAGGACGCCCTCCTCGGGGACGTTGCCGGCGTTGCGCACGAGGAGTGTTACCTGCGACTCGGCCCCCGCCGTGAGGTTCCCCTGGAGGTCAAGGCGGAGGTCGTGGCGCGGCGCGAGGCGGACGGCGCCCTGCGCGCGGCCGGCGAGGTCCTCGCTGGTCCACGTGACGGAGACGGGGATCGCCCGCGGCGCGTCGTCGCCACCAAGATCCAGGGGCACCTGCGCCACGCGGCGCTCGCCGGGCTGCGAGAGGAGCGTCGCGGCGCGCAGGCTCCACGAGGCGGGGAAGCCCTCGGTGCGCAGGTGGACCGTCTCCGGCGCGTTGCCGCGGTTGTCCAGGAGGACGGGGAGCGTCGAGCCGTCGCTGGGGAGGAGCGACACGTCCAGGGCGGGCCGCCGCGGCACGTCGATGCTTCCCTGCGCCGCGTGGACCTTGCCTTCGGCGTCCACCGCGGAGAGCCCCACCGGCACGCTCCCCGCCAGCGCGGAGTCGGGCGGCAGCGCGCGCACTCTCAGGACGACCCACCCGCCGGCCGGCAGGTCGACGCTGCCTGCGGCGGTGCCGTTGGCCTCGGTGGAGAGGGCCCATCCGTCGGGAGCCTCGGGCTGGAGGGCGTAGGTCTCGGGGGCGTTGCCCAGGTTCGTGAGGCGGAAGAGGGCGGAGCGCGCGTCGTCGGGGGGGAGCGGCTGCACGTGGGCCGCCTCCTCGCGCACCAGCGTCGAGAGCGTCGCGGCGTTGTCGTCCAGCGTGGCGACGGGCTCGGGCGCGCCGCCCCGCGCGTATGCCGACGCGGTGAGCCGCACGATGCCGGGCACCTGGGGCGTCCAGGAGGCGTTGCGCGTCCAGCTGGCGCCCGGCGCGAGGTCGCCCACGGGGAGGGAGGTCTCGCCCTCCAGCAGGCTCTCGACGCCCGCGGCCAGGGCGACCTCGACGCCGCGCGCGGCGGCCGCGCCGCGGTTCTCGACGCGGAGATGATAGCCCACGGGAGCGCCCACCGCTGGCGCGGCGTCGTCCAGCGCTAGGCCGACGCGCAGGTCGGGGAAGGGGAGCGGCGCCACCGCCGAGGAGAGGCTCGCGGCGTCGTTCGCGCGGTCGGCCTCGGGGACGGCGCCCGCGGGGTCGAGGCGCGCCTCCAGGCGGTAGGTCCCGGCGTGGCGCGGCGTCCAGGAGATCTCCAGCGCGCGCGTGGCGCCCGCCGCGAGGATGATATCGCCCTTGGGCGACAGGTCGTCGGGCGCCTCGACGACGCCGTCGGGGGGCCGCGCGAGAAACGAGAGGGGCGCCGCGGCGTCCGCGAGCCCCAGGTTGGCCACGTCCAATTCGACGGTGCGCGGCTGGCCCGCGGGCTCGTCGTCGCCGCGCACGCGCAGCCCCGTCACGGCGAGGTCGGGCCGCGGCAGGCCCGCCGCGTGGAGCGACCACGTCGCGCTGCGCGTGAGGTTGGGCAGCAGCGTCGAGCGCAGCGTGAGGGGCAGCGGGACCGGGCCGCGCAAGGGGCCCGCGCCCAGGCTCGGCGCGGTGGTCAGCACGAGGTCCAGGGCGCGCGCGTCGTGGGCCGGGACCGCCAGCGGGCCCGCCAGGGGTTTCCCCGTGAGGGCGTCCACGAAGGTGGCGTTCCAGCCCGCAGGCAGCGCGGCGGGGCGGCCCGCGGCGTCGGCCAGCGAGAGGAGGTACGCGTCGCCCAGCTCGCCCTCGTTGCGCACCTCGAAGCGGAGGCGCTTCTGCGCGGCGTCGGGGAGCGCCGCGTCCGGGAGCGGGCCGAAGGAGGCGTTCAACGGCGTCACCGACGCGTCGTCGATGACGAGGTACGAGGCGCCTCCCGCGGGCGGCCGCGGCGCGTCGACGCGGAGGCGGACGGCCTGCACGTCGGGGGCCAGGAGGGGGGAGAGATCGCGCTCCACGGGGGCGAAGCGCCCCTGCGACGCGCCTGGGCTGCGGCCCGCAAGCTGCGCGGCCGGGGTCCACGCTCCCTGCGTGCCGTTGGCGAAGAGGGGCGCCACCCAGACCGTCGCGGCCGCTCCCGCGGGCAGGTCGTGGAGCACCGCGAGGCGCAGCCACGCGCCCGCGAAGCCCGCCACGGGGAAGGGCGGCGACTGGAGGCTCGCCACGGTGGCGGAGTCCGTCGCGTCCGCGGGTGGAAGGCCCACGGCGAGGCCCACCGGCGGGCTCGCGTGGCGCGTCGGGTCCTCCATGGCGCAGGGCGCGCGGGTGAGGCAGTCCCAGCCCGGCGCGGTCGCCGCCTGGTCGGCCGTCGCGCCGAAGGGCTCCGCGTAGGCGAGCCTGCCCAGGAAGCGCCCCACGTGGAACGTCGCGTTGGCGTCAAGGACGAGCGCGCCCCGGGGCGTCGTGGTCGCGACGTGCGCCACCGCGACGTAGTCGCCCGCGGGGAAGGACGCCGGAGGGCGCCACCTCCACGTCACGTCCAGCGTCTCACCAGGCCCCAGGCGCGCGGCGAGGGGGCGCGCGTTGGGGAGGAGACGCACGCTCTCGTTGTCGTGGAAGATCTCCAGCGTCGAGGCGCCCAGGGAGGCGGGGTCCTCGCCGTCGTTGGCCACGAGGGCGTGGAAGACGATCTCGCCGCCCGAGGCGGGGTCGAGCACCTGGGGCGTGGCGTCGAGGCGCAGCGGGACGACGCGCGAGCGCTCGCGGACGTTGGCGCCGCCCACCAGGGCGTCCACGCGGTTGTCGGCCAGGAGCGTCTCGCCCGGCGCGGCGGCGAGGTCCGCCTCGACGCGGCTTGCCGACGCGTTCGCGACGAGGATCCAGTTGATGTCGACGCCGCGGACGGGGACCTGCGCGGACTCGCCCGGCGCGAGGGGAGGGACCTGGCGCGTCGTCTCGTGGGGCGGGCGCGGGCCCCACTCGGGGGGATCGAAGACGCGCACGTGGAGCGCGCCGCCGGGCCACGCGGCCTGGCCGCGGTTCACGACCTCGAAGAGGAGCGTGCGATATCCCTGGGTGAGGGGCGCGTCGGTGGGCGCCAGCAGGCGCAGCCCCGCGCCCTCGCCGTGGCGCAGCACGCGCAGCGTCGCGCCCAGGATCTGCCAGCTTCCTTCGGTGCCCGTCGCGTCGGCGGAGCCGCGGAAGCGCAGGCGCACCTCGTCGCCGCGGAAGACGTCCGCCTCCAGGCGCGCGCCTCGCGCCTCCCAGAAGTCGCCGCGCGCCGCGGGCGCCGTCGAGAGCGCGGCGCGCAGCGCGACGAGGACGGGCCGGCCGGCAAACGGCGTGAGGTCGTAGGTGGCGTTGCCGATCTCCGGCGCCGCGCGCCACGTCCGCCCGTCGTCGTCCGAGGCCTCGACGCCGACCTGGGACGAGCCGTGGAGGGAGCGCGTCTCGTCGAGCCGCAGCGTCGCGTTGGCGACCGCGGTGGTGAGGTCGACGGGGAAGACGAGGCGCGCGTCCGCGAAGCCGCCCGCTGCGGAATCGAGGCGCCAGCCGCCCGCGGGAAGCGCGCGCCATGCAGGCGGCGCCATGTCCGCCAGGAGACGGAAGCCGTCGGACGCGGGCGCGAGGGGGAGGCGGGCGTTCGGGTCGTCCTCCGCGCGCAGCCACGTCGACGCCGCCTCCGCGGTGGCGTTCCCCAGGGGCAGCGGCGCGCCCTCCGCCGTCTCGACGCGGGGCGAGGCGAGGGCGACCCCGCCGAAAGGCGCCGCTGCATCGTCCGCGAAGCCCGTCGAGCGCGGCGCGAGGGCGCGCACCTCCACGACGAGGCGCGCGCTGCGGCCCGCCAGCGCGGCGCCCGCGCCGGGGAACGTCGCGGCGAGGTCCGTCCAGCCTTCGGTGGACGAGACGGCGGGGCCCTCGAAGCGCGTCGAGCCATCCGGCGTCTCCAGCGCGAGGCGCGCGAGGCTCGGGGGCGCGTGCGGATCGCCCGAGACGCCCAGGCTCGCCCAGACGCGGACGCGCGCCTCCAGGTCGCCCCGCGCGCCCGCCGGCACGTCGACGGGGAACGCCAGCGCGTCGACGCGCAGGAACGCCGTCGCGTCGGCGGGCGCTCCCGCGGGCGCGTCGTGGGGGCCGACGTACCACGCGGTGGCGTTGCCCTCCCGCTGCGGGCCCGCCCAGCGGTTCTCAGGGTCCGAAGGGACGGGAAGCTGGAGGCGCTCGCGCAGCGCGGGCGCGGCGGAGAGGTCGAAGCGGTCTACGCGCTCGCCGCCGCTCACGCCCGTGAACGCGGGCGCGCTGGCGTTGGCGTCGAGCGCGCTGGGCGCCAGCAGCGCGCCGGGCTCGCCGCCCGCGGGCGGAACGGGCACCCACGGGCCCGAGGGGGAGAGCGCCTCAAGGCGGCCGCCGTCGAAGCCCTCCTCCAGCGCGTAGCGGTGGCGCACCTCCAGCGTGGCGGAGACCGCGCCGCGCAGGTCGAGCGGCGGAAGCGCCAGCGAGGAGTCGACGCCGGGGCGCGGCTCGAAGCGCCAGACGCCGGTGGCGTTGCTCCACGGGTCCTGGCCCTGCGCCGCGGCGAGATCGAGGGGGATCGCCTCCTCCACGCGGAGGGGCTGCTCGGCGCCCACGACGGGCGCGGCCCCCGGGAGCGCCAGCGAGGCGACGACGCGGTACGCGCCGCTGGAGGAGGGCGTCCACGCGGCGGGAGCGGAGATCGTGGCGCGCTCCCCGGGGGCGACCGGGCGGCCCAGCGCCGCGGCGGCGTCCAGCGAGACCGGCGCGGCCAGCGCGCTGCGCCCCGACGCGTCGAGCACCTGGAACGATATCGTCGCGGGGCGCGCGGCGTCCAGGGGAAGCGTCCCCTGGTTGATGATATCAACCTGGAGACCCAGGGGCGCGCCGGGGCGCGGGTCGCCCTCCACCAGGCCCCCCGCGGGGACCGCCAGCGCGGCGTCCAGCTCGTCGCGCACGTCCACGGCGCGGGAGAGGAGATCGTCCAAGGGGCTCTCGTCGGGGGGGTCGGTCGCGACGGAGACCCGGAGGACGTGCGGGCCGTAGGAAGCGGGCACCCAGGCTTGCGGCAGCGCGAGCAGGCGCGAGGCCCCCGGGGCAGGCAGCGCGCCGGGATCGTCCACGCGCAGCGTCTCGGGGCCGTACTCGATCCCGCCCGACGCGTTGACGACGCTCACCGTGACGTCCGCCCGGCGCGGCGCGAAGAGGCCGGCATCCGCGAGGCTCACCGACAGGGGGACCGGAGCGCCCAGGCCCACCGCGGGCGCGACCCCGGGCAGCTCGACCTTGACGTCGTGGGCAGGACCGGGCGCGCCGACGCGCAGGCCGCGGACGGACCACCCTTCGCCCTGGAGCGGCGCGGAGGCCAAGGCGTGGAGTTCCAGCGCCACGCGGCGCGTGGCCAGCGCGGAGGCCAGCGGCGCGAGGCCGACGCGCACCGGGACCCACGACGCGTTGCCCACCCACGCGGTGGCAGTGGCGCCCGCGGGCACGCGCGCGCCCAGCGCCCGGGCCAGCGGCTGGAAGGCGGGCGCGTCCACGTCCCCGCGGTACGCGCTCCCCTCCGCGCCCGCGTCGGGCGCGAGCAGGACGCGCTCCTCGGGCTCCGTCGCGTTGGCCTCCAGCACGGCGACCAGCGCGCCGCCCGCGAGGTTGCGCCCCGCCTGGTCCGCGCCGAAGTCGTAGCGCGTCTCGAAGCGGACCTCCGGCGCGGGGACCCCCGCCAGCGAGACGAACGGCGTGCGGGCCACGCTCCAGACGGGCTCGCTCGTGGCGGCCCCCGGCGACTCGCGCCACGCCAGCGCGCCCCCCTCCAGGCTCCAGCGGTGGGGCGGCACGTCGGGGAGCGCGACGACGCCCCACCCGCGGCCGTGCGCGCTGGGAAGGTCCTGCGCCGCGAGGCCCCAGTCGCCGCTCCACGCCGCGCCGCCCTCCTCGAAGCCCTCCGCGCGCCCCACGACGCGCCAGGGCTGCGTTCCGTCCGCGCGCTCCAGGAGGCGCACCTCGTCCACGAGCCAGGTGGGCGCGTCGGGGCTTTGCGCGGTGAGGTTGCCGCCTGCGACCTCCAGCGTGAGGCGAAGGCGCTGCGCGCCCGCGTCGGGGTGGACCGGGATCGCCACGCCCTCCCACCCGGCGGTGGCGCGCTCGAACGTCGCCGCGTCGGGGGCCGCGCCCGCCTCGTCGGGAAGCTCGATCCCCCCGAGAAGCTGCACGTGGCCGCGCACGCCCGCCGCGCCGTCCCACGAGAAGGCGCCGCGGCTCTCGAAGACGATCTCGTGCTCGCCGGGCCCGGCCGCGGCGTAGAGGTCGGAGAGGTCGCGCTCCACGACGTAGCGCGCCAAGGCCTGCGTGCCGTTGGCGGCGGCGGGCGCGGGCAGCGCGGCGAGCAGGTCCGCCGCCGAGTAGGGTCCGAAGACGCAGCAGCGCGCGCCGCCCTCGTAGGGCCACGCGCGGCCCGCGGGCAGGAGCGTGGCCGACCCGTTGGGCGCCGCCAGGACGAGGGGCGCGTAGGCGAGCTGAGCGCCCGGATCGAGGGTGATATCAGCGGCCACGTAGAGGAGCGTGCCGTCGGCGCCGCCCTCTTCGAGGGTGCCGTTCCCCACCAGGATCGTCGTGCCGTTGGCGGAGAGCGTGAGGTTCTCGTCGGACACGCTCTCGTTGGCCAGCCGGCTGAGGTTGACGACGCCGACGCGGCTGCCCGGGTCGTCGCACGCGGGCGGGCACGCCAGGAGAAGCGCGCGGGCGTAGCTGACGTTCACGGGGACGGACGCGCTCTGGTTGGCGGGGAGCGCCACGGGCGCGGCGCCCGGGAGCGCGAGGCGCAGGGGGACGACGCCGCGGACGGAGGAGCCGTTGGCGAGCCCGTCGCGCGCCCACGCGGCCAGCGCGTGCGTGCCGCGCGGCGCCATCGGGTCCAGCGGAACGGGAGTGCCGTTGTCGAGCCCCCACGCGTCGAAGCCCCACCCCGGGAGGCGGTCCGCGGCGCCCTCGCTCCAGGGGCGCGCGGGGTCGGCGGGCGGCGCGAGGTCGGGCTGGAGGGCCGGCGGGGGCGAGGCGTCGACGTAGGTGGAGAGCGCCGCGCTGGCGGCCCCCTCCGCGCGCGCCTCGACGCGCCATTCGCCGCGCGACGGGGGCGTCCAGCGCAGGTCCAGCGTCGCGGCGGAGCCGGGCGCGGGCGCCTCGAAGGAGGCGCTCGTCACCTGCTGCGGGGCCGAGCCCAGCTGCCACGCCCAGAGGCCCACGCTGGCGGGCCCGCCCCGGGTGCCCTCGTTGAGGACGCGCGCGTGGATCGTCTTCGCCGCGCCCAGCGCCGTCACCGCGGAGGCCTCGTCCTGCGCCGCGGAGAGGCCCAGCCGCATCGCGCTCTCCACGCGCACGCGGACGCACGTCGAGTCATCCGAGGAATCCAGGTCGACGCGCGTGCGGTCCAGGGCCAGGCGCGCGCAGAGCGTCGCGCTCCCCTTGACGTCGACGTCCTTCGGGAACTGCGCCTGGGCCACCGCGCCCGGAGCGACGGGGCCCACGGGCACGCTCGCCGCCGCGACGGGACGCCCGTCAGGGCCGTCCGCCTCCAGCGTGACGACCACCGGCCCCGTGGCGGCGGGGCCCCAGTTGCGCACGAGGGCCGCGGGCGCGCCCAGCGAGGCGACCATCCGCCCGTCCGCGAGCCCCGCGAAGCCTTCGACCGCGACGTCGGGCTCATCCAGCGTGGCGTTCACCTGCACGTCGTCGAGCCCCCACCCCGCGGCGTCGGGCGGGAGCAGGGCGGAGCTTCGCGCGCGGAACCCCACCTCGATCACGCTCCCGGCGAAGGGGCCCAGGTCGTACTCGGTGCGCAGCGCGCGGGGGGAGGCGCCCACGAAGCCGGGCTCGCCCGTGGCGAGGCGCCCGTCGTGCATGGCGTAGCCGGGCGCCTCCAGCACGCCGCCCGCCTGCACGAGGGCGTCGTCGGGCACGACGGGCGTCAGCTCGCGCCAGGGGGACCACACGCCCCCCGCGCCGAGCGCGCGCGCCTCCACGAAGGCGCCGTCGCCGGGCGCGAAGTCCCACTCGTGGAGGAGGCGCAGCCGGACGTGCGCCGCGCTGGCGACGGAGGGCGCGGCGAGGGAGACGCTGCCGTTGGGCGGCCACGCCAGGGGCTCCACGAGAGAGGGCTGCGCGGGCGCGGCGGCGCCGGGAGGCAGGGGCGCGCCCGCCACGTGGCGCAGGTCCAGCTCCGGGGCGACGAGGCGCGCGTCGAGGCCCGCGACGTACTGCGTGCGCGCGGCGCCGCGCTCCACCGCGAAGCCCACGCCGTCGCCCGCCATGAGGTCCACGCGCCAGCCGCGCGACGCGAAGCCCGCCCCGCCGTCGAACGTCTCGTGGAGGATCGTCGCGTCCACGGGCGGCTCGGGCGCGGCGACGGGCTCGGTGGCGCCGATGGAGGGGAGCGGCAGCAGGAGCAGGAGCGCGAGGAGCGCGCGGGCCTTCATCGGCGCCGCCTCCCCATCAGCGCGGCGGCTGCGAGAAGGGCGAGCCACGGCGCGGGGGCGGGCACGGCGCGCAACGCGCCCGCGAGGCCCCGCCCATGCGGCGCGCCCGCGACCAGGGGGAGCCGCGCCTCGCCCACGGGAGGATCGCGCAGCGCGCCCGCCTCGACGTGATAGCCCGGGTCGCGCGCCAGGGTCGCGGGGCCCAGGTCCAGCGTGGCCGCGTAGAGGGCCTCGCCCTGGGGCGCCAGGGGGAAGGAGCGCCCCTCGGCGACGACCTGCGCGGGGGCGCCGGGGTCCGCGCTGAAGAGGACGCGCACCTCGATGCGTCCGTCCACGACGCGCGCCTCGCGGGCGAGGACCTTCACCGCCTCCCTCGCGGTGACGCTGGCGGTGGGCGAGACAGGGCCCACGTTGCCCGCGCCGTCCACGGCCGCGACGCGGTAGTCGTAGGCGTGGCCCGCGACCGCCTCGTCGTCCAGCGCGAAGGGGCTCGCCGTGGTGCGCAGCGGCGCCCACGAGCCGTTCTCGCCGCGCAGCACGCGATAGACAACCGCTCCGCCCTCGTCGGCCACGGGCGCCCAGCGCAGCGCCACCGTGCCGTCGGGCTCCGCCGTGGCGCCCATCGTGGCGGGCGCGGGCGGCGGGGTGAAATCGGGAAGGGTGCGGAAGTCCAGACGCGCCTCGCCCAGGTTGCCCGCGGCGTCGCGGGCGGCGAGGACCAGCGCGTAGGCGGTACCTGGGCGCAGCGCGTCCGCGCGCACGAGGGCGGGCGAGGCGTCCAGCGGGATTGCGCCCTCGGGCGTCGCGAGAAGCGCGCTCACGGAGACGGGCTCGCTCCACGAGAGGTCGGCCGAGGCGGACGTAAGCCCCGCGCGGAGAGCGCCCTCAAGGAGCCGCGGCGGCGTGCGATCGACGCGCAGCGTGACGTTGGACTGCGCGACGTTCCCCGCCGCGTCCCGCGCGCTCACCAGGAGCCAGCGCGGCCCCTCGGCGCCGCCCAGGCTCCACGCGAGGCGGCCCACGCCGCCCACGAGGTCGCGGGGCAGCAGGCTCGCGCGGAAGCCGTCGTCCGCCACCGCGTCCACGCGCGCGACGCCGGAGAGACCGTCGCTCGCGCGCACGAGGACGGGCACGGTGGCGGCGCCGGCGAGGGCGCCGCCGGGAAGCTCCGCGGAGAGGGCGGGCGCCTGGCCGTCGAGCAGGACGCGGACGCGCTGGGCGGGCTCCGCGTTCCCCGCGTTGTCGCGGGCGCGCACGAAGACGTCCACCGGCGCGTCCCCCGCGACGCGCACCGGGTCGGACGCCGGCTGGAAGGTCGCGTTGTCGCGGCTCCACTCCACGGCCGCGACGCCGCTGCCGTTGTCCAGCGCGCTCAGGCGGAGGTCCACGGGCCCCCGCTGGTAGGAGGAGAGGTTCGCGCTGGCGTTGATCAGGGTGCGGGGCGCCACGCCGTCCAGCGTGAAGAGAGGCGTGACGTCGCACGCGCGCGCCTCGCCCCCGTCCGCAGGGCGCGCGCAGACGCGCAATCGCGCCCGGGGGGACTCGGGGAGCGTGGCGGGGTCGAGACGCGCCGAGTGGGTGGAGTTGCCCGACTCGTAGGCGGGGAGCCCCGCGCCCGTGAGGTTCGCGACGTAGGTCCGGCCGCCGTCCAGCGAGAGCGAGACGTCGTACACGACCTGCTCGGCGTCCCGCGCGGAGACGTTCCACGCGACGTCCATCGGCCTGGCCACGAGGGGCGGGAGGGCGGCGGCGCGCACGTCCACGAAGTCCGCCGTCCGGAAGGGGCCAGCGGAGACGTTGGCCGCGTTGCCCACGGCGTCCACGAGGCGGAGCGTGAGGCGATGGCTCGCGCCAGGGGTCAGGCCCTCCAGGCGCACCTCGTGGTCCAGCGCCACGTCGTCGTCGGCCGCCTGCGTGAGGTTGCCCCCGTCGTCGGTGGCCTCGACGGTGGCGCTGGCGGGCTCCGTCGTGGAGAAGCGCACCACGGCCGTCGTGCTCGAGGCGTCGACCGCGGCCGGGCCTGCCAGGGCGGGGGGCGTCAGGTCCACGTCGACGCGCGCGTCGTAGTCGGCCTTCTCCTCGACGTTGCCCACGAGGTCCACGCCGCGGGCCAGGAAGAGCAGGCTCTCGTTGTCGGTGAGGTTGTCCGGCTGATATCCATACGTCCCGTCGCCGGCGGAGGGGGCGCGCGTCCACGCGGCGAAGGCGGCCTGGAACGGGAGCGCCGTCGCGTTGGGGTCGGTGAGATCGAGGTCCACGCCCGCGCGCAGGACGTAGAGCCCCGGCGCGGGGGGCGCGGGCAGGTCGAGGGCGAGGGTCTGGTTGCCGCCCGCCACGAGGTTCCCCGCCCGCGCGGTCGCGTTGATCCAGACGGGCTCCATCGCGGGCGCCCCCGAGTCGTTGAGCAGGTCGAGGCGGACCCACACCGGCCGGGAGAGGTCGGTGAGGTCGTCGACGCCGAAGGCGCCGCCCTTCTCGCGGTTCGTCACCTTGAGGCGCAGGTGCAGGGGCGCGCCCGCCTCCACGAGCCCCTGGGGGCCCGCGAGCGCGAGGCCCTCGTCGGGGGCGGAGAGCGTGAGGTTGGGCTTCGCGGGCCCGGCCGCGGGGGCGGGATCGGCCTGCACGGCGGAGGCCTGGAGGAGCGCGTCGCGGCCCGGCGGCACCGGCAGCGCGAGCACGTCGATGCGGGCGACGTCGGGCGTCTCCGGCGCGTCGGCGCGCAGCACGATGGGCCCTCCCGCGGCGCGCGCCAGCTCGGGCGAGGGGTCGAGGAGCGCGAGGCGCGTGCGCGGCGGTGTGATATCATAGTAGTAGACCGCGCAGCGGCCCGCCACGCAGTCGGGGCCGGACGGAGGGGTCGTCGAGGGGTCGGCCACCTTGACGTTGCCGGCGTTGTCCTCGGCGTAGGCCGCGATGCGGTAGACCCTCGGGGGCCCGGGGCGAGGATCGCCGGGGAAGCGCGGCGCGTACCAGTCGGCCCTGCCGCCGCCGGGGAGCGGGTTGGCGAACGTCGCGCCGATGTCGGTGGCGGCGCCCGCGTACGTCCAGTTGTGGCGCTCCAGGACGCGGTGCGGGTCCGCAGGGTCCAGCACGTCCTCCTGGTACCAGAGGTGGATGCGGTCCACCGGCGCGCCGTGGCCCGAGGCCTCGTCGGGGTCGTAGAGCACCGGCACGGGGAAGCGGCCGCCGGGCGCCTCGGAGGCGTTGACGCGAACGGGCGTGCCGCGCGGGTCCTGCGAGACGGCGGGCGCGCGGTCGTCGACCCAGACGTAGGGCGTCTTGTCGTTGGAAGGCGAGGGCGCCTTGCCCGAGACGCGGCCGACCCAGTGGACGTGGAATTGATAGCGTCCGCGAGGCAGGGTCTCGCCGTGCCAGGTGAAGTTCACGTAATCGAAGCCCACGCGCGCCAGCGAGGCGGGGTCGTCCGCGAACGACGTGGCCACCTGGAAGCTGCCGCCCGGCACGAGGCTCCCCGAGTCGTCGGTGACGTTGACGGTGACGTTGCACGGCTCGGTGACGGGCGCGCTGAACGTGGCGGGAGCCGCGCCGTTGGAGGAGACGACCGCGATGGAGTCGCCGATGACGGGCGTGTTGTAGAGGAGGACCGCCAGCGAGGAGGACCCGCCGTAGAGGCCGTAGGAGTCGTCGGTGTAGTTGAAGGCGTCCGACAGCGTGGCGTCCAGGAGGCCGTCGCGCACGCCGAAGGGCGCGGCGGGCTCGCCGTAGGGGCGCTCCGCGAAGGCGCGGAACGTCAGCGCGTAGGGGCCCGGCGGGATGAGCGGCCGCGCGCTGCCGGGGACGTAGCCCGACGCGCTCCAGTCGACCTGCCAGCCGGTGGCCGAGGCGCCGTAGCGGCGCACGTGGGGCTGGGGCGTCGTGTCGGTCCGGTTCCACTGCACGACGAGGCACGCCTGCGGGTCCAGCGGGTCGCGCAGCGCGGGGTCGGGGCACCCCTGCCACGACGGGCCGGTGCCGCGGACGGAGAGCTCGATGCGCGCGATCGCGTCGGCGGGGGACGCGGCGGATTCGGCGAACGCGGGCGGAGCCTGCACGTCGAGGCGGAAGCCGATGGTCTCGCCCAGGCTCGCGTAGCTGTGGGGCGGCGCGTAGCGGCTCTCGGCGTCGGGGTTCGCGACGGCCGCGAGGTGCACGATGGGCGAGAACGCCGTGCGCGCCAGGGTGACGGGCTGCGCGCCCTGCGGCCCCGTGAGCGAGCCGCCGCTGCCGGGGTCGTCCACCGCCTGCCCCTGGTCGCGCTCGTCGGGCGTCGACGCGGAACCTCCGCCCCCCTCCTGGGGGTGCTCGACGTCGTTCGCCGCGGCGTCCGCCTGCTGGTCGACGAGGCGGCGCGCGGGCTCGCCGAACCCTTTTCCGAGCCCCGCGGCGGAGAGCGCCGCGTAGGCCGCGTCCCCCGCCGCGTAGCCGCCCGCGCGCGCCGCCTCGCCGACGGTCTCGCCCGCGGGGCCCGTGGACGACGCGTCGAGGGGGGCCTCGTGGGGCGCCAGCGGATCGTCGGGTCCGACGCCCGGCGCCACGCCCTCGTCGGCCCGCTTGAGGTTCGCGTTGAGGTACCAGTCGAGGTTGTCGACGCCCTGCGCCACGCGCAGCGAGCGGCCGCCGGGCTCGGAGAACGCATCCTCCAGCGCGGCGTCCTGCCAGGCCGCGTCGTTCCCGCGCGGCTCCCGCAGCAGGCCCGGCGCCGTCATGTTGGCGTCATACCCGTCGTCCGCCCAGCCGTCCTTGACGAAGAGCGCGACCGTGGGGCGCTCCCCGGAGGAGGGCGCGACGGGCGAAAGCGCCCCCATGCTCTCGTTGCTGCCGCGATAGCGGTCCGTCCCGCCGCGGTGGAGGTAGACGGCCAGCGCGCCCAGCTCGCCAGGGGTCGCGGCGCCCAGAGAGCCGGGGCTCGCCGTGACGTCGTCCCCAGGCCCGCCCTGCGAGAGGACCAGCGCGCTCCCTCCGGTGGCGGCGCACGCGAGGCGGCAGCTCGTGCGGGGGTCGGGCGCGGCGTCCACCCTCGTCGCGTACCCTTCGGAGAGCACCAGCGCCGCGCCCAGGTCGCGCGCCGCGCCGAGCCCCTCGTGGACGTGGAGGTACGCGTTGGTCCCGGAGGGGTGCTCCAGCGGCGGCGGGATCGAGGGCTGCTGCTGCGTGACGTTGAGCAGCGCCTGCGCGGGCGCGCCCCCCGCGAGGAGCGCGTCGCGCGCCGCGGAGGCGTTGTCCCCCGCGCGCGCGAGCGAGGCGCCAAGCGCATCGAGGTCGCCCGAGGGGTCGGTGGGCTCCGCGGCGCGCGACCAGATGGTGGCCTGCACCGCCACGCCGCCGTCCGCGAAGCCGAAGCGCCCCGCCTCGTCGCCCGCCTGCCCCAGCGCGGCGTCGAAGAGGTTGTTCCCGTCGGTGTCGAGCAGGATGGAGACGGGGCCGACGTAGCCGAGGTCCATGGAGAGCTTCGCGGCGCGCGAGGCGTTGGCCACCGCGACGGCGCCCACGCCGTAGGTGTCGTTGCCCATGACGTCGACGTCGAGGACGTAGGGGCCGGGGACGACGTCGTCGCCGAGGGTGCCCACGCGCGCGAGGCCGGGGAGCGTGAAGTTGCCGAAGCTGGACGCGAAGAACGTGGGCGGGACCTCCGTGCCGGCGGGCGCGGGGGCGAGGCGCAGGTCCGCGCAGACGCCGAAGGCGGGGTCGAAGGGCGAGCGGCCCACGTTGGCGCTCCCCAGCATGGCGTTGGACAGGCGGCCCGCGCCGCACGCGCCGGCGTCGTTCCCGCCCAGGTCCGCCAGCACCGCGATGCGCGCCGGGGCGGCGTCCGCCTCGGGGGCCGCGTACCCCTGCGCGGTGGCGGCCGCGTCCACGTACGTGTCGTTGCCGGCCGCGTCCAGAAGGAGGCCGATCCCTCCGGTGGACGCGCCCAGGGAGAGGTTCGCGGCCTGATATCGATCGTCGCCGCCCAGGTCCACGAGCCCCGCCTCGCGGCCCAGGATCGACGCGCCCAGGCTGCGGTCGCCCCCCGAGTACGTGTCGTTCCCGCCGGCGGCGACGAGGAGGGCCGTGCCGTCGGCGTCGGCGCGGGAGACGCTGTCAGCCTGGCCGCGGAACGTCGCGTCCCCCGCGCCGTGGAGGAGGAGCGCGACGCCGCCCGCCGAGGCCGAGGCGATGCCGCGGTGGGCGCCCTGGAGGTCGAAGCGGTCGCGGCCGCCCAGGTCCGCCAGGAGCGCCAGCGTGCCGTTGGCGGCCGCGATGGTCGCGTCCTCGCTGGTGACGTAGCGGTCGTTTCCTCCGTCGTCCACAAGGAGCGCCACGGGGAGCGGGCGCGGGAGCAGGTCCTTCGCGAGGCCCGTGGCGCCGTCGCCCTCCAGCGCCAGGAGGCCTCGCGTGCCGGCGCCGCCTGCGTTGGTGAGGTACGCGTCGTCGCCCCCCAGGTCCCAGCGGAGGACCTGATAGCCCGCGGGGTTCACGAGGAGCCGCGCGCGGGTGGGCGCGCCCTGGCCTTGGAAGGGCGCGAGGGCGGCGTGCCCCTGCGCGGAGAGGTAGGGCCACGCGCCGCCGTCGGGGGCCTTCGCCAGCGCGGCGTCCACGGAGGATAGCAGCGCGTCGGCGCTCTCCGCCGGGTCCGCCTGCGGCGCGCCGGGCCACTCCGCGACCACCTCGCGCCCCCCGAAGGAGGCGTCGGTATAGGTCGTCCCGCGACCGCTCACGACGACGAGCCCGTAGGGGTCCTGGAAGAGGACGTTGTTGCCGGGGTCCGCCACGGCGGGCGTCTGGAGGAGCGTCGCGCCGCTGGCGTCCCTCACCGTGAGGGAGCCCGTCTTGGGGTCGAAGGACGGGATGCCCCCCGGGAGATCGAGGCCCGGGCCCGAGTCCCCCAGGCGCACCACGAGGTCCCCGCTGGAGGGGTCGACGCTGGTGGCGAGGCTGCCCATGCCCAGCCCCTCGTCTTCGGAGGGGGCGGGCGCGCTCATGAGCGCGTCGCGGGCCGCGAGAAGCTCGTCGGCTCCTGACAGCATCGCGGGCTCGTCGAGGCGGGAGACGGCCTCGCCGTAGCGCACGAGGAGCGCCAGCTGCGCGGGCGTGGGGTCGGGCGCCAGCGCGGCGTCGGCCACCAGGGCCGGCTCCTGGAGGAGCGCGATGTCTGCAGGCGTCAGCGCGCGCACCGCCTGCTCGCGCAGGTCCATGGCGCGCATCGCGTGCTGGAGCGCCGCCTGGAGCGGCGCGCGCGTCCCCTCGGGGAGCCCATCGGCCACCGCCCACGCGGCGCGCGTGGGCGCGTCCACGGGAAGCTCCAGCTTGACGGCCAGCGCGGCCAGCTCCGCCGAGAGCGCGGGCGGCGCGCCCAGGAGGGGAGCGGCGCGGAGCCCCGCCGCCGCGAGGGCGTCCTCGGGCGTGCGCGCGGCGATGGCGCTGGCCAGCGAGGCGCGCGTGCCCGTCTCGTCCCACGCGAGGCGCGAGTAGGCGGCGGGGTACGAGAGGAGGATCGTCCGCTTCTCGAACGTGCCGCGGTACGCGTCGAGGGCGGCCTGCACCAGCGCCGCGCCCGCGTAGGCGTCGCCGCCGGCCGCGAGCGCCTGCGCCCCCAGCGCGGCCTGCCCCAAGCCAGAGAGCGCGCGGGCGAGGTCCGGAGGGAGAGGATGGTCCTGGAGCGTCGCGAGGACCCCGGCTTCGTCGAGGCCGTCGCCCGCATTCGCCCGCTGGAGGGCGCGCAGCGTCGTCTCCAGGGGCGGGGGGCTCAGCACGGGCGCCATGAGGGCAGAGGGTATGGAGAGCTTCGCCTGCGCGCCCTGGAACGGGGCCAGCACGGAGAGCGGGCTCTCGCCCCGCGCGAGGCGGGCCAGGGCGAACGACACGTCCAGGGCGGAGAGCGGCTGCCCGGCCTGGGGCGACGGGGGGGCGGGCGCCTGGGGCTCGGCGGCAAGCGCAGGCGCGAGGAGCAGCGCGGCCAGGGCCAGCGCGGCGACCGGACGGACCAAGGCAACCTCCGCGCGCAGAGGCAGAATCGAGAGGGAAGTGCCTTCCCTCCGGAATCATCGGAGCGACCCCGAGGCTCCCGAGGGGGCCGCGGCTCCAGGCGAAACCTGCGGGGTCTCTCCGAGGCAGACTGGGCCCCCTTCGTGACGCCCTGTTCGCACGGAACCCACGGGGCGCCGGGGAGGGGCCGGAGTCTCCGTCGGGAACGGACAATACCTGCAGCCAGGCTGTTGCGGGTCGGAGGCAACTCCCATGGCATCCCGCATGTTCAGAACCGCTCTCGTCCTCGTCCTCGCCGCCGGCTTCCTCGCCGCGGCCGCCCCCCTGTCGGCCGCCGACAACGCCGCGACCGTGAAGGGCCTCGTCGTCTCCTCCAGCAAGAACGCGGCGCCCGACCTCAACGGCGCCGTCTACACCCTCCGCACCGACGCCAGCACCGGCGCCGGCAACCAGCTCATGGGCGGCCGCGGCAGCAGCTTCCAGTTCCCCTTCTGGGCCGCCGCGCTCCCCCACTACGCGAACAACGGCGACCAGATCGCCTACTGGGCCTGCGGCTCCGGCTGCGGCAAGTCGGGCCTTCTGGGCACCAACGCCGCGGGCGTGACGGTCGACACGACCCTCGCCTCCAAGTTCGCGGGCAGCGCCGCCGCCGCGGGCGTCGCGGGCCAGCGCTGGAGCGTCATCGCCGGCAGCGACGCGCCCCTCTCCGCCTCGGAGTACGCGCGCGCCAACGCCATCGGCGCCGAGATCCTCACCCTGCCCCTCACCATCGGCGAGGTCACCGTCGACGCGAACATCAACAGCTGCACGGCGGGCAACCTCCAGCTCACCCCCAGCCAGATCAGCGAGATCTACCTCAAGCACATCACCGTCTGGAACGACGCGCGCCTCGTCGCGAACAACCCCTGCCTCGCGCCCGAGAGCACGGCCATCTCGACGCTGGCCCGCTGCGACTCCTCGGGCACGACGTTCGTCTTCACGGACTTCCTGACCCGCTCCGTGGGCGCCCCCTGGGCCGCGTCCCAGACCATCTCGCCCCCCGCGAGCATCGACGGCTGCGGCTCCGGCAACGTCGGCCTCGCCCAGAAGCTCGTCGCCACGCCCGGCGGCATCGCCTACGTCGAGCTCGACCAGGCCATCGCCCTGGGCCTCAAGTACGCGGCCATCCAGAACTCGGCCGGCGCGTACGTGAAGCCCAGCGCCGCCTCCGGCCAAGCCGCCGCCGACGCCGCGAGCCCCTCGCTGCCCCGCGCCCAGGACTCCTGGACCGGCATCAGCATCGCGTGGGCCCCCGGCTCCGACAGCTACCCCGTCACGACGTTCACCTACGATATCGTGATCGGCAACCCCTACGACGTCGCCGACGGCGCCAACAACTACCGCGACGTCGTCACCGCGGACCAGTACAACGCCGCGAAGAGCGTCCTCGCGTGGATGGTCACCGACGGCCAGCAGTTCCTCCCCACCGGCTTCGTCGCCCTGACGCCCTCCGTCCAGGCCCTCAGCCTGCACGGCATCGAGCGCATGAACTACGGCGCCCAGCAGACCTTCACGGTGGGCGACCGCCAGACGAACGGCTACCCCCTCAAGGACAGCGTCGTCACGGTGGACGGCAGCGGCGTGTTCACGCCCTCGGCGGACAGCTTCTCGACCCTCGTGGGCATGCAGGCCTCCGTGGCCGCGGTCCAGACGAGCGCGACCCAGCAGGCCGACGCCTTCGTCACGTGCACGGGCAACGTCATCGTCGCGGGCCCCGCGGTCCTCGGCGACTGCGTGACCGGCACCGTGGGCGCGGCGCGCAGCATCGACGCGGGCATCTACACCAGCGTCTCGGGCGAGATCGTCGATGGCCACTTCATCGCCTTCGGCGTGAACTGAGGCTGACCGAACTCCCACCACGGGCCGGTCGCAGGACGCGGCCGGCCCTCGCCTTCTTCTCTGAAACTCCAGATTTTTCGCCCATCTCCGGACTCCGTCTCCACCAGGTTCTTGCTTGGGGACGCGTTCGAGGGGCGACCGCCCATGCTGCCCGCCGCCGAAGCGAAGCCCTCCGGGCCGGAGCCCACCATGATCGAGATCACCGCGACGCCGCCCGCCGAAGCCGAGGAAGCCCCCGCCGCCGACCACGCCCCCGAGGAGCCCCGCACCCTCTTCCGCCTCTACTTCGTGCGCCACGCGCCCGCGGGCAGCGCCGAGGACTGGCCCGGCGACGACGCCGAGCGGCCCCTCACCGACAAGGGGCGGCAGTCGGCGCGCAAGGGGGGCAAGGGCCTCCGCAAGCTCGTCGGCACGCCCGACGCCATCCTCACGAGCCCCTACGCCCGCGCGCAGGAGACGGCGCAGATCGTCGCCAAGGGGCTCCACTTCGAGGGCCAGGTCCAGACCAACGACCACCTGGTCCACGGCGGCCGCCCCGAGATGCTGGCGCAGATCCTCGCGGACCACGCGGGGGAGAAGGACGTCCTCCTCGTGGGCCACTCGCCCGACCTGGAGCGCTGGATCGCCGCGCTCACCCTCGGCCACGAGTCGCCCTCCTTCCTCGAGCTGAAGAAGGGCGGCGTCTGCCGCGTGGACGTCACCACCCTGGAGCCCGAGCCGCGCGGCATCGTGCGCTGGGTCGTGACGCCGGCCATCCTCCGCGAGCTCGACTGATCGCTCCGGAGGACACGGCGCCCCCTGGGGTCTCCCACGGAAAGGGGCATCGCCTCTCCCGGGCATCCGGGCATCGATGAGCGACTCCCCCATCCAGGTGAACACGCGCGCCGACCGCGTCGCCTCGCTGGCGGCCTTCGCGCTGGGGCTCGCGGCGGGAGCGGCCGCGCTCCTGATCCGATGAGAATAACACCCTGCGGCCACATGGGTGGAGTTGCGGAGCTTCATGGGCTCCGGGCGAATGCGGATGGCCGCAGGGGGTTGCGCTTACAATCCCCGCGGGGGCGATAACGCCTCCCTGCCGAGTTCGCGCGGGCCTCGGAGCCCTCTGGAGCCTCCTTCGGGGAGGCTCATGCCCGTCCGCGCGCCATCAAGGGGCATGGAGACGAAGACCTCGACACGGAGACGTCCTGGCCTTGCGTGGGTCCCTCCCTACGAGCGGTGGATCCGGCCCCTGGGCGAGCGCGCGGACGTGTGAGCCCTTCGCCGAAAGCGCCAAGCGTCCCGCGCGCGCAAGGCGCCCCATGACCGGCCTCATGGCGCGCGGGGGCGTCGTGCGCCGCCTCGTCCTCGACCAGGCCTCCCGCGTCGAGGCCTCGGCCGAGGCGCTGGCGGACGACCCGCGCCGCGCGGGCACTCTCCACGCGCACCGCCGCGAGTGCCGGCGCCTCGCCGCCTGCGTCGACCTGGCCGAGTGGGCGCTCAAGCCCACGCAGGTCGCCCGCGCCCGCGAGGCCGTGACGCCCCTGCCCCGCGGCCTCGGGCGCCACCGCGACGCGGACGTCCTGCGCGAGCGCCTGGAAGGGACCCCCGAGGTGGCGACCCTCGTGCTGCGCGACGCGGACCGCGGCCGGCGCAAGGCCGCGCTGCGCGCGTGCGCCCGCGCGCGGCCCTCCGCGCTGCGCCGGCCGCTGCGCCGCGTCGTGGACGCCATCCCGCCCGACGCCTGGGGCGACGCGCTGGCGCTCCCCGCCGCGCGCGTGCGCGTCCGCGCCGAGCACGCGCTGCGCGACGGGGGTGAGACGGCCTGGCACGCGCTGCGCCTCGACGCGAAGCGGCTGCGCGACGGCGCGATGGCCCTCGGCGCCGCCGACGCCGAGGCGATCCCCCACGCGGAAGGGGCCGACGCCATCGCGCAGCCGCTGGGGCGCTGGCGCGACGCGACCCTCCTGGCCGGCGCGCTGGCGCGGGCGGGGCTCTCCTCCGAGGCGGCCCGGCGCGAGGCGCGCGAGGGGCTGGAGGCCGCGCGCGGCGCGGCCGCGGCGTGGCTCGCGGGCTAGCCTTCCTCGTCCACCAGCGTCGTCATGGGCTGCAGGCGCTCGTGGACGCGGTCCAGCGGGATCTGAAGGACGGGGGCGACGGCCTTCCTGATCTCCACCTGCGTCTCGTCCACGGCGCGGCGCGCGTCGACGGTCTTCCAGCCCGCCTCCTTGGCCATCTCGTCGTACTCGCGGATCTGCTTGGATTGATAGCTCATGAAGGAGTCGTGGATGTCCTCGCCCATGTGCCGGTCCATGCCGCTCTCCCAGTAGTTGAGCCGGGTGCGGTCCAGCGTGCGCGTGATGAGGTCGTCCACGTCGAGGCGCATGTAGACGGTGAGGTCGGGCGGCGGCGCGAAGCCGTAGAGCTCGCGCATCCAGTCGCGGTCGACGTCGCGCACGGCGCCGCGCACCATGGCGGTGGCGACGTAGCGGTCCGCGACGACGACCATGCCGCTCTTGAGGGCGGGGATGACCACGCGCTCCAGCCTGTCGGCGAAGTCCGTCGCGTAGAGGAGCGTGTAGGTGACCTTGTTGAGGAGCGTGCCCTCCTTGGCGCTGGTGATGAGCTTGGAGACGAGGAGCGAGCGGTTCCAGCCGGTGACGACCACCGGGAGGCCGTGCGTCTCGATCCAGGGGACGAGGCGCGCGATCTGCGTGGAGCGGCCGACGCCGTCGGTGCCCTCCAGGACGATGAGCTTGCCCTTGACCTCCTCGCGCTCGACGCGGGGGAGGCCTCGCTTGCGGCTCGTGGCTCGGGTCGGGGTCACTTCTTCACCACCTTGCGGACGGCGGGCTTCGCGGCGAGCATCTTCTCGGCGAGGGCGCGGACGTGCTCCTGCTGCTCGCGGATGGGGCCCTGCGCGTCGATGGACTGGAGGCCGAACTCGGCCACGCAGCGGTCGTACTCCTCCAGGACGCGCCCCTGGAAGATGCGGAAGGAATCGATGACGTTCGCGGCGAGGCCGAGGTCCATGCCGGCCTCGTGGAACTTGATGTTGGCGCGCGCGGAGGTGAGGCGGTCCAGGCTCACCTCGATGGGGACCTTGAAGTAGAGCGCGAGGTCGGGCTTCGCGGCGAAGCGGTAGAGGTTGCGCACCCACCCGGGGTCCACGCCGCGCACCGCGTCGCGGGCGAAGGCCGTGTAGACGTAGCGGTCCGCCAGCACGACCATGCCGGCCTTCAGCGCGGGCAGGATCTCGTAGTAGTAGCGGTCCGCGAAGTCGGTGGCGTGCAGGAGCGAGAACGTCGTGGGCGTGAGGAGGTTCTTCTTCTTGCCCATCTTCATGGTGTCCTTGACCAGCTCGCTGCTGTTCCACTCGGTGAACTTCAGCGCGTAGCCCTGGGCCTCCAGGTGGCGGCGCAGGAGCTTCAGCTGCGTGGACTTGCCGGAGCCGTCGATGCCTTCGACGACGATGAGGGCGCCGGGGTACGGGTGGGCGTCGTGGAGGGGGTTCAGGGCCTGCTGGGCGGCGGTGGGCATGCGATCACGCTCCGTCGGTCTGGACGTGGAAGGTCACGGGGATGCTGTAGGCGCGCTCGAGCCACTCGACCTTGCGCTGGGCGGCCCACATCTCCAGCTCGGCGGGCCCGTTGACGTGGACCGTCACGTCCAGCGAGGCCTCGCCGATCTCGGCCTCGACGCGGGGCACGACGCGGGCGTGGGAGCGGTCCAGCGCGTCCGCGAGGCGCAGCAGCCCCTCGACCTTCTCCACGACGTCGCGGGAGGGCGCGCCCATCGCGGCCCAGTTCTCGTGGCTCGCCTTGGGGGCGGCCTTGCGGTGGTAGCGCGCGATGGCGGCGATGACGCGCACCTCCTCCTCGGAGAATCCGCCCTGGAGCCCGTGGAGGATGAGATACTCCGAGTGCTTGTGGTGCCCCTTCTCGGCGACGGCGTAGCCCACGTCGTGGAGCAGCGCGCCGTACTCGAACAGCTCCCGCGTCGTCTCGTCAAGGCCGTGGAGCGGGAAGGTGGCGTCGAAGAGGGCCAGCGCCAGGTGCGCGACGTGGTGCGCGTGGGCGGCGTCGTAGCCCAGCTTCTCGGCGAACCGCAGGACCTCGCGGCGGCGCGCGTTGGGCTCCGTGATCTCCCATTGGATCTCCGCGCCGTGCTGGTCGAGGAAGTCCTGCACGAGGCCTTCGCGCAGGCCGCGGTCGCTCACGGTGAGGTGGTCGAGCCCCAGCTCGTCGGCCAGGGCGCGGAAGAAGGCGGCCGCGCCCACGATGAGGTCGGCGCGGGAGGGCTCCAGGCCCGGCATCTGGCGGCGCTTCTCGGCGGGCATGGAGGCCAGCTCGTCGTCAAGCTGCGCCAGCGCCTTGCGGGGAAGGCGCTCGTCGTCAGCCTTGGCCTCGCCGCGCTCGCGGAGGATGCGCAGGACCGCGGCCGCACTGCCCGACGTCACGTAGCACGTCTTGATGCCCTGCGCCTTGGCCTTGGCGGCGATGGGCGCCAGCTCGCTCGCCAGCGTCGCGCGCAGGCGCTGCCGCCCCTCGGGCGTGGGCTCGCGCTCGTGGAGGGCCAACGATTCGAGGCGCTGGACGCCCAGCTTGAGGCTGCTCGCCCACTGGAGCATGCGGGAGGAGCCGCTGGCGAACTCCACCGAGCCGCCGCCCAGGTCGACGACCAGCACCGGGCTCTCGTCCAGGGGCATGGCGCTCTGCACGGCCTTGAACACCAGGCGCGCCTCCTCGGCGCCGGTGATGATGCGCGGGTGGATGCCCGTCTCGCTGTAGACCTCCTGGAGGAAGGCGCCGCCGTTCTCCGCCTCGCGCACGGCGCTGGTGGCGACGGCGACGATGCGCTGCGCGCCGCGCTTCTGCGCGAGCCGCGCGAACCCCTTGAGCGTGTTGAGGGCGCGCTGCTGCGTGGCCTCGTCCAGGCGGCCCGTCTCGAAGGTGCCCTTCCCCAGGCGCGCCATCTCCTTGGCCTTGTCCAGGACGTGCGCCTTGAGGTCCGCGTCGATCCGGACGACCAGCATGTGGATGCTGTTGGTCCCGATGTCGATGACCGCGACGTTCATGGCCGCTGCAAGCCGCCTGGAGGCATAACGGCGACGCCTGGAGGCACCGGCCCGCTCCAGGCCGCTCCGGAGGCCTCCGATCCCTCAGTGGGCCATGACGACGCGGTGGTTGATGGCCGTCTCGGCCACGTCCGCGGCGTAGGCGGCCGTGCGGCCGATGCTCTCCAGCGTGAGGGCGACGTGGAGGATGCTCTCGCCGCCCAGGCTCAGCGACTCCTTCATCACGGTCTCCTGCACGGTCTTGAACGCGTGCGCCTCGCCGATGATGTGGTTGGCCATGTCGATGTCCTGCTTGTGGAAGGCCAGGAGCGAGTCGGCGAAGAGCTGCACCGCCTTGCGCGCCTGCTTCTCGATGCGGCTCTCCAGCTTGTGCTGCACCTTGTCGCCGCGGATGGCCGCGATGCTCTCCGCCATGCGGGCGGCGTGGTCCGCCGTGCGCTCGATCAGGCGCGCGCACATGAGGTAGTTGAGCGCCTGGTTGGCGTTCAAGCCCATCTTCTGCGCGTAGGAGGGATCGCGCAGGATCGCGTGGTACTGCTTGTTGATCATCCAGAAGAGGGAGTCGACCTCGTCGTCGCGCTCGTTGAAGACGGTCTCGAAGTCGTCGAGGCGCTCGGAGAAGAGCTTCAGCGCGTCCTCCTGCATGTTGCGGCAGAGCGTCTGCATGCGGCGCAGCCCCTTGTCCACGTGGAACTCCTTGGGGTCCATGAAGTCCTGGAGGGTCACGCTGTGCGCGTCCTCCTCCACGACCTGGATGCCGATGATGCGCTTCGAGGCCGTGCGCACGGCGCGGCGCGTCGCGGCGGAGAGCGGCTTCTTGGAGCGGATGACGATGACGTCGTAGCCGTTGAGGTAGGCCGCGACGATGGTGCGGAAGTTGGCGTCCGGGTCCTCGGCGGTCAGCTCCGCCTCGTACTTCGCGTGCTCCGCGTTGAACCGCGCGTGCGGGTAGATGGCGATGCTGCCGTCCGCCTGCGAGTTGAACCCGACGACGTCGCCGGCCTTCAGGGCCGCCTGGTCGACCCACTCCTTGGGCAGGGTCACCGTGTAGCTCGAGCCGCCGGTCAGCTGGATCTTGCGAAGCTCCATGGGTTACACGCTCCCCGGACGATCAACGGGCCGCCAAGTGCGCTGGGGGGGTCTTCATGGCTCCCCTCCACGATTCCGGATCGCTCCGGAGATGCCAGAGTCCCCGGAGCGGTCCGGATTCTTCGACGGCAACAGGCTTGGCATCCTCTCCTCCCTTGCCCCGCCGGAGACTTCGAGTCCCATGAAGACGCTCACCCTGACGCTCGCCCTGGTCGGCATGATGGTGCTGGCGGGCTGCGCGACCAACTCGCCCCCCAGCCAGTCCACGCCCTCGGCCACGACGCCCACCGCGAGCACCGCGGCGTCGTCGACGCCCGTCTCCTCGACGCCAGCCACCATGACGCCCGCGACGCCCGCGCTCCACGCGGACCTGCTGGGCGATGGCTCCACGTTCGT